>Ga0184623_10000404_pt1 | contig 18053 bp, 16 predicted proteins | sample PLM1_100_b1_FD_133138 | JGI IMG/M metagenome (GOLD analysis project Ga0184623, IMG submission 133138) | Groundwater sediment microbial communities from an aquifer in East River, Colorado, USA - PLM1_100_b1 | ecosystem: Environmental > Terrestrial > Soil > Riparian zone | place: USA: East River...
AACGATTGCAATCGTGCCGCCTCACGATTGGAATATGCTGGATCAGGCGATCCACGAGTTGAGCCGGTATGACTGGATCGTCTTCACCAGCGTCAACGGCGTGCACTACTTTCTGCAGCGGTTGGATCATTCCGGACGGGATGTGCGGGCGTTAGCGGGCGCGCGACTCTGCGCGATCGGACCGCGCACGGCCGAAGCGCTTGCTGCCGCACGGCTCAAAGTGGATCTGCTGCCAACAGAATACCAGGCGGAGGGGCTCATCGAAGCATTTTCGAAGAAACAGATCAAAGGGGCGAAGATTCTGATTCCGCGCGCCGAGGTGGCCAGGGATCTGTTACCGGATGAATTGCGGGCGCAAGGAGCTGAGGTCACAGTCGCGGTCGCGTATCGGACGGTTCGCCCGGAGGCCGATGTGGCCGCATTACAGGAAGCGTTGCGCGAAGGCCGCATCGGGGTGGTGGCATTCACCAGCTCCTCCACCGTGCGGAACTATGTCGAATGCTTCAGCAGCCCCGAGGAAGCGCAGGCGTTGACATCCGGGACGATCGTCGCCTGCATCGGACCGATCACGGCGCAGACAGCGGAGGCCTATGGGTTGAAGGTCGGCATTCAAGCGAAAGCCAACACGGTGCCCGCCCTGGCCGAAGCCATTGCCGAGCATTTTACCTCTTCATCGTGTAAGGTCTAGCCAAGAAAGGGGTCAGGGTCGATTTATTCACCTCCAGGAACCGAAAAATTAATAAATCGACGCTGACCCCATTTCCTCGAAGAAAAGGAGGGGACAGCATGGTGCCGGTTAAATCGGTGATGATCCCGGTGGAGAAGATCCGGAAGGTGGATCGGGATACCACGATCAGAGCAGGTGCAGAGCAGTTGCGGGACTTCAATATCGGCAGTCTCTTCATCACGAAGGGCGAGATTATCGGGATCCTGACCGACACCGATATTGTCCGGCGGTGCGTGGCGGCCGGGCTGGACCCGAACAAGGCCACGGTCGAGCATATCATGAGCGCGCCCATTTTGATGATTGACGAAAACAAGACTCTCCTGGATGCCAATGACCTGATGGCCCAATCGCATGTGCGCCACTTGGGCGTCTCGCGGAACGGCAAGCTCGTCGGAATGCTGTCAGTGCGGGATCTGGTGGTGTTCCTGACCAACCTGCCGCGAAAGTAACACCATGGCCTTTCCGCAAGATCGCCCGCGCCGGCTTCGCGCCACTGACGCCATCCGCCGCATGGTGCGGGAAACTCGCCTGTCGGTGGATAACCTCATCGCGCCGCTCTTTGTGTGCGAAGGCAAGGACGTGCGCCATCCGATCGCGTCCATGCCGGGGCAGTCCCGCTTTTCCGTGGAACACCTCGTCAAGGAGGCCGGCGAGGTACATCGCCTAGGGATTCCGGCGGTCGTGCTCTTCGGGATCCCGGGACGCAAGGACGAGATGGGCAGTGAAGCCTGGGCACCGGACAGCATCGTCACGCGCGCGATCCGCGCGATCAAAGATCATGTGCCGGAGCTGATGGTGATCACCGATGTCTGCGTGGATGAATACACCACGCACGGCCATTGCGGGGTCGTGAGAGACGGGCGCATCATCAACGATGAAACCTTGGCCGGCCTTGAAAAGATGGCCCTCAGCCATGCTCAAGCGGGCGCTGACATGGTCGCTCCCTCGGATATGATGGATGGGCGTGTCGGCGCGATCCGGCGCGCGCTGGATGCCGACGGCTTCGATGACATTCCGATTCTGGCCTACGCGGCGAAATTCGCTTCCTGCTTCTATGCCCCGTTTCGGGAGGCGGCCGAATCGAGCCCTCAATTCGGGGATCGGCAGTCCTACCAAATGGACCCGGCCAATTTCCGAGAAGCTCTCAAAGAGATCGCCCTGGATATTGCCGAGGGAGCCGACATTGTCATGGTCAAGCCGGCGCTCCCGTATCTCGACGTGATCCATGCGGCTCGGCAAGCCTTTGACCGGCCGCTTGCCGCGTATCAGGTAAGCGGCGAGTACAGCATGATTAAAGCGGCCGCCCAGCAAGGCTGGCTCGATGAGCGGCGCGCGATGATGGAGAGCCTCGTGTCCATTCGCCGGGCCGGGGCCGACCTGATCCTCACCTATTTTGCGAAGGAGGCCGCGCAGGTTTTGGGACGATGAAGGTGCTCCAGCGCCTCCAGGACTGCGCCGGTCTGCCATTCCCTGTTGTCACCATCGGTAATTTCGATGGCCTCCATCTGGGACATCAAGCGGTTCTGAAGCTCGTAAAGGATCGGGCGCGGTCCTGTCGCGGAACCGTCGTCGTGCTCACGTTTGATCCGCACCCGCTGCGGGTGCTTGCGCCGCAGCTCGACCTCCAATTCCTCAGCGATCCTGACGAGAAACTCGCGCTGCTCAAGGAGGCCGGCGTCGAGGTGGTCGCGCGCCTTCCCTTTACCCAGGACTTTGCGGCCCAGACGCCTGAGGAATTCATGCGAAGGGTGCTCGTGGAAGGGTTGGGCGCGCGAGAACTCAATGTCGGCCAAAACTTCCGCTTCGGCCGGGACCGCCAGGGCACGATCCAAACGCTGCTGGAGGGAGCTTCGCGTCTGGGTTTTACGGTCCGTGTCATAGCGCCGGTTATCATTAATGGAATTGCGGTCAGCTCCACGCAGATCCGCGAGCTGATCCAGGCCGGAGCACTGGCAGATGCAGCGACGTTGCTTGGTCGACCCTATGGTGTCAAAGGCACTGTCATCCGAGGAGAAGGACGCGGCGGCGAAATGGGGTACCCCACTGCCAATCTCCTTCCGCCCAAAGCTCGGGTTCTTCCGCCGGATGGCGTCTATGCAACCCACCTGCATCTTGATTCTGAAGCATTACCCGCAGTGACCTATATCGGGGTCCGACCGACCTTCGGCGCAGGGGTTCGCCTGATCGAAACCCATCTGCTCGATGGAGGTCGCGATCTGTACGATCGTGAAATCGGGGTCACATTTTATGAACGCCTCCGCGGCGATCAGGCCTTTGATTCCCAGGAGGGGTTGGCCCGGCAGATTGCCGAGGACGTGGATCGCACGCGCGGCATCCTGCGAAATCTCACCGCGATGCCGGCCCGCGTGATTTCCGGCTAAACGATGAAGAGCATGACCGCCCACCGGCATCTGCTGTTTCACCGCATCGCGCTCGCGGTACAGCGCCGAAGTCTCATCTTGCCGCGCACTGGTCTGCTCGTCGCGGTCTCGGGTGGGCCGGACTCTGTGTGTCTTCTGACTGTCCTGAACGAACTCAGGACGAGCAGGCGGGTTCCTGAATTGACCCTACATATCGCCCACGTTAATTATGGACTCCGCGGCGCTGAATCAGATCAGGACGAAGAGTTTGTCCGCGAACTGGGGCTTCAATTCGGGCTGCCGGTCCACTGCGAGCGTGTGCGCCTGCGGCATGGGACTGGAATCTCACTCCAGTCTGAAGCGCGAGCCGCGCGCTACACGTTTTTTGAGCAGTTGTGCGGACGGCATGGGCTGGCCGCAGTCGCGACTGGCCACACCGCCGATGACCAGGCCGAAACTCTGTTGCTGTGGCTGCTGCGCGGTAGCGGCCTTAAAGGGCTCGCCGGCATCCCGATGATGCGCGAAGGACGGGTGATCCGGCCGTTGCTGCATGAGCGGCGCGCAACCCTCCTCGACTATCTCGCGGCCCGGGGACTGACCTATCGGACCGATAGCTCGAACATGAAAAGCCTGTACCAGCGGAATCGCATTCGCCACGAACTGCTCCCTCAGCTCCATGGCTATAACCCACGCGTCGTGGAGACGCTCGCCCGCACGAGCGAGATTCTGGCGGAAGATGCCGCGCTGCTGGACGAAATCGAGCGTGACCGGTGGTCGAGAGTCGCGGTGCAGAGCGTAGTGGGACGGGTGGTGCTGGACTGCGAACAACTGGCGGCGTTTCCGTTGAGCCTGCAGCGACGGCTCATTCGTCGTGCCTGGGCGACCCTGCATGGCACAAGCACTGGGCTCACATGGCGCCACGTGACCACAGTGCTGCAGAAAATCCTTGCCGGGAAGACTGATTCCCGCTTACATCTGCCTGGTGGGGTCCACGTTTCTCGAAAGGGCGGGCAGATGATCGTGGAGGACAGCCGGTCGCGCGCTTGCCAGGAAGTCATACCGTGGAGTGCCGGCATGGTTCTTCCGGTCCCAGGAGAAGTCGTGCTTGGAGACGGTCGGCGGATGTGCGCCGAACTCGTTGCACGCGAAGCGGTGTCGATCCCCCGGCGCCAGACCGATCCCTGGCGCTTTGAGATTGATGCCGCTCAGGCGGAGACCCTGATCGTCAGGTCGTGGCGGCCAGGAGACTGGTTTTGCCCGACAGGCATGGGAGGGCGGCGCAAGAAACTTCAGGATTTTTTCGTGGATCAGAAGGTGCAAAGAGAATCTCGCCACTGCGTGCCGCTCGTGGTGGCGCCCGCCGGCATTGTGTGGGTCGTAGGGTATCGCGGCGACGAACGGTTTCGATTGCGCTCAGAGAGCCTATCAAGAGTAGTTCTCTCTGTGGTGGGTTCGGGAGGGGGGTCCAGCAGGATGGGACCCCCTCCCGCGGTGAAGGAAAGGGTATCGTGAACGGGATTTTCGGCAAACCGATTGTGACTCAGGAAGAGGTGCGGACCCGCATTCGCGAGTTGGGACGCCAGATCACTGCGGACTATGCGCAGAAGGACCTCGTGCTGGTCGGCGTTCTCAAGGGTGCCTTCGCCTTCTACGCTGACCTTGCGCGGGCGATTCGGTTGCCGCTGCGCGTGGATTTCTTGCTGGTCTCCAGCTCCAGCAAACAAACGAAAGCCGGGGAGGCGATCAAGGTCCTCACGGAATTGACTGAGGACATTGCAGACCGTGATGTGTTGGTGGTGGAAGATATCGTGGATTCGGGACGGACGGTTCAGCATCTGCACCAGGTCCTCGGACGCCGGAATCCGAAATCCATCAAGGTATGTGCCTTGCTCAACAAGCCCGACCGCCGGGTCGTGGAGGTGGTGGTGGATTACGTCGGCTTCAACATCCCGAATAAGTTCGTCATCGGTTATGGTCTCGATTACCAGCAGAGGTACCGGAATCTCCCCTATTTGGCGGTATTGGACAAGATGGCAGAAGGGGAGGCAATTTAGCACAAGTCAGGAAGATAGCATTAAACCTGGGCGCGTCAGGCCTCATGAGCTCGGGACGTTATGTTGTCTCGCGCCTAGTTCCTATGCTACTATTCAGCTGAATGTGGTGAGGAAAAAGGGATGAATGCCCGCGCCAAGAATTTGATATTTTGGGTCGTCGTCGGCCTGTTCATGTTTTTGCTGTTCACGATGTTCAGCAATCAGGGCCAATCTCCTGACGAAGACCTGAAGTTCAGCGACTTCATTGCCAAAGTGGAGCGGGGAGACGTCAACGAGGTCAGCATCCGCGGGAGCAACATCAGCGGCGCCTTGAAAGACGGCCGCTCCTTCAAGACCTATTCGGTCGAGTACCCCGACCTGGTGGACATTCTTCGCAAGAACAACGTGACGATTATCGGCAAGCCGCCGGAAGATAACCCCTGGTACACCTTCTTATTGCAGTGGGCGCCGTTCCTCCTGTTCATCGGGCTGTGGTTCTTCCTGATGCGCCAGATGCAGGTCGGCGGCAACAAGGCGCTCTCGTTCGGACGCAGCCGCGCCCGACTGCTGACGGAAGATCGCAAGAAGATAACCTTTTCCGATGTGGCCGGCATTGACGAGGCCAAGGAGGAAGTGGTTGAGATCATCGAGTTTCTCAAGGACCCCCACAAGTTTCAAAAGCTTGGTGGCCGCATCCCGAAAGGCGTGCTGATTGTCGGGCCGCCGGGGACCGGCAAGACCCTCCTGGCCAAAGCCATCGCGGGCGAAGCCGGCGTGCCCTTCTTCAGCATCAGCGGCTCCGACTTCGTGGAGATGTTCGTCGGCGTCGGCGCCTCTCGAGTCCGTGACCTGTTTGAGCAGGGGAAAAAGCATGCGCCCTGCATCATTTTTATTGATGAGATTGACGCGGTAGGGCGGCTGCGTGGCGCCGGCCTTGGAGGCGGGCACGATGAGCGCGAACAAACCCTCAACCAACTACTGGTTGAGATGGATGGTTTCGATACCACGGAAGGCGTGATCCTGATTGCAGCGACGAACAGGCCGGACGTGCTGGACCCCGCGCTGCTTCGGCCTGGCCGGTTTGACCGGCAGATCACCGTCAATCGCCCGGATGTGCGCGGCCGCACCGAAATTCTCAAAGTGCATACCAAGAAGGTGCCGCTGTCCAAGGATGTGGACCTCGAAATCATTTCGCGCGGGACCCCGGGGTTCTCCGGGGCCGATCTGGAGAATCTTGTAAACGAAGCGGCGCTATTGGCCGCCCGCCTCAATAAGACCATGGTGGAGGGGAAGGATTTTGAGTTTGCTAAGGACAAGGTGCTGATGGGCGTCGAGCGCAAGAGCATGGTTCTGACAGACGAGGAAAAGCGAACGACGGCGTACCACGAGGCCGGTCACGCGCTGATGGCGCGACTGCTGCCGGGGACGGATCCCGTGCATAAGGTGACGATTATTCCGCGAGGTCGGGCGCTGGGACTCACAATGCAATTGCCCACGGATGATCGCCACAGCTATTCCAAGGTGTTCCTTTACAATACTCTGGCGATACTGATGGGCGGTCGGGTTGCCGAGGAATTGGTCTTTGACCAGATCACGACCGGGGCCGGTAACGATATCGAGCGCGCCACCGACCTCGCGCGTAAAATGGTCTGCGAGTGGGGAATGAGCGACGAACTGGGCCCGCTGACCTTCGGGAAGAAGGATGAAGAGATCTTTCTTGGCCGCGAAATCGCGACCCGCCGGGACTACAGCGAGGATATCGCGATTAAGATTGACTCTGAGGTGAAGCGGCTGGTCACCGAAAATTATGAGCGCACCAAACGCATCCTTCGGGAGAATATGGCCGCGCTCAAGGCATTGGCCGAAGCGCTCCTGGAAAAAGAAGTGTTGGACGCGCCTGAGATTGACAAAATCATTCAGGGCGCGATGTCGCAGATCCCTCAAGGGGTTCCGGCCTGACCACGTCCCCATGGACCGGTTCTCCGCTCTCGCCACGGTGTAACCTTTCGCTGCCGGCCGTGTCCCAAGTAACAGTCAACAGGGACGCCATGGACCTTCAACAGCAGCCGGAACACTGGCTCGTTCGCGACCGCGCGCTTCCTCTGAGCGGGCGAGTGCTGCTGATGGGTGTGCTCAACGTCACGCCGGACTCCTTCTCCGACGGCGGACGCTATCAGACCGCTGAGGAGGCCATCGCCCGCGCTCTCGCCCTGGCCGATGAAGGCGCGGATGTGGTGGATATCGGCGGAGAATCGTCCCGACCAGGAGCCGGGCCTATCTCTCTTGAGGAGGAGTTGGCTCGGGTCCTACCAGTCCTCGGGAAGCTGGCTCGCCGCCTACCAATTCCAATCTCGATCGACACCACCAAAGCGGAAGTGGCTCGACGCTGCCTAGATCTCGGCGCCGCCATCATCAACGATATCAGCGCGCTTCGTCATGACCCGAGCATGGCGGACATCGTGGCGCGATCCGGGGCGGGACTGGTGCTCATGCACATGCAGGGCGAACCGGCGACGATGCAGGACAATCCGTCGTACGCTGATGTCGTCGGAGAGGTCTATGAGTTCCTTCGTCACCGGAGGGATGCGGCGGTCGCGGCAGGTATCGCACGCGAGCGGATCGCTGTGGATCCCGGCATCGGATTTGGAAAGAGGCTCGCGGATAATATGCAGTTGCTGGCACGACTCTCAGACTTTTCCGGTCTCGAGCAGCCGCTTGTCATCGGCCCCTCCCGGAAGGGCTTTTTAGGCGCGCTCTTGGATCGTCCGGTGGGGGAGAGAGAGTGGGGAACCGCGGCGGCAGTGGCGGCGGCGGTGCTCCAGGGTGCGCATATCGTCCGGGTCCATTCGGCCGCCGAAATGAAGGACGTGGTGCGTGTGAGCCAGGCGATTCGGGCCGCGGGACGAGGAGTTCCTGCTCGGCAATAGGCGTGTACAAAGGAGCACAACCATGAAACGCGCAAAAGGGCCAGGGGCAGGGCACCTCTTCGGGACAGACGGCGTACGGGGAGTGGCCAATGTCGAGCCGATCACCAGTGAAACCGCGTTGAAGCTGGGTCGCGCTGCGGCGTACGTCTTTAAGACCCGTCCGGGGCGCCATCGGATCGTGATCGGCAAGGACACGCGGCTGTCCGGCTATATGATTGAGTCGGCTCTGACCGCCGGTATTTGCTCCATGGGCGTGGACGTTTTGCTGGTGGGTCCATTGCCGACGCCAGCCATTGCGTTTTTGGCCCGAAGCCTGCGGGCCGACGCCGGCGTTATGATCTCGGCCTCCCATAATCCCTATGAGGACAACGGGATCAAGTTCTTTTCCCGAGAAGGCTTGAAACTGCCGGATGAGTTCGAGCGGCAAATCGAGGATTTGGTACTCACGCAGCGCATTGATTCGCTCCGTCCGACGGCGTCCGAAATCGGCAAAGCGTTCCGCATTGATGACGCCGAAGGCCGCTATATTGAGTTCGTGAAGCAGTCATTGCCGAAAGGCTTCGACCTTGAAGGCATGCCTGTGGTGGTGGACTGCGCGCACGGGGCGGCTTACAAAGTGGCTCCGGACATCTATCGGGAACTGGGGGCTCGGGTGACGGTGCTGGGAGCAGAACCGGACGGCACCAACATCAACCGAGATTGCGGCGCGGTTCATCCCCGTCTGCTTCAGGAAATGGTGAAGGGTGAAGGCGCCGCGCTGGGAGTGGCTCACGACGGGGACGCGGATCGTGCGATATTCGTCTCCGAAGACGGTCGGGTGGTGGATGGCGATCAGATTCTCGGAGCGTTGGCGCTGGACCTCAAGAACCGGGACAAGCTGGCGCGACGGACCGTCGTCACCACCTTGATGAGCAACATGGGCCTGGAGCAGGCCATGTCGCAGGTGGGCATCAAACTTGTGCGCACCCCGGTAGGGGATCGCTACATCCTCGAGCGGATGCTGAAAGAGGACTACAACTTCGGGGGAGAGCAGTCCGGACACATCATCTTCCTGGATCATAACACGACCGGTGATGGGCTGATCTCAGCGCTCCAACTGATGGGCCTGATGCGACGGACCGGGAAACGGCTCTCGGAGTTAGCCGCGTACACGCGGCTCTTGCCTCAAGTCCTGGTCAATGTGCGGGTTCGCGAGCGAAAAAATCTTGAGGAAATTGCCCCCTTCCAAAAAGCGTTACGGGCACGGGAAAGCGCCCTCCATGGAGTGGGACGGCTCCTTGTGAGATATTCCGGGACTGAGCCGCTGGTGCGCATTATGGTGGAAGGAGAAGACTCCGCCATGGTGGGGGACATCGCCCGCGAGCTGGCGGATATCCTCAAGCAGGAAATCGGCGAGGCGTAAGCCTCCGGCTTGCGCCCATTCCCTGCGTCACATGCCCCTCCGGCCTCTGCCCGTTCTGGCGGTCAGCCTGCTTCTCGGTAGCCTGACCGGAGCGGCAGTCGGCTACTTCCCGCGCTCGATCCTGCTCGCCGCGGGCGTACTGCTTGGTAGCCTCTTTTTTCTGACTGTCACCCGCCGTTGCCAACCTGCCTTCGCCTGCTTGCTCTTCGGGCTGTTTCTCTCCGGCATTATGGGAGCGACCCTGACTCTAGCCCGGCCGCCGCATCCGTCAATTCCATTTTGGACCGGTCCCCAAAAGATGGACTTGGTCGGTGAGATCGCGGAACCGGTCCGGTACGGACCCCAAGGTGCGGCTGCGATCGTGTCATTGCGGCGGCTCTTCACACGCGATCAGAGCACCCCGATCGGGGGGCGGATCAAGCTCACGATCAGAGGAGGCGCACCGTCACTGGTCGTGGGCGATGTCATTCGGTTCCAGACGCGATTGCGACCGCCCCGGGGACTTCTGAATCCAGGCGGCTTCGACTATGGCGCCTACCTGGTCGCGCATGGCATCCAAGCCACGGGGAGTGTCACCCTCGGCGCTGACAGCGCCGGTATGCAGCTCCTGACGCACGCCTCGCGCCCGCTCTTTGATCGTGTAGACAGCTGGCGAGGTCATATTCGCGAGGCGGCACACCGCGGTCTCGATAGGGAAGGGGCGGCAGTGTACCTTGCGCTCATTACCGGCGAAAGCGGCTTTCTCACGCAAGAGATTCGGGACGCCTTCATGGCGTCTGGAACCACGCATATCCTCTCCATCTCCGGATCCCATCTAGGACTGATCGGCGTGGTGGTGTTCTGGGTGGTGCGTCGCAGTATCCTTGCGCTGCCGTTTCAATGGCTGCTTCGTCTCACGCTCCGAACCACCGCCAGCCGTATCGCCGCAGTCGCCACAATTCCGGTGGTCGTCTTTTATGCTGTGCTGGGCGGGGCGGAAGTCGCAACCGTGCGCTCATTGCTCATGCTGAGCGTCTTTCTCGGAGGGGTCCTCTTAGGCCGGACGCACCATCTGGGAACGGCACTGGCGCTGGCCGTGCTGCTGATTGTGGCGTGGGATCCCCTCGCGCCCCTCGACCTTTCCTTTCAATTGTCTGTTCTCTCGGTCCTTGTGATTGTGTTTCTGCTGAACCGAAACGATCGCGCGCCGATCATGGCGTCGGCGAAGACGGCGCCCGGGCATAACATGGAAACCGAAGGCGGCACGATCCTAGACATCGCCTCGCAGCCGTCTCAAGGCGCGCGATATACGGTCATGAAGTGGCTGCGCGCGGTGGCTCTCGTGGGGCTGGGGGTCACGGTGGTCACGGCGCCTCTGGTGGCGATGCAGTTTCACCAGATCGCGGGGATCGGCCTGCTCGCGAACCTAGTGGTTGTTCCGGTCGTCGGCTTTCTCCTGGTACCATTGGGACTGCTCTGCTGTCTCGTGACACTCATTACCGGGTCCGAAAACTTGCAAGGCGTGGCGCTTCTCCAGCCGAGTCTCGACGCGGTGCTGTCTATCGTCCGGGGGTTCGCTTCAATACCCGGAGCCCGCTGGATGGTGGCATCGCCCCCGGTCACGCAGGTGCTGCTCTTCTATCTGTGTCTGACTGTGGGCGTCTTATGGAGAAATCGCTTGAAGGGTCGTGTGGCAGGGGCGCTGGCGTTCGGACTCTTCGCGTTCTGGGTCTGGTCTCCCCGCGATCTCCCGACGGAAGGAGCCACCCGCGTGACCTTTCTTGATGTGGGGCAAGGCGACGCAGCCGTCATCGAGACATGGGACGGTCGTGTCATGCTGATTGATGGGGGCGGGGCGTCCGAGTGGACGAATCAGGGACGTATGGTGATTGCGCCCTTTCTGTTGGATCGTGGCATCAGACAGATTGACCTGATCGTCGCCACGCACCCGCAATTGGATCACATCGGCGGCCTGGGGTATATCGTTCAGGAGTTTGCGGTAGGGGCCCTTTGGACGAACGGCGTCGAGCGGGACCTGCCGTTCGTTGACCGTTTGGATGAGATCGTGACAGAACGCCGTATCCCGGTCAGAGCGGTCGCCAGCGCGGATCCCCCCTTCCCTCTAGGTTTCTGTACCATTCATATTCTTAACCCTGCCGCCTCCGTGCCCTCCACCTCGCCTTCAGAAGTCCTTGGCGGCAAGCACCTGAACAATCAGTCAGTCGTGCTGAGGCTGGTATGCGGGCACATGGCCATTTTGTTCACGGGGGATATCGAACAAGAAGCGGAGGCCGGGTTGGTGGGCAGCGCGGACCTTCGTGCAACCATCTTGAAGGTCCCGCATCACGGCTCCCGCAGCTCGTTGGACGAACCATTTCTTCGCGCTGTCCATCCCGACGTGGCGATCATCTCGGTGGGCCACGCCAATCCGTATGGCCATCCGGCCGGAGCCATGTTGGATCTATACGAGCGGCTGAAGGTTTCGATTTTGCGCACGGACCGCGATGGGGCCGTCACCGTGGTATTGACGCAGAGCGGCCTGCGTGTTTCCTGCGAAGCGGAGCGGCGGATGAAACCAGTGCAGGGCGGCAATTGGGATCAGGAAGTCGGAAACCTTCGCCGCCTCTTGTCACCGAGCGCGCACTGCCGGGCCGCGGGTTACCAGTGAAAGGATTCTTACGGCCGCTTCGGAGCGGAACTCGACAAGCCGGACTCGAACCCGATAGACTGCTGCGAAGCTCCTGAAGGACATCCCGCGAGGCCATGACCGCTGATACGCTTCCCCGCGTCGTCTTCTTCGACGCCGCCGGCACACTCTTTCACGTCAAGGGCTCTGTGGGCGAGATTTATCTGCAACACGCCCGCAAATACGGGGTGACGGCGTCGCCCCAAGCGATTCAACAGGCGTTCGCGCGGGCATTCGCGGATGCCCCGCCGCTGGCCTTTTCGGTCTCCGATCCGAAGGAGATTCAGTCCTGCGAGCGTCTGTGGTGGTTCGACGTGGTGCACAATGTGTTTTATCGGCTCGGGATGTTCGAGAAATTCGACGACTATTTTGACGAAGTCTTTCGGTATTTCGCCGGCCCGGACGCCTGGGCGCTCTATCCCGATACCGTCCCGACTCTCCAGGCGTTGGTAGACCGCAGGCTGGAACTCGGCGTGGTCTCCAACTTCGACTCCCGCCTGTACGAAATCCTGATCGGATTGGGAATTGATCGCTTTTTTGAGAGCGTGACGTTGTCAAGTTTCGCCGGCGCTGCGAAACCCTCGCCTAAGATTTTCCAGCGCGCCCTCGCGAAGCATGGGGTAGCGCCGATCCAAGCGTTGCATATTGGAGACAGCCTACGAGAAGATGTACAGGGTGCTGCGGGGGCCGGCATCACGGGCATTTTGTTGGATCGGCACCGGGACCAATCCTGTCCCCCGAGTACCGTGACGATCACAACCCTTGATGAGTTGCTTGCGCTGGTGAACCGGACGTAGCTCTTGCACGACCGGGACGTGCAGCAGCATGATCACCCAAGATGCTCAGGAGGCGCACCATGAAGGTCATGGTAGTCGGAGCCGGATCAGTCGGCGGCTTTTTCGGCGCCAAGCTGGTGCAAGCCGGGATTGATTGCTCGTTCCTCTTGCGGCCCAAGACGCTCGAAGCGGTCAGAAACCGCGGGCTGACCATCCGCAGCCATGACGCATCCTTCACGGTTCATCCTATTGCCGCGAGCGATCCCCGGGAGTTGCCGGCTGCGGAGCTGATCGTTCTCGGCGTAAAGCGTTATGACCTCGACGCCGCTCTGGAGCAATTGCGGCCCGTTCTGACTCAGAGCACGACGCTCCTGACGCTGCAGAACGGCGTGGATACTGAGCCGCGGATTCAAGCTCTTCTTCCCGGGGTTCCGCTGGTCGGCGGGGTGGCGTACATCTACTCCAAGATTGCCGAGCCGGGGGTCGTCGAGCACTACAAAAGAGGCGCGTTGGCGATCGGAGCGTGGGAGGGGTCGAACGGTTCAGTCGCTCTGTCCGATGTTCAGCGACTCTTCGAATCCGCCGGCGTCACCTGCCCGATCGTTCAGGACATCCGGCGCACAAAATGGGAAAAGATGTGTTGGAATGTGGTCTTCAACCCTTTGACGGTTCTCATTAATGATCGCGTGTCAAAGGCACTGTCCCATCCTGAACTTCGGGCTGTGATAGAACAGATTGTGGAAGAGACAGTCGCGGTCGCGAAGGCCGAGGGCGTCGCGCTGCCCGGCGACATGGCTGAGAAGACCATTCAATGGTCGCAAGAGATCCTGGATATTCACACCTCAATGTATGATGACTGGAAAGCGGGGCGGCCGACCGAAATCGACCATCTGAACGGGTACATCGTGCAGCGTGCGAAAGCGCGAGGACTGTCTGTGCCGGTCAACGAGACGATGCTCGCATTGGTGAAGGCAATTACCGAGCCGCTTCCTCTGGGCGCGGCGGTGCTCACGCTCGACGGACAGGTCATCCAGCCGATCGTGCTGGATGCCGAGGCGCTTGCCAAACTCCCGAATGACGCGCAGGTGCACGATGTGGCCGCGCTATGGCCGGGCATGCGGGGACACGGGGTAAAGGTAAGGGCCTTGTTGGAGATCGCGACGCCGGAAATCGGGGTGGACCACGTGACGTTCCACTCCGCGGATGGCCGGTTTGCCGCGACCTTCTCGATTAAAGAGGCAGCGGAGACCGGCATTGTCCTCTATCGGCAGGACCACCAACCCTTGCCGGTCGAGGCCGGCGGCCCCTTCCGCCTGATTACGCCGGGACTCGGCGATTTGTGTGCCAATGTGAAGAATATCTCCCGGATCGAATTCACGAAGGGTCCAGGCAGAGATACGCGACCTCGGTAAGAGCGGGGTCAGAGTCGATTTATTCACGAACTGATGAATCCAAGAATCAATAAATCGACTCTGACCCCAATCCTGGCCCCAATCCTGGCCTTACCACCATGCCGATCGTCCTGTTAAGCCGACGCCTGCCGGAGCCCGTCATGGCAGAGATGGCGCGGCGCTTTACCCTCATCGGCAACCTTGCGGATCGTCCAGTCAGCCGGGCGGACCTGTTGGCGCAGGTCCCAGATGCCGATGCCCTGACGGTGACCTTAGCGGAGACCGTAGATCAGGAACTGCTGGAAAAGGCAGGTCGGCTCAAAGTCGTGGCGGTGTATGCAGTGGGCTATAACAATGTGGATGTTCCGGCGGCGATCGCGCGCGGTGTGGTAGTGACGAACACGCCGGATGTCCTCACCGAAACCACGGCCGATCTGGCATGGGGCCTGCTGCTGGCTGTCGCGCGACGGATTCCAGAAGGAGAACGCGTGCTTCGAGAAGGTCGCTGGGAAGGCTGGAGCCCGACTCAGTTCCTTGGCTCGGAAGTGCATGGGCGCGTGCTTGGGATTATCGGGATGGGGCGCATTGGACGGGCAGTCGCGCGTCGCGCTCGAGGATTCGGGATGCAGGTGGTCTACAGCAGCCCTCGGCCACTCGCCCCTGAGGATGAGGCGGCCCTGAACGCCGCGCGCCTTCCGCTGCGGGCTTTGCTGGAATGCGCCGACTTCGTCTCGCTGCATGTGCCGTTGACGGAGCACACGAGACATTTACTTGGAAAGGATGAGTTTGCGCTGATGCGGAGAACTTCCATTCTGATCAACACGTCACGCGGGTCGGTCGTTGATGAAACGGCGTTGGTGGACGCGCTCAGGCAAGGCCAATTGGCGGGTGCCGGCCTGGATGTGTACGAGCATGAACCTCAAATTCATAGCGGTCTCCTGGGTCTGTCCAATGTGGTACTGCTGCCCCATCTTGGCTCGGCGACCTTCGACACACGCGTCAAGATGGGAATGATGGTGGTGGAGAATATTTCAGCCGTGTTATCCGGAAAGGAGCCTCCCAATCGCATTCGCGCGTAGGAATCACAAGAATCAGGCAAAATATACAATGGCTCACAGAGAGGTGAAGCATGGAAATCTTTGGCAATGTCAAACTCGTGGAGGTGCCGCTGCTGATTACCGCCGAGCAGAAGGCCTGGCTTGAAATGATGGTCCGGAAGGGCAAGATTGCGGTGCCGCCGGGGGGGACCCTACCGGAAGGCTCCGTGATCTCGATCTTCTTGCGGACCATGTTATGGAATTCGGAGGAGCAGCGCCAGAGCCTGGATCTGCTCCCTCAGGACGTGATTCAGGAACTGCGCCAGCAAACTGATCTGGTCGAGATCAAGGCGCAGGTTTCGGAAGATCAGAAGAAATGGTTGGACACGATCCAATCGTCGAGTACGGTGTCGGCTTCGGCAGGAGACACGGTGATCTCGATGTTCACGCGGGTCCTGCTTGAAAACGCCATGGAGCAGCAGAAAGCCCTCGAGAGCGCGGATCCGTGGGCCAATGACGACGAGATGTAGGAGAACTGCAGAGAACTGCATGCTTAGCGAGCACTGCTGTATTTGCTCGCTAAAGCTTCAATCTTTTTTGCTCGCTAAAGCTTCGACCCCCGCTTTCGCGACCGCCTCATCCTGCTCGCCTTTGCCGCCGCCCACTCCGATCCCGCCGACCAGCTTTCCGTCCTTCATCAGGGGCAGGCCGCCCGGGAGCGTCGTAAATTTCCCGCCTGTGGTGGAGGAAATCTCATCTGTGATGTTCTGAGGAATCCCGCTCGCGCCGGAGGGTTTCCGGATGGAGGCCGCGGTATAGGCTTTGCTGTAAGAGGTGTGGTTGGTATGGATAAACGCGCCGTCCATCTTGATGAAGGCCACCACATTTCCTCCGGCATCCACAATCGAGATGCCCATGGGCACGCCGATTTCCTGGGCCTTCGCGACCGCCGCCGTCAGCGCCCTCTGGATATCAGCGGTCGAAAGCTGAGCGGCAGGAGAATCGGCGGTGACGGGGAGTGCCAGAGCAAGAAAACCGGCCACGATACAAACGATAGGCAAGCGTCGCATGAAAGTCCTCCCTGATCAGCGCGGGACAAGCACAGAAGAGCTCAAGCCTTGAGATCACGCAGTGGAACCTCACGGCCCTCTTCAAGATCTAACAGGTCAATCCAGGTGACGATGTCGGTCCGGGAGGGATCAACGGCGTCGCGTGTTTTCTGAAAGTAGGCCCACTTGGCGTCATCGTCCGGCCCGCGTTCCAGCATCTGCTTGTTCCAGAGTTCGATCTGCTTCTTCGATCGTGGCCGGCCATGCACCGCCAGCCATTCCAGAATCAGCTCATCATTGCGGGTCTTGGCAGCATAGGCGAAGTCCTGCTCGCTAAGCTCTAGAAAAGACAATAACGCTTTGTCCAGCGGACAGGCGTAGATGTAATCCCCGTTCACGCCGGCTTCGCGCGCGCGCGCCTTATCAGCCATCCGGGCGAGATGGACATACCCCCCGAGCAGCTCTCGGGCGCTTCGAGGATATTCCGCCTTGAGATCCTTTGCTCCCGGCCGCCGGATCTGTCCTGCGATATCGTCGGGAGTCTTTTCTTTGAGGTCTCCCATACCGGTCGAGCCGGGGATGTCGAAAGACATGCCACTCTCCTTACAGCAGCCGATGGTTTGAAAAGGTCAAGGTTTTGACCGCCACCGTCCCGTTATCGGCGGAGATGATCTGCCGCGACGCGGGGAGGTCGGCGTGGCCTACCCGTACATGGGAATCCGAGAAGCTTTCCACATTGGTCAGCCTGCCGTCTTGCGGATTGAAATAGTAGACGGTGTAGCGCGTGGTTACATACTTGTCGTCCTGGGTCAGCATGCTATCCTCGACGTTGATCGTGAATCTCATCGGCCCCATTGTGCGGTTGATCTGCCTGATCCGGTCGTCCTTGATGCGATAAAAGGAATTGAGCGCATCATGAATGCGAACAGTGTGACCCAGAGGATGAGTCGCTCCTCGCTCAAGCGTCAAGACACTCTTACCATCTGACTGCTCAAAGGTGCGAGGACCACGATGGACGGCGATCATGGCGAGCGTGTTGGTCGTCCATTTCTGGAGTTCAGGATCATCAAGCGATACGCTCACGTCCTGACTGGACTTGACGGTCACCGAGCCTTTCACTTCTTTGCCGTCGGCATTGACGAGAAGATCAGCCGTAAAACCTTTAAAATCGGCTGGCCATCGTGCGGTTTTTTCGAATGCTCGCCGCAACAATTCCCTGGCCTGTGGGTCATCCTTGGCATCGGTGGGAGGCGCCTGACTCTGGTACATTTCCATGGGAGGTCTCCTTTACAAATGAACTTGAGGCCTATTATAAGAATTTCACCATACCACGTCCAGGCTCGGCAGAACGATGCCCTACAAAACCGACCGCGCGACTCTTGAGCGCGAAGTAAGAGTGGATACCTACCGGGCCGGAGGACCCGGCGGTCAGCACCGCAATGTGACCGACTCAGCGGTCCGCCTCACCCATCTCCCATCGGGGATCGTGGTCGTCACGGCCGATTCTCGATCCCAGCACCGCAATAAGGAAAAGGCTTTCGAAAGACTCACGCGCCGGCTTCAGGCGCTCAACCGGATTCGCCCGAAGCGAATACCCACACGGAGGACGGCGGCCGCCCAGGAACGAAGGATTGCAGAAAAGAAGAAGCACCAGCAGACCAAAGACAAGCGAAGGCCGGTTTCTCC
>Ga0184623_10000405_pt1 | contig 18014 bp, 20 predicted proteins | sample PLM1_100_b1_FD_133138 | JGI IMG/M metagenome (GOLD analysis project Ga0184623, IMG submission 133138) | Groundwater sediment microbial communities from an aquifer in East River, Colorado, USA - PLM1_100_b1 | ecosystem: Environmental > Terrestrial > Soil > Riparian zone | place: USA: East River...
CCGAACCAGCGGCCCGTTCGCCCGAAGCCTGTCATCACCTCGTCGGCGATGAGCAGGACGTCGTGCCGGCGGCAGACCTCGGCGATCAGCGGCCAGTAGTCGTCGGGCGGCACCACCGCACCGAGCGTGGCCCCCACGATCGGCTCGGCGACGAAGGCCGCGACCGTCCCGGGTCCGGCCGCCTCGATCGCCCGTTCGAGCTCTGCGGCGAGCTCCCGGCCGTCGCCGAGGGCGTGGCTGTCGGGTTCACCGGCACGATACGGGTAGGCGGCCGACACGTGACGGAACCGACCGAGCCAGCCCTCGTAAGGGCGACGAAGCGGCCGCCTGCCGGACAGGTCGAGGGCCCCGAGCGTGTTGCCGTGGTAGCTCCCCCAGCGCGAGATCACGATCCAGCGGTCCGCCTGGCCACGAGCGAGGTGGTACGCCCGGGCAAGTTTGAGGGCGGTCTCGGTGGCCTCAGACCCACCGCTGACCGGATAGATCGCCGGTTCGTCGACCGGCAGCACCCGGCCGACCTCGCGAGCGTAAGTCTCGATCGGCTCCGTGGTGAACACCGAGCCGTGGGCGTACGCCAGCCGCGCGATCTGGTTGCCGATCGCCTCGGCGATGGACCGCCGGCCATGGCCGACGTTGACGACGATCGCACCGCCCGATGCGTCGAGATATGCCTTGCCGGCGGCGTCGACAATCGTCGAGCCGTGACCTTCGACAGCGATCGGCGGGTCCGGGTCGAGGGATCGGCGGAAGACGCGCCCCGGCGACGGCTCGGGCGGGACCGGTGGGGACATCGGCCCGATTGTAGTCGGGCGTACCCGCCCGGGGTCGGGAACCCGGCTAATGGACGACTGCGTTCGTCGCGGATGGGCGTCGAGGGCAAGGCGCCCGGGAGGACCGGAGCGAGCGCACCCCAAGGTGCGTGAGCGAGGACCGCAGCGGGCAACGCCGCCATCGGCGTCCAGGCGCGACAGCCCCCGAAGCGGCCGGGGAACCCGGCCGCCCTGTTCGGTGTATCGCTTAGGGTTGAAGGTGGAGGGCCGTCCACTGGAAGACGTTGAACTCATCGAACGCGCGCAATCGGGCGAGGTCATGGCCTACGAGGAACTGGTTCGCCGATACCAGGACGTCGCCGTCCGGACCGCCCACGTCATCTCGCCGGACGGCGATGCCGAAGACGCTGTCCAGGAGGCCTTCGTCAAGGCCTATGCCGCGCTGTCGCGGTTCCGGGTGGAGGCGCCGTTCCGGCCGTGGCTGCTGCGAATCGTCGCCAACGAGGCGCGCAATCGCCGGAGGTCGGCTGGGCGACGAGCCGGGCTCGCCCTCCGCGCCGCCGAGGATCGCCGGCCGGGTGATGCGGCTCCATCGCCCGAGTCGGCGGTCCTCGCCGACGAGACGCGGCGGGCCCTCCTCGCCGCGATCAACGGCCTCCGCGACGAGGACCGCGAGATCATCGGGGCGCGGTACTTCCTCGACCTGTCCGAGGCCGAGGCGGCGGAGACACTGGGGCTGCCGCGAGGGACCGTGAAGTCGAGGCTGTCGCGAGCGCTGGTCAGGCTCCGGGAACAGCTCGCGGCCGCGAACGGAGGGCCGACCCGTGGCTGAGTCGCGGCAGCCGCTCCACGCGATCTCGGACGAGACACTCGGCGGCGCCCTGCGCGACCTGGGCTCGTCGCTGGCGTTCCCGTCGGCCGGCGGGGAGGCGGGCCGCCAGGACGTGGCCGCCATCGCGCGCGCCCGGATTGTCGCGCTCGACATCCGGCCGTCGCGAGCGGGCACTCGCCGCTGGTTCGGCCTGGGCCTGCGTCCGATCCGGCGCGGGCTCGTCCTCGCCGTTGCCGCCCTCCTCGTCCTTGCCGCGATCGCCGCCGCCATCGGCCTCGGACTGCCTGGGCTGCGGATCATCTTCGGGGACCTCCCGTCGCCGCGTCCTGTCGCCAGCCCGACGGCATCGGGATCCGCCTCGGCGTCGCCATCTCCGCTCGGCTCGGGCCTGGGCCTCGGGACGGCGCTGCCACTCGCCGACGCCGAAGCACGCGCCGGATTCGACCTCGTGCTCCCGCCGGATCCGGCGATCGGGCCGCCGGACGTCGCCTACGTGCTTGGTCGGCGGGTCAACCTCATTTGGGCGAGCGGTCCGGGGCTGCCCGATACGGAAGCCGCGGGCGTCGGCCTGCTGATCAGCGAGTTCGAGGGCCACGTCGATCCGGGCATCTACACCAAGATCCTCGACAGCGGCGCGAAGCTGACCCGCGTCACCGTCGACGGCTCGCCGGGCTACTGGATCAGCGGGGCGCAGCACTTCTTCTACTACATCGATCCCGACGGCCAGTCCGTCGAGGACACGCACCGGCAGGTCGGCGACACGCTGATCTGGACAACCGGAGATGTCACCTACCGCCTTGAGTCGTCGCTCGGCATGGATGCCGCGATCAGCCTGGCCGAGTCGCTTCGCTGACGCGACGGGAACCCGCGCCAGACCAGCGGTGTACCACCCTTGACATGCGAAACGACCGCGCCATTTCCCGAATCCTGATCGCGCTGGCGGTTGCGAGCCTCGTTGGTTGCGCCGGGGCAGGGGCTTCGCCCCGGCCGTCGCCTTCCGCTGAGACAGTTGCGGGCGCGCCGCCTGTTCCCGCCACGGCCAGCCAGTTCGCCGATGGCCGCGACGCCAGGCTGGCCGTTGGCCGCCGAGGCGACCCCGGCGTCGAAGTCATCCTGGCAAGCACGGCCGAACGGATGACCTCCCTGCCCGTCGGCGTCCCCGACAAGACGTGGGGTAACCAGGTCACGGCAACCTCGGACGGGTCCCGGACGACACTTACGTTCCTTGCCGTGCAACCCGGATTCGGTGGCTGGGATACCGCTATCGATGGGGTCTGGCAGCTCCCGACAATCGGTCTCGAGCCGATTCCGGCCGGGGTCTCGGCCAACGTGGCGGAATCGCCGAACAAGTCCACGATCGTCCTCGTCGAGGACCCGCCGGGCGGTAAGGCCGGGACCACTCGGTTCGCCGTCGTCCGCCGCGACCCTATGGGTGTGGAGACGCATCGAGCGTCATCGAGCTGACCGGCTCGTTCGAGTACGACGCGATCTCGCCCGACGGCTCAATCCTGTACGTCGTCGAGCATCTCGGCGGCGAAGCGGAAGGTCGCTATCAGGTCCGAGCGATCGACGTCGCGACTGGCGTCCTGCGGGACGCGATCATCACCGACAAGCGCAACCTCGACGAGGCGATGGCCGGCTGGCCGATCGCTCAGCTCCGCCAGGCCGACGGCATGGTCTTTACGCTCTACCGCGGCTCCGAGCACCCGTTCATACATGCGCTCAACACCGTCGAGGCGTGGGCCGTCTGCATCGACCTGCCGGCTGTTCGCGCCGACAACGAGAAGGCAGCCCTCGATTGGGGTCTCGCCGCGGCCCCCGACGGGCGAGCGATCTTCGCCGCGAACGCGACCCTCGGGCTGGCCGTGGACGTCGACCCGAGCGCGCTCACCGTCCGCCGAACGGCCGCCCTCGAGCCCGTCGCGGCAGCGTCGATCGTCCTTGCCAAGGTCGGTCACGCCGAACTGGGTCCGGCCGGCCGGCGCGTCGTCGTCGCCCCCGACGGCGAGACGATCTATGCCGCGGGTTCGACCGGCATCCTCGTCATCGATGCAGCCGATCTCACGAAGACTCGCGGATTCCTGGAGGGCACCTCCGTCGGAGGCCTCGGGCTCAGCCCGGACGGCCGGACGATCTTCACGCTGGGCTCGGCGAACGGCGAAATCATCGGGCTCGACGCTATTTCGGGAGCGATCGTCGGGCGGGTTCCGGCCGATGGGTTCGACCGGCTCCTCGCCGTCGTCCCGTGGTGACCGCGACCGCGCCGCGCTACTTCGTGTAAGCGCCGCCGGGATCCAGCTCCTCGCGGATGAGGCGCAGCTCGTCGTCGGTGGGCGGCGGCGTCGTCGCGATCGAGTCGGCCACCCGGAGCGGCCAGCCGATCGATTCGCGGGCTCCCTCGACCGTCGCCCCTGGGTGGAGCGAGTCGAGGCGCATCTCCCCGTCCTCGTCGAAGTGGTAGATCCCGAGGTCCGTGACCACGACGGTCGGGCCGCGCCCGAGCCAGCCCTGTTCGCGCCGAATCCGCTCGCTCTGCTCCGCGCCACCGAGATTGCCCGGGCTCGTTCGGAAGTCGATCCGCTCGACGAATGAGCGGGTGGACTGGCGCATGATCACGAACACCTGGCGGGCGTTGATCGCAATCTCGCAGGCGCCGCCGCTCCCCGGGAGACGCGTCTTCGGAGCGTCGTAGTCGCCGATCACCGTCGTGTTGATGTTGCCGAATCGATCGATCTGGGCAGCTCCGAGGAACCCGACGTCGATGAGGCCGCCCTGCAGGTAGAACGCGAAGAGCTCGAACATGCTCGTGACGGCGGTCGCGCCGGTCACGATCGTCGGGTCGCCGATGCTGAGCGGGAGGCGGGCCGGCCGCGCCCCGAAAACCCCGGCTTCGTAGACGAGCTCGAGGTCCGGCGTCACCGTCCGCTTGGCGAGGTTGACGGCGATGTTTGGCAGCCCGACCCCGACGAAACAAACGCGCTGCCCGGCGAGCTCCCTGGCCGCCGCCACGATCATCATCTCGGACTGCGAGAACGTCATCGCGTGGCCCAACCTGCCCTCTGGTCCCACTGGCGGACCAACGGGCGAACGAGAGACCGAAATCGACCGATGGACGGGGCGTCACCCGCCGCCTGGGCCGGCTGGCTGACCAAAGGGCGAACGAGCAACCGAATCCAGGCCCTCGACGCGGTCCCGTTCGCTGCTTGGTCCGGCTGGCGGACCAATGGGATCGTGTGGCGGATGATCGCGATCATCGGTAGTCGCCGTAGTCGACGGATCCTGACGGGGCCTTGCCCGCCGGCCGGAGCGAGGCGATCCGTTCCGGGCCCAGCTTGTTCACGTACGAAGCGCGGCCGTCGAGATCGAAGACCCAGTCCCGCAGCCAGGCCTGCGTCTTCTCCTCGTCGCGCGAGATCGTATCCCAGTCGAGATAGAAGCGGTTGTCCCGATCGTATGAGCCCTGGACATACGACGGGTGCGCGCCCCACGGCTCCGCCACAACCGCGTCGACGATCAGGCCCGGGATGATGGTCCGATTGGGGTCGGCCCGGATCACGGCGTCGGGGACAACCTCTTCAACCACGACGATCACCCGGTCGGCCGCGAAGGCCGCTTCTTTCTGGCAGCCGAGCAGGCCCCAGACCTGGGTGTCGCCGCTCTCGGACGCGCGCTGGGCATGGACGATCGTCACGTCCGGGCGCAGCGGCGGGACCGCGTAGACCACCCCGTCACCGTAAGGCGACTCGATCTCGCGGATGAGCGGATTCACCTTCGGCAGGTCGGTCTCGAAGTAGGACCGAATCGGGAAGAACGGCAGGTTTGCGGCGCCGGCCGTGTACCGACCGACCATCCCGAAGTGGCTGTACTCCTCGACCTCCAGCGGCCGCTCCCCGGAGGCCGCGACTGCCTCCGCCTCGATCCGGCGCCGGATGGCGTTCAGTCCGCCCACGCCGGGATTGCCGAGCCACGAGAAGATCAGCTTCCGGGCGACGCCGCCCGCCACCATCTGGTCGTAGATCACGTCGGGGGTCAGCCGGGCGAGGGTCAGGTCGCGCTTCCGCTGCCGAATGATCTCGTGACCCGCCGCGAAGCAGATCAAGTGGGTGAACCCCTCGATCGCGACCGTGTCCCCGTCACGGACGAGGTCGCGGACCGCGTCCGCCATCGTGGCGACCTTGGAGCTCATCGGGCGCAGCCGGGGGTCATCCCGGAGAGTATCCGCGACCGACCGCGACGGCGTTCAGCCGGCGGCTTCGACGCCGCCCATCGCGTGGGCAGCCTCCGCGGCATCGTGAAGCTTGTGATGCTCGCCTGCCACGTCGCCGACGGCCTCGCCGAAGATTCGCAGGGCCGTCGCCATCTCGACCCCCGAGACCGTCAGGGCCGGCGACATCCGGACCGATGTCCTGCCACACTCGAGAACGAGGAGCCCCCGCTGGAAGGCGGCCCACTGGACCTCTTCCGCGTGTTCGGCCGTATCGAATTCGATGCCGATCATCAGGCCGCGGCCGCGGACGTCCGTGATGAGGCCCGCGAAGCGGCTCTTCAGCTGGCCGAGCCCCGCGAACGCCTGCTCCCCGCGGACCTTGGCGTTCTCGACGAGGCCGCCCTCGAGCAGGTCGATCGTGGCGAGAGCGGCAGCACACGCCACGGGATTGCCGCCGTACGTCGAGCCGTGCGCGCCCGGGCCCCAGGATTCGAGCAGGTCCGCCCGGGCGATCAGCGCCCCGAGCGGCATGCCGGACGCAATCCCCTTCGCCGACAGGACCACATCGGGCTTGACGTGCCATTGCTCGGCGGCCCACATCGTCCCCGTCCGGCCGGCGCCCGACTGGATCTCGTCGAACACGAGCACGATGCCGTGGCGGTCGCAGATCTCGCGCAGGCCGGCGAGGAACCCGTCCTCGGGGACCACGTAGCCGCCCTCGCCCTGGATCGGCTCGACGATGATCGCCGCGACCTCGTTCGCGGGAGCGAGCTTGTCGAACAGGACGTCGTCGAACCAGCGGAGGTCCTCGACGCGCCCGAACGGCGCATGGAAGACGCCGGGCAGGAGCGGCCCGAACCCGGCGTGGTACTTCGCCTTGGACGCCGTCAGCGAGACCGAACCATACGACCGACCGTGGAAGGCACCGAGGAACGCGACGATGTACGGCCGCTTCGTCGCATGTCGGGCGAGCTTGATCGCGGTCTCGACGACCTCCGTCCCGCTGTTGCCGAGATAGACGCGGGCCTTGCCGCCAGCGACGGGCGTGATCCCGGCCAGGCGTCGGCAGACCTCCGGGTAGATCGGGAGGTAGAAGTCGGACGCCGAGAAGTGGATCAGCTCGGCTGCCTGCTCCTTGATCGCGGCCACGACCTGCGGGTGCGAATGGCCGGTCGAGTTGACGGCGATGCCGGCGGCGAAGTCAAGGAAGAGGTTGCCGTCGATGTCCTCGATCGTCAGGCCGTCACCGCGGACCGGGACGATGGGATAGGCCCGCGGGAGACTCGGCGAGGTCCACGTTTCGTCGAAGGCGACGTGCGCTCTGGCCTTGGGGCCGGGGATCTCCGTGACGAGGTCGGGGACGGGACGGGACGACGCCAACGCAACACCTCGGACGCATAGGAAGTATGCAGACTGGATATTCGACCGGCAGTCTAGCATTCCATCCGAGGCGCCCGAGGGCCGTTGCGAGGTCAGATCGGACGGCGCCGCCGAGCGACGACCGCGGCTCCGATCGCAAGGCCGCCAAGCAGGCCGAGGCCTCCGGCGGCGACGTACGGGAGCGGTGAGTTCTCGCCCGATACCGACGAAGCGGGAGCCGTAGCCGCGACGGGCGCGAGGTCGGCGGTATCGGGCGCAGCGGCACCAGCGGCGGCAACCGGCGAGCCGACGATCACGACGCCTGCCATTCCGGGATGGAGGCTGCAGGAGTACGGATAGACGCCGGCCTTGCCGAACCGGGTCGCGAAGCTCGCGCCGACGTCGAGGCTCGGAGTGCCCCACTCGCGATTGCGACCGGTCACGTCATGAGGAGCGACGGACGTATTGAGGAATGTCACCTCGGCCCCGACCGGGACGCGCGTGACCGTCGGCGCAAACGTGCAGCCGTCGATCTTGACGACTTTTGCCGAGCCCTCCGTCGCGTTTGCTTCCTCACCGCCGTGACAGCCACCGCCGGCCAGGGCAGCCCCGGCCGCTGCCCACCCGAGGAGCAGGAGAAATGGAAGGAGCGCAAGGGAGAGGGTGACGTTGCGGCGCATCGGTTCGGCCTCCGGTGGACGTTCGGTGTTGGTACACCGGTCCCGGGTAGGAGGTTCCCGCTGGCTCCCTCAACAGTCCGGAGCTGTCGGTTCTAATGCAATACTCAGGCATGCCTGTCCGCACGGTCATCGAACACGGGCCCAAGGACAAGCGGTCGGTCGCCTTCGCTCTCGACTGGCCAGGGTGGAACCGGGGCGCGACGAGCGCCGAGGTCGCCCTGGAGACACTCGAGTCCTATCGGGATCGCTATCGGCTGATCGCGGGTCTCGCCGGGATGGCACGCGAGTTCGACGCCGCCGGGCCGCTGGAGATCGTGGAGGACAGGGTCGGACCCGGTTCAGTCGACTTCTGGGGCATCTCCTTCTCGCCCTCTTCGACCGAGCACGGGCCCATGGACGAGGCGGAGCTCGAGCGCAAGATCACGCTATTGCAGGCAGCTTGGGCGTACTTCGACGGCGTCGCGGCGCGAGTCTCGCCAGAGATGCGCAAGGGCCCGCGCGGCGGAGGGCGCGACCGCGACCGGATCATCCGCCACACCATCCGCACCGAAAGCGAGGACTTCGCGAAGCAGGTCGGGCTGCGGATACCGGAGGAAGCGGCGCTGACCCCGGATGGCCTGCGGCAGCATCGGGAAACCTACGTCGTGGCGATGCGTGCGTACAACGCCGGAGAGGTTGAGAGGCGGATGCGGTCGTGGACGCTACCCTTCCTCATCCGACACTCTGCCTTCCACACACTCGACCATGCGTGGGAGATGGAGGACAAGGACCTCTCCGCCCAGGACGGGGCCTGACCCACCACTCTTCAGTCGGCCGCTCTTGTCCTCGCTCTGCGACATGCGACCACGTCGACCCCAATCCCACCCTCGGCGTTCGAGCCACGGTACATCGGCTCGTGGTCCCTCAGCATGCGCGAATGTCACCCGGCCGTGCGGCACGGTCGCCAGACGGCGTGTTATGGCGAGGGCTCGTCGGGAAAGAGTTCGATCTCTGCGGCCGGGAACCATCGAGCCCCGCTCCCTCCCGTCTGGACGAGGTACCAGGTCCGACGAGTCAGGCGGCTGCGCCGGGCGGCATGGACGCGGAGCCACGGATGATCTTGGTGTCTCCCGTCCCGGAACCGGCCAGCGACTGGCGGATCGAACGGCTCATACGTTTCGTAGAAGCGCGGTCGGATCCGCGTCGAGGTCATGCCGGAACCTTCGGCGGTTGGGCGCCTCGGGTCAAGCAAACGACGGAACGCTGCCCTCCCTCAGCGTGCGCCAATGTCACCTCGTTCAATGACATCGCACTCGCACTGGATGGCTTGTGAGCCGTCGTGAGGGCAGCGCTCCATGTCGCACCCTGCGCTGTGGTATTCGCCGACGCGACAGCCGCAGTCGTGACAGGCCTCGGGTGGTGGCGGCCCGGGTATTTCGTTCCACCACGCTTCTGCGCCGTAGACATCGATTGACTTCTCTACGGCGTCTCGTCGAGGCCACCTAACCACGAGCGGAGTATCAACCGTTCGCTCCGCCAGCGTGCCGGAATGTCACCCGAAGACCGAGAGCTACCGAGGCGTGCGTGGGGATAATGCTTGGAAGCACAGGGAGGTTCTCCATGCAGACCCGCTCGTTCCCCTCCACCCCGGATGGCCGCTCCCCTGCCGGGGCCGAGATCCGGCACCTGATCGAAGGCGAGACCGGCGGCATGATCCACTCCACCGTCCCGCCAGGTCAGGTGAATCGGGCGACCGTCCACGCCACCGTGAGCGAGTTCTGGCATGTTCTCTCGGGCCAGGGGCAGATATGGCGACGAGACGCCACTGGTGAGGAGACGACCGTTCTGGGGAGAGGCGTTTCCATCGACATTCCCGTTCGGACGGCATTCCAGTATCGCTGCACCGGTGTCGACCCACTCCAGTTCCTCTGCATCACAATGCCGCGCTGGCCCGGCGACACGGAAGCGACGGTCGTCGAGGGGCCGTGGAAACCGACTGCTCCCGAAGGTTGACGACAGCGTCACCACGTGTGGATCGTCCCCCTCGCTCAGCGTGCGGGAATGTCCCCCGGTTTCAGCCCTAACCGAACTGCCACGCTATGCATTCGCTCGACTACTTCGGTAGAGGGCTCTTGAAGGCAGAACCGGAGGACGTCGTACGCCTCGCCCATTTCATTGTTGTCGAGGAGGGTCGCAACCCACGCCGCGCAATCCTCCGTCACGCGGCCACGAGCAAGGATCCATCGGAGGTCCGCTTCAGTTGCGGCCCAGACAGCGAGCGTCTCTTCACTGGCCATGGAGGGCAGTGTAGGTGTGCCTGGGGTCACGCAGCGTGCGCCAATTCACCCGAAGGAAGGCCAGTCCGGCCGTGCCAGCAGCTTCGACGTTTCAGTTTGAAGCTTCTGGAGACCCTCCCTGACCCGCCACGGGGACATCAGTTGAGCGGGATTCTCATTCCGGTAGACCTGGTCGCAGCGCAGTACCGCGTTCAGGAGGTCTCCCGCGTATAGCTCCCCGGCAAGGGGATCCTGGTCGAGATGGTTCAGGGCGAGAGGAACGAGCCACTCGATGCCGATCCGTTGGCCGATCAGCTCCCGGAGGTCATCTATGGTCAGATCGCCGACTGGCACCTGCCTCAGCCGGTGGCAATTGCGGACTAGGCCAGTGTCGGTCGCGTCCGGCTCCGGCCACTCCTCACCGTCAAGCTGTTCGAGCGTCCTACCGCTCGCGTCCAAGTCCATGACCGACATTCTGGGGGCAGCGCATTAGCTAGGTGACGCAGCGATCGCTCAGCGTGCGCCAATGTCACTAGTTGGGTCGCTAAAGTGACATGGGTCGCGACGGACCGCCGAACGGAGGCGGGATCGTGGCCAGAATCGGAGGACAGTAGTGCTCATCTGGCAGGGTAGGGGCGTCGTGGCATTCGTCGTTCCCTTCTTCGCCACTCTCGGTCTCCAGCTGATCGTGTACCAGACCGGAGGACGGGCGCTTTGGGAACAACATGTCAGCGGGTTCTTCGCCATCGCGTGCGGCATCAGCGTCGCGATCGTGTACTGGCTCGCCAGACGCTGGGAAGATCCAGGCCGAGTCTTGATCGACAAAGCAACCGGTCAGGAGATCACGCTGAAGCGCACCGACTCACTCTTCTTCGTGTCCCTACGGCTCTGGCCGTGGATCTTAGCTGCCGGCGCAGCAGTATCTGTGCTGTATGGGATCTTGAATCGGACGCTGTAGACGTGTCCGGCCGGATCGCGTAGGACGCCAATCGCAGTTCTACGACATCAACGGGGTATAGGACGTGGCGTCCCTCAGCGTGCTGTCACCGCGACTCAGTCGACGACGGTGTGGCTCTGCTCGCGGAGGAACTGGGCGACGTAGTACATCGAGAGGCCGGCCTTGCCGGTCGAGCCTGAGCCCTTCCAGCCGCCGAATGCCTGGACGCCGGGCCAGGCGCCGGTCGTGGCGCCCGCCCGCCGGTTCACGTAGGTGACCCCAGCCTCGATCGTGTTGAGGAAGCGCTGGACCTCTCCCGGATCCTCGCTGTAGACACCGGCGGTCAGCCCGTAGACGGAATCGTTGGCCAGGCGCAGCCCCTCGTCGAATGTGTCGACGGAATGAACGGCGGTGAACGGCGCGAAGAGCTCGTCGCGGAAGAGGCGATGGTCAGCCGGCAGGTCGCCGACGACCGTCGGTTCGACGTAGAAACCCCGGTCCATCCCGTGGTCCGTCAGCCGCTCGCCGCCGACGAACACGCGGCCGTCGCGTCGCGCGTCGGCGACGGCGGCCTCGTGCCGGTCGACCGCCTTCTGGTCGACGATCGGGCCCAGCCAGTTCTCGCGGAGAAGCGGGTCGCCGATCGTGATTGCCTCGGTCTTCTCGACGAGCAGCCTGACCAACTCGTCGTGGGCCGGCTTCTCGACGTAAACCCGCGAGTTAGCCGAGCACTTCTGCCCGCCGAACCCGAACGCGCTCCGGACGATCCCCTCGGCCGCCTCCTCGAGATCGGCCGTCCGCGAGACGACGGCTGGATTCTTGCCGCCCATCTCGACGATGGTCGGCCTCGGGAAGCGCTTCGAGAACGTCCGAAACAGGTCCATCCCGACCGCGTACGAGCCGGTGAAGACGATCCCGTCGATGCCCTCGTTCTCGCGCAGCTCGGCGCCGACGGTCTCGCCCGGGCCCATGACGAGGTTGATGACCCCGTCGGGGATCCCGGCGTCGCGGTAGGCCTCCATCAGCTTGACGCCCGACATCGGCGCCGCTGAGCTCGGCTTGAAGACGACCGTGTTGCCGGCCATGAGCGCGGCAGCCGTCGGGCCGGCCGCGAGGGCCATCGGGAAGTTGAACGGGCTGATGACCGCGAAGACGCCGTGCGGTCGAAGGAGCGAGCGGGTGTGGACGGCCGGGTCGCCGAGGTTGTCCATCGGGTGGTCGTAGCCGTCGTTGTCCTCCATCGTCTGGGCGTAGTAGCGGAGCAGGTCGGCGGCTTCCTCGACCTCGCCGAGGGCCTCGAGACGGTTCTTGCCGACCTCGATCGCCATGAGCCCGGCGTACCGCATCTGCCGCTCGCTGATGAGATCGGCTGCCTTGCGAATGAGCTCGAGGCGGTCCTTCCACGGCTTCGCGGCCCAGGCCGGCTGGGCGCTGCGGGCTGCCTTGACGGCGTCGCGAACGTCGTCGCGGGTCCCGCGGGCGAAGTGCCCGAGGATGAGGTTCCGATCGATCGGGGAGGCCACAGTCATCTCGCCATCGCCGGCCCGGTCGCGGCCGTTCACGACGTTCAAGTGGTGCCCAGCGAGCTCTCGCTTCGCCTCCTCGAGGCCGGTTTCGTAGAGCGAGTGGAGCTCCTCGTTATCGGCCCGAAGCGTGGCGTATGTGATCTTGAGACGCGGCTTCGATTCGGTGGTCATCTGAGGGGAACCTCGGTTCGGCGGAAGGTGCGGATGTGGTCGATCAGTCTAGCGCGGCCACGATGTCGGGCAGGGACTGGGCGATGGCCGTCGGGCGGGTCCGTGCCGGTCCGGACATGGCCGCCCCGGCCTCGCCGGCCCCGACCTTGCCGGTCAGGACGAGGATTCCCCGGAGCCCCACGCGGCGAGCAGCGGCAATATCGGCCACCGGGTCGTCCCCGACCATCGCCACGTCGCGCGCCGGGAGGCGCCGCACGCCGAGGTCTTCCGCGAGCCCGGCCAACGCCTGCGTGAACACGACGGGCGACGGTTTGCCACAGACGACCGGGGCTCGGCCAGTCGCCTCCTCGAGGCCGGCGACGAACGCACCGGCGTCGAGCGTCTCGCCTCGCGGCGTGAGCCACCACGGGTTGCGATGCATCGCGACGAACTCCGCGCCGCGGCGGATTGCTCGGAACGCGACGTTCAGGTTGCGATAGCTGAGCTCGTCACCGCCATCACCGATCACGACCGCGGCAAGCTCACCAGGCGCGGCCGCGTCGGCTTCGTCCAGCGACACCAGGGTCTGGCCATCGAATTCGCGAAGCGCGTCCGGCGCCGAAATCACGAAGAGACGGCCTCCCGGATAGTGCGTCGCCGTGTAAGCCGCGGCAGCGGAGGCCGCGGTGATGAACCGAGCCCCAGGGACCGCCCCGTCAGCGAACCGCGCCGAAAGCGTGTCGCGGTGAGCGGCAGAGAAGTTCGTGACGATCCTGAACGGGATGCCGAGCGCCACGAGTCGAGCCAGTGCCTCGGGCGCCCCCGGCAGTAGTTCTCCCTTGAGAACGATCACGCCATCGGCGTCGAGCACCAGCCCGCGAACGCCGTCGAGAGCCTCGGAAAGATCGGTCATCTCGCCATGCTAGGTCGTAGCCGGCTGCCGATGTGGGTATCCTCCGAGCGGGAGGTGCTGATGGGCCTGCTTGATGGCAAGACCGCGCTGATCTTCGGTGTCGCGAACGACCACTCGATTGCCTGGGGAATCGCCCGGGCGTTCCACGCGGAAGGAGCGACGATCGGCTTCTCATCGGTGGAATCGCTCATCGAGAGGCGCGTCCGCCCGCTCGCCGAATCGATCGGCTCGACGTTCATCGAGCCGTGCGACGTCCAGGACGACGAGCAGATCAGGCGGGTCTTCGCGAAGTGGGCGGAGACGCACGATTCGCTCGACATCCTCGTCCACGCCCTTGCCTTCGCCAAGCGCGAGGACCTCGAGGGCGGCTTCACGTCGACATCGCGAGAGGGATTCGCGCTCGCACTCGACGTCTCGGCCTACTCGCTCGTCGCCCTGACCCGCGAGGCGCAACCGCTCCTCCGCGAGGGCTCCTCCATCCTGACCCTGACCTATTACGGGGCCGAGAAGGTCGTAGCCAACTACAACGTCATGGGCGTCGCCAAGGCCGCGCTCGAGGCGTCGGTCCGCTACCTCGCCGCCGACCTCGGCCCGTCGGGGATCCGGGTCAACGCGATCTCCGCGGGACCGATCCGGACACTGGCGGCGGCGGGCATCGCCGGCTTCAAGAAGACGTACGGATCGTTCGCCGAGACCGCGCCGCTGCGGGCGAACATCACGCCCGAGGACATCGGACGGGCCGCCGTGTTCCTCGGGTCCGACCTGTCGCGGGCAGTGACCGGCGAGGTCATCTACGTGGACGGCGGGTTCAACGTCATGGGGGTGCCGGTCGCGGACTGACCGCTACGAACGGGCTGCTAGTCGGCGACGACGAGGCTAGTCGGCGACGGTCCCGGTGAAGTCCTTGACGTAGCGGGTCCGAGTATCCGTTCTGTCGGGCTTCGCCTCGTCGTCGTCCCCGTCGTCCTCGACCTCGGGCTGGATCTCCATCCACGCCGCGCGGGCGCGATTGACCAGGATCGTCTCGTGCTCTTCGGTCGTCTTGACGTCCGCGACGTCGTACGTGATCGAGGCGTTGGTGATCGGGACGAGGATGTCGCGGCCGGCGAGGATCGTCGCTGGGTCACCCTGCTGGGGCAAGTCGTCCTGGCCAGGCATGATGTGGAGACAGCCGCTGACGGTGTAGCGGCCGAGCCCGATGCTGACCCGCCGGACGGCGGTTCGTCGGCGCCGCATCTCGCTACCTCGGCGGCCCGTCCCGACGACGGCAAACAGCTCGCCGACCGGCAGCGTCACGTCGCCGGTCACGGTCGGACCGCCTTCGGTGAGATCCCCGACGACCGCGTCGCGGAGGACGATGCGGGTGACCGAATTGAGCATGTCGCTCAGCCTGTCATCGGCCAGCGGAATCATCGCCGTGATGCGGCGATCGGTCGTGAATCCGAGGAACTCGATGGGCATGGGACCAGCCTGCGCCGACGGTCCTGCCATCGCAACGGGCCGTTGGTCATGGGGACCGCTGGCACTCCCGTCATGGCGTCTTCGCGAGGACGTCCCAGGGCTATCGGACCGCTGGCTGAGTCACCGGTGTTGGGAAGCGTCGTCCGGCTTGTCGTCATCGGGCTGGGTCGCCCACGGAGCGATAGAGCGGAGCAGTCGGACGGCCGGGCTGGAGTGGTCGGCCGACCCCGCGACCGCCACTTCGACGGCATCGTCTGCCTCCACGTGCAGGGCATCCGCCGGCGGCGCGGTCGCGGGCGTGCGAGCAGCCTCGGCATCGACCTCGCCAATGGGGGCCGGCAGGGCATCCAACCGTCCAACGGCATCGGGGTCCATGACACCCTGACCCGTCCCGATGTTGAACACCGGCTCGTTGCTAGCGTCGGCGTCAGCCGACGGCGCGGGATCTGCCTCGATTCCCCATCCGGGATCATCGGTCACCGGTAGGACCGCGGAGTCGTCCGGGGCGTTCGCGAGCTCCGCGATCGCACCGGCCCGCGCCGTCGCCCGGACCTCGTCAAGGTCGGGGGCTGCCGGGAGCGACTCAGCTCGGCGGGCGATGTCGGCCGGGTCGGTCGAACGTGTGAACTCATCGAAGAAACCGTCCAGGGCGGCGCGGTAGTCGCGGATGGCCGCATCGACGCTGCCTATCTCGGTCGCGATGATCGACTCGTGCTTGGCAAGGTAGCCCTGAAGACCGTTGCGGCGCTCATCCGTGCGGCGGTCCGCATCCCGTCGGAGGCGCTCGATCTCGGTTCTCAACGATTCCTTGATACGTGCCACGTCCTCTTCCGCCAGCCGGCGCAGTTCCTCGGTCTCGGCTGCGGCTCTGATGCGCGCCTTCTCGACTTGCTCGGCGGCCTCCTTCGTGACGACCTCGGCAATGCGGTCACGCTCCCGTTCGGCGGCTGCTTGCATGGCGCGCGCCAGTTCCGTCAGGAACGTCGGCCGGATATTCCTGGCACCTCCGCCGCTATCTGATGTGTCTGCCGTGGCGATCATCGTGCCGGTGGCATGCGCCTGGCGATCGATCGCTTCGCTCTGGTCCATTAGGGCCACCTCGTTGGCAGCCGAACGTACTGCCGCAGCGGCCGGATTCGCAACGGTCGGTTGGAGTTTGTGGTGCAGCCGGGAACCGCCCCCAACGACGAGTCAGTCGGTTCCGCGGATCTCGTACGTTGCAAGGCGAACGCTCCCGAGCGCGATCGCGATGACCAGGGCGATGGCTGCGTAGAGGAAGCCACCGGCCCCGATGATCGAGTCGGCGACCGCCCCCGGTGCAAGGGTCTGGGCGATCCCACCGATGTACTCCCGGACGCTGAAGATCTGGGTCCCGGGCAGGAGTCCGGACAGCAGCCCTTCCCAGATGAGCGAATACGCCAACCCGATGATCAGGCCGCGCGACGTCACGACGCTGAGAACCAGGAAGATCGCCGCGTACAGAAACGAGCCGACGAGGTTCGCCAACGCGAACGCGAACGTCACCGCGACGTTCTCCGACCCGAATCCGCCGAGGAGGACGCCGGCGACGACCGTCGACGGGACGATCAGTGCCGCCGTGAGCATGCCCGCGACCAGGATCTTGGCCGCGACGACCGTCCAGCGGCTGATCGGCTTCGTGAGGATATGGATCGCGGTGCCGTCGTCAAGCTCCGAGCCGAGGGCGGCGGTCCCGAACACGAGGGCCACGACCGGCAGGACGATCCGGACGACGAAGCCGTCGATCGTGGGGCCGATGTTGTCCAGTTCCGAGTCGTTGGCACGGACGAGCAGCCCGAGCAGGACCGGCGTGCCGGCCAGCAGGACCATGAGCAGCGTCCGCCGCCGCCCGAGGAGGGCCCGTATCGTCACCCCGGCGATCGTCGCGAACGTCGTCATCGGCGGGAGACCAGGTAGGCGAAGACGCTCTCGAGCGAGTCGTCGGTCGGCGCGACCTCGTAGAGCGTGACCGAGGCGTCGCGAGCGACTCGGGCGACCGCGCGGGTGAAGCCGCCGAACTCGGCGACCCTCACGGTCAGGCGGTTCTCGCGAAGCTCGGTCCCGAAGACCGCCGGTTCGGCCATGAACGCGGCGGCCAGCCGGCGATCGTCCGACGAGCGGACGAGGAATGTGTGCGGCCGATCGGTCATGAGCCGGCGGATCTCGCGGAAGTCGCCCGCCGCGGCGAGCCGGCCCGCGACGATGACGAGGACGCCGTCGGCCAGCCGCTCGACCTCCTCGAGGATGTGCGACGAGAAGAGGATCGTTCGGCCGGCCGCGGCCATCGTCCGGAGGAGATCCATCATGTGCAGCCGCTGGCGCGGGTCCATCCCGTTGAACGGCTCGTCGAGCAGCAGGATCGTCGGGTCGTGGACGAGAGCGGCCGCGATCTTGGCACGCTGGCGCATGCCCTTGGAGTAGGTCCCGATCTGGCGATCGGCGGCCCCTGCGAGGTCGACGACCCGGATCGCCCTGGCCGCGGCGGCCGCGGGGTCGGGCAGTCGCTGGAGACGGGCGGCGAGCGCGGCGAACTCGCGGCCCGTCAGGAACGAATGGACCGCTTCGCGCTCCGGAACGAGGCCGATGGATCGGTAGACGTCGGGATTCCGCCAGGCCGACTGGCCTGCGACCCGGATCCTGCCGCTGGAGGGCCGAAGGAGTCCGGCGAGCATGTGGAGGAGGGTCGTCTTGCCGGCGCCATTCGGGCCGAGCAGGCCGGTGATTCCGGGCCCGAGGGCGAACGTGATGTCGTTGACGGCCACGACGTTGCCGTACCAGCGGGAGACTCGGTCCAAGAGGATCGCGGGCTCCATGGTCGGCCCGGTCGGGGACGTCGCCGGGGCGAGCAGCGGCGCAGCCGCGTCGACGGTGGCCGCATCGACCGCGGCCGGCGTCGCGTCGGGGGA
>Ga0184623_10000406_pt1 | contig 17994 bp, 15 predicted proteins | sample PLM1_100_b1_FD_133138 | JGI IMG/M metagenome (GOLD analysis project Ga0184623, IMG submission 133138) | Groundwater sediment microbial communities from an aquifer in East River, Colorado, USA - PLM1_100_b1 | ecosystem: Environmental > Terrestrial > Soil > Riparian zone | place: USA: East River...
CGCACCCTGATCATGGCTTCCTCCTTGCCCATGCGGACGAACACTCACGATCGAGAACAGCATACCAACTGGTAGGAGACGCGGCAAGCCGTTGCCGCAAGGCCTTTCATCTCAGTCGCTCCGCAAACCTGTCGCGGAGCCAGGCGGAGAGCCGGTCCTGCTGCGCCCGCCGGAACGCCAGGCCGAGTCGCAGAAACTCCAGCGCCTGCGCCAGCGTTCGCTCGGCCGACGCGACGCGATTCGCCGGATCGGCGAAAAATCTCTCCACGTCGGCCAGCCACTCCTCACGCCACAGCGCCTTCGTTCCGCCGATGATCCGCTGGGCCCCTACGCTCCCCCCTTTCTTCCGGAGCGCCGGCCAGTTGGCCTTGACGAAGGCCCACGTCTCGGCCTGAGTCGCAGGGTTCGACAGCAGTCCCCGCAAGGGCTTCCAGAGGTCTTGCCCGCGGACTGTCTCGCTGAGGGTGAGGGCTAGAATGGCGGGCGTGAGGCTCGGCTCGGCAAAATCTCCGAAGGCGGCGAGGTAGCGCTCCCGGTCTTCCGGAGTCGCCGCCGTCTGGTACCGCTCTACATAGCGGTCAAAGCGGTCTTTGCCGCCCACCCGCGCGCACAGACGGATGACGACGGCGGCCAGAGTCGGATCGAGCGAAGCCGGGTCGGCCCAGTAGCGCTCAAGCCGCCCTGTCATCTCCCGGACAAGCTCAACCGGCCTCGCAAGGGTCCCCAGGGTCCAGAGCATCGCGGCGCGCGCCAGCTTCGGCTCATCGCCCTCATGAGGACGAGCCTCCCAGCCCAGCGAGCCGACCAGCGGCTCGTACAGATCTGCGATGAACCGGCCCAACAGCGGACGATCGGGTTCAGTCACCAGCCGATTGCCCAGCGTCTCCAGAAAACCCGCCAGCCCTTCAATGACGGTGCGCGTCTCATCGCCGCGGAATCGCGTCACGAGATCCAGGAACTCGCCGATCGGCAGCACACTTTTTTGCGCCAACGCCCACGTATTGTCGAGCAGGCCAAACCGTTCCTCCGGAGAGAGTCGCGCCAGGGAGTCAGCCAGCGCGTGTCGGAGCGTCTGATCGTAGTGTGTCCGGTAGAACCCCTGCTCGCCGGCATTGCCGTACACCCACCGCACCTTGCCGCGCGCCGGCAGCGAAACCTCGGATCGGGCGTCGGTCATGAGAATACGATGCCGTTGGACTCCCCGGTCGTCCTCAAAGGCCAGGGTCAATGGAATGGTCCAGATGGCGCCTTCTTTCTCCTGCGCCTCACGATCGGCGAAGAAACGCTCCTGCGCGATTTGCACCACGTGAAAGTCCGAGCCTGCGGCACTGATGGTTACCAACGGGAATCCCGGCTTCGCAAACCAGTCTCGCGCGATCGCGGATACCGGCTGGCCGGAGACCTTCTCCAGCGCCGCCCACAAGTCGGCAGCCGGCGCGTTCCCGTGCTGATGCGTTCTGATGTAGTCCCGGATACCCTGGCGAAAGACCTCCTCGCCCAGAAACTGCTCAAGCATCTGCAGCGCCGACGCGCCCTTTTCATACGTCAGGGCGTCGAACATCTCCTCGGCTTCAGCCGCCGTGCGCACTTTCGAACTGATCGGCCGGGTCGATGCCAGCGCGTCCACGCCGAACGGCACCTGCTTGTCCCGGGCGAATTCCACCCAGGATCGCCACTCCGGCCGCCAGTCGTCCACAATCTTGCAGGCCAGCCACGTGGCGAACGACTCGTTGAGCCAGAGGTCTTCCCACCACTCCATCGTGACGAGGTTGCCGAACCACTGGTGGACGACCTCGTGGGTGATCACATTGGCCACGGCGCGCAGCGTATTCGCGGACGCCTGGGCGGGATCGAGCAGCAAGCGGTTCTCGCGGAAGAAAATCGCGCCCCAATTCTCCATCGCGCCCATCGCGAAGTCCGGCACCCCGACCAGATCGAGCTTGGCCAGGGGATAGCGTAAATCGAAGTAGGCGTTCAGCCGCGGGAGGCAGGCCTGCATCACGTCCCGGGCAAAGCCCGTCAACGAGACCTGTCCGGACGTGGCGTAGACGGCCACGCGCGTGCCGTCAATCAGCGCTTCCTGCGGGACAAGCTTGGCCACCGCGAGGGCCATGAGATAGGTGGACATCGGCGGCGTCTCGGCGAAGGTGACCGTCTTGCGCCGCGCCGCCGCATCCACCGACTCAGTCTCCACCTCCATATTGGACAGAGCCATGAGATGGTCAGGGATCACCGCCGTGATCCGGAACGAGGCTTTCATCGCGGGCTCGTCGAAGCAGGGAAACGCACGGCGGGCGTCGGTGGCTTCGAACTGGGTGAACGCGTAGCGCTCCGTCCCGGCTTTGGCCTCGTATAGGCCCTTCATCTGTTGGTTGAGTCGCCCGGTGAACGACAGGCCGACCGTGGCCGGCCCGATTGGAATCTCCCTATTCAGGGAGAGCGTGACGGTTTCAGAGTCTGCATCCATGGACACCTTGGCAGGGTACTGTACTTCGAGGGCCTGCACCGTCGCGTCGAGGATTTGCAGGTCCAGGGCATGGAGCGTGACGTTGCGGACCGGCTCGCGCACCTGTACGTGAATCGCGACGGATCCGGAAAACTTTCCGAGGTCCGGTTCCACGACCAGCGTCAGATCGTAGCGCTCCGGAACAACCGACACCGGCAGGCGTCCGTCAATGAGTGTCCTCACGCCTTGCCCTCTTTCATTCGACCCGCTTCATTGCGCGCAACAACGCGAGTATAGCACGGCGTCATTGACTCAGACCCCTCATCTCCGTAGAGTAGTGCGGTTCGCTGCGGTTCGCACGGAGTCAAGGAGTCACAGGATGACGAACATACGCGCGTACACCCGCGAGATCACCGCGGCTCTGCTGGCTCTGCTGGCGCCGGCCCTCTATTTGATTTTCACCGAAACGTCGAATGCGGCTCCGTATCAAACGACGGCAGGTCATGGTCTTCTCCTGATCACTCTTCCGGCCGGCCTCGCCTTGGTATGGCTCATCGAACGCCGGCCCTCGTCGCACGCGCGACGGCTGACGCCCGTCTGGGCCCGCCTGCTGCTGGGCGGCGCCACAGGGCTTCTCCTCGCCATCGCGATTCCCATCGTGAATGCCCTCACTCTGCGGGACGTCACGGAGCTCCCCGGCACCAGCCTGGGCACCAGCCCGGAGCCAGGCCCCATCGCCAGCCACGCGGTGGTCGAGCTCAAAGACGGGCGGAGGGTCCACCTCCTGAATGCCTTCTGCGGAGTCAATGGTTCGCCAGTGACGGTTTCATTTGCCAAGGGGCTCCTGGGACTCGAACGCCTCGTGTCCTGCACTCTGCCGAGCATGCGTCCATCCAAGACGGATTCATCAAAGGAGGGGACCAAGTAGGTCGTCCGCCGGCGGTGAGGATCAATTGAGGGCAGGATCGGGCGGCATCGTCGCATACAGAGTGAACGCGCCGCCCTGCGCGCGAAGGATCGTCGGCCAGATCGGGAGAGGGTCGCGCGCGAACACCATTTTCATATCGGCCGGAAGGACAAGCCACGATCCGGTCGCCAGTTCGAACTGCAGCTGCCCCGGCGCCCACCCCGCGTACCCCATGTAGACTCGGACCAGCCCGTCCTCCTCACCCTGTATGAAGGCTTCTTCCAAGGCAACCAGATCGCCTCCCAGACAGACCCCGTCGAAGATCGGCCGCGATTCAGGCACCTCCCGGCCCATGCGGTGGAGGACCAACAGATTGTCCTTTTGAACCGGACCGCCGACATACACAAAGCCGGCTTTCTCGTGGAGCCCCGCCGCCTGCGGTAGAATCTCCGCGATGTGCTGATCGGTCCGGCGGTTGATGACGAGCCCGAGTGAGCCTCCGTTCCCATGCTCGCAGATCAAGACGACGGTCTGCCGGAAATTGGGGTCTTTCAGTTGGGGAGCGGCAACCAGAAAAGTTCCCCGGCTGATCTTCTGCTGCTTGTCCCGTTCCATAGTTTTTACTATAACGCAGACCGGCCCCGATTGCAGCCCCGTTGACGCCGCCAAGCGGTGGGGCTATTCTCGAAGCTCGGTTTGGAGGTGACCCTATGAAACGATGGCGTGTGGCAATAGTGGCAGTCGCAAGTTTGATCCTGAGCCTCGCGGGCGGACCAACGGCCTCGGCAGCCGAGGAGGGAGTCGAGATCCAGGAAGTTCAGGTCCGGCTGATGGACCACGGTCCTGTGGTTCTGCTGATCGTCAAGGACCGCTTCGTGCCCATCTTTGTGGATCCGACCGTCGCCGTGTCCATCGCCAGCGCGCTCTCGGGAAGCATGGCAGCCCGTCCTCTCTCTCATGACCTCATGCGTCTCATGCTCCTGGAGTTCGGCGCCAAGGTGACCCGCGTCGTGATCACGCTGAAAGAGAAGACCTATTATGCTGATCTCACCGTGGCACTGGGCGATCGGACCTTTGTCTTCGACAGCCGCTCCTCCGACGCCATCGCCCTGGCGGTGCTGTTCAAGGCGCCGATCGTCGTCGCCAAGCCGACCTGGGACTCCGCCGGCCAGCCATGGGGTGACAATGCGCCGAAGCGGGAAACTTCATGATCTTCCGCTCCTTCGCGGTGCCCCCGCTGGACTGCAACTGCTCGATCATCGGCGATCCGATCACCAAGCAGGCGATCGTGGTGGATCCGGGCGGCGACTCGGCCCGCATCCTGAAAGAACTGCAGGAGTGCAACCTGACCGTCGCCTACATCGTTCACACGCATGCCCACTTCGACCATTTCCTGGCCTCGGGAGAGATGAAGCAGGCCACGGGCGCGCCCCTCTGGCTGCACAAGGCCGATAAAGCTCTGTGGGAGAACCTCGAGCTACAATGTCAGGTCTTCGGAGTGCCGTACGCACCGGCGCCCCCGCCCGACCGGTGGCTCAAGGATGATGAGGAACTGACTCTCGGCGAGGTCAAAGGGCTCGCCCTGCATACCCCCGGGCACACACCCGGCTCCATGTGCTTTCACTTTCCGGCCGCTCATATGGTGATCGCCGGGGATACCTTGTTTCGCGGCAGCATCGGACGGACAGACCTCTGGGGCGGCGACGCTCAGGCCATCGAACAATCCATCAAAAACCGTCTCTACCGGCTGGACGAAGACACCCGCGTGATCACCGGCCACGGGCCGGAGACCCGCATCGGCGACGAACTGCGGTTTAATCTCTACGTCCGTCTCTAGTCTCTAGTAGCCTTCCTCCTAAGACAGAACTGTCAATCTTTCCTGTTTCTTCCCCTAACGCTGTTCAAATCTGCACGAAGTGACGGTCACACACGTGACGTCTTCTCATAAAAGGAACATGACAAGACAGACTAACTCACGACGACCCACCTGACGGCAAGACAAGGTTTCTCCTTGGCACCCACGTTGCTTATTGGGGCAGCGGCAGCGGCACGCGTACTGGAGGACTATGGTTATGAATCGCACATGGAAAACGAGAATCAAGGCGGCGACGGGGGGGTTCATCGCAACCGCATTCCTCGTGGGGCTCCTCGGCGCGGCCATCGCGCTCCCCTCGCAGGCCAGCGCCGTCTCAATGGCCGACTATACCTGGTATCCGCTGTTCCTCAGCCAGACCGTGCCGCCGAACATCCTGTTCATCGTCGACTTGGGGAATGATACCATCCCGGCCGCCTATGACGGGGCAAACAGCGGGATCAACAGCGCGCCCAACCAAAACCACTATCCGATGTCGTTCTGTTGCACGCCGACCGCTACCGTCACGAGTGACAAATACGCCTCGAATGTGACCCTGACCTATTTGGCCGCACAAAATCAGACGTCCCTGATTGCGGTCGATATCAACGGTAACGCCCTTACGGACCTTACCGCCACCACGACAACGCCGGCCGATAGCTTCAACCCAAACAAGTCCTTTTACGGGGCGTTCGATCCCTTGCGCTGTTACGGGACGAATTCCAACAGTTTCATTTACGGCGCCACCAAGGCGTTGGTCACGGATGCCTGTGCAGCTACGCAGTGGGATGGGAATTTCCTGAACTGGCTGGCGATGCGTAAAAAAGACGTCGCCTACCAGGTCCTGATCGGAGGCACCTCCCTTCCGGCCTCGTCCAATACGGACGGCACTGCCGACAACCTAGCCGGCGAGGGCGTCACCGGTCGGAACGGCACCACTGACACCTGCGCGACCAACAGCAAGTCCTGTTGGCGGTACGTTAAATTCGTGCCCAACGCCGCCCTGGCCGGTCGTGTGCCCACCACGCTCCCCAACCCCGTCGTGGATGCTCCCGCAGGCGGCTCTGGGGGCGTAACGGTCGCCGCCGGTCTGTTCTTTGCGTCCGGCGAGGGCAAAATCTACGTCAATGACAACAACACGGCCAACCCGTTCGACAACGCGCCCGGCAACCAATACATCATTAAGGTGGACTTGACCACGGAGCCGAATGTTCCCTCAGGCACCGGAAACATTTCTGGCTATTGCAACCCATCCGATCTCTACAACACTGCCCTCAATCCCCTCTTTGCCGGTCACTTCATCTGCTACCGACGCGACCGCTCTTTGGGGCTTTTCCAGAAACTCCGGCTGGATAGCATGCACGTGGGGATCATGTTCGTGAACTCCGGCAGCGGTCAAGCGGGGCGCATGCAATTCAACTTTGACGATGCCTTCAACCCCGCATCCATCACCGGCATCCGCAATCAGCACATCCAAACGCACTCGCCCTTATCGGAAGCCCTGTATGAAGGACTCTGCCTCTACCGCCTCTCGCAAGGTCCTTGTTATAACAACGGCGGCTCGTCCGCCAGCAATTTCCCCAGCGCAGTCGGGGCTGCCGGCGATCCGTTCTTCTTCGTGTGTCTGACGCGAGACAGCAGCGGCAACTGCATCCAGACGCTGAATAAGACCGTGCACTGTTGCAAAAGCTTCGTCCTGATGCTCAGCCCGGGGATTGCGGAGGCCGACGGCAATGCGCCCAACAGGCAAACCCCCTTCAAGAACTTGAACGCGCCCTATGTTGACGGCGACAACAGCCTGTTTGCCGGAACCAACAGCGCGGTCGTCACGAGCGGGGCAGCCGGAGACAGGCTGGACGACATCGCGAACTACGGGAGAACACACGACATCCGGAATGATCAAGCCGCCGTAACCGATCCGGCGAACCAAGGAGCCACCCCAGTCGGCTTGCCCGGCAACCAGTACGTGACGTTCTATGCCGTCAACGCGATGGGTAATGTGGCCGGCTCCCAACTGCTTGCCTCGGCGGCGAAATACGGCGGCTTCCTGGACCGGAACAGCGACAATCAGGTCGATCTCGCCGGGTCCCAGACCTGCAACTATCCACCCGGCTCCAGTCTGGGCACCGGCGCGAGCACGAGTAACCCCGAATGGGACCTCGACCGGAACTGCGTCCCGGATACCTACTTCGAAGCGTCGGAAGGGGGGGCTTTGGAGGCTGAGATCAATAGGGCCCTTGCGGACATTCTCGCGCGGTCGGCGTCCGGAACCTCGGTCTCGGTGCTCGCCACCTCCTCCACCGGTGAAGGTGCAATCTATCAGTCCTACTTCTTCCCTTCCCAATACGAGGGCCTCAATGAGATCAAGTGGTCAGGCTTCACCCAGGGCCTCTTCGTGGACAGCTTCGGAAACATCCGGGAAGACTATTCGGGACCCGACTGCACGGGCCAGCCGGACGGCAAGCTCGTCCTCGAGCACGATTGCATCATTAAGCTTCGGTTCGATACCTCGACGAACGAAGTGAAGGTGGATCGCTATCAGGACCAAAACGGTGATGGCGCAGCCGATCCCACCACACCCGTTCAAACGGTGCTGCTCAAGGACATCAGTCCCATCTGGGAGGCGGGGGGACGTCTGGCGTACCTCGATCCGGGCACCAACTGTCCGAGCGATCAGGCCGGAGTCACATGCCGTCGGATCCTCACCTGGACCGACACCAATAACGACAAACGCGTGGCTTCATCGGAAACGATCGAGTTTAAAGCGGATACCGCAGCGAGCCAACAAAAGCTGTGTCCATACCTGGCATCACAGAGCGTCCTGGACTGCAACAGTTCCATCGCCGCCAATCAGGCGAATGCGTTGCTCCAGGCGGCGAATCTTATCAAATTTGTTCGCGGTGAAGACGGCACCGCTCTCTGCATTTCCGGTTCGTGCCTCCGGGACCGCAAGATCAAAGTCACGAATCCGGATGCGATGACGACCCCCGCCGTCGTGAAGGTCTGGAAGCTCGGCGACATCGTCGATTCGACGCCGACCGTGGTGGGAACGCCGGTCGAGCGGTATGACGTGATCTACGGGGACCCCAGCTACAGCACGTTCTTCGTGCAATACCTGAATCGCCGGCGGATGACCTACGTGGGCGCCAACGACGGAATGATCCATGCCTTCAACAGCGGATTCCACGTGGCAGGAGATGATCTGGCGACTCCCGAAATCGAGCACGGCCGTTTTCTGAAAAGCCCACCCGGTGGATCGGGCATCACCACCTCCCGCGCCCTTTCCCCGCTGGGCGCGGAGCTCTGGGCGTTCATCCCGCAGGAGCTGCTCCCACACCTCAAATGGTATGCCGACCAGAACTACACGCATGTAGCCTATGTGGACTTAAAGCCCAAGGTGACGGATGCCCGTATCTTTTGTGATGCCGGCAATCCTGCGACCGGTCCAAGCTGTCTTACTGGACAGTCAGGCCCCCCCAGTGTGGGGACGTCCGTGCACCCGGGAGGGTGGGGCACGATACTCATCGGCGGCATGCGGTTCGGCGGTAGCTGCGGGAACTGCGTAAGCGGCGTCAACAATGGCGGGCCGCCGATGACCGTGACCGCCGACTTTAACTCGAACGGCACCACCACCGACGCCGGGGATACGCGCTCGTTCTACTCCGCCTACTTCGTCCTCGATATCACAGATCCGGAACAGGATCCGAAGCTTCTCTGGGTCTTCACTGATTCCGGGCTGGGTCTGACGACCGGTGCACCGGCCGTCGTGCGAGTCAATCCCTTGGGGGATACGAAGACCGACAATACGAACGCCCACTGGGTCGTGATCTTCGGAAGCGGTACCACCGGGTACACAGGGAACAGCACACAAGTCGCGAAATTCTTCGCCGTGGATCTGGTGACTGGACCAACGTATAACGCCGGCACCGGCGCCTTTACGGGCCAGGCGTATTGGGCCTGTTCTGTCGGCGGCGTCTGTGACAGCAACTCCTTTATGGGCGATATCATCACGGTGGACTCGAATCTCGATTACCGCGTTGACGTGATTTATGCCGGCAGCGCGATGACCAACAGTTCCTCCCCGCCGGCCTACATAGGAAAGATGTACCATCTGGCAACGGGAGCCACCAGCTCAACGGGAACCCCGACCAACTTTTCGACATGGGGTATCGCCAGTGCCACCTCGTCCCGAATTCCAACCGTGCTGCTGGCCACATTCACCTGTGGACCGACTCCGTGCACGGGCAGCACGCTTGCCGGGCCGATCACCTCAGGAGCATCGGTCAGCTCTGACAACAACAACAACATCTGGGTGTTCTTCGGAACCGGCCGATTCTTCAGTCAAAGCGACAAAAGCAACGTCGATCCGCAGTATTACTTCGGCGTCAAAGATCCGGTCGCCAATTCATCGTCATGTATAGAGATTACGACAACCAGTTGCCAGAAAAACAACCTCCTCGACGTGTCCAACGTATCTGTTTGCCTGACAGGAGTCGGCACCTGTACCACGACCAACCAAGTGACAGGGATCGCCGGGATCACCGATTACAGCAGTCTGGTTAACAAAATCACAAATGCGACGACTCCATCCTTGAATATGGACGGATGGTTCCTCACCTTCCCGGTTGCCGGAGAACGTTCGCTGAGTAGATCCATCGTCCTGGGCGGAATGGTTTTCTTTACCACCTTCACGCCGGATAACGATATTTGCTCGGCCGGAGGGAATGGGAACTTGTATTCGCTGTACTACCTCACCGGCGGTGCCTACTCGCAGTCAACGATCGGCACCTCACCGGTAGGCACAAATGAGAACATCAACCGGTCCATCGCTCTCGGCATCGGATTGCCGTCTCAGATGGCCGTCCAGATCGGCGCACAAGGCACCGGAGTGGCAGGCGGGGCCAGCACCGCCGGTTGCACTGGGCACCTGACGGGCTACATCCAGTCCAGTACAGGCGTGCTGGGGCAGTTCTGTGGCCAGACGGCTCTTGGTCCATGGAGCCGGCTGATTTCGTGGCGGGATTTATAAGCGTCTCATCTCTTGAAGGAGCAAGTTATGATGAGGCTCGGCCCGTTCACGATGCGTCTCTTCCCGTTGCTCGCCATCGCTTTGCTCAGCAGCGGAACCGTTGTGGGAGCAGCCGACCGGTCCTACCTCATAACGATTCCAACACTGTCAGTCTCTGGCCCCGAGGGTGCCGTCTCGAGCCCCGAGGGTGCCGTCTCGAGCCCCGAGGGCAAGCCGATCGGAGCCCCTTCGTACACGATCATCCAAGTCGTTCGCCTGAGCCAACCAGTAGGACCAGAGATCCTCTTTAACGAGGGGCCCAGAGGGTTGGGCGCATTCAAGGGGAGCGTGCTCGGCGCTGATTGGAAAGAGGCTGCACGAAAGGCGACTGTGGCTGCTTCGAGCGCCGTGGGAGAGGATCCACGGACCTGGCAGGTGACGCTCAAAGGGGCCAGTTACGGCTACCCCATGTATGGGCCGAGCGCCAGCGCTGCCTTAGCTATCGCCATGGTGGTCGCCAGACGGGGCGACACTCTCTTGCCCGGCGTTGTGATAACCGGGGCTGTCGACCCTGAGGGCCAAATATCAGCTGTGGGAAGGCTCCCCGAAAAAATTCGCATGGCGGCGGCGGCAGGCTTCTCCACCATTTTGATCCCTTCCGGGCAAACTCGCACCCCCGACTGGGATCTAGGTCTTCTGGCGAAAAGCCTCAACCTGACAGTGCTGGAGGTCTCCACAATTAAGGAGGCCTATGCATGGATGACCGGCCAAGGCCTTTAGCTTAAACCTCCAGCACCTCGCGCACCTTTTGACCCAACACTGCTGGTGCAAATGGTTTTTTGAGGAAGGGCCGGTCTCGGCCGACGACCCCGTACTGCGTAATCGTTTCATCCGCATGTCCCGACATGAACAGGACCCGGACTGTTGGCTGCAGGGCTTTGACTTTCTCCCACAGCTTGCAACCGCTTATCCCGGGCAGCACGACATCAGTCAGCAACAGGTGGATGGGGCCTGCGTGTTGTTCTAAGGTGTGCAAGGCTTCCTCACTGTGCTGCGCCTCCAGGACCATATAGCCCCATCTCTGGAGCAGGTAGCTGATCAGACGCCTTAACGGCTCTTCATCTTCGACAAGCAGAATGGTCTCATTGCCGACGAGCGGTTGCGCCACGACCGGTGGCGGCACCACAGACTCGATTGCGTCTTCAACCTTGGGAAAGTACAGCCGGAACGTCGTGCCTTGCTTCGGCTCGCTTTCCACTTCAATATGTCCTCCGCTTTGTTTGACAATTCCGTACACGATTGAGAGGCCTAACCCGGTGCCTTTGCCCTCCGCTTTTGTGGTGAAGAAGGGCTCAAATATGTGACGCTGCGTCTCGGTATCCATGCCGCACCCGGTGTCACTCATTGCGAGCATGACGTACGGACCAGCCTGAAGACGAACGTGCCGGGTGGCATAAGTTTGATCCACGTGGACGTTGGTGGTCGTAATGGTGAGCCTTCCGCCCGTCGGCATGGCATCGCGGGCATTGACCGCCAAGTTCATCAGCACCTGTTCGATCTGCGCAGGATCAGCCTTGACCAGCGCCAGATCCGGCGCAAGGCCGGCCTGCAGTGTGATGTCTTCTCCGATCAAGCGCAGAAGCATCTGCTCCGTCTCGGGAACGATCTCATTCAAATTCAAGATCTTCGGTTCAAGGATTTGCTTGCGACTGAAGGTGAGCAATTTCTGCGTCAGCTCGGCTGCTCGTTCTCCCGCGATCTTGATTTGTTCCACTTTCTTGGCTTGCGGGTCCTGCGGGTCAAGCGATTCCAACAACAGTTGGCTGAAACACGAGATGACCGTCACCAAATTGTTGAAGTCATGGACGATGCCTCCGGCAAGTCGCCCGATCGCCTCCATTTTCTGTGCATGGAAAAGCTGCTCTTCGCTTTCCCGTAAGGACTTGGTTGCTCGTGTCTGTTCAATGGCCGCAGCCGAAAGCGCGGCAATGACGACCAGGACGTCCATGTCGTCCTCATCGAGTCGCCCCGTGTGCTTGTTCAGAATCGTCAGGACGCCGATGGGTTCGCCTGCCCACCGCTTGAGCGGGATCACGATCATGTCGCGGGTAACATGCCCTGTCATGGCATCGATGCCGGGGAAATGGCGCTGGTCTTGTTTGACGTCGGTAATCACTTCCGGCTTGCCGGAGGTGAATACAGCCCCCGCAATGCCCTTGCCCCAGGGAAAGGCGATCCCCTGTAGGAGATCCGCCTTCTCTCCGATGAGATAACTGAAAACCAATTGTTCAGTTTCGAAATCGGCGAGAAGGACTGATCCGCTACTTGCTCCGATTACATCCAGGGCCGTATGAAGAGTATTTCGTATTAACTCATCAATGCCAGTACGCTGGAAAAGAGCTTCGCTAATGCGTCGCGCCGCACCCAATTGTCGTTCCGGGCGAGATAGGAATTGGTCATTTCGCCGGCGAGGAGCTTGGCGGCGCTCGACGAAGCGACCAGAGGGAACAGGGGCCATACCTCAGAGACGAGCAACTGAGATGCCATGTCAGGACTTGTCTGTATTTGGACAAGGAAAGCACCGTCTGATCGATCATTCCGGGCAAGAAGAAGCGCGGTTTGAAGGGTACTCCATGCAGTGTTTATACCGTGAATCCCACACGTCGCGCGCAACTGATCGAAGCGGCAGGACCCGCGCTATCCTTGACCCTTACGCCACGCACCGCTATCCTGTAACACCCATGTCGCCGATCGACGCCAAGACACGCCTCTGCGCGCTCATCGGGAATCCGGTGGAGCACTCCCTCTCGCCGGCCATTCACAACGCAGCCTTTCAACACCTGGGGCTCAACTACGTCTACGTGGCGTTCAAAGTCGAAGACGTGGAAGGAGCCCTGCGCGGCCTCCGCGCGCTGACCGGCATCCGGGGCGTCAGCGTCACCATCCCGCACAAGGTCGCCGTGTTGCCCTACCTTGACGAGATCCAGCCCACCGCCCGGAACATCGGCGCCGTCAACACGATCGTGTTGGACGGAGGCAGGCTCACGGGTTACAACACCGATGCCTCGGGAGCGCTGGCGGCCCTCCGCGCAGGCGGCGTGCCGGTGGACGGGGGTCGCGTGCTGATTCTGGGATCGGGCGGCGCCGCTCGTGCCATCGCCTTTGCCCTCTGCATGGACGCCAAAGTGTCGGCCTTGACGATCCTGGCCATCCTCGATCAGGAACGGGAGACGCTGGTACGGGACCTCCGCGACAAAACCGGCGCCTCGGTCACGGGGCATCAGCTCACGCTCGATACGCTCGGCCGGTCCATTCCCAACGCCCAGGTGATGATTCATTGTACGCCCGTCGGCATGAGCCCGACGGTTGACGAGACGTGCGTCCCCGCCAAGCTCCTGGACTCCCACCTGACTGTCATGGACATCGTCTACAATCCTCTGGAGACGCGCCTGTTGAAAGAGGCGCGCCAGACCGGCTGCCGCACCGTCCGCGGCGTCGAGATGTTTCTGCATCAGGCCGTCGGACAATTCGAGCTCTGGACTCAGCAGCCGGCGCCGGTCGGGGTCATGCGGTCCGTCCTGGAAGGATACTTCACCACATGAACATTGTTGTGATCGGCTATCGCGGAACGGGCAAGAGTAGCATCGCCAAGATTCTGGCGGAACGTCTCAAATGGCCGCTCGTCTCCATGGACGATGAGATCGTCAAGAAAGCCGGTCTGCCCGTTCCTGAAATCATCCAAAAAAGAGGGTGGGACTACTTCCGCGACGTGGAATCCAAGATCTGCCAGCGCGTGGGAGCAAAGGATCGGACCATCATCGACACCGGCGGGGGGGCCGTGCTTCGCAAAGAGAACGTGGATGCGCTGCGGCAACGTGGCCGCGTGTTCTGGCTGACCGCGGAGGTGCCCACGATCATGGAACGGATCAAGCACAGCAAGGATCGGCCGTCGCTCACCCAGAAGAAGAGCTATGTTGATGAGGTGGAAGAAGTTCTCAAGGAACGCCTTCCGCTGTACAAAGCCGCTTGCGACCAGATCATCCCCACCGATAAGCGCACCCTCGAAGAGATCGCCGACGAAATCCAAAGCAAGATGTAGCCGGTTATTTCGCCGGGACGATCTGAAAGCGAAGAGTCCCAATCTGGCTGGCGCCGGTGACCTTCTCGCCGATATGGATCTTCACCTTATACTCGCCGGGGACCCAACCCTCCTTGGGCCGAGAGAATTCAATGAAGCCGCTGTCCTGAGAAGTCTGCAGGTAGACCCCTTCCTCGTACAGCAACTTGTCACTGGGCCGGCCTTCCCCCTTGGCCAGGAACAACTGACCCTGGATATGCACCGGGTTTTCCCTGGGCAGCACATCGAAGACCATAAAGACTGACTCGACATCCGACTTGAACGTGGTCGTAGGTCTGTCCGGCTTGTAGCGGTCCGTCTGGAAGGCATCCTTGGATTCTTTGTAGCCGTGGGCCGTGGCAAGACTCGTAAAAAATCCGGTGGGGGATTGGTCCAGAGACTTCACGTCGGCAGGCGCAGCCGACGCGGGAGCCACTGCGAGCCCCACCGCCAAACCCAGGCCGCTCAGCCCGAGGACTGCCTTCTTCGGTACGAGCCACGATCCCTTTATGCGCTCCATGTATCTCCCATCGCAACCGACTTGCTGCGTTTTCGCGTTTAAGTAAATTCTATCAACGCCCCCGGATCAATGCAATGTGCGGAGTCCCTGCGCCTCAGCCCCATCGAGCTCGCGCCACTGGCCTGGCTGAAGCTCGCCCAGGACGACAGGCCCGATCGCGACGCGGACCAAACGCAACGTCGGATGGCCCACCGCCGCGGTCATGCGGCGGATCTGACGGTTCTGACCCTCGCGCAAGGTGACCTTGAGCCAGGTCGTCGGGATGGACTTGCGCAACCGGATGGGGACCGGCCGCGGCGGGAGAGCGGGCGGCTCCGGCAGCCGTTCGACCTCTGCCGGACGCGTGCGCCGGCCGCCGAGGAGAACGCCGCGGCGAAGGCGCGCCAGAGCTGCTTCATCGGGCGCCCGCTCGACCTGGACCAGATAGATTTTCGGAAGCTTGTGCCGAGGGTCCGTGATGCGATGCGCCAGCGCGCCGTCGGAGGTCAAAAGCAGGAGACCCTCTGTATCATGGTCCAGTCTCCCTGCGGGATAGACATCGGGAACCGCAATGAAGCCCGCCAGTGTAGGCCGTCCCCCAGGATCCGTAAAGCACGACAACACGCCGTAAGGTTTGAAAAATGCCAGCGTGCGGGCGGCGGTCACGGGACCAAGGGTTTCGACGGGGCAGTCAAACGCATCACGAGAACGTACAGCGCGCATAGCACGAGGGCGAAGCCGGCGAACCACCAGGAGCGCTCTTGCAGGACCTGCACGAGCACGGCAGGATCGTTGAGAAGCTCCGGCCGATCGCCCAGCATGTTGCCGCCAAACCAGGCCAGAATCCAGCACCAGAGGCCCGATCCGACGATCGTCATCGCGCTGTAGAGGCCGAACGGCATGCGCACGAGGCCGGCCGGAATGCCGATCAGATGGCGGACCACCGGCACCATTCTGGCAAAAAACACGCCGCCCGCTTCATATCGGGCCAGCCAGCGCTCAGCCCGGAGCAGTTTGTCCTCCGGACAGAAGACGTACCGCCCGTACCGCGCCAGCAGGGGCCGACCTAGCCACCGCGCCACCCAATAGGTGACGGTGGCACCCAGGTAGCTGCCGACGGTGCCGGCCAGCACGACCCCGCCGAAGCTGAAGCGGCCCTGGGCCGCCCAATAGGCCGCGGGAGGGATGACGATCTCGCTAGGAATCGGGAATATGGAGCTCTCCATCGCCATCAGGATGACAATGCCGGGATAGCCCCAATCGTGCACCCACTGGAACCAGATACCGACCCACTGCTGCATGCGCGTTGCTCCCTCCGAACCGGCGCCGATTCTACCTAGCCTCGTGTCCGATTACCAGCACCCGGCAACGTCGCGGTTGATCGGGATGCGCGAAGCTCCTATAATCGAGCCGCGATCGGAGGCCGCGGACATGCGAGTCCGGTTCTGGGGAACGAGGGGGTCAATCGCCGTGCCTGGCCCGAGCACGAACCACTTCGGTGGCAACACGTCGTGCGTGGAAGTGACTGCCTCCGGAGGCAACCAGCTGATCCTCGACTGCGGGACCGGCGCGCACCCGCTCGCCATCGAGATGAAGGCACAGTCGCCGGCGCCGCGGAACATGAGCATCCTCCTCGGTCATACGCACTGGGATCACATTCAAGGCTTCCCGTTCTTCGCCCCGGCGTTCGAGCCGGGCAAGGAGATCGCGATCTATGGGCCGGAGGGCAGCCGCCGCTCTTTGCACGACGTCCTCGCCGGCCAGATGGAGTTTACCTATTTCCCCGTCGAGCTGAACCAACTGCCCGCCGCGATCACTTACCACGATCTCACCGAAGGCCCCCACGAGATCGCCGGCATGCGGATCATGGCGCAGTTTCTCCACCACCCGACGATGACCCTCGGCTATCGGATCGAAGCCGACGGCGTGGTGGTCGTCTACCTGAGTGATCACGAGCCATTTTCGGATCAGCTCTGGCGGGGCGACGCCGAACCGGGTCACATCGAATCCATTCTGCATGAAGGAGACCGCCGCCATGCGAAGTTCATGGCCGGCGCCGACCTTGTGATCCACGACTCCCAGTACACGCCGGAGGAGTATGCGTCCAAGAAGACATGGGGGCACAGCCCCTATGAGTACGTCGTGGAAGTGGCCGCGGCGGCCGGCGCGCGGCGGGTCGCGCTGACTCACCACGATCCGGACCACGACGATCACTTCGTGGCCGAGATCGAGCGCAAAGCCCGCGCCGTGGCCGAACGGCGCAGATCCGCGATCGAGGTCTTCTGCGCGTACGAAGGCTGCGTGGTCGACCTGGCACCACGTTGCGTCTTGCAGCCGGTTTCGTTAGCGACTCCCCTGTCAGTGCCTGTCGCGCAGCGCAGCTTCCGCATCCTGGTCGTGGACGATGATCCTGACACCCGGCTGATGGCCGTGCTGGCCCTCACACAGGATGAGCACACGGTGAGGGAGGCGAACAGCGGGCCGGAAGCGCTCCGGATGATCAACGAGCAGAAGCCGGACCTTATCGTGCTGGACTTCAAAATGCCGGACATGGACGGCATCGAAGTACTCAAGACCCTCCGTGCGAAATCGGAGACGGCGCACCTGCCGGTCCTGATGTTGACCGGCTTGACCGATGAAGCCAGCACCCGCGCCGGCTTCGAGGCGGGCGCGACCGACTACCTGGGGAAACCGTTCTCGATCCCTCAGCTCACCACGCGCGTCCGCGCCTGCATGGCCCGGACCACGAAAGAATAACCACGCCGTGCCGATCAAACCTGTGGTGGCGTGTCTTGACCTGGAGGGCGTCCTCGTCCCCGAGATTTGGATCAGCGTGGCCGAGAAGACAAAGATTCCCGAGTTGCGCCTGACGACGCGGGACGAGCCGAACTACGACGTGCTCATGAAGCGACGTCTCAAGATCCTGGAGGAACGCAAGCTCACCCTGAAGGATATCCAGGACGTGATCGCTGCGATGGCGCCGCTCGACGGCGCGAAGGACTTCCTGGCATGGCTCCGGGCGCGGTGCCAGATGATCATCTTGTCGGACACATTCGAACAATTCGCCGCACCCCTGATGCGGCAGCTCGACTACCCGACCCTCTTCTGCAACACTCTGGAGGTGACGCCGGACGGCCGGATCGTCAATTACCACTTGCGGCTCCC
>Ga0184623_10000408_pt1 | contig 17960 bp, 15 predicted proteins | sample PLM1_100_b1_FD_133138 | JGI IMG/M metagenome (GOLD analysis project Ga0184623, IMG submission 133138) | Groundwater sediment microbial communities from an aquifer in East River, Colorado, USA - PLM1_100_b1 | ecosystem: Environmental > Terrestrial > Soil > Riparian zone | place: USA: East River...
GAGCCGATGGCGACGATCAAAGTCCGACAGAACGGTCCCTACCTGGTCGAAGGCGACGACGTCACGCTCGTGGACTGGAACGGACAGGCATACCAGATTTCCAAGCGACCGTTCGCGCTCTGCCGTTGCGGCGGTTCCACAACCAAGCCGTTTTGCGACGGCACGCATTCGCGTGTCGGCTTCCAGGCGGCTGAGGCGGCAGTCCCCGGAAGCGGCGATAAACCGGCGGGCTAGCCAGTATTCAGCTCTCCGTCGTCCGATTTCCGTGCCTGCGGGTGCCTGCTCGGCAAGCGAGACCGCGGCGATTGAGAAGTTCGCACGCGTGCTCTTGGCGAACGACGGCGGACTGAAAACGGGTTATCAATATGCGACGACTCGGATGCACGTTCGCATTGGTTATTTTGGGTGCCGCGCCGAATCTGTACGCGCAGGACGAGCGCGTTCGACTCTCCAGTGTCGTCTCGGGCGCGCTGGGTGATGGCGGCGCGTCACCGGCCGTGAGCGTGTCGAGCGGTTTCATGCTGGCCCCGCATGCCGGCTTCGAAATCGAGGCGCTCTATATTCCCGGCCAGACATTCGACAGACAGAACGACGTCATCATCCTCTCGATCTTTCCACCGCCTCGGATCGACGTGACCGGCCGGACCATCGCATTTCTCTCATCCTTCGTGACAGATCTCCCGGCGGGGCGTTTACGCCCTTACGCGGAATTCGGTGGAGGTATTGCGAACGTGGAGAGGAAGATTACGGTGGACTACGCGAGGCGGTTCAACACGGAAGGGCTGGTGTTTGTACCCGGCGTGCCTGGTCTCGATGTCAGGCCGTTACCCATCCCGTCACCGGTCAGGACGACCATCACGGAAAACGACCTCGTGCTCACAGCGGGAGCCGGACTCGACATTCGCGTCTGGAAACAGCTGTCCGTGGCCGCTGACGTCCGCTATCTCCATTTGTTCGAGACCACGCGCGGGCTCGGTGCCATCCAGAACATCACGCGTGTTGGCGCGCGTGTGGCGTACTGGTTCTAAAGGTGCATTGCGAAATTATGAATTCTGAATTGGGAATTCTGAATTCGTGCCGCAATTCTCAATTCTCAATTCCTAATTCTTAATTTCGCAACATGCTTTAAATAACCACTTTACCCTTTGTGGCTGGCTGAGGGCGCTCGGCTGGCGGCTGGCGGCTCCTTGAGCTCCGCATTGGCGATGAGGAGGCGCAGTTCGTCCCCTTCAATCACTTCCTTCTCGAGCAGCATCGTGGCGACGTGCCGGAGTGTCGCGCGGCGTTCGTTCAGCACCTGGCGTGCCCGTTCATGCGCTTCGGTCAGGATTCGTTTGACCTCGACGTCGATTTGCTGCGCGGTCTCTTCGGAGTACGGTCCGCGCTCGGTACCGAGCGTCATATCGAGGAATGTCGGCCGGCGGCCCGGACCGTAATTGATGGCGCCCAACGACTCACTCATGCCGAACTGCGTCACCATGGACCGTGCGAGATCTGTGGCGCGCTGTAAGTCATTCTGGGCTCCGGTCGAGATCTCGCTGAACGCGATTTCTTCCGCCGTGCGTCCTCCGAGCAGCACGGACAATTGATTCTGAAGTTCCGTTCGGGTCATCAGGTAGCGATCTTCGAGCGGAAGCTGCATGGTATAACCGAGCGCGCCGAACCCTCGCTGGACAATCGAGATTTTGTGCACCGGATCCATGCCAGGCAGCGCGCTGGCGACGATGGCGTGTCCCGACTCGTGAAACGCGACGATTTCCCGCTCGTGGACGCTCATCACACGCTTTTTCTCGAGACCGGCGATCAAGCGATCGATCGCTTCGTCGAAGTCGTGCATGCCGACCGCGGTCTTATCCTTGCGCGCGGCGAGCAGTGCGGCCTCGTTCACGAGGTTCGCCAGATCGGCTCCCGCAAAGCCCGCAGTGCGCGCGGCGACCACCTTCAAATCGACGTCTGACCCGATCTTCACGGTGCGCGTGTGAATGCGCAGAATGGCTTCACGGCCGCGCACGTCAGGCTTGTCGACGAGCACCTGCCGGTCGAAGCGTCCGGGCCGGAGCAGCGCCGGGTCCAGGACCTCGGGCCGGTTTGTCGCGGCCATGATGATCACGCCCTTGCGTGAATCGAAGCCATCCATCTCGGCCAGCAGCTGATTGAGCGTCTGCTCGCGCTCTTCATGGCTGCCCATCGGGCTCTGGACACGGGTTTTGCCGAGTGCGTCCAGCTCGTCGATGAAGACGATGCACGGGGCCCGGGCCTCCGCCTGCGCGAACAAGTCGCGCACGCGCGCGGCGCCGACGCCGACAAACATCTCGACGAACTCCGACCCGCTGAGACTGAAGAACGGCACGTGAGCTTCCCCGGCCACCGCGCGGGCGAGCAGCGTCTTACCGGTTCCCGGCGGGCCAACGAGCAGCACGCCTTTGGGAATATGACCGCCGAGCGTGGTGTACTTCTTGGGGGTTCTCAGGAACTCCACGATTTCGCGAAGCTCCTCTTCAGCTTCATCAACACCCGCCACGTCGGCGAACTTCACCTTGACATCGTCCTCGGCATAAATCTTCGCGCGGCTGCGCGCGAAGGACATGACGCCGCCTTCGGGACCGCCCATGCGCCGGAAGAAGAAGCTCCAGACGCCAATCAGCAGCAGCAACGGGAGGAACCAGCTGATGACCTGGGGCAACCAGCGGCTGACGGTTTCACCGGTGTATTTGACCTTCTGCTGCTCCAAGTCTTCGATCAGCTTCGGGTCCTCGATACGGGTCGTCGAGAACAGTTCGCTGCGATTGTCCTTGTCGGGTTTGAACGTGCCCCGAATGGTCTGCTCGCCGACGGTGACTTCGGCCACCTGGCCCTGACGCAGTTTCTGCTTGAACTCGCTGTAGGGAATCGATCGCCCGGACGGGGCAAACACGTACGCCTGCGCGATGCCCAGCATCAGCAGCACGGCGAAGACGTACCAGACCGACGCGCCCGGGCGTGAGGTGCCGATCGGCCGGCGTTCCCCAGGGCGGCCGCTTCGCGGATTGAGTGGCGGCTTGGCTCGTATGGCCATATCAGTGAACCGTCACCGGCTCCTTTCGCTTCTCGAAGACGATGGCGCCGCGACTGGCGTCGACGATTATATGGTCGCCTTCGGTGAACTCGCCTTCGAGCACTCTCATCGCGAGCGGATCCAGCACGCGCCGCTGGATCGTGCGTTTGAGCGGCCGCGCGCCGTACATCGGCTCGTACCCCTCCTCGACGAGCAGACTCTTCGCCGCGTCGGTGAGCGTGACGCGGATCTTGCGATCCTCCAGCCGCTTCATCAAGCTGCGCAGCTGAATATCGATGATCTCCTTCATGTGCTCGCGGGTCAGCGAATGGAAGAAGATGATTTCATCAACGCGATTCAGGAACTCCGGCCGGAAATGCGCCCGTAACACTTCCATGATCTGCCGCCGGGCTCCTTCGGACAGCTCACCGGGGCCCTGGTCCGCGAGGAACTGGCTCCCGAGATTCGACGTCATGATCACCACGGTATTCTTGAAATCGACGGTTCGTCCTTTCCCATCGGTGAGTCGTCCGTCATCGAGGAGCTGCAGAAGCACGTTCAAGACTTCCGGATGCGCTTTTTCCACTTCGTCGAACAACACCACCGCGTACGGACGCCGCCGGATCGCTTCTGTGAGCTGTCCGGCTTCGTCATAGCCGACATATCCCGGGGGAGCGCCAATCATCCGGGAGACCGTGTGCTTCTCCTGATACTCGGACATATCGATGCGGATCATCGCCTGCTCGGAGTCGAACAGGAATTCGGCGAGGGCGCGGGCGAGCTCGGTCTTTCCGACGCCGGTCGGCCCCAGAAACATGAAGCTCCCGAGCGGCCGGTTCGGATCCTGCAATCCCGCTCGCGCGCGGCGGATCGCATTGGCCACGGCGGCCACGGCGTCATCCTGGCCGACCACGCGCTGATGCAGGCGCTCTTCCATCCGGATGAGTTTCTGAACTTCACCTTCGATCAACCGGCTGACGGGAATATGCGTCCATTTGCTCACGACTTCCGCGATGTCCTCCTCATCGACCTCTTCTTTGAGCAGGCGGTGGCCGTCCTGAAGCGTGCCCATACGCTCTTCTTCCTGCCGAATGCGCTGCTCGAGCTCCGGGAGTCTGCCATACTGCAACTCCGACGCCCTGGCGTAATCACCAGAGCGCTGTGCCTGCTCGATTTCGAGACGAACCCGCTCGAGCTCTTCTTTCAACTGGCGTACGACCTGGATGGTTTCCTTCTCATGCTGCCAGTGGGTGGCCATCCGATCGCGCTCTTCTTTGAGATCGGCTAATTCCTTTTCGAGCCGGGCCAATCGCTCCATCGAAGCCTTGTCGGTTTCCTTGCGCAGCGCCTCACGCTCAATCTCGAGCTGCATGATTCGCCGTTGGACCTCGTCGAGCTCGGCTGGCATCGAGTCGATTTCCATACGAAGCTTCGATGCGGCTTCGTCAATCAGGTCGATGGCCTTGTCAGGGAGAAACCGATCGGAGATGTACCGGTGTGACAGGACCGCGGCAGCCACGAGCGCGGAATCCTTGAATCTGACCCCATGGTGGATTTCGTATCGCTCCCGCAACCCGCGCAGGATACTGATCGTGTCTTCAACCGACGGCTCATCCACCAGGACGGGTTGGAACCGGCGCTCGAGCGCCGCATCCTTCTCGATGTACTTGCGGTATTCGTCAAGCGTCGTCGCACCAATGGCATGGAGCTCACCTCGTGCAAGCATCGGCTTCAGCATATTGGAAGCGTCGATCGCCCCCTCGGCCGCGCCGGCGCCCACGACCGTGTGAAGCTCATCGATAAACAGAACGATCTGACCCGATGACTCGACGATCTCTTTCAACACCGCCTTGAGCCGATCTTCGAATTCGCCGCGGTACTTCGCGCCTGCGATCAGCGATCCCATGTCGAGTGCCACAATGCGCTTGTCTTTCAACCCTTCGGGCACGTCTCCCCGAACGATGCGGATCGCAAGACCTTCGACAATCGCTGTCTTGCCGACGCCCGGATCGCCAATCAGCACTGGATTGTTCTTGGTGCGACGGGACAGTACCTGGATGACACGGCGGATTTCCTCGTCGCGGCCAATCACCGGATCGAGCTTGCCTTTGCGCGCCAGCTCGGTCAGATCGCGACCATAGCGTTCGAGCGCCTGATACTTGCCCTCCGGATTCTGATCGGTCACGCGCTGGTTTCCGCGGACGCTCGTCAGCGCTTGAAGTACTTTGTCCTTGGTGATCCCCTGGTCATGAAGAATCTTGGCTGCCGCGGAGCTTCGTGGCGCTTCCGAGACGATGGCCAGCAACAGGTGCTCGGTGCTGACGAATTCGTCCTTGAGGCGCTCCGCTTCCTTCTGCGCTTTATCGGCGATCGCGCGAAGGCGAGGCGACAAGGCCGGCTGCGACCCGCCATAGGCCTGCGGGGCACGACCGAGCTCCGTGCGAAGCGCGCGGGCCAGCCCGGCGGGATCCACGTCGAGCTTGCGGACGACTGCCGGCACGATGCCGTCGGGCTGCTCGGCGAGCGTCACGAGGAGATGCTCCGGCTCGATCTGGGCATGGTTCAGCTCTTCGGCCAGCCGCTGAGCCCCAACAACCGCTTCCTGAGCTTTTTCGGTGTATTTGTTCAGATTCATAAAAATCCTGAATTCTGAATTCTCTTTGTCCTACGCCGCCGAATGTTTCTTCTGCTGCTCCAGTTGTGCGAGGGCTTCGTAATGGTCCCGTTCTTCTGGCGACAGGTGCGCGGGCATCTGGATTTCGGCGGTGGCATACAGGTCGCCGCGCTCCTCACTCTTGCCGACCTTCGGCATGCCGTGTCCCTTCAGGCGGAATATCTGCCCGTTCTGTGTTCCTGGTGGAATCTTCAAGCGGAGCGGACGGCCCTCGAGCGTCGTCACTTGAGCCTCGCCCCCAAGCACAGCCGTGGTGACCGGTACCGCGACCTTCGTATACAGGTCCGCGCCGCGGCGCTCGAACGCCGGATGCGGCTTCAAGTGCACGCGTAGATATATGTCGCCGGAAGCCGCCCCGCCGCTTCCACGGCCCCCCTCTCCAGCGATCCGCACGCGTGAGCCCTCGCCCACGCCCGGCGGAATGCGTACGTCCACCGTCCGGGCATGGCCGTCTTGCTTGATCGCGAGACGGCGCATGGCTCCGTGAAAAGCGTCCTCGAGCGAGAGCTCGACCGTTTGCTCGAGGTCCCCGCCTTTCTGCGCGCGCGGGCGTGTCTGCCGCGTCCGTCTTCCAGGTTCGTCTGCACCGCCGAAAAAGGTGTGGAAAAAATCAGAGAAGGGATCGGCCTCGCCGAAGAGGTCCCGCATTTCCTCTTCGGTCATCGTACGGTAACCGCCAGACCCTCCAGACCCACCAGACCCTCCGGTATTTACCCTCCAGCCACCACCGAACGGCGCACCGCCTGCATCACCCGATTGCGGGGCGTGTTCGTACATCCGCCAGTTGGCGCCAAGCTCATCGTACTTGCGTCGCTTGTCCGGATCGCCGAGAACTTCGTAGGCCTCGTTCAGCTCCTTGAAGCGGCCTTCGGCGGCTTTGTCGCCCGGATTCACATCAGGATGATGCTTGCGCGCCAGTTTGCGATACGCCTGCTTGAGTTCCTTCTGGGACGCCGTTTTTGGCACGCCGAGCGTCGCGTAGTAGTCCTTGAAATCCATCACAACCCCAGCATCGAGCTCAACCGATCCAACTCCTGCACGAGCCGGCGACGGGCCTTAGGGCGGGGAAGAGCCTCTTCGCGCGCAAGTGGTCGGAGCCGCTGAACGACCTCCGCAATCGACAGCAAACGTTGTACCCCTGCCAGGTTGATGCCCACGTCATCGACGAGATGCTTGATCACGCGCAGGCGTTCGAGTTCCGCCTGGGAATAGAGCCGCATGCTTCCGATACGCCGCGTCGGATGAATGAGCCCTAACCGTTCGTATTTTCGCAGCGTCTGAGGATGCATCCCCAGCATCCGCGCGGCCATGCTGATGAAGTACAACTGGTGATCGCCGCTCATTCCCTGATCCTGCAGCTAACGCTGCTACGATCCAACCATAGGTCTTGATACAACTCATGTCAAGATTCCGGCTTCTCATGGATGACAGCGGTGCGACGGCCGGTCATACTATGGAGTGCCCACGCTCCGTGGGGCGTATCCAACCAGCCATTGATGATCCAAATCGAGCCCACCGACATTGTCACGATAGGTCTCCTCGTTCTGCTCGAAGGGCTCCTCAGCGCAGACAACGCCTTGGTGCTGGCGATTCTCGTGTTGGGGTTGCCAAGAAGTGAGCAGCGCCAGGCCTTGCGCTACGGAATTCTGGGAGCGTTTGCGTTCAGGGGCATGGCGACGGCGGCAGCCTATTACCTGATCCAACTCAGCCTCGTGAAGCTGCTGGGCGGCGCGTATCTTCTTTACCTGCCGTACCGCCATTTCTTCGGGCAGGAAGGAGGGGCCGAAGGCCGCCGCACCGTTCCGAAGGCCAGACCCTGGCTCGGGCTTTCTGCGTTCTGGGCGACGGTGGTCAAGGTCGAGTTGACGGACATCGTGTTCGCCATCGATTCCATTCTCGTGGCGGTGGCAATGTCGCCGAAATTCTGGGTCATCCTGACGGGGGGTATTCTAGGGATCATCGCCATGCGAATGGTGATCGGCCAGCTGTTGACGCTGGTGCGCCGTTACCCGGCTCTGGTGGACGGGGCCTTCATCATCATCGCGTGGGTCGGCATCAAGCTGCTCATCGAATATCTGCACGCGCTAGGCTATTTGTCCTTTGAAATTCCCAGATGGTTGTCGCTGGGGCTGATCGTCGTCATCTTCGGCATCGCCTATCTCTACGCTCGGCGGCAGGGCCCGGTTAAGGACGATGAGACTTCCGAAGATGAAGCAGCCTCCCTGCTCACGGAGGAGGCCAATCAGCCTGATTAAGCAGGGGATCAGAAATCGCCTTCTTTGAGCTTGCGAAGCGTCCGGCGTTCACGTTTGTTCGGAGCACGTGCCGGGCGCATGCTGGCGCGCCATTGCCGCTCCAATCGTCGTATGTGCACTTCCTCGGGGGATGGGGCCGGTGACGTATCTTCGTAAAGGGTCCGCGCTTCGGCTTTCGGGAGATGTTTTTCCGCGATACCTCTCACGATGATGGTCTGTTTGCGGCCATAGGGGCGGCTGATGCGGATCTGATCGCCAGGCTTGACGGTGCGGTGCGGCTTTGCCGGCAGACCATTGACGTCGACTTTGCCGCCGTTGCAGGCCTTCTGGGCTTCCGAGCGCGTCTTGAAGAGGCAGGCCACGTCGAGCCACTGGTCCAACCGGACACTGGACGTGTCGCTCATGACCTCATGATCGCACAATGAGTGTGACTGTTCGTCAGCCAATCCTCAGGGCTGAAGCCGTGTACAAGACGTACGCGCGGGCCGGCGCCCCGATTGAAGCCGTGCGCGGGGTGTCGTTGACGCTCGCCGAGGGGGAGTTCGTGGCGGTGATGGGTCCATCAGGGTGCGGAAAATCAACCTTGCTGCATCTGTGTGGCGCGATGGATCGTCCGACTTCGGGCCGGATTGTGATCGGGGGTGCGGTCGTCGACGAGCTCGGGGACGATGCGCTCACGGATTTGCGTCGAACGCGGATCGGGTTCGTGTTCCAATTTTTCAATCTTCTCCCGACGTTGACCGTCCTCGAGAACATCTCCCTGCCACTTCTACTGGCAGGGAAGCCTCTCAGGGATGTGACGAGGCAGGCAGAGGACTTGGCCGGTCGCATTGGCTTATCGCATCGACTCCAGCAGTTTCCCAGGCAGCTCTCGGGCGGTGAAGCACAACGTGTAGCCATTGCCAGAGCAGTCATCCATCGGCCGATGCTGGTCATGGCCGACGAACCTACGGGAAATCTGGATAGCGTTTCCGGCGCGTACGTATTGAGCCTGCTGACAGAGTTGAATCGCGAACGACATCTGACCCTTCTGCTCGCGACACATGCGGTCGAGATCGCGCGGACGGCCGACCGCATCGTGCACCTTCGGGACGGCATCATCGAACACGAAGAGGTCCGACAACGTGCGACTGTTTAGAACAATCATCGCTCGCCACCTCTTGAGCCAACGGCTGCGGACCGCAACCACCATCGTTGGGATCGCCCTGGGGATCGCCGTGATCGTTGCCGTGCGCCTGACCAACGCGAGCTCCATTCGAGGATTTGCCGCGGCTCTCGAGCTGGTGGCTGGCCGAACGTCGCTGGAAATCATCGGTGTCAGCGGTTCGTTCGACGAGCTGATGCTGCGCGAGTTGGGTTGGGTGCGCGACTATGGCGATGTCAGCCCGGTTATCGACGGAGATGTCATCGCGCTGACGACCGACGGCGGGTCGGAACGTCTGCGGTTACTGGGCGTCGACATCCTGCGCGAGCCACCGTTTCGGGAGTACAAGCTGACCGCAGCGGACGTCGCCTCGGGATCCCGGAATTTTCTGGAGCTCCTCATCGACCCGCGCGCCGTGATCCTGACCGAGAAATTCGGTCGTGCGCACGGTCTGCGCGTAGGTGACCCTGTTCGACTGGTGGCGGGTGACACGGTTCGGGAATTCACGGTGCGCGGCTTGCTCATCGATGAAGGCCCTGCCCGCCTTCTCGAGGGACACTTCGCCCTGATGGATATTGCAGCGGCGCAGGTGGCGCTCGACCGCCTCGGTCGCCTCGATCGCGTCGATCTGCGCGTCCCGGCCGACGTCGACGTGAGTGATGTGGAACAGACGATCGCAAAGCGACTGCCGCCAGGGTTGCTCATCCAGCGGCCCGCCCAGCGGACAGAGCAAGTCGAGAAGATGCTGCAGGCGTTTCATCTGAATCTCGAAGCGCTTTCGTACATCGCCCTGCTGGTAGGCTTGTTCCTCATCTACAACACGGTGTCGGTCTCGGTGATTTCGCGACGGGAAGAGATCGGGATGTTGCGGGCCCTGGGCGTGACGCGGCAGGCGATCGGCGCCCTTTTTCTCAGCGAAGCGGCGTTGCTCGCCGGCTTGGGCTGCGCGGCAGGGGTGGTGACTGGACGTCTGTTGGCCAACATCGCCATCCACCTGACCTCTGCCACGGTTCAGACACTTTACGTCGCGACCGCCGCGGCGCCACCCAGGCTGACGGCAGGAGAGGTGATCTTTGCGTACGCGCTCGGCCTGCCGCTTGCGCTCGCTGCGGGAGCACTCCCCGCATTCGAGGCCGCGACAACTTCACCCATCAGCGCTATTCGCGGCGCGACACCAGCCGACGAAGGCATTCGGCGAAGGGCCGTGGGGCTCGTGACGCCGATTGCCCTTCTCGTCCTTGCGTGGTGGATGGCGCAACAGCCGGCGATCGACGGGCGGCCTGTGTTCGGGTGGGGAGCGGCCGCTCTCACGGTGTTTGGCGCCGCATTCTTCGTGCCGATCGTGCTGCGAAGTGTCACGCGGCTCGTCTCCGGAAGCTTGAAGCGTTGGTTTCACCTTGAAAGCTGGCTGGCGAACGCGAGTCTGTCGGCGGGGATCGGTCGAATCGCCGTTTCGGTCGCGGCCCTCGCCATGAGCTTGTCGATGATGGTCGCGATCGCGGTGATGATCGGCAGTTTCAGAGAGACGGTTCAGTATTGGATCGCCCAGACGCTCAAGGCGGATCTGTACGTCGCGGCCGCGATCAGGCCATCACGTCAGTCAGAGTCCACGATCTCGCCGGATGTCGAAACCGCAATCCGCAGTCATCCCGCGGTGGCGGCGGTCGATCAATTTCACCGGGAGGACGCGCTCTTCGATGGCGCGCCGATTACCCTGGCCACGGGTGATTTCGACGTCTTTCTCAAGTACGGGAATCTTGTCTTCAAGGCTCCGGCAGATGGGCGCACTGCCATGCGCAGTGCCAACGGCCAGGATGCGGTGATTGTGTCGGAACCGTTCGCGGTCAGGCACCACCGTCGCGTGGGAGACGTGATCCAACTGAGCACGCCGAAGGGCCCTGTGTCGTTTCGCATTGCTGCGGTGTACTTTGACTACTCCGCGGATCGCGGCATCGTGGTATTGGATCGACCGATATTTACCCGCTATTTTGGCGAGCGTCGTCCGACGAGCCTCTCGGTGTATCTGCGCCCGGGTCACTCGCCCGACAGCGTGCGTACCGACATCCTGCATCTGCTCGGGGACGGCCATCGCGTGTTCATCCAGACAAACGCGACATTGCGCAGCGAGGTGCTCCGCGTCTTCGACAGCACCTTCACGATTACCTACGCCCTGGAAGGCGTGGCAATCGTGGTGGCGATGATGGGGGTCGCAACGACGCTGCTGACGTTGATCCTCGATCGCCGCCGCGAAATCGCGATCCTGCGGTTGATCGGCACCGAACGGCGGCAGATCACCGGCATGATCGTTGTCGAGGCGCTCATGCTCGGCGCCGTGAGCCAGGCTATCGGCCTTGCCGTCGGCCTGGTCCTGTCCCTGATTTTGATCTTTGTCGTCAATCTGCAAAGTTTTGGCTGGACCATCCAGTGGCACATGCCCTGGATGTTCCTCGTTCAGGCGTCGGTTTTAATCCTGGTGGCGACGCTCCTCGCCGGACTCTTTCCGGCACGACGCGCGGCGCGCGTGGAGTTCGCGGAACAACTCGCTGAAGCATGAGAAACGGGCTTGTCGTCGTTTGTACGCTGCTGGCACCAGTACTGATGGCTGTACTGGGCGCGCAATCCGGCGGATGGCAAAAGGCGACGTCCGGCTACCAGTTCCGGTTTCCGCGAGACCACGCCAGTCACCCGGACTACAAGCTCGAGTGGTGGTACTACACCGGGAATGTGTCGGCGCCCGGTGGACGAGCGTTTGGATATCAACTCACGTTCTTTCGTGTCGGCATTGAGCAGATGCCGGCTAATTCGTCGCGATGGGCCGTCCGCGATTTGTTCATGACGCACTTCGCGGTGACCGACATGGGAAGCAGCCGTTACCAATTCGCCGAGCAGCTCAACCGGGCGGGCATCGGGTGGGCCGGAGCTGACATCGATCGCTATCGAGTGTGGAATGAAGGTTGGGAAGCCACGCTGGATGCGAATGGAGAACATCGATTGCGAGCGAGCCAGGCGGGCATGGGAATCGATCTGCGTCTCGACCCTGGTAAGCCACCGGTGGACCAGGGCACGAACGGCATCAGCCAGAAGGGGAGCGCGGCGGGAAATGCCTCTCATTATTACTCACTGACACGAATGCCAACGGTGGGAACGCTCACACTCGACGGCAAGACCTTTGAGGTTCGTGGTCTGAGCTGGATGGATCACGAATTTGGCACGAGCTTCCTCGAGCCTGAACAGCAAGGCTGGAACTGGTTCGCCCTGCAACTCGACGACGAGACGGAGTTGATGCTGTACGAGTTCAGGCGACCGGACGGTCGGCGGGATGAGCATTCGAGCGGCAGTCTCATCGATCAATCCGGCCGCCGCACACGGCTCTCCGTTGCCGACTTCACGCTGGAAGCGGGCGAGCGCTGGACCTCGCCGCGAAGCGGCGCCACCTACCCGATCGAGTGGACGGTGCGAGTCCCGGCACACGGGCTCGATTTGCGCGTCCGCGCGGCGGTGTCGGAACAGGAATTAGTGACCGTCCGATCTCGCGGCGTGACCTATTGGGAAGGCGCTGTGCACGCTGAAGGCACACGGCGCGGTCGGCCGGTACGGGGCCGTGGCTATCTCGAGATGACCGGGTACGCCGGCACCGGGATGAGCACTCTGTTGCACTGATTGACTTTCCTCAGCTGACAGCGGACAATCGGAATCAGCCCCTCCTTTTTGAAATCGCTGGCTGGAACACATAGAGGTGTCTTTGTATGCAGACTCTACTGATCGCTTTGATGATGTCCCTGTCGATTGGAGTGATTCCTCAAGCGGGCTCTTCAAACGTGTCTCTCGCGCGGATGGCTGGAGCGTTGGCGGCCCAAACCCAGGCGCCAGCCCGACAGCCCGACGTGATCTACGTCCCGACCCCACCCGAGGTGGTAGACGCGATGCTGAAGCTGGCCGGTGTGAAGGCCGGAGACGTCGTTTATGATCTCGGCTGCGGTGACGGCCGCATTGTGATCGCGGCGGTGCAGAAGTATGGTGCACGCGGCATCGGCATCGATATCGATCCGCAGCGCATCAAGGAAGCGACGGCAAACGCGCAGAAGGCCGGCGTCGCCGACAGGGTGAAGTTCATGCAGGCCGATTTGTTCGAGACCAACATCTCCGAGGCGAGTGTCGTCACGCTTTATCTGTTGCCCTCGCTCAATCTGAAACTACAGCCGAAGCTCATGCGGGAGCTCAAGCCCGGAACGCGGATTGTGTCCCACAGTTTTGACATGGGCGCCTGGAAGCCCGATCAGGAGCAGACCGTGGACGGACGTCACATTTACATGTGGACGCTCCCGAAGAAGTAGCGCGCTTGTTGAGTGGAAACCGGGCCACATACCGGAGTACTTCAAGGTCTGACTCTGAGTCAGGAAAGGGGAGATCCGCCATGTCGTCGAAGGATGTCCTGAAGTTCGTCAGTATTCCGATGCTGGCCCTGTGGGCGTCAAGCGCAGGGGCACAGATGCCCAACCCGTACGGCCTCCCGATCAGTCTGGAGAACGCGAAGAAGGTAGCCAGTCCTGCAGTTGCGGAAGCGCGCCGCAACAACTGGACGATGGCTGTGGCCATTGTCGACACCGCTGGTGATCTCATCTACTACGAGAAGATGGACGGCACGCAGGCCGCCAGCGCCAACATCGCCCTCGACAAGGCGCGTTCGGCGGCCCGGTTCAAGCGCCCCACGAAAGCGCTTCAGGACGTTCTGGCCGCCGGAGGAGAGGGGTGGCGGATGCTTGGGCTCGAGGGCGCCGTGCCCGTCGAAGGGGGGGTGCCGCTGCTCATCGACGGGAAGATCGTGGGCGCGATTGGAGTTTCAGGCGGTACCAGTCAACAGGACAGCCAGTGCGCGCAGTTGGGCGTGAGCGCACTGAAATAGCGTACTGTCGCTCATCTCCTTTCGGATACGGCGACGCTCACGCCCAGAGCCATCATCGTTTTTTGAATGGTTGGTCGAGCTCTCATCTGACGGCCCCTTTCCGACTCTCAAATTCCGGGATACGGATAGTACTTTTCGAAATCAAACCCGTAGCATTCATAGTCCAGGAGCTGAAAATTCCTCTCTTTGTGACGATAGAGGATCATGCTCATTTTCCAGGGTCTCGTAAAAACCTTCGGATCCTCGATGGTCACCTCGTAATTGATGTGGTCAGCATCGATGAGCGTGTAGCGCTCGACCTCATGCAAGGCATCGCTGTGAAAATTCCCGGCGCGGTCAAACCAGGTCTGGTCGATGAAGTGAACGAGATCGACGACGAGCGTATCGCCTTCCCAGCGGCCGCGCGAGTCCCCCATCCACCAATCGATGTGACCTTCAGGGTGCTTGGTCCCGTTCGTATAGATGTAGCGAGTGGCATGGACATACTCGAAGAGCATCGTCAGCTGGTCGGGCATCTGGATAATCTGAAATGGAAAGGGCATGTACATGATTCGCGGTACGCCTGGCAGATAGCACTTGGCTTCCGGGTCGGCGGTCGCTCGATTTTCAAAGTTCTCCTTCTTTTTCGCTAGGGCCGATGGCAGATAGGGAATCTCATTGCCTTCGACCACGCCCTGTCCGGCGGGTACACCTTTTTGCGCCTGATGGTCCTGAATGTCCCATGCGGCCGTGTTCATGGCCTGCCAAATGCCCGACAAGTCGGGCTTGCCGTCCCGGGCACGGGGTATTGTGCTCGCCCCCCCCGGCGCCTGGCCGCCCGCCGATATCGCCGCGAGCGAGACGATGGCCGCTATGATGATTGAGCTGACGAATCCGTTTCTCATAAGCTCCTCCCAGACCCTTATTCAGCGATCGCTGCGGCCAATTGTCTATCGGGGTGGATTCACCCGGCGTGAGGCACAGTCATCGATCCGAATGGAGTTGGCGACAGCCTAGGACGCAGGCATGTCGATGTCAAGCAGGGCCGACTTGCAGACCGTCACATGAGCGTCAGTGCCGATAAAGCTTGAGCTCTCCGGAACCCCCGCCCTGCTCAACGCGCATTTCCCAGCCGACAAGGGTCCCGTGGGCGGTTATCGAGCTGGCTCCGGTCTTGCGGCCCCGCTCGTTTGGGTAGCCGACGACGTTAGAGGCGTTCAAACCACTCTCGCGCCAGCTTCGCCACTTGATCCAGCGTGCCGGGTTCTTCGAAGAGGTGCGTCGCGCCAGGGACCATGACGAGCTCCTTTTTGCAACGGAGCTGCGCGAGCGCCTTGCGGTTCAGGTCGATAACGACGAAATCGTTCCCGCCGACGATGAGCAGCGTCGGCGCTTGAACATGCGCCAGGGCCGGACCGGCCAGATCGGGCCGTCCGCCTCGTGAGACCACCGCGCCCACTACGTCGGGGCGCTCCGTGGCCGCCACCAGCGCGGCGCCGGCCCCGGTACTGGCGCCGAAGTAGCCGAGGCGGAGCTGCCGCGTGGCCGGGAACTGGGTGAGCCAGTCCGCGGCAGCCACGAGCCGCTCGGCGAGCAGGCCGATATCGAAGCGCAAATGTGCCGTCTGCAGATCGATGGCCTCTTCATTCGGAGTGAGCAAATCGACCAGCAGCGTCGCAAGCTTCGCGTCGTTGAGCTGCTGTGCCACATAGCGATTGCGAGGGCTGAACCGGCCGCTGCCGCTGCCGTGCGCGAACAGCACGACCCCACGCGCCTCCCCGGGGAGAGTCAAATTGCCCTCGAGAGCCACTGCGCCCACCGCGATGCGAACCACGTGTTCTTCGGAGTTCGATTTCATAAGGCACTCAAATGTGTCAGGCGGGCTGCACCGCGAACGACAACGTCACGGGATACGTATACGTCTCCATCTCCTGTCCCCTCTCCCATCGAGGACCGATTTCCGGTCGCCCAACCTGAGGTGGGTCGGCCTCGCGCGATTGTCTGCCGTTTGTCAGTTTGACGAGTTTCGCGAACGCGAGAGCCGCCGAACGGCCGGACGGGAAGTGCTGCCAGGGCTGACGGTTAGCTTGTGGTGCCGAGGGGCAGAATTGAACTGCCGACACCATGATTTTCAGTCATGTGCTCTACCAACTGAGCTACCTCGGCACATCCGACGCGCAGTCAACCCCAAACTATAACACTGGCGATTGGCCGGACGCTAAAGCCGTTTCATTTCGGCAGAGCAGACTTTCGCCGGGCTCGACATGTCTCGCCGCCTCTAAAAACGGTAGGTATACCGAACCGTCTTCGCCCCACGCCGATCGAGCGTGGAGAAGCGATCCAGGATCGGATCGTTCAGCCAGTTGTGCGTGTAGACGATAGAGAGATCATCGCCTGGCGTGATAATCCAACTTAGTGGTTCAAAGGGTTGGTCGCCTGGTGGGCTGGCGCGGCGTCCATCGGCTGCCGCCAACGACCAACACGCCGCAGGCAAGTCCGACGAGCGCGCCCGCGATGACGTCGAGCGGATAGTGGACGCCCACATAAATGCGCGAGAAGGCGACGGCTATCGCCAGGATCCAGAAGGGAACCGCCGCAGCCGGCCACAGACGTGCCAGCACGTATGCGCCCGCAAACGCGTTGGCCGCGTGTCCGGAAGGAAACGAACCGCTGTCGGGCCGGCGGTCGATCACACGGATGTCGGCTGCGATATCGAACGGGCGCGCGCGCGCGACTGCGGGTTTGACAACTCCATCGACGGTCAGACTGGCCAACCCGATCGCCAGCGCGAGCTGAAACACACCCGGGGCGAGCCGCCTCTTGGTGAGCGCAATCACGGCCCCTAGGACGAGCCATAGCAGGCCACCGCGCCCGGCGACGCTGAGCGTCACCATGACGATGTCCAAAGCTGTCGTGTGATGGGTCGTGAGCCAGCCACGCGCCAGCCCATCGTAGCGGAGCAGGGCGTCGAGCATGGCCGGCGAACGGAGCTCAAACTGCAGCGACTTCCACGTCTCGGGTCAGGCCCAGCTCTTTTCGTACCCGTTCTTCGATAGTGCGGAAGATGTCGGGGTTATCGCGCAGGAATGCCTTGGCGTTCTCGCGGCCCTGACCGAGGCGGTCGCCGCCGAACGCAAACCAGGCGCCGCTCTTTTCGACGATCCGCTTGTCGACCGCGAGGTCGAGCAGGTCCCCTTCGCGCGAAATTCCTTCGCCGTACATCACGTCGAACTCGGCTTCGCGGAATGGGGGAGCCACCTTGTTCTTGACGATTTTCACGCGCGTGCGCCCGCCAATGACGACATCACCGTCCTTGATGCTGGCCACCCGCCGGATATCGATCCGCACCGAGGCATAGAACTTGAGCGCGCGGCCACCAGTCGTCGTTTCTGGATTGCCGAACATCACGCCGATCTTTTCGCGAAGCTGGTTGATGAAAATGAGACAGGTTTTCGACTTGGAGACAACGCCGGTGAGCTTGCGCAACGCCTGCGACATGAGGCGTGCCTGCAACCCCATCTGCGCGTCGCCCATCTCGCCTTCGATCTCCGCTCGAGGGACGAGCGCCGCGACCGAGTCCACGACCACGACGTCAACGCCGCCCGAACGAATGAGCACCTCGACGATCTCGAGCGCCTGTTCGCCATTGTCTGGCTGAGACACGAGCAGGTTATCGATATCGACGCCAAGTTTCTGCGCGTACGCGGCATCGAGCGCGTGCTCGGCGTCAACGAAGGCAGCCATGCCGCCCAGTTTTTGCGCCTGCGCGATGACCTGCAACGCCAGCGTCGTCTTGCCGGAAGATTCCGGACCGAAGATCTCGACGACGCGGCCGCGAGGCACGCCGCCGATCCCCAGCGCATAATCGATACTGATCGCGCCGGTGGGAATGAATTCCATCGGCTGCACGGCCCCGCGTTGACCCATGCGCATAATCGACCCTTTGCCGAACTGCTTCTCGATCTGGCTGA
>Ga0184623_10000409_pt1 | contig 17956 bp, 14 predicted proteins | sample PLM1_100_b1_FD_133138 | JGI IMG/M metagenome (GOLD analysis project Ga0184623, IMG submission 133138) | Groundwater sediment microbial communities from an aquifer in East River, Colorado, USA - PLM1_100_b1 | ecosystem: Environmental > Terrestrial > Soil > Riparian zone | place: USA: East River...
CAGCCGCGCAGCCGGGCTTCTGGCAGCTCCTGCGGCGGCGGCGGCTCGCCGTGCGACCCATCGGGGGGATCGTACGGCGAGCCGCGCCGCGGGCTCGTGGTCGGCGCGCTCGCCGCGCGCGGGGCGAATATGTTCACCTTCGCCCAGTCCGTCCCGCCGGCTGTTCGCGGAACGCGCGGGCGCCTGTCCGGCGTGTCCCCGATGTAACCGCGAACAGCTGTGTCAGATCCGCTGTCGGATCCGGTGTGTCAGACCCGGGCCGTAACGTGGGGGGAGTGAACGCCGAGGGAGTGTCCGCGCCGCTGCCCCGCCGTCCCGCCGGCGAGTTGGCTGGCCGGGTGCTCGGCGCGGTGCCGCCGCCCGGGCTGGTGCTCGGCGGGATCGTCAGCGTGCAGGTCGGCGCGGCCGTCGCCAAAGACCTGTTCTCCCTGGCCGGCGCCGCGGGCACGGTCGCGCTGCGGCTGGCGTTCTCGGCGGTGGTCCTGCTGCTGATCTGGCGACCCTCGCTGCGGCTGGGCTGGCGGGCCGTGCCGGTCATCGCCGGGTACGGCGCGGTGCTCGGCGCGATGAACCTGCTGTTCTACGAGGCCCTCGCCCGGATCCCGCTCGGCGTGGCCGTGACGATCGAGTTCCTCGGGCCGCTCGCCGTGGCGATGCTCGGCTCGCGCCGCTGGCTGGACGGTGTCTGGGCACTGCCGGCCGGCTCCGGCGTCCTCCTGCTGACCAAAGTGGACGGTGATATCTCCGCCTTCGGCGTGCTGTTCGCACTGGGGGCGGGCACCTGCTGGGCGGCGTACATCCTGCTCGGCGCGGCGCTGGGGGAGCGGACCAGCGGCGGCTCCGGCCTGGCGGTGGGGATGACGGTAGGCGCGGTGCTGATTGTCCCGTTCGGCGTCGTAGAGGCGGGTACTACCCTGCTGGAGCCGCCGGTGCTGATCGCCGGGCTGGCGGTCGCGCTGCTGTCCTCGGTCATCCCGTACTCCCTCGAACTGGAAGCGTTGCGCAAGATCCCGCCGCGCCTGTTCGGAGTGCTGATGAGCCTGGAACCGGCCGTGGCGGCGCTGGTCGGCCTGGTCGTCCTCGGCGAGATCTTGCAACCGGTGCAATGGCTCGCGGTCTGCTGCGTGGTCGCGGCGTCGGTCGGCGCAACCCGTACGGCGCAACGCTGAGTGCAGACGTTCGAGTCCAGGGCCGTCAGAGTTCGTGCATGATCCGGCTGATGACCTCGATGGTCCGGGCCGGCGACTCGGCCTCGATGCAGAGCCGGTCCATCGCGGCCGTGTAGTCGTCCACGTCCTCGCGCTTGTCGAGGTAGAGCCCGCTCGTGAGCTGCTCGGTGTAGATGACGTCGGGCAGGTCGCGGTCGGGGAAGCGCAGGATGGCGAAGGCACCGCCGGCAGCGGCGTGCCCACCGGCGCTGAACGGGATCACCTGCAGGGTGACGTGCGGCAGTTTCGTGGCCTCGATCAGGGCTTCCAGTTGCGCACGCATCACCTTGGCGCCACCGATGGGGCGGCGCAGCGTGGACTCGTCCAGCACCGCCCACAGGCGCGGCGGGTCCGCGCGGGTGAGGATTTGCTGCCGGGCCAGCCGTAGCCGCACGCGCCGGTCGATCTCCGCCATCGGCGCCGCGCCGTGGCCAAGCAAGACGACCGCCTTCGCGTAGTCCTCCGTCTGCAGCAGGCCTGGGACGAACTGGACTTCGTACGTGCGGATGATGGAGGCCGCCGCCTCCAGCCCGACGTAGGACTGGAACCAGTTCGGCAGCACGTCGCCGAAGCGGTGCCACCAGCCCTGGGTGTTGGCCTCGCGAGCAAGGGCGAGCATCGCGTCCCGCTCGTCGGTATCGGTGACGCCGTAGAGGGTGAGGAGGTCGGCGACGTCGCGTTCCTTGAAGCCGACGCGGCCCAACTCCATACGGCTGATCTTCGACTCCGACGAGCGGATCTCGTAGCCCGCAGCGTCGCGGCTGATCTGGCGGGATTCCCGGAGCCTGCGCAGCTGTGCCCCCAACAGCATCCGCAGCACCGTCGGACCGCCGGCTGACCCGCCCTGGGGCTGAGCCGTCGTCACCTGCTGACCTCCGCATGCTCAGCCCAGAACAACGGCACGGTACATCAATGCCGTGGGTAAGCATGCCATGACTAACGAGTGATCCTCGAGAAATCTTCGGACCTTGGCCGTCCAGTCTTGCGAACGGCTAACTCGTTGCCCGGTATGTCATGTGATGAGGTTGTCGAAGTCGCCGTCGCGAGCACCGAGGATGAACGCCTCGACCTCCGCGAGTGTGTAGATGAGCGCTGGGCCGTCGGGATCCCGGGAGTTCCGGACCGCGATCCCGCCATCGTGCGGCAGCTTCGCCAACTCGACGCAGTTCCCGCTGGGGTTGCTCCGCCGGCTCTTCTGCCAGGTGACCCCCAACAGCTCTCCGGCAGGTACGCCGTTCTCCATCTGGTGCATTTGAGCCTCTCTCAGCAGTGCCACGTGCAACCCGCCGCCCAAAATCGAGCATCTGCACGTGCATCAGCTCTTGCGTATGCAAGGCACGCCGGGGATGCTAGCGCATGTAACGAGAGTCCGGTTAACGGAACGTGATCGGAAATCGCCGATGACATTGCAGAACGCACGCTCGGTAGCCGAGCCGGCTGGAGAGCCGGGTCTTAACCGGTTACGCGCCACCGGTGCGATGCCGCTGTCCGCTGCGCTGCGGTATGCCACGGCGATGGGCTGGGCGGTCGCGCCTGGCTGCGATCAGGGGCGCGGCGGTCGTCGCTGCGCCCGGGTGGACTGCCTCGTCGCGGGACCGCACCCCGTCAGCGGCCGCGGCGAGGTACCCGCCACCCGGAACGAGTACACGATCTTCCGCTGGTGGCGCCGCCGCCGGTCCGCCCCGGTACTACTGGCCACCGGCCGCTCGTTCGACATCCTCGACGTTCCGCCGTACGCAGCGGACGAGGCCCTGCGCCGGCTACAGCTGACCGGCTGCCGGCTCGGCCCGATTGCCTGTACCGGCGCCGGCCGGTTGCTGATCTGGACGTCCACCACTGTGGACAGTTCCGGTTGGCCGTATGCGAACCTGGATCTGCACCACCGCGGTGCCGGCCAGTACGTCACCGCGCCTCCGGCCCGCCACGCCCGGTGGCTCGAACCGCCGGTCCCGTACACGCACCGGGTGCTGCCGGACTGCGTCGAGATCCTTGACGCCATCGTGACCGCCTGCGGGCAACGCGTGGCCGCGACCACGCCGTCCCACCACGGCGCCCGGCGAAGGGCAACCACAGCACGGTCCTATGAGGATGGAGTAGGCCGATGCCGGGGCGGCGCCAGGTTCGGCTGGGCCGGTGCGTGATGGCACCTCTCGCGCAGTTCCGGCTCCGGTCCCGGCTCGCCGGGGCGGCGCGCCAGTACATCGCCGCGGACTGGCCAGTCGCGTCTGGCGCCTGGTGGGACGCGGCCGAACAGCGCTACCGGTGCGACCAGGCCGAGTGCGTCACCCAGGGGCTGCACCCGTACCCTGCCGGGCGCGGCCAGCATCCTGCGGCGGTGCCAGGTGAGCGTCGCCGAGGCCGCCACGCCTGACCTCGCGTCCGTCGCCGGGCGGTGGAGTCAAAGGCCGTACTCGCTACTGCTGCCGACCGGCCACTCGTGCGACGTCCTCGAACTCGGGGTGGCGACGGTACGGCGGGTCCGGGCATACCTCGACGCCGGGCCAGCTGCCACCCTGCCGGACGGGCGCGTGCTGCTCTTCACGACCGTCGCGGCCGCGCACGACGACGACCTCGGCGCGGAGCTGAGCCGGGTCGGCGCTCTACACCACAGCCACGGGTCCTGGGTGCCGCTGCCGCCGTCGCAACTTGCGACCGGTCCAGTTCGCTGGAGCCGGTCGCCGGGCGCGGCGGGCTGGCGGCTGCCGTCGCCGTACCAGGTGGCGCACGCACTGCGCGCCGCGCTTTCCGCTGTGGCGCCGGCCGAGGGTCGCTGATCCAAACCGGCCAAACCGTGCCTCACCAGGCACGATGCAGTGCTACGGATTCCGCCCGAACCGGGCTTGAACCCCTGCCCTAGACTCGGGCCCCGCTCGGCCGAGGAGCGTGGTCCGGGCGGCGGCTGGAGCACATGCGGCCGTCACTTGCGAGTGGCAGGAGACGTCGTTGCGGCCAGGGATTCTCGTCGGTAGGCGTGCGGAGCACGCGGCGCTGTCGGAGGCCCTCGCGGCCGCCCGGCAGGGCCAGGGATCGAGCGTCTTCCTGATCGGTGAGCCAGGAATCGGTAAGTCGCGATTAGCCGCCGAGGTCACCGACCCGGCGGCAGCGGATGGGGTGCGGGTGTTGCGTGGCAGGGCCGCGTCGGCCGGAACCGCGGTGCCGTTCCGTCCGCTGTCGGAGGCACTGCACTCGGTGCTGCGCCAGGCGCCGCCGCAGGACGCCTGGTTACAGCCGTACTGGCCGGTGCTGGCGCGCTTCGACCCCGGCCTGCCCGGCTACGAGGCGGCGGCGCCGGCCGAGCAGTCGCTCGTGCTGCGCGCGGAGGCCCTGCTGCGGCTTCTCTGCGCGCTGGGCCGCACGTCCGGCTGCGTCCTGTTCCTGGAGGATCTGCACGACGCCGACGCCGAGACGCTCGCCGTCGTCGACTACCTGGTCGACAACCTCGCCGGCACGCCGGTGCTGCTGCTGGCCACGCTTCGGCCGGATCCCGGGCCGGCGCTGGAGGCTGTGACCGCGGCGACGACGCGTCGCGTGGCCCGGATGGTGTCGCTCGGCCGGCTCACCGCCGACGAGACCGTCGAGCTGGCTGCCGCGAGGCTCGGTACGCAGGCCGCACGGGTGCCGGGCGAGGTCGTCACGCGGCTCCAGCGCGACGCCGACGGGGTGCCGTTCGTCGTCGAGGAGCTGCTCACCGCGATGGTCGACAGCGGTCGCCTGGTGTCGCGTGCTGGCGACTGGACGGTGGACCGGACAGTCGCCACCGAGATCCCCGCCACGGTCACGGCCGCGATCCTGCAGCGGACGGCCCGCCTCGACGCGCAGTGCGTCGCGTTGCTGGAGTCCGCCGCGGTACTCGGGCGGCGGTTCCCGGCGCCGGTCGCGTCGGCGATCGTCGGCGTCGATCCGGGCGCGGTGTTCGGGCTGCTCCGGACGGCCGTGCGGTCGGAGTTCATCGTCCCGGACCCGAGTGGCCACCCCGACTGGTACGCGTTCCGGCACGCGCTCACCGGCGAGGCGATCCTGCACCGGCTCCTCCCCGGCGAGCGCGCCGCCCTGTGCCGCCGGGCGGCCGAGGCCGTCGAGGCGGGCGCGTCGCACGTCGGCGACGACTGGCCGCAGCTCGCCGCGGAACTGTGGCTGGCGGGCAACGAGCCGGGCCGCGCCGCCACCTTCTTCGCCCGCGCCGGCCGTCGCGCCACTGACCGCGGCGCCCTGGCCACGGCCGTCGAGCTGTTCGAGCGCGGGCTCCGGCCGCTGGAGGCGGTCGGTGGCTCGCCGAGCGTCGAGGTCACCGAGCTGCTCGAGGGCGTCGTCCGTGCGCTCACGCTGACCGGCGACACCGCCCGCGCGCTGGCGTTTGGGGAGCGCCTCGTCGCGGCACTCGCCACGATGGACGCCCCGGCCGAGCGGCGCGCCGAGGCCCACCTCGCGCGTGCCCGTGCCGCTGCTGTCGGCGGCGGCTGGGAGCTGGGTCTCGCTGAAGTGGAGGCGGCCCGTGCGCTGGTCGGCGACGGCGCCGGACCGCGTCTGGCCGCTCCGCTCGACGCGGTCGCGGCCCGGCTGGTCCTCAGCGGACCCCGGTTCGACCGGCTCGTGGCCGCGACGGTGCTGGCCCGCCGGGCGCTGGCCGCCGCCGAGGCCACCCTGGAGCAGGACGACGCCGGCCAGCCCGAGGTCGCGTGCGAGGCCCTGGAAGTGCTGGGACGCTGCACCCGCCAGCATGACTTCGATGCGGCCGAGGAGTACTTCGCCCACGCGCTGCGCATCGCCGAACGGAACTCGCTCACGGTCTGGCGGATCCGGGCCATGATGGAACTCGGCGTGATCGACAAGCTCCGCCACAGCGACCCGGACAGGCTGCAGCGGGCCCGCGAGGCGGCGCTGGCGGCCGGTGCCCTCATCACGGTCGCCTGGGCCGACCTGCAGCTGGCCACCGTGCACCTCGTGCGCGGGGAGTACGACGAGGCGACAGGCTGCGCCGAGCGGGTCATCGAGACGGCCACCCGGCTTCGCCTGCCCCGGATGCGGATCCTGGCCACCGGCTCCCTCGCCGGCATCGCCGGTGCGCAGGGCCGTCGGGCGGAGATGGAGCGGGCGCTCGCCGTCTGCGAGACCGAAGGCGCGAAGTTCGGCTACGGCAACGAGGTGCTGGCATGTGCCGGCGGCGTCTGTTCGCTGCTGACGGAGTACCGCGATCGAGCGATGGACGAGTTCGCCAGCGCGGAAGCCGAGGATCTGGCAGTCGCCACGCTGCGCGCCTCCGGGTACCGCGGCCCGCACCTCCTGGTCGGCACGATCCAGGGCGACAGCGGCTGGGCGGAGTACGACGAGTTCGCGACCTCGCAGTTTGCCAAGGTCAACTGGAACCACCCGTTCCTGGCCGCCACGCGCGCCGTGTTGCTCGGCCGCGACGGCCACCGCGACGCCGCCGGCGAGGCGATGAAGGAGGCGGTGCAGGCCGCCGAGCGGCTGCCGATGGGCCGCGCGCTGGTCCGCCGGCTGGCCGCGGAGGCGGCGCTCGCGGACGGCTGGGGCGATCCGATCGGATGGCTGCGCGCCGCCGAGGACTTCTTCCACTCCTATGAACTGCCCCGGGCGGCGGCGGCGTGCCGCGCCCTGCTGCGCCAGGCCGGTTCGCCGCCGCAGCAGCGCCGCGCCGGCAGCAGCTCGATCCCCGACGAGCTGCGCCGCGCGGGCGTGACCGTCCGCGAGCACGAGGTGCTGGTGCTGCTAGCCGACCGGCTCGGCAACCAGGCGATCGCGCAGCGGCTGTTCCTGTCGCCGCGCACGGTGGAGAAGCACGTCGCGAGCCTGTTGACCCGCACCAAGCAGGCCGACCGCGCCGCGCTGGTGCGCCTCGCCCGGCGGCACCTCCACAACCGGGTGCCCGTCTAGGCCAACGCTCTTGGCTGATCGGCCAACGTAGACCCGCCGGACCGGCGCTCCCCACCAGGGGTGCGCCGGTCCTTTCTCGTGCCGCGTTGCACTCATGTGGCAGGCATGTTCCGGCTGCGCCCAATTCGTCCCGAGTCGCATATCTCACCGATAGGGATCGGCGTGCCTGACTCACTGATCCCACCGGTCAGATCGGGGGTGCGCCTGCTGGTTACTGTGTGGGTCATCGTCGGCTATGCGCGTGAACTTACGGAGAGGTGACGTATGACCCGGTTATGGCGTTTATTGGCGGCTACCGCGCTGCTGTTGGGATCGATGAGCACGGCAGCGGTGGCCACGCCTGCGGCAGCCGCTCCCGATGACGACATCATGGCCAGGCTCAAGGCAGTCCCGGGGCTGACAGTCGTCGCCGAGCAGCCGGCGCCCGCGCCGTACCGCTTCTTCGTGCTCACGTACACGCAGCCCGCCGACCATCGCAAGCCGTCGCGCGGCACGTTCGAGCAGCGTTTCACCCTGCTCCACAAGGCCACGGACCGGCCGATGGTGCTCCACACCTCCGGCTACAACGTCTCGATCCGGGTGTTCCGCTCGGAGCCGACGCGCCTGATCGACGGCAACCAGATCTCGGTCGAGCAGCGGTTCTTCACCCCCTCGCGGCCCGCGCCGGCCGACTGGTCGAAGCTGAACATCTGGCAGGCCGCCACCGACCACCACCGCCTGGTCACCGCGCTCAAGCCGATTTACGCCGGCAAGTGGATCTCCACCGGCGCCAGCAAGGGCGGCATGACCTCGATCTACCACCGCCGGTTCTACCCGAAGGACGTGGACGGCACCGTCGCCTACGTCGCCCCGAACGACGTGATCAACAGCGAGGACCGCCGCTACGACCGGTTCTTCACCCAGGTCGGCACTGCCGAGTGTCGCAAGGCGATGAAGGACGTGCAGGCCGCGGCCCTGCGGCGGCGCGGCGAGCTGGTGCCGAAGTACGCCGCCTGGGCAGCCGCGAACAACCAGACGTTCGAGCACGTCGTCGGCGACGTCGACCACGCCTTCGAGTACATGGTCAGTGACGCGCCCTGGGCGTTCTGGCAGTACGGCAACGCGGCCGGCTGCGCCGACGTGCCGAAGGCCACCGCGTCCGGCGACGAGATCTTGGCGTGGCTCGACAGCGTGGCCGGCTTCAGCGGCTACACCGACGAGGGCATCGAGCCTTACGTGCCGTACTACTTCCAGTCCGGCACCCAGCTCGGCGGGCCCGAGCTGAAGACGCCGCACCTGGCCGGCCTGCTGCGCTACCCCGGCCAGAACGGTCCGCGCTCGTACGTGCCACGCGAGATCCCGATGCGGTTCCAGCCGCTGACGATGCTCGACATCGACGTCTGGGTGAAGCTGTCCGGACGGCAGCTGATGTTCGTCTACGGCCAGAACGACCCGTGGGGCGCCGAGCCGTTCCGGATCGGTCCGGGCACCCGGGACGCGTACTCCTACACCGCCGCCGGTGCCAATCACGGGGCGAACATCAGCCTCCTGACGGCGAAGGAGCAGGTGGAGGCGACCGCCGCGGTCCAGCGCTGGGCGGGCGTCGGCGCGCCGACGGGTCTGCGCTCGGTCGAGGCACCGCGGATCCCGGCACTGGACGCCTGGAACCCGGCGCTGGAGCGTCAGCCCCGGTAGCGGCGCATCACGGTCGGCTAGGCCTGCGCGGCCGTCGTCCGCTCCGGCGGGCGGCGGCCGCGTGCGGTGCCACGCAACTGTCGGGATTTTGGGGGTATCCGGCGCCCGCTTATTGCCCGCGTGCCGGAACAGTCCGGTTCGTGGCGGGCGGGTGGGCACGCGGTCGGGTGGCGGCGGGGCGGGCGGGTGGCAGGCGCTCAGCCCAGCGTCCCCGGCCCACTTGCCGGTGAGTGGTGGCGGCACGGTCGCCGGTGCTGCGGGGGAGGAACGGATGAACCGGGGAGAAGGCCGCGTCATGCGCCGATTCTTGCGGGTCGGGAGTCGGGGCGGTGACTTTGTCCCGAACCTGCTCGGAGAGCGCTCTCGCCAATGCAGCCTCACTGGCCACTCGGGCCGAGCGTGACAGCTGTATATGTAGCCCTTCCTCGGCATATCTGCGGATCAAAGTCTAGACAATAGTTCACAGGAAGTTTACCGTAGCGGCTGTTCGACGAGAAGAAAGCGCTCTCACGGGCCTCGCCCAGCGTGCGGTTGTGGTGTGGCTCATCCGTCCCCAGTCCATGTCGCTCTGCGCCCCGGAGGGCAGCTATGGCGTCATCACCGCACCCCAAGGCCGAACCGCTGGCCACCTACCGTTTACGCTCCCGGCCCGTCATCGCGGCACTCGCCGCGACGGTGCTTGTCGCGGCCTGGCTCACCGCCGTCATCGACGCGCGCGCCGCCGTACCACCCCCACCCACCGGCTGGACGCAGCAGTTCGCCGACGACTTCACCGGCCCGGCCGACTCGCTCCCGTCCGGGACGAACTGGCAGTTCGACATCGGGCACAGCTACCCGGGAGGCCCCGCGAATTGGGGTACCGGCGAGATCGCGGCCCATACCAACAACCCGGCCAACGTCAGCCTCGACGGGGCCGGCAACCTGCGGATCACGCCTCGCCGCGACGGTGCCGGCGCTTGGACGTCCGCCCGCATCGAGACCCACCGCGGCGACTTCAAGGCTCCTGAGGGCGGCGTGCTGCGGATCGAGGGCCGGATCCAGATGCCGAACGTTACCGGCGCCGCAGCGCTCGGCTACTGGCCAGCGTTCTGGGCGTTGGGTTCGCCGTACCGCGGTAACTGGTGGAACTGGCCGGGCATCGGCGAGTTCGACATCATGGAGAACGTCAACGGGATCAACTCCGTGTGGGGCGTGCTCCACTGTGGAGTGAACCCGGGCGGCCCGTGCAACGAGACCACCGGCATCGCCAACAACCGGGCCTGCCCCGGGACTAGCTGTCAAGGCGGCTTCCACACGTACCGCTTTGAGTGGGACCGCTCGATCAGTCCGAACCAGTTCCGCTGGTACGTGGACAACCAGCTGTTCCACAGCGTCAGCCAGAACCAGCTGCCCGCTGACACGTGGAACCAGATGACGAGCCACGCCGGTTACTTCATCATCCTCAATGTCGCGGTCGGCGGCGCCTTCCCCGACGCCCTCGCCGGGCATACCCCCACCGCGGCGACCGTGCCCGGCCACCCGATGGTGGTCGACTACGTGGCCGTCTGGACCAGGGCCGGTGGCGGTGGACCTGACCCGACGACCTCGCCGACCTCACCGCCACCCACCTGCGGCCCGCTGATCTCGCAGGGCCGTCCGGCCACAGCGTCCAGCCAGGAGAGCGCCTCGCTCGCGCCGCAGTACGCGGTCGACGGCAACGTGGGCACCCGCTGGTCGAGCGCACACAGCGACAACCAGTGGATCCAGGTCGACCTCGGCTCCTCGCAGCCCATCACCCGCGTGCGGTTGAACTGGGAGGCGGCCTACTCGGCGGCGTACCGGATACAGACCTCCACCACGGGCTCCACGTGGACGGACGCGTACTCCACGGTCGCCGGTAATGGCGGGATCGACGACCTGAACGTCGCCGCCACCGCGCGGTACGTCCGGATGAACGGCCAACTGCGCGGCACGCCGTACGGGCACTCGCTCTGGGAGTTCCAGGTTTACGGGGCCTGCGGCACGTCGTCGCCGACCCCCAGCCCCACCCCGACGGTGTCCCCAACCTCGCAACCGCCGGGCAACCGGGACGCCTACGGCACGATCCAGGCGGAGTCCGCCGACCAGCAGACAGGCCTGACCGCCCAGTCGACCACCGACTCCGGTGGCGGGCAGAGCCTGGCTGGCGCGGCGAACGGCGACTGGGCGCTCTACCGCGGCGTCAACTTCGGCTCGTCCGCGGCGACGCAGTTCAACGCCCGGGTGGCCAGCGGTGCGGCGGGCGGCGTGAGCGGCCTCGTCGAGGTGCGCCTCGACAGTGCGAGCAGCGCCCCGGTCGGCAGCTTCGCGGTGGCCAACACCGGCGGCTGGCAGAGCTGGCGAACGATCCCGGCCAACATCAGCGCCGTCACCGGCACCCACGACGTGTACCTGACCTTCACCAGCGGCCAGCCCGCCGATTACGTGAGCGTCAACTGGTTCACCTTCGGCCACTGATCCCGTAGCCCACCGACGTAGGGAGGATCGATGAACGCGAAATCACCCTGGCGGCGCGCCGCCGTGATCGTGGCGGCACTGGCCTTACTCGGCGCGGCCGGCATGGTCGGCATGGTCGGCAACCGGGCGGCGGACGCCGAAGCGCGGGCAGCGGCGGCCAAGCAGCGGGCCGCGCAGGAGGCAGTGGCCGGCGCGGCCGTGGCGGGCCGGGCGGCGGACGTACACGCTGGCCATGGCGTGCAGTTGAGCGCGGAGCAGAAGAAGGCGATCGAAGCACAGCGCGCAGCCCCGGTCCGGGGATCGGAGTTCCGGGCGAACTGCTTCAGTAGTCACCGGGGCGGCAACGACCCGATCGTCAAGCCTGGCCAGACCGGCGCCTCGCACATGCACGAGTTCTTCGGCAACCGCAGCACCGACGCGAACTCGACGCTGACGTCGCTGGGTGCCGCCACGACCAACTGCGACCCGAACACCGACCTATCGGCGTACTGGGTGCCGACGCTGTACAAGTACGGCGCTCCGGTGGCGCCGGAGAGCGTCATCGTCTACTACCAGGGCATCACGAACCCGCTGACCGCCAAGCCGTACCCGCCCGGCCTGAAGGTCGTGGTCGGCAACGCCCTGGCGACGAACCCCGACCAGAATCCGTCCGCCCGGTGGTCGTGCCGCGGCTACTCGTTCTCAGGTCGGGACTTCCAGAACTGCCCGCCGGGATCGAAGCTGGAGACGTACCTGGACTTCCCGACCTGCTGGGACGGGCACAGTCTGGACAGCGCCGACCACCGCAGCCACATGGCCTTCTCCCCGGGGATCGGCTGGGGATGCCCCAGCACCCACCCGGTGGCCGTGCCGAGAGTCGAGTTCCTGATCACGTACCCGGTGAACGGGACCGGGCTGAGCCTCGGCGGCACGCGTAACGGCGTGAACGTCACCGACGCACCTGGCTACACGTTCCACGGTGACTTCTTCAACGCCTGGAAGCAGCCCGAGTTGCAGCGCCGCGTGACCACCTGCATCAACGGCGGTTACATCTGCGGCACGGATGGGTACCCGATCCAGCAGTAACGCCCCACCGGACTGGTGCAGGGGAGTCCCGACCGGCTCCCCTGCGCCCTCCGGGGCGCGGACCGTGGCGCGCGCCACGTGCCGGAATGCGTGGGCGGCCCGCGTCGTTCCCCCTGCACAGACGCTGCAGAGGAAAGGGTGACGATGGCGACGTTGGAACTGACCAAGGAGAACTTCAACGAGGTCGTGGGCGGCGGTGGCACCGTGCTCGTCGACTTCTGGGCGGCGTGGTGTGGCCCGTGCCGGCAGTTCGCCCCGGTCTTCGAGAACGCCGCGCAGCGCAATCCGGACCTGATCTTCGGCAAGGTCGACACCGAGGCGCAGCCGGAGCTGGCGGCCGAGTTCAACATCAGCTCGATCCCCACGCTCATGGTCGTGCGTGATCGGGTCGTCCTCTACTCCCAGCCGGGTGCGCTGCCCGGGCCGGTGCTGGACGACCTCATCGAGCAGGCCCGCGCCGTCGACATGGACGAGGTCCGGCGCGAGGCGGCGGAGCAGAACAAATAGCAGCAGGAATACGAGAGGGGCGGCCGGGCGGCCGCCCCTGTCGGCGTGTCAGGGCTGGGTGGTGAGGTAGCCGCAGACCCTGACCCCCGACAACCATGGCCTTTGAAGCGGCCCAGAGCAGTCAGGCGCCGAGGTCGTTCGAGGAGCCGCGCCGTCTGGGCGGCGACGTGCCGCCACTGGCCTAAGGTGTGCTAATGCTCGACGTAAGGCTCGTCAATGCCAACGTCGTGACCATGGACCCGGCTCATCCGGTCGCGCGCGAGGTGGGCTTGTGGCGCGGCCGGATCGTCGGCGTCGACGGCGCGGTGTCCGCGCTTCCCGCGCGCCAGGTGGTCGATCTCCAGGGCGCCACCGTCCTGCCGGGCTTCATCGACGCGCACACCCACCTCGCCTGGACGGGGCTAGGCGCGCGGACGCCGAGTGTCGCGCCGTGCGCCCGGATCGAGGACGTGCTGGCTACGATCGAACAAGCCGCGCTGGCCGCGCCGGTGGGCGCCTGGGTCGACGTTGTCGGCTACGACCAGCGTCCGTTGGGTCGCCACGTCACGGCCACCGAGCTGGACCGGGTGAGCGCCGGCCGCCGGATCTTCCTCATGCACAACTCCGGCCACGCGTGCGTCGTCAACAGCGTCGTGCTGGATCTGCTGCCGGACGGCGTGACCCACGACAACGGCTACCTCGCCGAGCAGGGCGCGGCGGCCGTGCGCGCCCTGCGCCGGCCGTACCCGGTGGACGACCTGGTTGACGCGATCGAGACCGCCGGCCGTACCTGCCTCGCCGAGGGCGTCACGGCCGCGGCCGAGGCGGGGATCGGCGGCGGGCTGGTCAGCCACAGCCCGGTCGAACTGGCCGCCTACCTCGAAGCGCGGGAGCAGGGCCGTTTGCCGTTCCGGGTGCAGTTGATGGTCGCCGCCGCCGCGCTGCGTCCAGTCGTCGCACATGCCACGGATGCGATCCCGCGCGCCCTCGATCTCGGCGTACGGACCGGCCTGGGCGGCGACTGGCTCTCGATCGGCGCGCTGAAGGTCTTCACCGACGGCGGCATGATGGCCCGCACCGCCGCCCTGACCAGCCCGTACGTCGGCCTGAACCACAGTGGACAGTTCTACGACGACCCCGACGTGCTGGCGAGCCAGATCCTCGACGGGCACCTCGCCGGCTGGCAGCTCGCGGTCCACGCCATCGGTGACCGCGCCGTCGACGTCGCCCTCGACGCGCTCGATCGGGCGCATCGGGCCCGGCCGCGACCACACGCCCGGCACCGGATCGAGCACGCCGGCCTGGTCCGCCCGGACCAGCTGGCCCGGTTCGCCCAACTCGGCGTCACGGCCGTCGTGCAGCCCAATTTCCTCGTGTACTCCGGCGACGACTACGCGGCGATCATGGGGGAGGAGCGGATGCCGTGGCTCTACCGCGGGCGCGGCTTCCTCGACCACGGTGTACGGCTCGTCGGCAGCTCCGACCGGCCGGTCACGGCGGGCGCGCCGCTGCGGGCGATCCAGTTCATGGTCGAGCGGACGTCGGAGTCGGGCCGCGTCGTCGGGGCGGACGAGGCCATCACCGTTGACGAGGCACTGCGGGCGTACACCGTCGACGCCGCCCACGCGTGCCACTGGGAGGAGACGCTGGGCAGCATCGCCTCAGGCCGCCACGCCGATCTGGTCGTGCTGGCCGACGACCCGCGCCGGGTCGACCCCGCCCGCATCGGCGCGATCGAGATCGTCTCGACCCTGGTGGCGGGGGCGGTCGCGCACGGCGCGGACCTGCTTGGGTGAAGGGGTCCCTCCGCGCCGCGCCTCAGCTCGCCCGCTCGCCGGGCCAGGGCTGATCCCGGCCGCGCTCATGGGTGCGTGGCTGCTCGCCACCGATTGGCGGCGCGGGCGGCGCTGACGTCGCGGCGATCCGCCACCGGCCCGCCAGCCACTGCACCACCAGTGCGTACAGGCTGAGCATGATGACGTCGACGGCCACGAGCTGCCACGGCGAGTCGGCGGCGGTCGCGTCGGAGTCGAGTTCGCCGACCGCGGCCGCGAGGGACATCGCCACCAGGTTGTTCACCACGTGTAGCGCGATGGCCGCCTCCAACCCGCCTGTGCGGACCGTGAGCCACCCGGCCAGCACGCCGAAGACGACCAGGTCGGCGAAGCCCCACGGCGTGCCCCACCCGTGCGCCGCCGCGAACAGCAACGCCGGGACAACAATCGCCGGCCAGGGCGAACGGACGAACGCGCCGATCGCCTGGAGCAGCCAGCCCCGGAACAGGAACTCCTCGGCGGCGGACTGCAGCGGCACCAGCGCGACGAGCATAGCCACGCTGAGCAGGAACGTGCGCCCGCCGACCCACTCCACCTCGGTGGACTCCATCGGAGCGCCGCTGAGCCCGAGCAGGACCCACGCGCCGAGCACGGTCAGCACGATCACCGGCAGCGCGACGAGCAGGCATATCCCGAGCCAGCCCAGCCGCAACCGGCCGGTCACCGACGCCACTGTTCCCGGCGGGCGCCGCTGGATCAGCCACGCCGTCAACAGCACGATCGGCGTGGCCGCCGCGATGCAGGCGAGTAGTACGGCCGTGTCGCCGATGGCACCGAAGCTCGGTATGCCGTCACGGCCTTCGGGGCGTCCGGTGATCAGGCCGACGGTGGCCGCCGCGATGAGGACGCCGACGGCAGCCGCCGCCGCACCGGCCAGCACTGCGACCGTGCCCAGGACGTGCCGCCACCAGCGGTGGGCGGCCGTGCGGGCAAGCCGGTGGTACGGGGTGCCGTCGGTATCCATGCCCGAAAACGTAGCGAGGCTCTCCCGGCTCCCAGCGCTGGGCCGGGCTGATGATCGCGTTCTACTCCCGAGAAACCGCTCTCTATCGCTCCTGCCCGCGGCGCTGTATTTTACCTGCGAGTAACACTTCGCATTTCTGCGCGTCAAGCTCCTCCACCACACCACTCGCCGCCGGCGGGCGATCGAGCATGCCTCGATACCGCACGCGGGCGGGCAGGACGGCTGAAAGGACGTAGCGATGCACATACTCCGGACGAGACGGCTCGCCGCATTCTTCTGCGCGGCGGCGACGCTGCTCGGCGGCGCCGCGATCCAGCCGGTCCAGGCGCAGGCACCCCGTACGGCCGCCGAGAGCGCGCTCCGCGACGTCGTGCTCGTCGGCAACAGCGCCGCCGGCACGGTGAGCTTCCTCGACGGCCACACATTCGAGAACATCGGCACGTTCAACGTGATCCCGGACCTCGCCGAGCGTCTCGCGGCGATGAACCCGATCGAGCGGATCGGCTACGAAACCGTCCGCGGCCGGCTGGGCGACAAGTTCGCCGACGACCTCTACACCTCGCCCGACGGCCGCACGCTCTACGTCTCCCGTGCCAACCTCACCGACGTGGCCGCGTTCGACCTCGCGAGTGGCCAGCAGGTGTGGCGGTTCAAGGTGAGCGGGTTCCACGCCGACCACATGTCGATCTCGCCGGACGGCACGCGCCTGGTCGTCTCGGCGACCACCACCAACGAGGCCCAGGTCATCGACGCCGCCACCGGCACCCAGGTCGGGCGGTTCGCCACCGGCACGTACCCGCACGAGAACACCTACTCGGCGGACGGCCGTCGCATCTACAACGCCAGCATCGGCACGACGTTGCTGCCGAAGGCGCTGGAGTTCCTGAAGGGACCGCGCCAGCTGACCGTCGTGGACGCCCAGACGCTGCGGACGATCCGCACGTATACGTTCGAGCACGGCATCCGCCCATGGGTGATCACGCCGGGCGAGCGGACCGTGTACGCACAGCTCTCGTACCTGAACGGCCTGGTCGAGTACGACCTGGAGGCGGGGCGGATCGTGCGCACGGTCGAGCTGCCGTTCAGCGGGGCCGGCCGCGCGCTTAGCCCCGACCAGTACCCGGAGAACTCGGCCCACCACGGCCTGGCGATGTCCGGCGACGGCAGCAAACTGTGCAGCGCCGGCACGATCAACGACTACGTCGCGATCCTGTCGCTACCCGCGCTCAGCACCGATCGGCTCGTGCCGTCGGGCCGGCTGCCGTACTGGGCCACCACCAGCGTCGACGGCGAGCACTGCCTCGTGACGAACAGCAACGACGACACCGTCTCGGTAATCTCCTACGACACCGCGCAGGAGCTGAAGCGGGTGCCGGTCGGCGACTTCCCGCAGCGCGAGCGGCTCGGCAAGGTCGCCGCGTCGGCGGTCGCGGGGCTGGCCGGGTAGCTGCCTCCCGGGGGCGTGTGATGCGCCGCGCGCGAGGACCCGGCGCGTCGCATCACACACTCCAGGCGTGGGCACCCGGCGACCCACTAGATTCGGCGCGGTGACAGCTCTGCGGATCGGCGTCCTCGGCGCCGCGGCCATCGCGCCCAACGCGTTAGTCAAGCCTGCCCGCGAGGTGGACGGCGTCAGCGTGACAGCGGTCGCCGCCCGGGATCCGCGCCGGGCCGGCGCGTTCGCGGCGAAGCACGGGATCCCCACTGTGCACGAGAGCTACGCGGCACTGCTCGCCGATCCGGAGCTGGACGCCGTGTACATACCGCTGCCGAACTCGCACCACGCACAGTGGACGCTCGCGGCGCTGGCGGCCGGGAAGCACGTGCTCTGCGAGAAGCCGTTCACCGCGAACGCCGCCGAGGCCGAGAGGGTCGCCGACGCTGCCGAGGCCTCCGGGCTGGTGGTCATGGAGGCGTTCCACTACCGGTACCACCCGCTCGCGCACCGGGTCCGCGCGCTGCTGGACGCTGGCGCGGTCGGTCGGATCCGGCACGTCGAGGCGAGCCTGTGCTTCCCGCTGCCGCAGCGGAGCGACATCCGCTACCAGCTCGACCTCGCCGGCGGCGCGACGATGGACGCCGGCTGCTACCCGATCCACGCGCTCCGGTCGTTCGGCCCTGGTGAGCCACGCGTGGTGGACGCTCGCGCCAGGCTGCGCGGCGCCGGCATCGATCGGTACACGACGGCCTCCTTCGCCTATCCGAACGGCGCGACCGGCCGGATGACCGCGTCGCTGTGGTCCGCGCGGCTGCTCAGCATCGGGCTCAGGATTACCGGCGACGCGGGCGAGATCCGCGTCTTCAACTACGTCCTGCCGCACGGGTACCACCGCCTCACCGTCCGATCCGGCGGGACG
>Ga0184623_10000410_pt1 | contig 17929 bp, 17 predicted proteins | sample PLM1_100_b1_FD_133138 | JGI IMG/M metagenome (GOLD analysis project Ga0184623, IMG submission 133138) | Groundwater sediment microbial communities from an aquifer in East River, Colorado, USA - PLM1_100_b1 | ecosystem: Environmental > Terrestrial > Soil > Riparian zone | place: USA: East River...
CGCGTGGTACACGATCGGGATCCTGCTCGTCGTTGCGATCTTCCTGGTCCACCCCCAGCCGCAGTCCGACTTCGCGCTGAGCGCGGGCGACCGCTCGCAGTCGCTCGTCTACGGCTTCCTCTATGCCGCGATCGGGACCGGCCTCGCGCTCGGGATCGCCTACTACCGCTACCGGCGCATCCGCTTCCCGGACGTCTGGTCCTATCCGGGCGCCTTGCTCAATTCCGTGGCCACGGCGCTTGTCGACGAGGTGGCCTTCCGCGGGGCGATCCTCGGGATCCTCCTCATGACCGGCATGAACCCGAGCGCGGCGAACGCGATCCAGGCCATCCTCTATGCGCTCGCGACGCGTCTCGGGGCGCCCGGGCGGAACCGCTACATGCTGGCAATGGCCCTCCTCATCGGGCTCGCGGGTGGCTGGGTGACGGGTGTGACCGGCGGGATCGCAGCGGCGTTCCTCGGCCACGCGGTGACGCGGTTCGCGGTGTTCCTCTGCACGGGCCACGCGGGCCAGTTCCTGCCGCGGGGCCGCGAGGAGGAGGAGATCGACAAGCGACGACGGCCGCCGGACGGCTGGCGGGTCATCGGTCCGCGGGAGTCTGCGCCGCGCGATCGCTGATGGTGAGCCGTGCAGCGTTGTCTGCCCGGACCGATCCGGCGCGACACTGGCCGCCGCCGCGACGAGCTCCCGTGGCCCTCTACGTCCACTTTCCGTTCTGCATCTCACTCTGTCCCTACTGCGATTTCGTCGTCTACGCGGGCGCGGTTGCGCGGGGTCCCAGGAACCGCATCGACTCGCTGCTCGGTGCCCTCGAGATGGAGATCGGGCTTCGCGCCGATGCGCTCGACGGCGAATTCGGCCTGCCGGGCGAGGTCGGGCGGCCGCCGCTCGACTCCCTGTACATCGGCGGAGGGACACCGTCGCTCATCGACGCCGGGACGCTCGTCCGGCTCGTGGGCCTCGTCCGCCGGCGGTTCGGCCTGGCCGCCGACGCCGAGGTCACCATGGAGGCGAACCCAGGCCCCGACGAGCGCGGCGACCCGGTCGCCCAGCGCCGCGCCGGGATCACCCGGATCTCGTTCGGGGCGCAGAGCCTCGACCCCTTGGAGCTGAAGCGGCTGGGCCGACGGCACGCGCCCGGCGACGTGGCCGACGCCGTCCGTGAGGCCCGTGGGGCCGGCATCGGCTCGATCAACCTCGACCTGCTGTACGACGTCCCCGACGGGCCGATCAGCACCTGGATGGGCACGCTGGACGCGGCGATCGAGCTCGAGCCCGACCATCTGTCGCTGTACGCCCTGACGCTGGACGACCCTGATGGCGAGGGGCTGACCGGACCCGGCGGGGATCACCTCCCGACCACGGCCGGCGCGCGTCGTTGGCGAGCTGCCGCGCGTCCGGCCCAGGACGAGGACCGCGCCGCGGCGCAGTATCACTACGCCGCGCAGCGGCTCGGCGAGGCCGGCTGGCGCGGCTACGAGATCTCGAACTGGGCTCGGCCCGGCCACGAGAGCCGCCACAACACGACGTACTGGGAGCGGCGGCCGTACGAGGCGGTCGGCCCGGGCGCCCACGCCTTCGACGGCGCGAGCCGGCGCTGGAACGCCGCCCGGCTCGATGCCTACATTGCGGCACTGAGCCCGCGAGACGGCGGATCGCCGCGACTTCCCCCGGGCGGTGTAGAGCACCTGGACGAGGCGACGGCCGCCGCGGAACGGACGATCCTGGGGCTCCGGACGGACCGCGGCCTGCCGCTGGCGGATGCCGACGAGCCGCCCCTCGTCGATTCATTCGGCTGGGCAGTGGACGCGAAGCTTCTCGAGGTCACCGACGACGCGCGGGTCGTCCTCACGACGCGCGGCCGTTTGCTCTCGAACGAGCTCTTCGCGCGGCTCGTCTAGGGCCGGTTTTGGCGGGGCGGGCCCCCTCACTCCGACCTGCCAACGTTGACACTCGACACCCGCGACTGCTAGCATTCGTTAGCACTCGGACAGCCAGAGTGCTAACTCCCAAACAGAACCGAGGCACACCCGTGGCGCGACGCGTACGCACCACCGGCTCGCTGGATCCGCGCGCACAGTCGATCCTGCGGGCCGTCATCGAGGAATATGTCGCCACCGCGACGCCGGTTGGATCGGCCGCGCTCGTCGAGCGCTACCGCCTGGGCGTGTCGAGCGCGACCGTCCGGAACATCCTCGCCGATCTCGAGGCCGCCGGGCTTCTCACTCACCCCCACACGTCTGCCGGTCGCATCCCGACCGATGCCGGCTACCGCTTCTTCGTCGAGTCCATCGGCGAGATGGCCGTCCTCGCGCCGGTCGAGCAGCTGATGATCCGCCACCAGTTCGGGCAGGTGCAGCACGCGAGCGAACAGTGGTTCCGGCTCGCTGCCACGATCCTTGCGGGAGCGAACCGGATGGCGGCAATCGCCACCCCGGCCAAGCCACGCGCCGCGCACGTCCGGCGGATCGACCTCGTCACGATCTCGGCGCGTCTCGCGAGCCTGATCATCGTGTTTCGCGAGGGCGCCTTGCGCCAGGTGCTCATCAACCTTCCCGAGCCGGCCGAGCAGGAGGACCTGACCCGCGCCGCGGTCGTCCTCGACGGTCTGATGGCCGGCCGAACGGCGGGCGACGCGGAGCGCGCTCTCACGCGGATCGATGGCACCGGCCCGATCGGATCGCTGGTCCAGCGCGTCGGCGAGCGAGTCGTGGCCGCGGTTCGCGAATACGACGCGACGCTGATCGAGGAGGTCTTCAGCGACGGCCTCCTCCATGTCATGGAGGCACCCGAGTTCGAACGGAGCGACAAGCTCCGGCGGGTCTTTGCAGCCCTCGAGAACCGGGCCTATCTCGGCCAGCTATTCGACTCGATCGAGGGAACCGGCCGGGTCCAGGCGTTCATCGGGGCCGAGAATGGACCCGAGGAGATGCGCGACGTCTCGCTCGTACTTGCCTCGTATGGCGAGCCCGGCCTCGCTGTCGGCGTAGTCGGTGTTCTCGGGCCAACCCGGATGGCCTATCCCCAGGCGATCGGGACGGTCCGGTTCGTATCGGGCCTGATGAACGAGCTCGTCGCCAACATCCACGCGTGACGCACGGCGTGACGCAATGTCCCGGAGGACCCAGATGAGTCAACGAACACGGGCCCAGGAGCGAGTGGACGAGATCGACATCTCGCCCACGAAGCTGCTGGCCGATATCGAGAAGCTGACCGAGGAGCTGGAGGCGAGCCAGGCCAAGTCGGAGGAGTACCTCGCTGGCCTTCAGCGCGAGCGCGCGGAATTCGCCAACTACCGCCGCCGAACCGCCGAGGAGCGGGAGGCGATGCTCGGTCTCGCTGGCGAGGATCTCATTCGCAAGGTCCTTGCCCTCGCCGACGATTTCGATCTCGCGATCGAGGCTCGGCCGCCGGAGATCTCCGGGGACCCATGGGTCGAGGGCGTCGCCGCCATCGACCGGAAGCTGCGCGCCCTCCTCGAGAGCGAGGGAGTCAAGCAGATCGACGCCTCACCGGGGACGCCGTTCGACCCCCGCGAACATGAAGCGATCGCGACCGTGCCCAGCACCGAGCACGGTGAAGGCGAGATCGTCGAGGAGATCCGGCGGGGCTATCGGCTCCGGGATCGAGTCGTCCGGCCCGCGCTCGTCGCTGTCGCGGCGCCGACGAATGAGTCGGCCGACGCCGCCCAACCAATCAACTGAGTCTCCAACAGACCTCAACCACCCACACAGGAGTAACGACACCAATGGCCAAGATCATCGGCATCGACCTCGGGACGACGAACAGCGTCGTCGCGGTGATGGAGGGCGGCGAGCCGACCGTCATCGCCTCGGCGGAAGGCGGTCGGACGGTCCCGTCCGTTGTCGCATTCACCAAGACCGGCGAGCGGCTCGTCGGCCAGCTGGCCAAGCGCCAGGCGGTCACGAATCCCGCGAACACCATCTATTCAATCAAGCGCTTCATGGGTCGGCGCTGGGACGATCCGGAGACGAAACGGGCGAAGGAGCTCGTCTCGTATACGGTCGAGAAGAACCCCAAGAGCGACGGCGTCGTCGTCAAGGTCGCCGACAAGGCCTACACGCCGCCGGAGATCAGCGCGATGATCCTCCAGAAGCTCAAGGCGGACGCGGAGGCGTATCTCGGCGAGAAAGTCACCGAGGCGGTCATCACCGTCCCGGCCTACTTCGACGACACGCAGCGTCAGGCGACCAAGGACGCGGGCCGGATCGCCGGTCTGGAAGTCCGCCGGATCATCAACGAACCGACGGCATCGGCGCTGGCGTACGGTCTCGACAAGAAGCACGACGAGAAGATCGCCGTCTATGACCTTGGTGGTGGCACGTTCGACATCTCGATCCTTGAGCTCGGTGAGGGCGTCTTCGAAGTCAAGGCCACGAACGGCGACACGCACCTCGGCGGCGACGACTTCGACCAGCGGGTCATTGAATGGCTGCTGGCCGAGTTCAAGAAGGACCAGGGGATCGACCTTTCGAAAGATCCCCAGGCTCTCCAGCGCCTGAAGGAGGCCGCCGAGAAGGCGAAGATCGAGCTCTCGTCGACGTCGTCGACGGAGATCAACCTGCCGTACGTCACGGCCGATGCGTCGGGCCCGAAGCACCTCGTGATGACCTTGTCACGGGCCAAGCTCGAGGAGCTCGTCCGCGACCTCATCGAGAAGACCAAGACGCCGGTCGAGGCCGCGCTCAAGGACTCCGGCCTCAAGGCTGGCGATATCGACGAGGTCATTCTCGTCGGCGGTCAGACCCGGATGCCGGCCGATGTCGAGGCTGTCAAGGCGATGTTCGGCGGCAAGGAGCCGCACAAGGGCGTCAACCCCGACGAGGTCGTCGGCATCGGCGCCGCGATCCAGGCCGGAGTCCTTGGTGGCGAGGTCAAGGACGTCCTCCTCCTCGACGTCACCCCACTGTCGCTTGGCATCGAGACGCTGGGCGGCGTGACGACGAAGCTGATCGAGCGGAACACGACGATCCCGACCTCGAAGTCGCAGGTCTTCTCAACCGCCTCTGACAGCCAGAGCCAGGTCGAGATCCGGGTCCTCCAGGGCGAGCGCGAGTTCGCCTCGGACAACAAGACCCTCGGAACATTCGTGCTCTCGGGCATCCCGCCGGCGCCGCGCGGCGTGCCCCAGATCGAAGTGACGTTCGACATCGATGCGAACGGCATCCTCGACGTCAAGGCCAAGGACCGGGCGACCAGCAAGGAGCAGCAGGTCCGGATCACCGCTTCGTCGATGCTGTCGAAGGACGACGTCGACAAGATGGTCCGAGAGGCCGCCGACCACGCCGACGAGGATCGTCAGCGGCGCGAGGAGGTCGAGACCCGCAACCAGGCGGAGTCGCTCACGTTCCAGGCGGAGCGGACGATCAGCGACCTCGGCGACAAGGTGTCGTCCGAGGACAAGGTCACGGTCGAGAACCAGGTCGCCTCATTGCGCGAGGCGCTCAAGGGCTCCGACATCTCCGCGATCACCGCCGGCGCCGCGGCTCTCGGCGAGACGCTGAACCGCGTTTCGACCGCGGCCTACCAGGCCTCGGCCTCCGAAGCCGGCGCGAACGGCGCGAACGGCTCCGGCGAGGGCGACGGTGACGGTGCCGGAGCGGCCGGCGGCGACGCCGAGGGCGAGCCCGCCGGTGCGGCCGCGGGTAGCGGCGCCGACGAGACGGTCGAAGGGGAGTTCAAGGAGGTCTGAGCCTTCGGGTTCCTCGCAGATTCACGCGCCCGGCCGGGTTCCCCGGCCGGGCGCTTCGATTCCCGGCGCCATCGGCTCCCCGCGCCCCATTCCCGCGCCCACCACGCGATCCCCCACGCACTTTCGGCAGATGCACGCCCAGTGCGCGTACGGTCAAGAGTTGCAGGCCCATGCTCGTTACAAGCGGCATCTGCCGATTTTCGAGCGGAGGCACGGGCCGGCTCACGCTCGCGGCGCCTACCGAGGCGGCGCGACCCGCTGCCGTGCGCTCACTCCACGTGCAATTGCCAGAAACCAGAGGCCCGAGAACCGCTGGCCGGGGTCCGGACTGCGAAGCCAGCGCCTCACGGCAACGCCGCGTGCGGGAAACGCGGCAGCGAATGTCGCCTCGTGCGCGGCCACGCGACGCCGCGAGGTCCGGCCGTCGGCCACCACGAGGATCCGGCCCACGGCGACCCCACGCCAATCGCGTGCCCGCGCGATCTCGACCGCGAGCCTGGACTTGCGATCGAGCGTGAAGACAGTCGCCTGGAGGTCGGGCACGACCGACTTGACCTCTACTACGAGGATTACGCCTGTCGTGGGATGGAATGCCAGGATGTCGATCGAACCCCGCTCGCCCCGGATGTTGAACGTCACCTCAACAGCGACGTCCCACTCCAGCGCCCGCAGTTCGCGAGCAACCAGCTCCACGATCGCGGCGTGGTCCGCATCGAGCAGCCGGTCGAGTCCCTCCCCATTCCAGCTAAGGAGGACGTCCAGGCGCGCGGACAGCGCCTTCGCAACGGCGTCGAGCGCGGCCAGCGTCGTTTCGTCGGCATGCCCGCGCTCGATCCGGGAGACCGTGCCGCGCGACATATCTGCCGCCACGGACAGGTCCACTTGGCGCCAGCCGCGCCGCCGTCGCAGCGCTCGGACCTGTCGCCCGAGCCTGACAGGATCCATCCGCTCAGTCTGGCGAGGAGCGCTTACCTCGCGATTAACCGGCCCCAGTCGAGGCGCCGCGACGCGCAATTATCGAGTACGTACCCGCGATACCAGCCAGCACGACCACGGACCACATCAGCTCGGAGCCGGGCGCCCCGAGCGCGAACAAGGCAGCGGTCAGGGCGGTCCCGACGCCGGCGGCGGCCGAGATCACGTGGATCCTCGAGTTTTGTCGGGCGACCAGCAGGCACACCCCCAGGACGGCAGCTCCGGTGGCCCAGGCAGCGACGACTGCGAAAGCGACGATAGATAAGTAGCCGGCCAACAGGGCGGCCAATCCGAGGAACGCCGCCGCACCAAGCCAGGCCAGCCCGGCGCCGGCTCCGATGACGGCACCTCGCGAACGCTCGTCCGCAGCGGGCACGGGCCGCTCGTCAGCCGACGAACAGGTTTATCGACGGAGCAACCGCGCCCGCGACGAGCACGATGAGGTAGGCCGCCAGGAGCAGCAGCCCCGCGTAGAGATGGACGTTGATGTTCACGGCCATGACCGACATCAGGCCGTACGGGTTGTCGTAATTCGGTTCGAGGCCGCGGGACACCCGGAGGGCGAGAGGCACCGTGAGCAGGGCGAGTAACGCCGGGATCGGCAGGAGGCCCGCGAGCACGCCAACGATGACGATCGCGTAGGCGGCGAGAGCGGCCAGTCGGTAGCCCGCGATCACGGTGCTCTTCGACAGCCGAACCGGGAGCGTCCGCTTGCCGGCCCGGGCATCCCCCCGCCGATCAGGGATCTCGTTGACGTACAGGATCAGGGCGACGAGGAGGGCGATCGGCAGGGACGCGACGACCGGCTCCCACGTCAGGACGCCGCGCGTCTGGACGACGTACGCCCCAAGCAGCATGAGCGGCCCGAAGCCCAGGGCCACGGCGATCTCGCCCAGCCCGCGATAGACGAACTTGAGGGGCGGGGCGGTATAGCCGAGTCCGACGATGAAGCCGACGACTCCGATCGCCAGGAGCGCGGGCGACCCACGGAGGACTAGCAGCAGGAGCCCGATGACAGCCGCGGCGAGGTAGAAGATCGTGGCAAGGCCGGCCATCCGTCGGAAGGACACCAGGCCGTATTGGATGACGCGCGAGCCGCCGGAGAACTTGGTCGGCGTGACGTTGGCATCGTCGGCGCCCTGGGCAGTGTCGAATACGTCATTGGAGACGTTGATCGCCAGCTGCACGAACGACGCGCCGATGACCGTCAGGACCGCGGTCAACAGGTCGAATGCGCCGTGCCGCGCCGCAATCAGGATCCCGAGCAGGACCGGCACGATCGTCGCGCTGAGGAACGGCAGCCGGGTCGTCCGCAATACGAGCGACGCCATCGAAAGCCGCGGCTTGACCGGCGTGCCCCGCTCGACCGAGAGCGCGTCGAAGTACTTCCGCGACTGGCCGACGGAGCGCTCCGAGTACTCGAAGAACGGGACTTCGGCTTCGTCCCAGCCCCACGCCCGAGCTGCGGCGATCGAAACGTCTCGTCCGTCCGGCGAGATGATCGCCGGCCCCCAGACCGTGACGTGACGGCGCTCGTCGTAGCCGTAACCGGGCTGCGGCCGGATATGCGAGCCCGTGAGGCTCACGTCGGCGTCCGTGGGGACCGCCAGGCCGGCCGGCGCGGCGAAGGAAGCCGACGCGGCAGCCGGATCGAGGGTCGCGCGGACCCCGACGCTCACGGGGTAGCCATCGGCGCCGACGAACGTGAGGATCTGATAGGGGTAGGTGGCGAGCTTCTCGAGGCCCTGGCGGACGTCAAGTGCGGGCGTCCGAGCCTGAGTGGCGGTCCCGGCCATCACGCCACCTCCGATCCGACGTCGGTTGCCTGCGGCGCCATGGCGGCGTCGCCGTCTGCCCAGTAGAGGACCCGTCGCGGCGTGATCTCGATGAGCGACCGCTCGAAGAAGAGCGGCAGGGCGACCCGTTGCTTCAGGAAATACACGATCGACGGTTCCTTTTTCTCCCAGATCGGGAGCAGGCGCTCCCAACCGCCGTGGGGATCCTCCTCGATGACGCGCGCGTCGCCCTGGATCGTCGCTCGATCGGTCCGACCCCCGACCGCGATCGGGTCGGTCAGCGACAAGGCCACTTTCGGGTTCGCCTTGATGTGCTCGAGTTTCCTGCTGAAGAGCGTCGAGGACGTGAGGTACACGTGCTCGCCGTCGTATAGCGGAATCAGGGGGTAGGTGACCGGGCGTCCATTCCCATCGACGACGGTCAGCTCGCCGACGAGGGCCGCCTCGAGCAGCGCTTCGACGGGTTCAGGGATAGCGGCCATGGCGGGCTCCGAGTTCGGTTTATCTGCTCCCGCAATGTAGCACGTTTAGGTCTTAGTGCACAAGGCCCTGCCCGAATCCTGACAGCTCCTGTCGGACGCGCTGGGTACCATGGCCGCCCCATGTCGCCGAGCCCTGATTCCTCGCTCATCCACGCCCGCGGGCTGACAAAACGCTTCGGCGATTTCGTAGCCGTCGACGCGATCGACTTCGACGTCGCGAAGGGGGAGTCGTTCGGCTTCCTGGGTCCGAATGGCGCCGGCAAGACCTCGACGATGCGGATGATCGGCAGCGTCTCGCCGATTTCCGACGGCGTGCTCCGGGTACTGGACCGCGACCCCAGGACGGAAGGGCCATTGATCCGCGCGCGGATCGGGGTCGTGCCCCAGCAGGACACGCTCGACACCGAGCTGACCGTTCGCGAGAACCTCGTCCTCTACGGCCGATACTTCGGCCTGTCACGTGTCGAGTGCGGCAGGCGCGCCGACGAGCTCCTCGACTTTGCCCAGCTCACGGAACGCCAGAACGATGAGGTCGAGCCGTTGTCGGGTGGCATGAAGCGTCGCCTGACGATCGCCCGCGCACTCATCAACGAGCCCGATCTCCTGCTTCTCGACGAGCCGACAACGGGCCTCGACCCCCAGGCCCGCCACTTGCTCTGGGACCGCCTCTATCGGCTCAAGCAGCGCGGCGTCACCCTGGTCCTGACGACCCACTACATGGACGAAGCTGAGCAGCTGTGCGACCGGCTCGTCGTCATGGACAAGGCGAAGATCGTGGCGGAAGGCTCGCCTCGCCAGCTGATCGATCGCTACTCGACGCGCGAGGTGACGGAGCTGCGCTTTCCGCCGGACGTCCAGGACAGCCTCGACGGTCAGCTCGATGGGCTGGCCGATCGGATCGAGGTGCTCGCGGACCGGGTCCTGCTGTACGCCGACGACGGCGAGGCGGTCGCCGTGGCCGCCCACGAGCGCGGCCTGAAGCCGGAGACGGTTCTCGTCCGGCGCTCGACGCTCGAGGACGTCTTCTTGCGGCTCACCGGCCGCTCCCTGATCGAGTAGCGGATGGCCGGCCTGACCCGGGTCATCGAGCACCGTGCGGTCCAGTACCGCCGGACGTACCGCTCGTCGGTCTTCACCTCGTTCCTCAGCCCCGTGCTGTTCCTGACCGCGATGGGGATCGGGCTGGGCGGGTACGTCGATCGCTCCGGCGGGGCGGCCCTCGGCGGACTGACGTACCTCGAGTTCCTTGCCCCGGGACTACTTGCCGCGACCGTCATGCAGTCGGCCGCATTCGAAGCGATGTTCCCGATCATCGGCGGGCTCAACTGGCAGCGAACGTTCCACGCGATGTACGCGACGCCGCTGTCGCCCCGCGACATCGCGCTCGGCAACCTCCTCTGGATGGCGGTCCGGTTTGCCATGATCGCGACGGTCTTCACGATTGTTATCGTCGCGTTCGGTGCGGCCTACTCGCCGCTCGTCGTGCTCGGGATTCCCGTCGCTGTGCTCACGGGGATGGCCTTCGCCGCTCCGCTGGCCGCGTTCTCCGCGACGCAGCGAACGCCGAATCGCTTCAGCGTCATCTTCCGGTTCGGCATTATGCCGCTGTTCCTCTTCTCGGGCACGTTCTTCCCGATCGAGCAACTGCCGAGCTTCCTGCAACCGGTGGCGTGGATCTCACCACTCTGGCACGGCGTCGACCTCACGAGAGGCCTGGTGCTCGGCACGGTCGCCCAGAATCCGGTCGTGATGTTCGCCCACCTCGCGATCCTCGTGGCGATCATCGCCGTATCGACGTGGGCCACGGTTCAGACGATCGAACGACGGTTGGTACAGGGATGACGCTGCCGACGGTGCCCCTCCGGGTCGCCCCGCCGATCATGTTCGGAAGCCGCCGAGCGCTTCGGCTCATCGAGCGCAACCTTTACGTCTACCGCCACGGCTGGATCGTCATCGTGTCGGGTTTCTTCGAGCCGCTGTTCTACCTGCTGAGCATCGGCTTCGGGCTCGGCCCGCTCGTCGGAAACGTGCCCGGACCGGGCGGCCGGGAGATCACGTACCAGCTCTTCATCGCGCCGGCGCTGCTCGCGAGCTCATCGATGAACGGCGCGATCACCGAGGCGACGCTGAACTTCTTCTTCAAGCTGAAGTACCAGAAGACGTTCGACGCCATCCTGTCCACTCCGCTGTCGGTGGCCGACATCGCCCTCGGCGAGCTTGGCTGGGGGTTGATCCGTGGTGCCCTCTACACGCTCGGTTTCCTCAGCGTGATGGTCGTCCTGGGCATCGGCGTTTCGCCGTGGCTGATCCTGACGGTCCCGGCGGCCCTGTTGATCAGCTTCGCGTTCGGGGCCGTTGGCATGGCGGCGACCTCGTTCATGCGAACGTGGCAGGACTTCGACCTGATCCAGTTGGTCGTCCTGCCGATGTTCCTGTTCTCCGGCACGTTCTATCCGATCGAGGCGTACCCGGAGGGACTGCGGCTCCTCGTCCAGCTGACGCCGCTCTATCAGGGCGTCGACCTGCTGCGCTCGATCGCTGTCGGCGTCGTCGGCCCGAGCGCGCTCTTCCACGTCGTGTACCTCGCGGTGATGGGCGTGGGAGGGTTGCTCGTCGTGTCCCGGCGGCTCGACAAGCTCCTCCTGAAGTAGTGGCGGACGCGGCCCTCAACCGACGGGCGGCCCTGGCCGAATTGTCCGCCGAGATCGTCGCCTGCCGCCGCTGCCCGCGGCTCGTCGAGTGGCGTGAGCGCGTCGCGCGGGAGAAGGTCGCCCGGTTCCGCGACGAGACGTACTGGGGCCGCCCGGTGGCCGGGTTTGGCGATCCCGAGGCGCGGATCCTCATCGTGGGCCTCGCCCCGGCGGCGCACGGTGGCAACCGGACCGGTCGAGTCTTCACGGGCGATGCGTCCGGTGACTTCCTGTTCGCGGCGATGTACGAGGCGGGGCTCGCGAACCAGCCCACCGGGCGGCGCCCTGACGACGGCCTGCAGTTGCGTGGCGCCTACATCGCCGCGGCCGTCCGGTGCGCGCCGCCGGCCAACAAGCCACTCCCCTCGGAGCGCGACAACTGCGCTCCGTTCCTCCAGCGCGAGCTCGACTTGCTCGCAGATGTCCGGGTCATCGTTCCGCTCGGGGCTTATGGATGGGAGGCGGCGCTGCGTGCGATCGCGGCCGCCAGCGGGGTCGACCCGCGGCCGCGGCCGAAGTTCGGTCACGGGGCGGACGCGCGCGTCGGGCCGTATGCCGTCATCGGCTCCTACCATCCGAGTCAACAGAATACTTTTACGAGGCGACTGACCCAGCCGATGCTTGTCGACGTCCTCGGACGCGCACGCAAGCTCGCATCGACCTGACGCAAGTGTCGAACTCGTCGGGAGGACGCCCGTCTCGATCAGCATGTCGCGCTTGGTGCCGCACCAGAGGCGAGGCAGCGGGCAGAATCGGTCCATGAAGTACCAAGGCGATCTGGCTGCGCAGGGCTACGTCAAGGTTCGAATGGCCGAGGGCGGGACGATTGAGACGCTCTGGGCTGTGCGGGTCGCGCCCGACGAGGACCTATTTCGGTTGGACAACTCGCCGTTTTACGCCTACGGCGTGTCGTACGGCGACATCGTGACGGCTGTCCAGTCCGCGCCGGAAATGTATGACTTCGTCGCGGTCGTGACCAGAAGCGGCAATCGCACGGTGCGGTTGCTGCTCCCCGATGATGCCGACAGTGAACCTCCGGCCAGCAAGCGAATCCTCGACGGGTTGGTGGCTCTTGGATGCTCCTACGAGGGGGCCTTCAGCCGGACCATCTCGATGACGGTTCCTTCGAACGTAAGCCTTACGGACGTCGCGGCGTATCTCGTTGCGACCGGACGCGAATGGGAGTACGCCGACCCAACGTACGACGACCTGTTTCCGGAAGACTGAAAGCGGGGCCGGAACGGCAGGCGCCGCCTGCGCTAGCGCCCCTTCGGCGAGGGCACTGGCCGGCGCGCGGCCATTTCGACCACGCTCACGTTGATTCCCGAACCGTTCTCCTCGGCCGGGATCGGCCCATCACGAGTCTCCGCGCCGCCGAGAATCCGCCGGTAAAGGGCCTCGTAGCCATCGGTCATGCGGGCCGCCGAGAACCGCTCGATGACCGATTCCCGGATCGCGCGGCGGTCGAGGGACTCGACGTCCGGGACCCGGTAGGCCAGCTCCGTGACGTCGTCGCCGAAGAAGCCGTCGATGCCGTCGCGGATGATCTCCGTCAGACCGCCGACCCGCCGAGCGAGGACGGGCGTCCCGCAGCCGAGAGCCTCGATCGCGGCGAGGCCGAAGGGCTCGGGCCACGATCCGGGCATCAGCGCTGCGTAACTCTCGGCGAACAGCTCGTCGCGCTCGGGACCTGTCAGCTCACCCAGGAACTCGACCGAGGATCCGGCCGCGTTGAGCGCCGGCAGGAACTCGTTCTCGTAGAACTCATGCTCAACGCCGCTCGGCGCAATCTTGGCCGCGATCCGCAATGGCCTCCCGGCCAGCTTTGCGATCTCGATCGCCTCGACGATCCCCTTCTCCAGAGCGACCCGCCCGACGAAGCAGAGCGCTTCAGACCGGCGCCGTTCGAACGGCTCGCTCGCGAGGGTCAGACCGTTGTGGACGACCGTCCAGTCGATATCCGGGTGGGGCGACGCCTGCGAATGGCTGATGGCGACGAGGTGGGCCGGCGTCGGCGAGGCGAGGAGGTCCCGCGACCAGGGCAGATCCAGGCGTCCGTGGAAGGTTGCCGCGACCGGCACGTGCGTTCCGCGGGCGAGCACGAGGCTGGCCCACTCGAGGTGGCTGTGGATGATGTCGAACTCGTCCTGGTGATCCAGCACCGCGAGGATCGTGCTCAAGAAGTAGCCCATCGGGTCGTCCTTGAACTCGGCCGGTCGAAGGGCGACGGGGACCGTAGGGATGAGACGACCCGGCACCTCGGAGTCGCCGGACGCGAATGTGGTCAGATCGTGGCCCCTCCGAACGAGCTCGACGATGAGCTCGTACATGACTCGCTCAGTCCCGCCGTAGCGTTCTGGCGGAACGCGCTCGAGCGGCGGTGCGACTTGGGCAATCCGAAGTGGGCGGTTCATCGGTGGGCTCCTCCGATTCGCCGATTTTAGGCTTGTTGGGCGATTTGGACCGTGGCAACCGCTACGGACCGCCCCGCGAGCGGCCTCCCGGTAGACTTCGGGCCGAATGGCCACCGAACGCAACCTCTATGCGGTCCTGGGCGTCGGGCGGGATGCCTCGGACGCCGAAATCAAGCGCGCCTTCCGGCGCCTCGCCCAGCAGTGGCACCCGGACGTGAACCGCGAATCGGGCGCGGATCTCCGGTTCAAGGAGATCAACCAGGCCTACCAGGTCCTCTCCGACCCGCAGCGGCGCCAGGCCTACGACATGTTCGGGACCGTCGGCGATGGGGCCGAAACCGGCGACTTCAGCGGCGGCTTCGGCAGCTTCAGCGACATCTTCGACGCGTTTTTCGGTGGAACCCAGGCCGGGACGCGGCGGGGCCATCCGCTCGCCGGCGCCGACCTCCGCTACGACCTCCGTATCACGCTCGAAGAGGCGGTCAAGGGCGTCGACAAGGAGATCGAGTTCTCGATCCTCGGACGCTGCGAGACGTGTTCCGGCAGCGGCGCCAAGGCCGGCTCTGAACCCATCACCTGCGAGCAGTGCGGCGGGCGTGGCGAGATCCGCTCGACGCGCCGGACGATGCTCGGCCAGATGGTCAACGTCACTACGTGCCCGCGCTGCCAGGGCGAGGGCAAGCTGATCACCGACCCGTGCGAGACGTGTCACGGTGACGGCCGCACGGAACGTCGCAAGACGCTCCGGGTCACGATCCCCGCCGGCATCGACGAGGGCCACCAGATCCGGTTGTCGAACGAGGGCGAGGTCGGTCCGCGCGGGGGACCGGCAGGCAGCCTCTACGTCGCCGTCCACGTCACGCCGCATCCGAGCCTCCGCCGCGAGGGCACAGAGCTCGCCTACGACGCCGACATCTCGATCGTCCAGGCCGCCCTCGGCACTCGGATCCTCGTTCCGACGGTCGAAGGCGAGGAGGAGGTCGAGATCAAGTCGGGCACCCAGCCGGGCACCGAAATCCGCTTGCGTGGCCGAGGCGTGCCCCACGTCCGACGGGCGGGAACACGCGGCGATCTCCACGTGTTCGTCAATGTCGTCGTGCCGGCGAAGCTGTCGAAGCGCCAGCGCGAGCTCCTTACCGAGTACGCGGCCGAGAGCGGTGACAACGTCGCGCCGAACGCCGGCGGATTGCGCGAGAAGCTCGGGCTGGGGTGAAAGAGGCAGGCACCCCAGGCGCGTGGCTCGAACTCTCGGTGGCCGCGGACATTGAGGCGGTCGAGGCCGTCGCGGAGATCCTGGGCCGGAGCGCTCCGGCGGGGACGAGCGTGGAGCCGGCGTTCGAGCTCACAGACGAGGGGCTCGGTGCCCGCGTCGACCCCAGCCGACCCGCTATCGTCCGCGCCTACCTGCCGGCCAGCGACAGCGCGGCCGCCGCACGGCTCGCCGCGGAAGCATCCGAGGCGCTCGGCCACCTCCAGGCGTTCGGCCTGCGGCCGATCGGCGAGCTGACGACGCGTCTCGTCCATGAAGCCGACTGGGCCGAGGCCTGGAAGGCCCACTTTCCCGTCCTCCGAGTGGGACGTCGGCTCGTCATTCGGCCGACGTGGCGGCGGCTCCGGAGGTCGCCGGATGACGTAGTCCTTGCCCTCGACCCGGGCATGGCCTTCGGGACGGGACTCCACCCGACGACCCGCCTCTGCCTCGCCGGCGTCGAGTCGCTGGCCGACCGGGGCTTGCTGGACGGCGCCCGCATCCTCGACGTCGGCTGCGGCTCCGGGATCCTCGCCATTGCCGCGGTCAAGCTCGGTGCACGTGAGGCGCTGGGCCTCGACACGGACCCGATCGCGGTCAACGCAACTTCGGCGCATGCGGCCCGCAATCGGATGGCGGGTCGGATCGAGGCGCGAGAGGCCAGCCTGCCGTCCCGCGAGGGACCGTTCGACGTCGTGCTGGCCAACCTCATCGCCAGCGTCCTCATCGATCTGAGCCCGCGTCTTCGGGACGAGGTCGGGATAGGCGGGGTCGTCCTCGCATCCGGAATCTTTATCGACCGCGAGCCCGAGGTTCGGGAGTCGTTCTCGAAGGTCGGCCTCGACGTCGCCGCCCGGGCGGCGGAAGGGGAGTGGGTCGCCCTCGAGGCCGTCCGACGCTGAGGGGCGCGGGGATGGTTGAGGCGCCGGCCCGCCTACAATCGGGGCGATGCCCGCGTTCTTTCCCGTCCTCCTCGCTACGCACATCATCCTCGCGGTGAGCCTGTTCCTGCCGTCGATCCTGCTGCCGTTCGCGCTCCGGACCCGCCGGGCCGCGGCGGAGAGCCCGAACCAGTTCGTCCGATTCCTGCTCTGGATGCAGGCGCATGGCACGGTCGTCATCGGGCTCGGGTTGGCGGCGACGGGAATCGGACTCGTCAGCGTTCTCGGCGCCTCGCTCCTCCAGCAGCCGTGGCTTCTCGTCGCCTTGGCGATCTACGCCACGAACCTCGCGCTGGCGTTCTTCATCCAGCGCCCGAACCTCCGCCGGCTCATCGGTATCCGAGCGGCTCCCGACGACCAGGTCTGGCGCGACCGTGCCAAGCGGCAGCGGTACGTCAGCTACGCGATGGCGGCGCTGGTCGGGACGATCGGCTTCCTCATGAGCACGAAGCCCCAGCTGTGGTGACCGCCGTGCGCACGGCCGCGATCGCCAACCTCGGCTGCAAGGTCAACCAGTCGGAGATGGAATCGGCCGCCCGCCTGTTGCGCGAGCGTGGCGTCGCCGTCGTTGACGGCACCGCTCCAGCCGATCTCGTCCTGATCAACACCTGCACGGTGACCTCGACGGCTGACCAGAAATCGCGCCAGGCGGTCCGCCGGGCTCGTCGAGCGAATCCGGATGCACAGATCGTCGTGACGGGCTGCTCGGTCCAGGTCGGGGCCGACGCATTCGCGGCGGCCGACCCCGCCGCCCGGCTCGTCGACAATCGTGCCAAGGACGGTTTGCTTGCAGAGCTCGCGGTCCTCGTCGGCGAGGCTACCGGCGGCGCCGGGGAGCGTCTCAATCGGGCGCTGCCGACGCTGTCCGGCGTGGAGATCGATGGCATCGCCGACGGGCGAGTAGCCGTGGAGCGGACGCGGGCCTTCATCAAGGTCCAGGACGGTTGCTCGTTCTTCTGCACGTACTGCCTCATCCCCGCGGCACGCGGAGCGGAGCGGAGCCTCTCCCCGGAGTCCGTGCTGGATGACGTCCGACGCGCGCTCCGCGCGGGCCATCGCGAGGTCGTCCTGACCGGGATCAACATCGGGACGTACGACGGCGGATGGTCGGAACGAGGGTTCCGCGGCGCGCACACCCGATCCGCGCTGACGCTGGCCGGCCTCGTCCGCCGGCTCCTCGACCAGACCGACGTCGAGCGGATCCGGCTCTCGTCGATCGAGCCGCAGCACGTCGACGACGAGCTCCTCCGGGTCTGGTCCGACGGCGCCCCGCGGACGATGCCGCATCTCCACCTGCCGCTCCAGTCGGGAGACGACGGCGTCCTCCGGCGAATGGGCCGGCGCTACCTCTCAGCCGATTACGCAGCGGTTGTCGGGCGGGTACGCGACGCGATCCCGGGAGTCGCGATCCACGGCGACGTGATCGTCGGCTTCCCGACCGAGGACGACGCCGCGTTGCAACGTTCCCTCACGTTCATCCGGTCGATCGAGTTCGCCGGGCTGCCCGTCTTCCGCTACTCGGCCCGCCCGGGCACGGGCCGCGAGCTCCAGGAGCTCGGCCGCGCGTGCCTTCTTCGTCGGCTCGTCGACGGCGCCCGCCATCCGGACGGCGGCGGTGCCCGGCCGGGCGGAGTAGCGGAAGACGTGGATCCCGGCGAAGTCGATCGA
>Ga0184623_10000411_pt1 | contig 17926 bp, 19 predicted proteins | sample PLM1_100_b1_FD_133138 | JGI IMG/M metagenome (GOLD analysis project Ga0184623, IMG submission 133138) | Groundwater sediment microbial communities from an aquifer in East River, Colorado, USA - PLM1_100_b1 | ecosystem: Environmental > Terrestrial > Soil > Riparian zone | place: USA: East River...
ACAATCTGGTCGCACGATGCGCGAAGATGCGCGAGCTGTTTCACATGATCGGCTCGGTGGCGCCCACCGACGCCAGCGTGCTGGTGGTCGGCGAGAACGGCACCGGGAAAGAGCTGATCGCCTGCGCGATTCATCAGAACAGCAAGCGCGCGGCCGGCCCCTTTATCAAGATCAACTGTGCGGCCATCCCCAGCGAGCTGATTGAATCGGAATTGTTTGGCCACAAGCGCGGCTCATTTACGGGTGCCGTCGCGGACAAGGTCGGATTAATGGAGCTTGCCGACGGGGGATCGCTGCTGCTGGATGAAATCGCCGAGATGCCGCCGCACCTTCAAGTGAAGCTGTTGAGGGTGCTACAGGATCGCGAGTTTCGTCCCGTGGGGAGCAGTCGCGTCATTCAGCCGAACTTCCGGCTCATCTGCGCGACCAACGTCAATCTCGACACCGTGCTCGCGGATGGAAAACTGCGTGAAGATTTGTACTTCCGCATCAACACGGTCACGCTCGCCATTCCACCACTGCGCGAGCGGACCGGAGACATCCTGCTGCTCGCCGAGCATTTTTTGACGAAATTCTCGGCCACGCACGAGCGGAACGTCAGTTCGCTGCATCCAGAGACGGCGAAGATACTGCTGCGCTACCAGTGGCCCGGCAACGTGCGAGAGCTCGAACACATCATAGAGCGCGCGGTGATCGTCGCTGAAGGCTCGGAGATCACGCCCGATGACCTGCCACCGGTCGTGCGAAACGACGGGCGGCCGTTGCAGTCGGGGAATTTCGCGATTCCGCCGCACTACACGCTCGCCGAAATCGAAAAATTGGCGATTCTCCAGACGCTCGAGCGAACGCGGTGGAACAAGCGCAAAGCCGCAAGCATCCTCGGCGTCTATCGCCCGACGCTGTATCATAAGCTGAAGAAGTACAATCTCATCGAGCACATCAACGGCGTGGATCGCCGGCAGCAGGTGAAAAAGCCACCGCAGGGTGATGCGCAGGGGCAGGGATGAGCGGAGACCGTGCGTCGACTCCTCGGGATGGAACACTGCCGGACTCTGATCGCATCAGTGACGAGTACTTCAACCACGTTGCTCACGAGCTGAGAGCGTCACTCAATACGATCCTCGGATGGGCGGAGCTGCTCCGCACCAGAAGCTTCGACGACACGGGACGCGTGCGCGCAGCAGACACCATCCTGCGGCACGCTCGGCAGCAGCTCTGGTTGATCAACGATCTGATGGACACCTGGCGTCTGCTGTCAGGATCGTTGCGGCTCAACATCGCTCCGGTAGACTTGCGCGGGCTCGTGGAATCAGCGGCGCAGGCGATCGAGCCGATGGCCGCCGCCAGGAACATCAGGATCACCCTGGATCTGGCCTCTCTCGCTGGTCATGTGCAGGGGGACGCGGCGCGGCTCAAGCAGGCCATCGTGGCTCTGCTGTCGAACGCCGTCCATTTCGTGGTCGGTCCGGGCGTGGTCGATGTGCACCTCACGTCCTCGACTGACGGCGCGACAGTGACGGTGCACGACAACGGCGTGGGGATTACCTCAGACGCGTTGCCACATCTCTTCGATCGGCGGCGGCCGCAGGAAGCGGCGCTGGCGTCCCGGCGTGGTGACCTCGGCGTGGGTCTGAGCCTCGTGCGCGACATCGTCGAGTTGCATGGCGGCTCAATCCAGGTCGAAAGCGACCCTTCTCACGGCGTGACCTTTACGCTCTTGCTGCCGCTCGAGCAGGTCCCACCCGCCGTCGCAATCGGCCCCTCAAAGGGCGCCCATCGCGGCACGACCGACCACCGAGGGCATTCTCGTTTGCTCGGGTTGACCGTCCTTCTCGTCGATGATGAGGAGGATTCGAGAGAGGTCGTGGCGGGGATTCTGACGCACTACGGAGCAGTTGTCCTGCCTGCCGCCTCTGTGGCTGATGCGCTCGTCGCGCTCAGACAGGAGCGGATCGATGTCCTGCTCACCGATATCGCCATGCCAGGCGAAGACGGATACGATCTCATTCGCCGGCTTCGGAAGCTCGACGCTGGCACAGGGCTGCCCGCGGCCGCATTGACCGCGTTCGCCTCGGAAGATGATCGCAAACGCGCTCTGGAGGCCGGCTTCCAGGTTCATTTGTCGAAGCCGATCGACCCGCAAGTACTCATCGATACCGTGGAAACGCTCGGTAAACGCGCGACCGCGTCCCTCGGGCCGGCCTCGTAGCCCTCCCTAGTTCCCCGGAATCACTTGCAACGCCGACTTCACCTCCTTGACACCCCCGACCGCACGCGCGACCTCCACCGCTTTCGCCGCCTCGTCCTGACTCTTCACGCGGCCGGACAACGTCACGACTCCTTTGAACGTGTCGACATCGATGGCGAGCGCGCCGACGTTGGGCGCGTTGATCAGCGCCGTCTTGACGCGCGTCGTAATGGTGGCATCGTCAATGGTTTCGCCGATGGTCTTGCCGCATGCGACGGTCAGCAGAATGATCACGCCAATCGCCGCAAGGGTCGCAACTGTCTTGCTCCCGTATCGCATGTCACAACCTCCCACTTTGTTCCTCGCAATCCGAAAACCCTTTCATCACCAAACACCGAAACCGAGCGTCGAGGAGGGCAGCATCCAGCAGCTCCTGACGGCCCTGGCAAGGTAAGCGCGTTCAAGTTTCATTCCGTGCAGGCCCCCAGCACGAATCTTGCGTTGTCCCCCTCTGTGGCTGACGGGATCCAGTCTCTCGTTCATCCTGCGTCCGAAAATTGTACAGCCGCGATGGGGTCCTCTCGACCCTTCCGTGTGCCAGTCAGCACCTACAGGGTGCAGCTCCAGCCCGGGTTTGGATTTCACGAGGTCTCGTCGATCGTGCCGTATCTCGAATCGCTCGGTGTGACCGATTGCTATTCCTCTCCCTTCTTCAAGGCACGCCCAGCCAGCACACACGGGTACGACATCTGTGATCACAATGCGCTGAATCCTGATCTCGGTAGCGTCGAGGAGTTCGAGGCCCTCACGAAGCGACTGACCGAGCACGGTCTCGGCCAGCTGCTTGATTTTGTTCCCAACCACATGGGAATCGATCCGCGGACCAATCCCTGGTGGCGGGACGTTCTGGAAAATGGTCCGTCTTCGATCTTCGCTCCTTGTTTCGACATTGATTGGGAGCCGCTCAAGACCGAGCTGCGCAACAAGATCCTGCTGCCGATCCTCAGTCAGCAGTACGGTGAGGCGCTCGAGAGTGGAGCGATCCAGCTCTCGTTCCGCGACGGGTCACTGGTCATCAACTATCAGGATCGGCAACTGCCGACGAATGCGCGCGAGAGTGTCAGCGTCTTTCGGCATGACCTTGACTCGCTGACGAGCGAACATCGAGACGATCCCGACGTCCACGAGTTTCTGAGCATCATCACCCAGCTGCAGTACCTGCCCGCGTATACCGATCGCCGCCCGGAGCGCGCCGATGAACGCCGACGCGAAGCGGGAATTGCACGCGAGCGGTTGGTGAGGCTCACCAAGGGGGCTCCCCGAATCCGAGCGCACATCGACCGAGCCATTCACGCGTACAACGGGAGTGCTGGCCAGCCTGAAAGTTTCAATCTCCTCCACGACTTCCTCGAACGGCAGCCGTATCGGCTGGCCTACTGGCGGACATCGGCCCATGAGATCAACTATCGCCGGTTTTTCGATATCGACGATCTCGCCGGCTTGCGGATGGAGATACCCGAGGTCTTCGACGCCACGCACCGGCTGCTCTCGGAACTGATCGGCGAGGGCAAGGTGACGGGAGTGCGTATTGATCACCCCGATGGGCTTTTTGCGCCGGCAGCCTACTTCGCACGGTTACAGGAGCTCGCCGCTCGATCGCGGGTCGGCCGGACGGGGCAGACACAGGCGAATGCGGATGAGACGGCTCACGCGTCGCCGCTGTATGTGGTGATCGAGAAGATCCTGACGTCGGGGCAGCATCTGCCGGAGAACTGGAGGGTGCACGGCACGACAGGCTACAACTTCATGAACACGGTCAATGGGCTGTTTGTGTGTGCAGAGCACGGACGGGCATTTCGCGAGCTCAGCACGCGTGTGACCGGAGGACGGGAGCCGTTCTCGGAAGTGATGTACGCGAGCAAGAAACTGATCATGGAGACGTCGCTCGCCAGCGAGCTGAACGTGCTGGCGCACGACTTCAACCGCATTTCCGAGCAGCATCGCCGCTCACGGGACTTTACGCTCAACAGCCTGCGGAAGGCCCTCGTTGAGTTCAACGCATGTCTGCCGGTTTACCGCACGTACGTCGACGAGCACGGTTCGACGCGGAGCGATCGAGAGACGATTGTCAACGCGGTCGGCCATGCCCGGCGCCGTAACCCTGCGCTCGAGGCATCCATCTTCGACTTTCTCCTCGACGTGATTTTTCCGCGCCGACAGCGCGAAGGCTCGGCGGGCACTCATGCTGACGCGGCGCATACCGAACGTCGCGCCGGCTATCCGCCCATGACGTCTCGGGACTACGAGGAACGGATCCGCTTCGCGATGCGGCTTCAGCAGTACACTGGCCCGGTGCACGCCAAGGGGGTCGAGGACACCGCGTTCTATCGCTACAACGTGCTGCTGTCGCTGAACGAGGTCGGAGGGAATCCTGGCCGGTTCGGCGTCACGCCGGCCGAGTTTCACCACGAGAACCAGTTCCGCCTGGAGCGTTGGCCGCTCGAGCTCGTGGCGACGGCGACCCACGACTCAAAGCTTGGTGAAGATGTGCGCGCGCGTATCAATGTGTTGTCGGAACTGCCGGAGGAGTGGCGGCGCGGCGTCGGACAGTGGCTGCGGATGAACGCCCATCATCGCACCCAGCTTGCAGGGGAATGGGCGCCAGACCGAAACGACGAATATCGTTTCTATCAGGTCCTGCTCGGTGTGTGGCCCCCTGAAGCCGGTGCAGAGCCGGGACCCACATCGGTTCCGGCCTCACTCGTCGAACGGCTGCGCGCCTACATGCTCAAGGCTGCAAAGGAAGCCAAGAGTCACACGAGCTGGATCAACGACAATGAGCGTTACGAGGCGGCGTTGCTCAAGTTCGTCGAGGAGACCCTCACGAGTCAGACCGCGGCGCGCTTCCTGGAATCGTTCAGGCCGCTCGCCCGGCGGATTGCGCGGATCGGCATGATCAATTCGCTCGCGCAGCTCGTCTTGAAGATCACCTCGCCGGGTACTCCTGACTTCTATCAGGGCACGGAGCTCTGGGATCTCAATCTCGTCGATCCGGATAACCGACGGCCGGTGGACTACACAGTGCGAGCCGCGGCGTTGCGAGAGCTTGCCCCGCTTCTCGACGGTGGCGGCGACAACCGGGGCATGTTGCCGGTCGCCGAACGCCTTGCCGCTGTTCAACATCTGCTGGCCTCATGGGAGGACGGCCGCATCAAGCTGCTCGTCACGGCCTCCGGACTCCGCCTTCGCCGGCGGCTATCAGAGTTGTTTCTCAGCGGCGAGTATCTCCCGCTCGAGACAGAACTGACGGTCAAGGGTGGCATCGTGGCCTTTGCCCGGCGGTCAGCGGACCGCGCCGTCATCGCCATCGTGCCTCGACTGATCTCCAATTTGGTGTCCTCTGAAGGAAAGCTGCCTGTAGGACTGAACGTCTGGCGCACGTCGCGCGTACTCCTGGCCCCGGCATTGGCGGACACGGCCTATCGGAATGTGTTTACCGGAGAAGTCATTCGACCGGTGTCGGCGCAGCGCGAGTCCTGGATCCCCGTCGGTGAGGCGCTCGCCACTTGTCCTGTGGCATTACTGGAAGCTCTCTAACTTGCTTGCATGTCGATCGCGAGCATATACTGACCGTCCTCGACCGGTCTGCCGTGCGATCCTGACAACCCATGTTTGTGCTCGATAGCTTGCTCATCAGCGGTCTTCGTTTCGTCCTGGACAAAATCGCGACGGTCGCCGACCAGGAGCTGAACAACGAAGATGCCCTCAGGGAGCGGCTCCTCGAGGCGCAACTGCGCTTCGAGCTCGGCGAAATCGAGGAGCAGGAGCTTGCGGCTGTCGAGAAGGATGTGCTCGATCGCATTCGCGAGATCAAGGCTCGCCAGCAAGGAGAGGCCGGGATGGCAGACGGTGAGCACAAGATTACCGGCGTGGAGATTTCTGTCAGGGACGATGAATCGTGAGCGCGATGGCAACGCGATCTTCGACGCGTGCGCGTGCCGCCGCTCATGATGGGCAGTCTGCCAGTTACGTCTTTTGTCTGGTCGAATCCGTACGGCCGCCTTCTTTGTCTGGAACCCCTCCAGCGCTCCCCTCGGGTGGTGAACCGCGGATTCTCCCAGTCGATCGGAACATCTGGCTCGTGACGGCCGATGTTCCGCTTCGAGAGTACTCGAAGGAAGCCATCGAGCGCTGTCTGCGGAATCTCGACTGCGTGTCCGCACACGCGCTGGCGCACGAAGCCACAGTCAAGTTCTTTTTCGGACGGCGGCCGGTCATTCCGTTGAAGCTGTTTACGCTCTTCGCGAACGACGACCGCGCGATCAGCCATTTGCGGCGGCGCGCGAAGCAGATCCGCCACCTCTTCGATGCGGTTCGAGATCATGAGGAGTGGGGTGTGCGATTCACGATCAATCCCGACGAGTTGCCGGCGGCGCCTCCGGCGCGCGTGACCGCGTCCGGTCGTGACTATCTCGAGGCCAAGAAGCACCGGCGGCGGCACTCGAATCGAGCCGTTGGCACCGCGCGCAGAGAGGCGGCATCGGCCGTGACCTCCCTTGGAAAGCTCGCCGCGCAGACCAGGCGCATGAAATCCCCTGTGCCCGTCGGCCAGTCCGAGTCGCCCGTCGTGGAGGCCGCTTTTCTCGTAGCCTCATGGAAGTCGAAGGCCTGGACCGCGCGCGCGCGGACGCTCGGGGTGCAGCTGGCCAAACGAGGCTGTCGAATTGAGATTACCGGACCATGGCCGCCGTATAACTTTGTATCGGCGCGCCGGTCATGAGTCCGCGCAAGCTCGACGCGTCACGATTCGACTCGATCCAACTCTTCACTAACCGCGACAACACGAGCGCCTCACTCCTCGATCTGATCGACAACGTCCTCAACCGAGGCGTCGTCCTCAAGGGAGAACTCCTCCTCGGAGTCGCCAACGTCGACCTCGTTTATGCTGAGCTCTCCGTGCTGCTCGCGGCAGTCGATCGCGTGTTCGGGCCCCCACCCGGGAAAGAGAGGATTACGCGCGCGACACGACGGTCCTCGAAACGGTAAGCCGCGCTCATGGCACTGTGTGTGTATGCGGTCGTGCCCCGCGCAACACGGGTGAAGCGGTCCTGGCGGGGCCTTCGAGCGGAACCGCTCAGGCTCATCACATCGGGACCGGTTGCCGTGTTGGTCGGAGCGACCGTGAAGCCCCCAAAACCTTATCGGGCCAATCTCGAGCGGCACGATGCGCTGATGCGACAAATCGCATCAGACGTGACTGCCATGCTGCCAGCGAGATTCGCGCTGATCGTGGAGGACGTCCACCGGCTGCGGGCCCTGGTCGAGATGAGCGCGGGCGCGTTTCACGATGCTCTTCGACTCGTCGCCGGTTGTGAGCAGATGACATTGCGTATGCGCGCGCCTCATGAGCGGCCAGCGGTTCAGCAAGCGTCTACGCGTCGGCCAGCCGCCTCGCGTCGATCGGGAACCGACTATCTGCTGGCTCGGGCGAGGGAGTTCGGAATTCCTCAGGACGCTGACGTGAAGGATCTCCTACGCCATCTGTCATCCATGGTGCATGCCGAACGGATTGGGCGCGCCCACCCCGGCGACCCGTCGACGATCTATCATCTGATCGAGCGAGGCCGTTCAAGCGATTACCTGGCGATCGTTCGCGAATTCACCGCGCATCACCCCTCGAATCGGGTGGCCGCCTCCGGTCCATTTCCTCCCTACGCATTCGGTCCGTCGATCTCTTAGTGGTCTTGGTTCCCCTTCGTCCTTCCATTTCCCCTATCTTTCCCATCTTCCCTTATCTTTCCCAGCCTTCCCATCCTATCTTGGCGCGGAGGTTGCTTAGACTCATGGAGGACAACGTGTGTGAACACTGCCCCTAAGGCCGCCGGCCAGCGAACGGTTTCGTTCGGACCATCGCCGCACTCGAACGCCGGCCCTCAGATCACCATCAGCGGGGTTGCGCTGATCGTCGTGGCGGTTCTGGCCAGCATTGCCGCTGCGTACGTCGGCCGTGGCCTGCTCGTGCCAATCGTGCTGGCACTCCTGGTGAGCTATGCCCTCGAGCCAGCCGTGAGGACACTGGGCAGGCACCACGTACCGCGGGTGCTTGGATCGGGAATCGTGCTGGGCATTCTCTGCTGCGGCCTCGGATGGAGCGTGTATCAGTTCAGCGACGAAGCCGGGCAAGTTGTCAATGACCTGCCCGATGCCATACGGACCATCAGGCAGACGATTCTTCACGCACGCGCGAGCGGCGAGAGCCCCGTCTCGCAGTTGAATCAAGCCGCGAAGGAGCTCGAGCAGGCGGCGGTCGCCGCAGCGGGCTCACCGCAAAAGCTGCCGGGGGCGACGTCAGTGCAGATTGTCCAACCTCCGCTCAACCTCCAGAATTATCTGGTCTGGGGATCGATGGGCGCTGCCGCGATTGCCGGACAAATCGTGTTGCTCATCTTTCTCGTCTACTTCCTCCTCGCGTCGGGCGATCTGTTCAAGCGCAAGCTCATCAAACTGGCCGGGCCATCACTGGAAAAACGCAGGGTGACGGCGCGCGTGCTCGACGAGATCAGCGACAAGATTGCCCATTTCCTGCTACATCTCCTCATCGCGAACACAGTCGTCGCGATCGCAACCGGATTTGCATTCTGGTGGATCGGAATGGAGCATCCGGCGCTCTGGGGGATCGTGGCCGGCATTCTCAACACGCTTCCCTACTTCGGTCCCATCCTCATGATGGCCGCGTCCACCATCGTCGCGCTGCTTCAGGGTGGCCCCATCGAGTTTGCCCTGCTCGCCGGCGGCGTGTCGCTCGCGATCACGAGCGCCGAAGGCTATCTGCTTACCCCATGGCTCATGGGGCAGGCGACAAAGATGAACGCTGTCGCCGTCTTTGTCGGCATCCTGTTCTGGGGATGGCTGTGGGGAATATGGGGCGCAATGCTCGCCGTGCCGATTCTCGTGGTGATCAAGACGATCGCCGATCACATTGACGACTTGAGACCCGTGGCGGAATTCCTCGGAGAATGATCGCTCCCATCTTTCCTATCTTTCCTATCTTCTCCCATCCCTCTCAATCAAACGTTTAGATCGTTTGACCCATTTGTACCCCCTTACTGCAGCCGTGGCGCCGCGTGATATGAATGCGGACAGACTCCGCACTGTCGCCGGCAGCCAATTCGAGTGATTCCTTCATCGCTGGGTCCGCCGAACTTCAGCATCACCGTCCAGTCCGTCGGAATGATTTCTGCACAAGCGTGTCCTGCTGTCAAAACGGCCGCTGGCGCCACGCAGCGGCCGCTCATACCAACACGGTTCTCTCCGAAACTGTGAGGCACAGACATGGCGAAACTGGACTCGATGGAAACACTGCTCGTCGACGAATTGCGTGATTTGCTCGATGCCGAAAAGCAACTGGTCCGCGCCCTCCCGAAAATGGCGAAGGCGGCATCATCAGAGGAGCTCAGGGCCGCATTCGAGGACCATCTGGAGCTGACAGAACACCACGTATCTCGGCTCATGGAAGCATTCGAGACCATGGACGTGACCCCGCGCGCGAAAAAATGTGCGGGTATGCAGGGACTCATCGAGGAAGGTCAGGAATATGTCGACGCCGATGGAGACGAACAGGTGATCGACGCTGCGCTCATCGGCGCGGCGCAGAAGGTTGAACATTACGAAATCTCAGCCTACGGCACGGCTCGCGAGCACTCGAACTGTCTCGGAAAGTCTGACGTCGCTGACTTGCTCCAACAGACGCTCGACGAAGAGAAAGAGGCGGACCGGAAACTGACCGCGCTGGCCGAAGAGGTGATCAACCAGCAGGCCGCCAGTGACGACGAAGACGAGGAGGAAGAGGAAGAGCCGGAAGAGGACCTCGCCAAGCCGGCGTCACGTTCTACGTCACAGAAGCGCCCGAATCGCTCTTAGTGTAGGCGGCGGCTGCATAGCGCCCGGTGCGGGTGCACGATGCGCCGCGCGCCGGGCGCCCCGCTCGATAAACCCCATAGGGGCCGCTGGCACGAGTCGTGCTTTTTGGATGCCGGACAATGATCTGAAAGGGAACACATTCGCGCTTGGACAGCTGGTTCAGGGCACGCGAAGTGTTGGATTGTCCCAGGAGGACGCCGTGACGCAGCGATCTCAGGTGTTCGGGAATGTGTTTGTCGGAGTGTTGCTCGGCGGCGCGCTCGGGTATCTGTGCCTCACTGAGGATGGCCGGCGCCTGTTGGCCCGCGCCGAACCCTGGCTGGACGATGTGATGGATCAGATGCGGCGTTTGCAGATGGCGGCCGTGAAGGCCCGGAACGCCGTCGACGAAGGACGACAGTCGATCGACGTCGTCATGCGCCTGGCCGGCTATGGCGAGGAGAGCAGCAGCGACGTCCTCCATTAACCCTGTCCTGTATTGAGTAGAACTCGTTTCAAAACCTCGCGTCGTGTGCACCTGCTGCCGGACCGTGAGGTTGTGAAGCCGTTGGTAACCTCGACATTCCCGAGTGGAGTCAACCATGCATCGCGCAAACTCGAGCGTACCGATGATAGGTCGTTATGCCCCTGTGTCTCGTCCCCGTGCCGGCAGAAACCGTGGCCACTTCGCGGTCAATGTCAGTCAAACCGAACGCTGGGCTTCGGCGCTCGCTGGCATCGGTTTGACGGCTTTGGCATTTCGGCGCGGCTTTGAACGGAAGTATGCGGCAGCCGGACTTGGCCTCATCGCCCGCGGCGTCAGCGGGTTCTGTCCGGTCAGCGCCGCGATAGGTCGGAATACCAACGTCAGCGAGACACGGGAGGCTCTGGCGGGCCCGCGTGGAATCAAGGTCGAGACCGCCGTCACCATCAAGCGTCCCATCGAAGAGGTCTATTCGTTCTGGCGTCGGCTCGAGAATCTGCCACGTTTCATGGATCATCTTCGCTCGGTCCGTGAGCTGGATGATCGACGCTCGCACTGGGTGGTCACGGCCCCGTTCGGGGCGGTTGTCGAATGGGACGCCGTCATCATCAATGAGATCCCGAACGAGCTGATTGGCTGGCGGTCACTGGATAACAGCGACGTCGTCAGCGCGGGGTCTGTGCGCTTCCGCGAGACTGAGGATGATAATGGCGTGGAAGTCAAGGTCACGCTTCAATACGATCCTCCCGGCGGACAGATTGGTGCGGGTGTGGCCTGGCTGCTCGGCGAGGAACCTTCACGGCAGATTCCCGATGATCTCCGCCGCCTCAAGCAACTCCTCGAAACGGGCGAGCGTCCCATGACGACGTCACGGCCCGGCACTGATCGGGATGAAGCCGGATTTTTCATGCACTGAAATCGCAGACGACCGCCGCAAAGGCTCTGCTCGGCGCATCGTTCAAAGTGACGGCCCAGCGCGGCATATTCATCGAATCGCCAGTTGCCCCGTTGGTGATGGCGACAGTACATCCATCTTCAATCCTGCGTGCGCCAACGGATGAGGCGCGCCACCAGGCCATGCGGGACTTCGTCAGAGATCTCAAGAAACTGGCGGCGCGCGTCAGAGCGTAGCTGTCGGTTTTCCGTCGTGTGTTCCCCCGTATTGCCTGAAACCCAAAGCCCAGCGCCTAGAATTTGAAGACCACGCCCACCGTGCCGCGTATGAAGTTGAAATTCCCCAGTGCGACATCGAACTCGTTGTCTTCCACTGGATCGCTCAAGCTTCGAAAGTATCGGACATCTCCTCGAAGGCCGACACGATCGTTGAAGAAGCCCATCACCCCGGCGCCGACATTGATACCGAAGTCGCTATTGCTGATATCGCTGAACACGCCCCTGACACTCGACCGGAGCAGGCCACCCCCGCCGGAGACGTAAGGTCTGACACTCGCGTTGCTTCCCCCAATCGGCGCTCCGAGGATCAGGTTCACCATGAACGAGGTCACCTCGTCTTCGGTGAAGTTGAATGGGTTATCGTCCTTGAAAAAGTCCGGCGAAAAACCGAAGTCGACCTCTGCCCCGAGGATTCCAGCTCCCATGTACGCCAGCGAGCCTCCAAATGTCGCCTGGCCATTCGATGCGTCGCCGCCGAATGTGACACCGGCAAATGGAGTGAGCAGCACGTCTGCGCGGGCAGAACTTGGCGCCCCGATGAGCGCCACGGCTGCAAACGTAAGGATCCCGACGAGTCGTCGTTTCATCAGCGTTACTCCTTTCGAACTCCTCCGCCCCTTCGTGCAAGCGGCGTTCCGCTGAATCCGCCTGCCGTGACCGGTGCCGGCTTCAGCACCACCGCCGCTTCCGCGGGGACGTACCACGCCTCGGCAGTCTCAACGGCAGCGGTGCCGGAGCCTCCGTGGCGTGGATGTTCACTGGACCACTGGATTGTCCACGCGTGTCCGTGAGGCGGCGCGAGCAGCGGTTCAGGGGCCTCGCCCAAGTACAGCTCCGCACCGAGATTCACCAGCAGCAGCCGATCGGCCGTTTCATCGCGTGGCTGCCACATCCCTGCGCGGACACGCGTGGCCTGATCGTCCTGCGGCCCTCCGAAGAACCTGATCACGAACGCCGATGGACTGAGAACGGCGCCATCGATTCCATGCGCGCCTTGTGAGCGGAATGCAGGCTCTTCTCGGCGCATCCGCAGGAGGTCGCGGTGTAACGCGTACGCATCTGCGTGCTGTTCGCGTTCTCGATGATCTAACTTGCATCGTTCGAATGTCTCTGGCGCGCTCGGATCGGCGAGCGCACGTTGAACGTCCTCCTGAGCCAGGCTTGGAAATTGAGACAGGAACTCGCCTCGTCCTTGACGCACGAGAGCTGCGAGCTCGGGTTGGTGATCCGCAAAAAATAGAAATGGGGTTGAGGCCCAAAATTCCTGACCTTGGAAGAGCAGGGGAGTGGCGGGTCCGAGCAACATCACCGCGGTGAGAGCACGATAGCGCCCTGGGTTGCTGATGAAGTGACGACGCAAGCCTTTCGCCGAGTTGGCAACCTGATCGTGGTTCTGCAGGAAGATGACGAACCGCCACGGCGGCAGATCGAGTCCATCCGTGCCGCGGCGTTGCCTCTGCCATGAGTAGCGTTGCCCCTGATAGAGAAAGCCCCATTTGATGGCAGAGATGAACTCCTGAGGATGACCGTGATAGTCGGTGTAATAGGCCTCCCGCCGGCCCGTCAGGGCCACCGTTGCGGCATGATGGAAGTCGTCATTCCAGAGCGCGTCCAATCCGTAGCCGCCGCTTTCAGGGGCCCGCACGAGCCGACTGAGCTGTGGTTCATTTTCGGCGACCACAATCGTCGAGCGGGATGGGGCCGCGTCGCGGACACGCCGGCCAATCGCCATGAGCACATGCTCTGGCGATGTGTCGTGAATCGACTGCGTCGCGTCCAGCCGCAGCCCGTCCATGTGAAACTCATCGATCCAGTAGCCGGCGTTGGCGATGAAGAATTCCCGCACCACCTGGCAATTCGGCCCATCGAAGTTGAGCCCGTCACCCCATTCGTTCTTCCGGGTCGTGAAGTAATCATCAGAAAATGCGCGAAGATAACAGCCGTCAGGGCCGAAGTGGTTGTAAACGACGTCAAGAATGACAGCAAGGCCCTGCGCGTGTGCGCGATCGACGAATCGTCGCAGATCATCAGGACGTCCATACAACCGAGTCGGCGCGAACAAGTCGACACCGTCGTAACCCCACCCGAAGTGGCCCGCAAAATCTGCCACGGGCATCATTTCGATGGCGGTGACGCCGAGCTCGGCCAGTTCAGGCAGATGTGCTGCCGCCGCGTCCCACGTGCCTTCGGGCGTGAACGTGCCGATATGCATTTCATAAAAAACCTGGCCCTCGAGCGGCACGCCACGCCATGTGTCATCGGTCCACGAAAAGACTGACGGGTCGATCACCTCGGAGGGACCGTGGGGTCCTTCCGGCTGATACCGCGATGCGGGATCGGGATACAACTGCGGCTCGTCGTCTTGTCGATAGCGATAGCGAATGCCGATCGGGGCGGAGACGAGTCCCTCGAAGTACCCACCGCCGGAGGCCGTGAGCGAAATCGACTCCGGCGAGCCTGGCGCACGCAGCGCGCCCTCGAGCACCAATTCCACTTGATGTCTCCGTGGCGCCCACAGGCGGAAGTGCACGGTGCCGCCCGGCTGGACGTCAGCCCCGACGGGCAGCCGGCGGCGAATCGTTGGCGGCGTCCCGCGCGACGCGCTGGACAACTCAGCTGATTTTGTTGTCATAGCAGGAAAGCGGCGATCAGTCCATCTGCCGGTGGTGAGGCGACGGCCCCCTCAGTGAGGCTCCTCGATCGCCGCGGTCCATCGTGCGATTTCATCAGCCGTCATGTTACCGGTCGGCTGCAATCTCGCGTCCTTCATACCGAGCTTCTGGAGATCGAACAGGTATTGCTGGCGTGAAAGCAGAGTGCCCTGACACAGCGTTGGGTCTTTCGACCGCTCGGGCTCGTTGCGCAGCCGATCCAATAGGTCATTGATCACCTGTCGGGGAATGCGATGGCGCTCGCCAGGATAAATGAAATCGAAGAGCACGAGATGCGCGAGCAAGATCGGCCAATGCAGACCGAAGCGGGCGACAAGTCTCGACCAGTCGATCCGCTCGCCTCCTGCGCGCAGCAAGTGTGCGACATCAGCCCCATCGAAGCGCTCGCGCTCCAGGATGAACGCCTTCGACCAGATCATTTCCTCGACGGAGCAGAACCTGGCCGGCAGTCCGAGAAGCTCGCCGTCGAGCGCGTACTGAAACCACTCATCGTCTACCGGCGAGACGCCGTTGCCGCTGCTGAAGATCAGGTCGACGAAGTATCCGCCGGAATACACCTTGCCGAGAAAGTGCGGATGCGTGAGCTCCGTACGATAGCCTATGGCTGAGAGAGTATCGAGGGCGCGGTCGATATCACTGCGCCGCAGAAAAATGTCGAAATCTTTGGTGTCTCGCCGGATACCCGTGTAGAACGTCAGTCCATACGCTCCGCCGATCAGGCACGGAATCCCTGCCTTGGCCAGTATTTCGAACACGTCGCGGTAGAAGGCCCAGGCTTGAGATGCACGGTCGCGAACGTGTGGGCTGTCATCAACTCCGATCCTGGGCGGTTGCATGATAACTGTCGTCAATCCCTTCTCCCGGCCCAAGTTGCCGAGAAGTAGACCAGGTACAGGGGCAAAAGACGTGCCGCCGAGGCACGGCTCTTGCTGGCTCGTGACCTGATGGAAATGAGCTCGGCGATCCTCAGTGAAGAGCGCCGCGCCAGAAAGGTGCTTCGCATCGCAGCACTTGGCGACCTGCATTGCTCCAAGACTCTTCAAAGTTCCTCACCATCTTTCTTCGGCCAGATCTCGGCTGCGGCCGATGTGCTTCTCCTATGCGGCGATTTAACTGACAACGGCCACCCCGATGAAGCACGCGCGCTGGCCCATGAACTGACCGAAGCCGTGAAGATTCCCATCGTCGCGGTGCTTGGTAATCACGATTTCGAAGCGGGGCAGCAGGACGAAGTTCGAACCGTTTTCACGGACGCGGGCATCAAGGTCCTGGACGGCGACACGTGCGAAATACAAGGTGTCGGATTCGCTGGCGTCAAAGGCTTCGCAGGCGGCTTTGGCCGCGGGACGCTAGGCCCTTGGGGCGAGCAGGTCATCAAAGCATTCGTTCAAGAGGCGGTCAACGAAGCGCTGAAGCTCGAGCGCGCACTGGCGCGCCTCCGAACACCGCAGCGTATCGCGCTCCTGCATTACGCTCCGATCCAGGCCACGGTTGAAGGCGAACCGATCGAGATCTTTCCCTTTCTTGGCTGCAGCCGTCTCGAGGAGCCTCTCAGCCGGTATCCGGTGACTGCGGTATTCCATGGGCACGCACATAACGGGATGTTGGAGGGGCGGACGAGCGGCGACGTAGCGGTCTACAACGTATCTCTGCCGCTACTGCGACGGCACTACCCGGAACGGCCGTTCAAACTCTTAACGCTACCTCTCGGAAACGGAACGAGCGACATTTCACGACTCGAACGGTCGCGCACTGCCGCAGACCACTGACGGGCCGGCAGAATGTAGCCCTTCTGGACATCCTGCGCGACCCGTGTCGGCCGGCGAACATTAGACGGCGGAAATTGAACGGGGATACGGTCGCGAGATCGGGCTGGAGGCCTGCACAAACGCTCCGGCGTTCGTCGTGATTAGAAAGCCGGACTGCACCAGACCACAGAGGGCAGTCTCACAGGTCTGGCGATCTAGCGCCCAGAGACGCTGGGCCTGCTGCAGCGTCAACGCCAAGCCGGGCATCTCCAGATACTCGCCTTTGATTCGCTGAAGCAAACGCTCAGGGGCTACGGCAACGGATGACATGAAGTCTCCTCGATTGTAGGGTTGGGAACCGATAAAAAATTGTGCAAATGGTGTACCCGGGACCTATGCTTTTCGCCTCAGTTGTATCGATTTCATGTCGGCCTTTGTCTTGCTTTTATCCCCCCGGAGAGGTTGTCGTCATGATCCCTGACAGCATTCCGGAATTGAATCAAAGCGGGTACGAGCCGACTGAGGCTGTCGCAGGCTCGAAGGTCGCGGCCTCCATCTTGAGACGTGCGGATCAATGGCTTTGTGGTCTTGGCGGGCATCGCACGTTCTTGCGCGTTGAGCCTGGCCGTCTTTCGTTGCAATGCGCAGAATGCGGCTATGAATCTCCGGGCTGGGAGCTCGGGGCTCCTCGAGCCTTCCGATTGGACGGCAGCGCGTCAGCCTACGCGGTGAGAACCACCGATACGCCCCCCCACGCCCGGGCACTGCTTGTCACTGCTCGGCGCACACGTATGCGGTATCACGCGCCGGTGGCCGAGCCAATGAGTGAAAACGAGGGCCGCGGCGTTCATTGAGACAACGTGAAAACACACATGGCACGACGCTTGTAGCAACTTCCTTGATGCGAATGACCGCATTTGATGATCGAGAAGAAGCTGAAAACGTTGGAAGGAGGGAAGTCATGTACGAGCCCCAGTACTCTGAGACTCAGTATTCCGCTGGTGACGAAGGCAACGGCAAATTTCTGATTGGGCTACTGACCGGCTGTGCCATCGGTGCGGCGGTCGGGTTGATGTTCGCGCCGAAGGCCGGTAGCGAACTGCGGCAGCAGCTGTCGAGCACGACCGAGCGCCTGAAACAGAAGGCCGCGGAAACCTACGACCAGGCGTCCGGTACTGTCACTGAGATGGTGTCGAAGGGGCGGCAGGTTGCCGAGCGCGGCCGCGAGGCGTTTCAGAGCGCTCGTCAGAACGTGGAGCAGAATTTCCCGACCCCGACAGGATCTGGTACGAGCGGTATGTGAGCGGGGTCCGATCCCGCACGCCCTCCGTCCTCCCAGCATCTTCCCGCTCTACTCTTGGGGACAGCAGCCGCTGTCCCCCTTCTCTGTCAGTTCTCCTGTCAATTTTCCTACATGTCAGCTAATCGGGCACGGGGTGTGCAAAAGCGATTCAAGGATTCCAGCTCTTCACGATTCTCGAAGGGATTTTAGGCCGGACAATGCAAGTTTCCGTAGCTTTTAAATACACACTCAGCTAGAATGTCCATAATCACTACACTTGTGGAGTCAAAACCATGCCCGTAGCTGCCCGAGTCCTCATCATCGACGACGACCGAGATGCTGCTGAGTTCTTAAAGCTGCTCGTTGAACCCCGGGGGTATCTCGTCCGAACCGCTGCGACGGGTCAGGAAGCTCGAGAGACGTTGGCCACGTGGCGGCCGGAGCTCGTGCTGATGGACATGATGCTGCCAGATGTCCAAG
>Ga0184623_10000412_pt1 | contig 17923 bp, 18 predicted proteins | sample PLM1_100_b1_FD_133138 | JGI IMG/M metagenome (GOLD analysis project Ga0184623, IMG submission 133138) | Groundwater sediment microbial communities from an aquifer in East River, Colorado, USA - PLM1_100_b1 | ecosystem: Environmental > Terrestrial > Soil > Riparian zone | place: USA: East River...
AATGGGCGGCGTCAAGACCGACGTGCACGGCGTCACGACGATTCCCGGCCTCTTTGCGGCAGGGGAAGTCGCCTGCGCGGGGGTTCATGGGGCTAACCGGCTGGCCAGCAATTCCCTGCTGGAGGGGCTGGTCTTCGGCGCTCGTGCTGCGGAGGCTGCGGCGCGCTCTGCAACGCAAAGTTCCCCGCTCCCTGTTGCCCATCTTCTTGATGGAAGGGCGAAGGGTGGGGGTGACGCCTTACCCGATATGGACAAGCTTCTCAACACGCTGCGGCGGTTGATGTGGGAGAGGGTCGGGATTATTCGAAATCGGGAAGGACTGCAATCAGCCATTGCCCAAATCACTGAATGGGACGAACAGCTCAAAGCCAAGTGCCGAACCCGGCGCGATTGGGAAATTCAGAATATGGCGACCGTCGGCCGGCTGGTGGCGACGGCTGCCCTGCAGCGCAGTCACAGCATCGGCGCTCATTTCCGCTCTGATGGACCGGAGAAATGCCCCCCCGGATGGGACCGCCACATTCAACTGAGTGCGGCCGCTTCTGGAGTCAAACCGGGAGTGGTCGCTAGTTAGAGCTGGTTTACTGCAGACGGGCAGTCAACGGCGGGGTATCTAAAGAGGCAATGGTCCGCATCTGTTCCTGGCGGTAGTCCTTGTAGAAACGCAGCACGCGACGGACATATTCGCGGGTTTCACGGATTCGAGGGACTCCACTCTCGCGGGACACCCGGGTCTCCCCCGCGTTATAGGCTGCGAGCGCGAGCGGAAGATTGCCTTGGAAGCGATCCAAAAGGTAGCGCAGGTGGCGAACGCCTCCGGCAATATTCTGTCCGGGGTCATAGGGATCAGTGACGCGCAGCGACAGCGCGGTCTTGGGCATCAATTGCATCAGGCCCATCGCGCCCTGGCGAGAGACGGCGCCTGGATCAAACGAGGACTCAGCTTTAATGACCGCCCAGACAAGGGCTGGGTCGATGCGGTGCAGCGCTGAAGTCTGCGTGATCGCGCGGTGCATCTCTTTGGACGAAGCCGGTTTCAGGCGAACGGCGGAGGGCGCAGCCGATTTCACCCGAACCCCCGGCCATGCGCTGATATGGATTCTCCTGTAGCGAGGGTCTGTCGGGGCGTTGGAGAAATGAGTCACGCCCTTTGAATCAACAAAGGCGTACAACATATCAACTGCGGCAACCTGCTCGCATAGAGCAAACGGCGCCAGCAAGAATGCGAGAGAGACCAGCAGGGATATGCTACGTGGATTTTTCTTAATAATTTTCTGAGGCATCTAAGCGACCATAGCAGCCTGGCCTACGCCTGTCAACTGTCCGTCGGATTTGTCAGGAATTTTCAGGATCGAAAAATCTTCGCAAGTGGCGTTCTCTGTAGCCAGAGACAGCGCAATATTCTTAATGATCTCCTTCGCTTGGGTAGGACGACTTTGCCATGGGCGGGTTGACTGTGCTAGCGTAGTCGAAAATGTGGCTCGAATTATTTGCCATTGGAGGCCTGATACTTCTCAATGGCTTCTTCGCCTGCGCTGAGCTTGCCATTGTTAACACCCGACGAAGCCGGGTTAAACAGCTAGTCGACGAAGGGCATCCGATCGCCCGACTGGTGCAGGGATTTCAGGAAGACTCTGAACGATTCCTTGCGACCATCCAGATCGGCATCACAGTGTCCGGTGCGACCGCCTCGGCGCTGGGCGGCGTCATGGCTGTGGAATATCTCAAGCCGGCTTTCCTTGCGTTGCCCTTCCCCTTCATGCAGTCGGTCGCAGAACCCCTGGCTCTAGGAATTATCGTCCTGCTGATCTCCTACTTTTCACTGGTCTTCGGCGAGTTGGTTCCGAAGATTCTAGCGCTTCGCAGTCCTGAGCGACTGGCCCTCGTTGTCGCCGCGCCCATCGAATGGTTTTCGAAGGTGGCCACCTGGGGTGTGCGCCCCCTGGCTGTGTCGAGCCGGGCGATTCTCCGGCTGCTCGGCAAATCCGTTGAAGAGGAAAAAGTGTTTGTCTCGGCCGAGGAGATCAACCTGCTGATGACCGAGGGGCACGAAAAGGGTGTCTTCGACAAGACCGAGCAGGAGTTGATTCGCAGTGTCTTCGAATTCACCGACACGTCCGTGAAGGAAGTCATGGTGCCGCGGCTGAAGATGTGCGCCATCCAGGTGGACATGCCGATCCCGGAAGTGTTGCGGCTGATTGATGAGAACAAATTTTCGCGCTACCCAGTGTATATGATGGACCTCAATGACATTCGCGGGATCGTGTACCAGAAGGATATCCTGAGCCGCATCGCGTTCGGTAAGACCTTCAAGTTGCCGGACCTCTTGCACCCGGTCTACTACGTGCCGGAATCCATGAAGGTCAGCGTGCTTCTGAAGGAGATGCAGCGGCGACGCATTCATATGGCGATCGTCGTGAACGAGTACGGCAGCGTCGAAGGGCTGGTGACGTTGGAAGACCTGATCGAGGAGATCGTCGGGGAGATTCAGGACGAGTACGATACCGAGGAGAAATCTGTGGAGCGGTTGAAGGATGGAAGCCTGCTGATTGACGCCTCAGCGCCGATTCGCGATCTTGCGGAGCGATATTCGCTACCGATTCCCGAGAGCCCGGACTACGAGACGCTGAACGGCTTCATCACCCATCAACTCCAAGCGATTCCGCGCGGCGGCGAGGTGATTCAGCATGGCGGCTACCGGTTTACCGTGGTGGACTTGGGCGATCGCCGGGTTTCAAAGGTCAAGGTAGAGAAGCTGGAGGACCGGTCACGCGGAGTCAAGGAACCGGTCAAGCCTGGCCCGAAATAAGGCATGCAGCCGTCGAGTGAGCGTTCCGGGCCGGCCATCGCCGAGTCGGTGCCCATCCACGCCGGTCACCGGCAGAAGTTCCTGCCTGGTATTGGTCAGAAAACATTCCTCAGCACGATAGAGATCTTTCACGCCGAGCCGGGTCTCTTCCGTCGGGATCGTCAGTTCTTCAGCGAGCCGCAGCACGAGACCTCGGGTGATGCCGTCTAGAATTCCGCAATCAAGGGACGGCGTCCGAAGCCGTCCAGCTTGAACCAGGAACAGATTGCTGGTTGTGCCTTCCGTGAGTTCCTCCCGCTGGTTCAGCATGATCCCTTCGTGCGCTCCCGCCGCCGTGGCCTCGATCTTCGCCAAAATGTTGTTCAGGAAATTAAGCGATTTGATCTGAGGCGGCACGGCCTCCGGGAGATTCCGACGAGTGCGGACGACGCTGACCGTTACGCCCTCGGTGTACAATGATTCCGGAGAGGGCTGGAACGGCTTGGCAATGATCACCAGCGTGGGAGTTTTGCACAGCGAGGGCTCCAAGCCAATCTCGCCCGCGCCCCGTGAGACGGTGACGCGCAGATACGCGTCCTGAAGCCGATTGCGCACCAACGACTCCCGTATCAGTTCGGCGAGCCGCACAAGGCTAAGCGGCAGGTCAAGGTGGATGCGTGAGGCCGATCGTTCCAAGCGCGCGAGGTGCTCCGAGAGCTGCAGAGTCCGTCCTTGATACGAGCGCATCGTCTCATAGACTCCATCGCCGTAGAGAAAGCCGTGGTCGAAGACCGACACCACCGCCTCTTCCTGAGGCACGAACCGGTCATTGAGGTAGATCCACATGACGAGCCTGTTTCCTATCCGACCAACTCCCCCTCCTTTATAAGGAGGGGTAAGGGGAGGTAGAACTCAGCGGCAGCTCTACCCCACCTTTTCACCCACCCACCCCGGAGGTCGCCAAGACGACCTCCTGCACCCAGCGCCTCCTCGTGCAAAGGGGAGGGAGGTCTTACGTTTCGCGCAGTGCTTTGAGCAATGCTTCCGCCTTGAAGAGAGTTTCCTCATATTCGCGAGCCGGAGCCGAATCCGCCACGATGCCGGCGCCGACGTGCAGATAGGCGCGGCCGTCCTTCACGACCAGCGTGCGGATCGTGATATTCAAATCCAGATCCCCGCTCGCGCTGATATAGCCGACCGATCCGGAATACGGTCCACGCCGCACCGGTTCCAACTCATCAAGAATTTCCATGCAGCGGAGCTTCGGCACTCCGGTCACCGTCCCGCCCGGGAAGACCGCCTGGATGACGTCGAGAGCATCCCGCCCCGGGGCCAACCGGCCCCGAACATTCGACACGATATGGCTGACGTGGGAATACTGCTCCAACACCATGAAGTCGTTGACGTGGACGCTGCCGTAGGTGCACACGCGGCCAAGATCATTTCGCTCCAGGTCCACCAGCATCAAATGTTCGGCCCGCTCTTTTTCGTTCAGAAGCAGCTCCGCGGCGAGCCGCTCATCTTCATCGGGGGTGGTGCCCCGAGGTCGGGTGCCGGCAATCGGCCGCGTGTCCACCTCCGATTCTGCCACGCGCACCAGCCGCTCCGGCGAGCAGCCGATTAATGTGACATCGGGCAACTCGAGGAGCGATGCGAACGGAGACGGGTTAATATGCCGGAGCTTCTGATAAATAGGCCGAGGCGAACGACCGCCCAAATCTACCTCGAACCGGTGGGAAAGGTTGGCCTGATAGATGTCGCCTGCGCCGATGTATTCCAGACAGCGCTGAACGCGCTTGATATACTCTTTCTCAGTCTGACCGGCGGTGATCCGAAGAGGGGCATACCCGCGGGGTTCCGGGACAGTGGGGGACCCGGTGATCAGTCGCCCTTTCAATTCGGCAAGGCGAGCGATCCCTTCTGCCTGGAGAGCCTGACGGGACTCCTTAAGAAACCGTTCCTTCCAGGGCGTGAAGACCAGCCACAAGAGCTCCTTCTGATGGTCAATCACTGCCACCAGATCGTAGAACGCGAGTTGGAGATCTGGAAGACCCAGGTCATCAGGCGCGCGATGAGGCAGCTGCTCAAAGGCGTGCGCAAAATCATAGCCCAAATAACCGATGGCGCCCCCGAAGAACGGCGGAAATCCGGGCGGACGAGGTAACATCATGCGATTCACGAGGGCTCGGAACGCGGAAATGGGATCGCCTTGGCAGACGATGGAGCGGCCATCGCGCTCGCGCCAGGCGAGCCGCTGCCCGCTGGCTTGAAAGACGTGCGAGGGATTGCTCGCGATGATGGAATAGCGTTGGCCTCCTTCGGCCATGCGCCCGCTTTCCAGCAGGACGGGGCAGCGTTCATTTCCCACGAGGCATTCAAACAGCTCAAACGTGGAGCGACGGGGGAGGGGGAGAACCGCGGCTAATGGTACGAAGCAAGATTCGGCCAAGAACGAGTCATTATGGATGAGGGGCATACAATCCTTGCATTGAATGGACAACGGCCGCACGCCACGAACAAGGCATCTTACCGTACCATCTGGCACGCGGCAACCACTGGATGAACCTTGACATCTCCGGTAGATTTTGTTTAGATGGCGCGGCTTTTTGGACACAGCATGCCGTCTAGTGTGTGGGTCGATGGCGAGTGACTCCGGTGATTTCCGGAAAGGCCTTTCGTTCGCGGCCCGAATCGGCGTGGAACTGGTCGCTGCCTTAGTCGTGGGTGGAGGACTGGGGTACCTGGGCGATTGGTACTTCCGGACCACCCCCTGGTTGATCGTCGTCGGCCTTTTCTTCGGAATGTCTGCGGGCTTGTTAAACGTCTATAGAACCGTGTCACGCCTCTAATGCAAGATAGTCCGCTCCACCCCTTTGAACTGCACCCGTACGTGGACATCTCCCTCTTCGGCCTTGATATTTCCCTGAACAAGGCCGTGATCATGATGTGGGTGATCATCGCCCTCGCCACATGGTTTTTGATTGCGGCCGGCAGAAAGCGTCGCCTCATCCCGACGCGGCTCCAGAGCCTGGCCGAGATGTTCGTGGAATTTATCCAGGGGATGATTCTCGATACCATCGGCAAGCAGGGGATGCGTTTTTTCCCCTTCCTCGCCACTTTGTTCATCTTCATCCTGTTCGCAAACCTGATCGGTCTCATTCCCGGCTCGTACACCGTCACCAGTCAGATCGTGGTCACCGCCGCCTTTGCCCTGTTCGTATACGCGATGAGCCTCGTCGTCGGATTCGCGTACCATGGCGTGAAATTTCTCCAGATCTTGATTCCTCCCGGGACGCCGCCGTTGCTGCTTCCACTGATGATGCCGATCGAGCTCATCAGTCAATTGGCGCGGCCATTTGCCCTGGCCGTCCGGTTGTTCGCCAATATGACGGCGGGACACACGATCCTGGCGGTCCTGTTTGGAATGGTGATCTCGGTGCCTTTGATACCGGTCTCACCTGGCGTGAAGATTGCGCTGCTGATCGCTATTGCTCTGCTGATTGCCAGCCGGCATAAAGTCTTGGCTGCGACCGGCATACTGGGCCTTGTCGGCATGTATTTCCTTATCGCTGTTCTCGTCAGTGTGATTTGGCTTCGTTGGCTCCCGTTTGCCTTTACGATCGCGATTTCCGTGCTGGAGGTCGGCATCGCGTTTATCCAGGCCTACATTTTTACCATTTTGACCTGCGTCTATCTTGGTGATGCGATAAATCTGCATGGACATGCTGAAGAAGCGCACTAGCAACAGAGTTGACAGAGTTGATTGAAAGGAGAATCCTGGATGGATAGCGTAGCTGCTGCATTTTTGGGAATGGGTATGGCGGCCGCCGGCTTTGCGGGAGCGGGGATCGGGATCGGCTTCATCTTCGGCAAAATGATCGAGGCGGTGGCCCGCCAGCCGGAGGCCGAGGCCCGCGTGGGCAAGTACATGTGGATCGGTTTCGCGCTGGTCGAGGCGATCGCATTGTACGGATTGGTCATCGCGTTCATCATCATGGGTCTCCGCAAATAAAAAGGTCTATCACATGCCACAGTTTGAGACGCACTTCTTTTCGTCCCTGATTTTCTGGGAAATTGTCTCGTTTGCTATTCTGTTATTCCTCTTGGCAAAGTATGCGTTCCCCCCGATTCTCCAAACCTTGGACGAGCGGGAGCGCAAGATTCGGGAGAGTATCGAGGCGGCGGAGCGGCAGCGGGCAGAAGCTGAGCGACGCATGGCCGAGTACGATGCCAAGATGAAGGCGGCCCAGAAGGAAGCGGAAGCGCTGGTGGAGCAAGCGAGGGCGCGCGCGCAGCACCTGCTGGATGAAAACGAGCGCCGCCTCACACAGGAGGCAGAACGAATTCGGGCGAGCGCCGCGCGCGACATCGAGCAGGAACGGCGACGCGCGATTGACGAGGTCCGCGCCTACACCACAGACCTCGCCCTGCGCGTGGCCGAAAAGCTAGTTGAGCGGAGCCTCAACGATGCCGACCACAAACGCCTCGCGGAGGAAACTCTCGCCGTCGTGACGCGCGACTACACGAAATCCTAGGGCGGAATCGCCGTTACTTTTTCTTTTTCGCTCCGAACACGTCGCCGAGCAGTTGCGCCCATTCAGTTCGTGGGAGAGCCGGCATCGTGCTGATCTGCATATGCCCGAGGGCCGCGTTTTTCACCGCGGCCTTCATCGCGGTCTTGTTGTCCGGGAACTCCCAGATCGCCACCGCATCGTATTCGCCCAGACAGTAATACGCGTTGACCAGTTTCCCGCCCAATTCCTCAGCATTGCGCTTCACCGTCTCGGACCGGGCGATCCCCTGGTCCTTCATCGTCATGACCCCATCCCTCGTGAATTTCACCAGACTCACATAAACCGGCATGGCTCACCTCCTTTAAAGGTTAGTGCTCGATGAGTGATGGGTCGTATTCTAAGCCTGACCCTCTCATGAATTGCAACTGCCTCTCAACCTTTCCCGAGCGTGGGTGTCAGAAGCTTTCATGTCGTGGCCCACGTTATAGACCTTTGGGGTTAAGGTCCTCCAGGGAAGGCATCTCTTGTCTCTTTTCATAGGTGACTCTGTCAAATCACCAGGGATGTCAGATTGATATGAACGATATACGTGTGATATATGTATACGTATCTAGCCGCGAAGGAGGAACTCATGGCCACGGCCAAAGTCATGACGTCAATCTATCTGACCCCCGCTCAGAAACGTACCCTCGCCAGTAGAGCGCGGCAACATCGGACGACCGTGTCCGAAGAAATCCGTAGCACGCTGGATAGGCATTTCAAGGAGTGTGGGACCGACGATGCGTCACAACTCGGCGTCCTTGCCGCAGAGGCCAACAAAGCCATGGATCGGATGATTGCAAAGTTAGACGAAACGCATGCGACCGTGGCCCAACTGTGTAAGAGCATGACACGACGAAAGTCGTGAGTTGGGCTTCCGACGCATTAGCCGCCCTTCGTAAGATCATCACCCTCGAGGAGCGGGTTGCGACTCTCGCGGACGACGTCAAAGAATTGAGCAAGATCATCAAGGATATCGATCGCAGGCTCATCAAGCTGGAAACAAAATTTGAGGTCTATGAGCACCTCGCTGAGAAGAGTCGAAGTCGCCGTCTGCCGCCCCCTGCATGAATAACCCGTAGCGTCTGTTAGCATCACCAGCGGAGCTTCGTCACCTCGTCGTATCTGCGATAGGATGGTTCGTGCTGCCTTGGCGGTAGCCGGCCGGGTCCAGTGTCACGTCCCCAAAACCTAGGTCGGTGAGTTTCAGGGTGATTCGCTCTCTCACCGCCGGCTGAAATAGCCGCTCCAGCTCATCCGGGCCGACCTCGACGCGCGCGTTGCCAGAATAGTCCCGTACCCGCACCTGGCGGAACCCTTCGCCAAGCACGAACGCTTCGGCCTGCTCGATGCGTCTCAGCCGGTCGAGGGTGATGACCTCCCCGCGAGGAATGCGGGAAGACAGGCAGGCCGCGGCCGGCTTGTCCCAGTTTGATAACCCCAGGCTTCGCGCGGCCATTCGAATGGCGTCCTTCCCCATGCCGGCTTCCAGCAGGGGGCTTCTCACACCATATTCACGCGCGGCCCGGATGCCTGGTCGGTCGTCGCCGGTATCATCGAGATGCGTGCCGTTGCAGATGTAGGCGATGTCCATTCTCTTTGCCAGAGGAAGTAGCCCTGAGTACAGGTCCGTCTTGCACCGGTAGCAGCGGCTGGCGGTATTCAGAGTAAATTCCTGGTCCCGTAACTGGTCTGTCTCATGAATGAGGTGCCGCACTCCGATTTCCAGTGAAAGGAGCCGTGTCAGATCCAGCTCGTGCTTCGGAAAAGTCGAAGAGACCGCCGTCACGCCGATCGCACGTTCCCCGAGCAGGTCATACGCCACTTTCAGCACTAGCGTGCTGTCAATGCCTCCGGAGAAGGCCACAAGGACTGATCCCATCTGACCAATAACCTGCCTTAATCGTTCCAACTCTGGCATATGAGCGTTGGGGCAAAGGGTGATCATGGGACGATCTTCAGATCGATTTTCGCCTCTGCCTGCTTGGCCACCACGACCAAGGCATAGGCATCAGGGTGCAAGTATTTCTGTGCCACGCGGAGCACGTCCTCCTTGGTGACTGCCATGATAGCCTTCGGGTAGTCCTGAAAATAGCTGAGCCCAAGGTCATGCACCTCAATCAAAGTCAACAGCGCAGCTAGCTTCACGGTAGTATCCAGGCGCAACGGAAAGCTGCCGACCAGATACGCCTTGGCATCAGCCAGCTCCTGATTGCTGACCGGCTCGGTCCGAATGCGCTTGATCTCCTTAAGCACGCTCGCAATGGCCTGATTGGCCGCCACGTTCCGCGTTTGCAAGCGTACCGTGAAGGGACCGGGCATGACATGCGCCTCGAACCCGCTGTCCACATCGTACGCAAGGCCGAGTTCGTCCCGAATCCGATTGACGAGACGAGAGGAGAACCCCCCGCCGCCGAGAATGTAGTTCATCACCGAAACCGCATAGAAGTCCGGGTTCTTGCGCTCAATACCCAAATGGCCGAGGACAACATTCGCCTGCGTCAGGTCCTTATCAATGATCTTGAGCGTCGGGCGGGTCAGAGAAGCGGGCGGGGAGAATGTTTGCGCGGGCTTGTCTTTTCTTGGCCATGACCCGAGATGCTTGGTGACGAGATCCAGTGCCTCGCCTTCCCGGATGTCGCCGACGATCGCCATGATGGTGCGATTCGGATGATAGTAGGCTTGATGGAAGCCGGTCAGATCCTTGCGGGTGATCCGTGACACGCTCTTCTCGGTACCGTTGGCCGGTCGCCTGTAAGGATGGCCTTCAAAAACGATGGCGGCGAATGCTTTATCCGCAATAATTCCCGGTTGGTCTTTCTCTCCCTGTAGTTCGCCCAACACCTGACTGCGGACGCGCTCCACCTCCTTTTCGGGAAAGCTCGGATTCCTGAGTACATCCGCGAGGAGGGTGAATCCGAGATCCGCATCCTTCTTGAGGACTCGCAGGGTACCGGTTGTAAAATCCTCTCCGCCGTTGAAGCCAAGCTCTCCGCCGATGAACTCGATCTCTTGCGCGATCTGAGTGGCGGATCGGGTCTTCGTCCCTTCATCGAGCATCTGTGCCACCATCGAGGAGAGCCCGGCCAGCGCATCGGGATCATTTACCGACCCGTCTTTGATCAGCACATTGACGGTCAAGATCGGGAGGGAGGGTTGATTCAGGACTATCACCGTCAGGCCGTTCGGCATGACGGTGCGCGAAGGGTTGAGCTCGGCCGCAACCCCCGGTGCTCTGATGACAAGGACCAGCAGAATGCTCCAAGCCAGGAATCGTCCGGGTCTTCTGGCCTTGGCTGGGGTCATCGTCTCTCCGCCTCGACCGGCACAAGAATCCCGGTGGTCACGGTGTCGGTCACCAGATACTGCCGCGCCACCCGGAGCACATCCTCTTTGTTGACTTTGCGAAGGTTCTCCACATAGTCGGCCACATAGTGCCATCCGGCGCCGACCGTTTCGGCGGTGCCCAGGAGCATTGCTTGCCGGAACACCGAATCCTGCTCAAAGATGTGGCGCGCTTCCACCTGATTCTTGGCTTTCTGGAGCTCCTTCTCTGTGGGGCCTTCTTTCTTTAACCGCTCGATCTCGGTGAACAGCGCCTTTTCGACCTCCTCAATCTTGGCACCCGGCTTCACCACGGCATAGAAGGTATAGAGTTCAGGATCGGCAGACAGCTCGCTGTAGCTGGCCCCCACCGCCAGTGCCAGCTTCTTCCTGTAGACCAATGCGTCATACAAACGGGAGCTCTTTCCCGAAGAGAGGATGTGCTCCAGCACCGCCAGCGCATGCACGTCAGGGCTTTTGAAGTTCGGCACCTTATATCCGAGATAGATAAAGGGGAGCTGGGCTTCCCGCTTCACGATAATCCGTCGTTCGCCTCGTTGCGGCGGATCCACGATCTCTTGTGTGGGAGGCGGCGAGCCCTTCGGCAGTCCCTCGAAATATTTTTTCACAATCAGTAGCGCGCTGTCCGCCTTCACATCACCGACAATCACGAGCGTAGCATTGTTCGGGACATAGTACTGCTCATAATGCCGCTGGAGGTCCTCGCGGGTCATCGCATTCAAGTCATTGAACCAGCCGATGATCGGCCAATGATAGGGATGTTCCATGAACGCTTGGGCGTACATCTGCTCCACGAGATAGGCCTGAGGGTTGTCCTCGGTTCGCAGGCGCCGCTCTTCCTTGACCACCTCGCGCTCAAGCTGAAATTCCTTGTCGTCCAACAGGAGACCCTGCAGCCGATCAGACTCCATTTCCAAGGCGAGCTCGAGTTTGTCCGCAGCCAGGTTTTCGAAATAGGCGGTGTAGTCCTGGCTGGTAAAGGCATTGTCATTACCGCCGTTCTTCTTGATGATCTTTGAAAATTCGCCTTTGCCGTACTTCCGGGTGCCTTTGAACATCATGTGTTCAAGCATATGGGACAAACCCGCCCGCCCCATCACTTCGTTGCGGGAGCCGACCTTGTACCAGATTTGCACGGTCACGACCGGCGCTTTCGGCTCTTCCACGATCAGGACCTTCATGCCGTTGGCAAGTGCGAATTCCTGTGCCTTGGGGCCGACTGCTGGCAGGGCGGAAGATACGACAAGCAGGCTGAGCATGGACAGAATTGCGAGGCAGCAGATCACGCGTTGCATTGTCAGAGTGCTAGGCATCCGCTAGGAAACGCCAGGGGCAGACTGAAGAGAGGCTTGCTTTCGGCTGCGACTGGATCGCGGCACGAGGAGAGGTGCCGGTTCGGACGGGGTGCTTAATTGGCCGCAGGCGCCGAGAATTTCACGCCCCTTGCTCTTGCGGATGAAAGCGTCGAGCCCGCGAGCTGTGAGCACACGTTGAAACCGCAAGACCGCCGCGTCCGAGGGTCGCCGGAACGGGCTATTCGGAAATTCATTGAACGGAATCAGATTGATCTTGCACCGGATGCCCCGAACGAGATGGGCGAGTCTGATGGCGTCTCGCTCACTGTCGTTTTCGCCCTGCAGCAGCACATATTCGAAGGTCAGCCTCCTGCGGGGTTTTAACGGATAGGTCCGGCAGGCATGTAAGACCGTCTCCAGCGAATAGGCATGATTGGCAGCCGGCATTAGTCGGTCACGCTGAGCATTGGTGGTCGCATTCAAGGAGACCGCGAGGTTCACGCCCATCTCGGCCACGCGTTTGATCCGGGAGGCCAGCCCGGCCGTCGAGAGGGTGATCCGCCGCGGAGAGAATCCCATACCCCACGCGGTATTGGTCAGGCGGCGCAGGGCTTCCTCTACCGCATCGAGATTTGCGAGCGGTTCGCCCATGCCCATCAGGACCAGGTTGGTGAGTGGCCGCTCCGGTTCTACAGAGCGCTGGACCGCCAGGGCTTGTCCGGTGATCTCATGGGGCATTAAATTCCGTAGCAAACCCATGCGCCCGGTGAGACAAAAGGCGCAGTCCAATGTGCAGCCGACTTGGGTGGAGAGGCACAGGGTCAATCGGTCCTCATCAGGAATGACCACGCTTTCAATGGACTTGCCATCGACCAGGGAAAATAGAAATTTCTGCGTCCCATCCGGTGCGGTCTGGATGTGCGCCGGCTCCAAGCGGCTGATCGTCGCACGCGCCGCCAATCGCGCGCGATCCGATTTCGAAAGGTCCGTCATGGCTCCGATAGCCGTCACGCGATGCTGGTAGAGCCAACGCAACACTTGCGAAGCGCGGTAGCGCGGCCAGTCCAACTGATGAATGAAGCCGGCCATTTCATGGGAGCCCAGGGTCAGAAGGTCAACTGCGGACATGGCAGGCTGAGCCTAACATAGGCCCAACAACCGCAGCAACCACCAGGCATGGTATAATTCCTCAATGCTTCGAAAAGTTGTTGGCCAAGTTCTCGCGCGTCGCTGCAGATACTTCCGCGTGTTGAAGCTGGTTTTCGGTCTGTCCGTTTGTCTGGGGGTTTTTTCGGGCGGTCTTCACGGTTCTCCGCAAGCTGACACGCCGGCTGGGCGGTGTATCGTGGCGTCGGACTGCTTGGCTGACGGTCTTCTGGCCCTCAAACGACGCGACATCGACGCCGCGAGAAGTTTTCTCACCGAACTGAAGCAGCAATTTCCGAACACGCCGTGGGCAGGACGCGCTTCCTTGGTCTTAGGGCGGTCCTATCAGGAACAAGGGGATCGTCAAGCCATCGTATATTTGCTTGAGGTGCCGCGTGAGCTACCGGTTCTCGGAGATTACGCCTACTATTATTTGGGTGAAACGCTCTTCAGCTCTTCTGACTGGAACGGCGCGGCCACGGCGTACGATCTGGTGACGGCACGCTACCCCGACAGCCTTCTCCGACCCCACGCCCTGTACCGCGCGGCCGAGGCCTGGTTTCAAGGGGACGATTGCCGTCGGGCCAGGGATCGGCAAGCGATCTTCCTCTCCGCCTATCCGAAACATGCACTGGCCCCTGCGGTATTGCTCCGTCAAGGCGATTGCGAGCAAAAAAACGGGGACGGGCCCGCAGCCATCAGCACCTATCGGCGGATCTGGATCCAATTCGCGGCCTCACCGCCATCCATAGAGGCCGCGTTCCGGTTGCAGGCCTTAAAGGATAAAGGCGTCTCGATTCCGGACGTGAGCGCTCAGGACTGGTGGACGCGGGCCAAGGTTTTGATGGACGCCAACCAGCACGCGACGGCGATTTCTGCGATTCAGGAGGCGCTCAAGAATCCTCAGGGATTGGCGGACCGTTCGCAAGTGTTGCTGAATCTCGGCATTGCGCGGATCCGAGTCAAGCAGTATGACGAGGCCCGGCCGGTTCTTGCGGAGCTGACCCGGCACCGACAGGAAGCGGTCTCCCAAGAAGCAGCGGTGTGGCTGGCGCGGATCTACTTGCGGCAAGGGCAGGATGAAGCATTCCTCGCGCTAGCTCGTGAGATGGAGGGCCTGCTCACGGGCGAGCTCAAGGCCAAGTTCCTGCTGCTCTTGGCGACGCAACATGCCGACCGGGGTCGCATCGATAATGCGCTGGTTGCGTATCGCCAAGCTGGGGAGTCCGCCGGCACAAGCCCCACGTCCGGCGATGCTCTCTGGCAGGCCGGATGGCTGCACTACAGGCAGGGTAGCTATGGCGAGGCGCTTCGCATGTTCGAAGAGAGCCGCCGGCTTCAATCGACCGGACCCAGTGTTGTCCAAGCTCTTTACTGGAAAGCGCGAAGCCTCGAAAAATTAGGTGACCGGCAGAGAGCGGTAGAGGCGTTTCAATCCCTGTGCCATGAAGCACCGAATTCGTACTACTGCTACATCGGACGAACTCGACATGGATGGGCACCGGCTGAGACTGGGGAGCCGACGGTGAACGGTGTGACGCTCGGTGAGCGCGTCGCACCTCCGGATCACGCGATCGTGGCGGACGTGCACTACCAGCGGGCACTGGAGCTTCGCCTGGTCGGATGGCAGAAAGAGGCGGCCGAGGAGTTGGCGACCCTGACGGCCCGGGTAGGTCAGGACCGGCCGGCCATCCTGTGGCTTGCCCGCTTGTTGAATTCGGCAGGTGAATATTACCGCGCGCTTTCCTTGATCCGAAGCTACTTTGGCGACGTGATCGAGCGCGGCGGTCCAAGCGTCGCCAGAAACTTCTGGGAACTGGCCTATCCCAGAGGCTTTCTCCCTATGACCCATGGCATGATCGAGGAGACCGATTCGCATTTGGTGAGCGCGGTCATCCGGGAAGAAAGCTCTTATAATCCGGCGGCCGTATCGACGGCTGGCGCGCTTGGTTTAATGCAGATAATGCCGCAGACCGGTCAGAAAATCGCAACCCAATTGGGCCCCCCGCCGTTCAGCCGAGACCGGCTCTTTGAACCCTGCTATAACATCCGGCTCGGTAGCTGGTACCTTCGTCATTTACACGACAAATTCTCCAATAATATGATTTATGCTATCGCTGCCTATAATGCCGGCCCGGAAGTGGTCACGAAGTGGGTGCAGCAGTTCGGCGGTAAGGATCAAGACGAATTTATAGAATCAATTCCGTACACAGAGACAAGAAATTACGTGAAGAAAGTGTTGCGAAGCTATAGAGAATACAAGAGAATCTACGGGCATGATGGCGCGGTTCCAATGATTGACAACGCATGTTGAGCGGGATATAGTCCGCGGGATGTCGTTGAACAAATTGGAGGATCTCGAACTCAAGGTCAAGGGACTGATCACCCATCTGCAGGAGCTCAAGCGACGAAACGCACAGTTGGAAGATCGGCTCCGAGAGACCGACGGAAGGCTGGCCAAGCAGGAGACCACCATTCGACATTGGGAGAAGGAGCGGGACTGGCTGCGCGGGAAATTACGCAAGGTGCTAGGGGAATTAGAGGCGATCGAATTCAGTGAGCCAAGCCTTCGAGATTGAGGTCTACGGCCATCGTTATACGATTCGCGGAGATGCTGAAGAGAGCTATGTCCGGGAGTTGACTCGACAGGTGGATGAGCAAATGCGTACGCTCGCCGGCAAGATGAAAAATGCGACAACACTGCAACTTGCGGTCTTGACCGCGCTGAACCTGGCGAACGAGCTGCATCAAGCCATGAAACAGCAACAGGACCATGCCGAGGATCTGAATCGGCGTGCGGCCGGCTTGATCGAATCCATCCAAGAAACGATCGGAGAGACGCGGTAACAGTTTTGCTTGATCACGTTTATGGAATTTTGCTAATATAATTCATTAAATTGGGAGAAGACGCCCCTGTCGGGGGCTCCCCGACAAAGGGATACGATCAGGCGGAACTGAGCGTTCCTGGATTTTCTGGACGAAGACGGTGAAATCACACCAAGTCATAACATGCAGCGTCACTGTCCTGAGTATGATCGTGGGAGAGAGTGAAGATGGTGTTGTCTGTTATCAACAAAGTCCCCGAACTCATCGCTGCGGGCGAGACGCTCCAGGATGGGGCCGGGTGGAAGACCTAACTCCTCCCTAACCTATGGTGTGAAGCCGCTCCGTCCGACCAAGCAGTAGATTTCTCGCTCGCCGCCTCATTGGTTTGATCTCCCACTGACAATCTGTATCGACACATCTGGGCTTCTTCTCATTTGATGAGGAGAGGGTAAGAGCGCAGGTGGGGAGGACACCATTACGGATGTAGCGGCCATTATCACGGCAGTGGGGCTGGGAGCGGCGTTGGGGGCCGGCCTGTTCTGGATCATTCAGGGCCGGGTGATGGCGTCGCGGTTTCGTGACGCCGAAGATCGCGCGGCGCAGATCGTCCGGGCCGCCGAGAAAGAAGCCGAAACGCGCGCCCGAGAAGCGAAGCTCGAAGCGAAGGACCTGATCGTCCAGGCCAAGGCTGATCTGGACAAGGAGAGTCAGTCGCAACGCGCCGAGATCCTGGCGCTGGAGAAACGATTGCTCCAGAAGGAGGAGAGCCTTGATCGAAAGGTGACTCAGTCTGAACGGCGTGAAGCCGATCTGCAGGCCAAGGAGCGAGCGGTCGCAGTGCGGGAGAACAGCCTGGGGGAGAAGGAAGCCAGTACGGAGCGCCTGGTGCGGGAGCGGATGGCAGCGCTTGAGCAGGCGTCCGGGATGACGGCAGACCAGGCCAAGACCGCGATCTTGCTGGACCTCGAAAAGGAAGCCCGGTTTGAGGCGGCTAAGATGATCAAGCGCATTCAGGATGAAGCGAAGGAAACGGCGGACCGCGAGGCCAAGGAGATCATTACCCGCTCGATTCAGCGCATCACGCGGGATTACGTCGCGGAATCTACGATCTCGGTGGTGGCCATTCCGAGTGACGGGATGAAAGGACGCATTATCGGCCGGGAAGGCCGGAACATCCGGGCGCTGGAAGCAGCAACCGGTGTGGATCTGGTGGTGGATGAAACGCCAGAAGCAGTGATGATTTCCGGCTTTGACCCGCTGCGCCGGGAAATCGCGAAGGTCTCGCTGGAGCGGCTGATGGCCGATGGGCGGATTCATCCCACCCGCATCGAAGAGGTCGTGGAACGGGTTAAGAAGGACATTGATAAGATGATGATCGAAGAGGCGGAGAAGATCCTCTTCGAGCTGGGCATTCCGGGCGTCCATTCCGAGATCATCAAGCTGCTCGGGCGGTTAAAATTCCGCACCAGCTATGGTCAGAACAATCTGTACCACGCGCGCGAAGCGGCGTTTATCTGCGGAATCATGGCCGCGGAACTGGAGCTGGATGTGAGATTGGCCCGCCGCGGGGCGCTGATGCATGATATGGGCAAGGCCTTAAGCCAGGAAGAAGAAGGACCGCATGCCATCATCGGGGGCGATTTCGCGAAGAAATACGGAGAAGAGCCGCGGGTCGTGAATGCGATCGCTGCGCACCATGAACAGGTGGACCCGATTTGCGCCGAGACGGTGCTCGTGGCGGCGGCGGAGTCGCTCTCTGCCGCGCGTCCAGGGGCGCGCCGTGAAACCGTGGAGGCCTATATTAAGCGGCTCGAAAAACTTGAACGGCTGGCGGTGGATTACAAAGGCGTGGAGAAGGCCTATGCGATTCAAGCCGGTCGCGAGATCCGCGTCATCGTCAAACAGGATGCCATCACGGACCTCGAGTGCTCCCAACTTTCGAGAGACCTGGCCCGCAAGATTGAGCAGGA
>Ga0184623_10000413_pt1 | contig 17919 bp, 18 predicted proteins | sample PLM1_100_b1_FD_133138 | JGI IMG/M metagenome (GOLD analysis project Ga0184623, IMG submission 133138) | Groundwater sediment microbial communities from an aquifer in East River, Colorado, USA - PLM1_100_b1 | ecosystem: Environmental > Terrestrial > Soil > Riparian zone | place: USA: East River...
CAAATTCACCAAAGGCACCCTGAAAGATCCCATCACCGGCAACCCTCCGCAGATCTCGATACAAGACGAGCGCAAAGCATTGCGAGACTTCCGCGTGGCACGGTCCCACGCCATCTACCGAAACGACCGTCCAGCAGAATTGCGGGACCTGCGGCCCGGCGATGCAATCAGTTTCCTGAGTCGTGGAGATGTAGGCGATGTCGCCTACATTGAAGCGACGGCGCGCTAACATATGCCCATCGAGTCTAACGGGTCTACTCTGCCAGACGGAGTGATCCGTTTATGACGTTTTTCTTGGAAACTGCAAACCTTGAAGAGATCCGCACCGGTGCACGCTGGGGCCTCGTTGATGGGATCACGACCAATCCCTCGCTCGCCGGCAAAGAGGGCATGGATTACCGCGATCTCATCCGGGAGATCGCGAAGATCGTCTCGGGACCGATCTCGGTGGAGACGACCAGCAACGATCCCAAAGAGATGGTTACGCAGGCCCGCGATTATGTCACCTGGAGCCAGAACGTCGTCGTCAAGGTGCCCGCAACGGCCGAAGGGATCACCGCGGCGATGGAGTTGCGGGATCTCGGCATCCGCGTGAACGTCACCCTCACCTTCTCCGTGAACCAGGCGATCCTGGCGGCGAAGGCCGGTGCGTTGTTCGTGAGCCCGTTCGTGGGCCGCCTGGACGACGCCGGCCACGACGGCATGGATGTCGTCAGGCAGACGGTTCAGGTGTACCGAAATTATGGCTTCAAAACGCAGGTGCTGGCGAGCAGCCTCCGTCACCCGCTGCACGTCACTGCCGCGGCGCTGGCTGGAGCGGACATCGCCACCCTGCCATTTAAAGTCATGGAGCAGCTGTTCAAACACCCGCTGACCGAGTCCGGTCAGGCCAAGTTCCTGGCCGACTGGCGCAAACTCCAGACGGAACTCGAGAAGAAAAAGGCCAGAGTGTGAGTTAAGTACCACATCGTAACTCCTGTGTGCGTACATTCCATAATCCATAGTTGGTGGAGGTGGATCGGCATTGGCCGCCATCGCTGAACTCGAACAGAAAACCATGGACGAGCTCCAGAATCTGGCGAAAGAACTCAACATCGCCAACTTCCGACGCTATCGGAAGCAGGAGCTCATCATGCGCATCCTTCAGATGCAGACCGAGCAGTCCGGGTTGATGTTTCGCTCGGGGATCCTCGAGATCATGGCCGAAGGGTACGGCTTCCTTCGCCACGAGGGGTACCTGCCGGGATCCGAGGACATCTACGTTTCGCCATCCCAGATCAAACGGTTCGGTCTGCGGGTCGGAGATGAAGTGCTCGGACAGGTCCGTCCGCCCAAAGATAACGAGAAGTACTACGCCCTGCTTCGGGTCGAAGCGGTGAACGGACTCGACCCCGAACAGGCCCGCAACCGCCCCGACTTCGAGCGGTTGACCCCGGTGTTCCCCCACGAAAGGGTCAAGCTGGAGAGCGATGCGGACCTCACGACCCGGATGGTGGACCTGTTCGCCCCGATCGGCAAGGGGCAGCGCGCCATGATCGTATCTCCGCCGAAGGCCGGTAAGACGACGCTCCTGAAGAAAATCGGCACCGCGGTGGTCACAAATTACCCGGAGATATACCTGATCGTTTTGCTGCTGGACGAGCGGCCGGAAGAGGTCACGGACATGCGGCGGTCAGTCGAGGCCGAAGTCGTGGCTTCGACCTTTGATCGACCCCCAGAGGAGCACATACAGGTGGCCGACCTGGTCCTGGAGCGATCCAAGCGCCTGGTCGAGGGTGGTCGCGACGTGGTTGTCCTGCTGGACAGCCTCACCCGATTCTCCCGCGCCAACAACCTTGTGATCCCCCCCTCCGGCCGCACGCTGTCAGGCGGTCTCGATCCGGCGGCCCTGCACCGTCCGAAGCGGTTCTTCGGGGCGGCGCGTAAGATAGAGGAAGGCGGCAGCCTGACCATCGTCGCTACGGCGCTGATTGACACAGGCAGCCGGATGGACGACCACATTTACGAGGAGTTCAAGGGCACCGGCAACATGGAGCTGCACCTGAACCGGAAGCTGCAGGAACGCCGGACCTTCCCGGCCATCGACATTAAGATGAGTGGAACGAGGCGCGAAGAGCTCCTCCTTACCGAGGATGAGCTGCGCAAGGTGTGGGTCCTGCGGAAGAGCCTGGAGCAGCTGGACACCGCGGCGATGACCGAGCTTATCCTGGACCGGTTCCGCAAGACTTCCAGCAACCAGCAGTTCCTCAAGTCGATCGTCAAGAGCGCCGAAGAAGACCTGCAGTAACTCTTCCTCCGCTAGGTATTTCCCGGCATTCCCCTGGGCATAGGGTGGATAGGCTCCTTTTGGCCCGGAAGCCTTTAACTTTGCGAAGGTTAGGTGGTATTTCGGTGCCCAAACCGGGCAGGAGTCTAATATACTGGGGCGAATAGGGGAAGGCCGCGGGCATAGGTTCTAGTCAGGGTTCAGTTCTCTTCGAACTTCGGCGAGGCGACAGAGAATGGGCTCCAAGGCTAAGTTATATGGCATCAGTACGCTGCTCGGCGGCCTGATGCTTTGGACATCGAGTGCACCCCAGTCGGCCGTTTCCTCTTCGCCGGTTCCCTTCCTTCAAGCAGTTCGCAATGAGGTTTCCATTGCCCGAACCTTTGCCCCACTGTTTCAGCTCCCGGCCCATGTCGAGGTGGCCAGCGCGGCCCCGGCGCCAAGCCCCACCCCATCCACCCCGCCGATCGTCATCGTGAAAGAGGGTCAGTCGCTATGGGACATCGCTACCGCTCGGGGAGTCTCGGTTGAGGCGGTCGCCGAGGCCAATGCCCTTTCTAATGCCGAGCTAATCAGGCCGGGCCAGCGCCTTGTCATTCCGCCCTCGGGCGCCCCTGCAAGAATCCAGAAGCCCATCAGGACAACGCAGAGACCACAGAGTCGGACAGCCCGCGCACCTGCGCGACGCCCGCAGCCTGCTTCAGGCTGGATTGTCGTCAAGCAGGATCAGACTCTTTCTGAGATCGCCGACCAGCACAGAACCTCGGTCCGCGCCCTGGTTAGTGCAAACGGTCTGCGCAGTGCGCATTCGATTCGGATCGGGCAGCGATTATTGGTTCCGGGACGGGGATCGGAGGCCGCTTCCGGATCCGGACGCGTGGCGATTGTCTCGCCGATCCCCACGAGCGTGGCAATGCGCCTTACAGGGTTCCTCTGGCCGGCCCGCGGCGTGCTCACCTCAAGGTTCGGCTGGCGGTCCCGCCGACACCATAACGGGATTGACATCGCCGCCCCTTATGGGACTCCGATCTTTGCGGCAAAGGCGGGCCGTGTGATTTTTTCAGGCTGGTACTACGGCTATGGCCGAACGGTCATCGTCGATCACGGCGATGTGACGACTCTCTACGGCCATGCCTCAAAACTGCTGGTCCGTAAGGGTCAGACCGTGGAAGCCGGCGAATCTATCGCCCGAGTGGGCAGCACAGGCGTGTCAACCGGCCCACACCTGCATTTCGAGATCCGCGTCAACGGAAGAGCCGTCAACCCACTGAAGTACCTCTAAACCGAGGGAACGCGGGAACTAGGGAATAGTCACTACCGTATCTACGTTCCTCTTATGGTTGTGTTATAATGCGCGGGTCTATAAGACTGAGGAGTCAGCTATGAAGAAAGGTATCCATCCCCAATACAAGCAGACCACCGTGACGTGCGCGTGTGGTGAGACCTTTGTGACCGGTTCCACGAGAGAGAACATTCGCGTCGATATCTGCTCCAAGTGCCATCCGTTCTACACAGGGCAGCGGAAGTACATTGATGCCGAAGGGCGTGTCCAGCGGTTTGCCAAGAAATACGGCCTTAAGGTCTGACAAGGACACAGGTCGAGGGACAAGGGAAGAGGGGAAACGCCCTCTTCCTTTTTCCTTTGTCCTTCTTCCTTTATGCCTTGTCCTTGCCGCCGAGCGTCTGCTGATCGGCGGTCAGGCGGTCATTGAAGGCGTCATGATGCGTTCCCCCCGATGGACATCGACGGCGGTTCGGCGTCCCACCGGAGAAGTTGTTGATACGACAGAGCGGGTCGACTCGCTGTTGTTGCACCATCGCTGGCTGAGGCTGCCGGTGGTGCGTGGCGCCATCACCCTGTACGAGGCACTGGTCATCGGCGTCCGCGCGCTGCTGTTCTCTGCTCGCGAGGCGCTGGGGGAAGGCGAGCCTCAGTCGCCTGCCACGGTAAGCCTGAGTGTTGCCCTTGGAATGGGACTGGCGATCGGGCTGTTTTTCGTTCTGCCTGCGGTCCTGATCAGACTTTTTGACCACTATTTCAGCACGGTCTATACGTTGAACATTGGCGAGGGCGCGATTCGCATTGCCGTACTCATTGGCTATATCGCGACCATCGGGCGGCTCAAAGACATCCGAAGGGTCTTCGCGTACCATGGCGCAGAGCACAAAGCCGTCAATGCGTACGAAGGCGGCGCCCCGCTCAGAGTGAATGAGGTCCGGCGGTTCAGCCGCTTTCATCCCCGTTGCGGCACGAGCTTCTTGCTCATTGTCATGATCGTGGCCATCGTCGTCTTTTCGTTCCTGGGCCGGCCGGGACTGTTGGTGCGTATCGCTGAACGGATTGTGCTGATTCCCGTTGTGGCCGGGATCAGTTACGAGATCATCCGTGCCGGTGCCCGGTACCGCTGGCTCCGCCCCCTGGTGGTGCCGGGCATGTGGCTGCAGAGACTCACGACGCGTGAACCAGAGGACCAGCAGCTGGATGTGGCGCTGCACGCACTTCAGGAGGTCCTCGAACGCGAACAGCCCTCTACTATAATGAGTGTACGATGATCGATCGCAGCGTGATGCTCGACAAGTTAGGGGCACTCGAGAACCGCTATGAGGAATTGATGCGGGCGCTCGCCGACCCAGGTATCTTCGCGCAGCCGGATCGGTATCAACAGGTCGCGAAGGAGCGCGCCAACCTCGAGGAAACGGTCAGCGCCTATCGTGAGTACCTTAAGGTCACGCGCGAACTTGAAGATGCAGACTCGCTGGCCCAGCATGAGCAGGATTCCGAGCTGCGGGAGCTGGCCCGGGCCGAGCAAGCCACTCTGCGCCGCCGCCGGGAAGAACTAGAGGCGAGGTTGAGAGGCCTGCTTGTTCCGAAAGATCCGTTCGCCAACCGCAACATCATTATGGAGATCCGCGCCGGAACGGGTGGCGATGAAGCGGGACTCTTTGCCGGCGACCTGTTCAGGATGTACTCGCGGTTTGCGGAACGCAAACGCTGGAAGGTTGAGGTTCTCGAGAGCAGTCCGACTGAGCTCGGCGGCTTCAAGGAAATCATCTTCGCCATTCATGGGAAGGGCGCGTACAGCCGCTTGAAGTACGAGAGTGGCGTGCACCGCGTTCAGCGCGTCCCGACCACGGAAGCGGGCGGTCGCATTCACACGTCCACGGCCACCGTGGCGGTGCTGCCTGAAGCTGAAGAGGTCGACATTCAGATCCGGCCCGACGAAATCGAGCTCGAGACGTATCGCGCGGGCGGCGCCGGAGGACAGAACGTCAACAAGGTCGAGACCGCGGTGCGCATTCGCCACCTTCCGACCGGGCTGGTTGTCGAGTGCCAGGATGAACGGTCCCAGCACCAGAACCGCGAGAAAGCGATGCGCATCCTCCGCGCCAGGTTGTTCGAGCGGGAAGTGCATCGGCAGCAGCAGGAGATCGCGCAGCAGCGCCGCCAGCAGGTTGGCAGCGGCGATCGCAGCGAGAAGATCCGCACGTACAACTTTCCGCAAAACCGGATGACCGATCATAGAATGCGCCTCTCCCTTCACCGCCTCGAGACAATTCTCGATGGCGATCTCGACGAAGTGACGGCCGCGCTGGCCGATGCGGAGGCGAAGGCGCTCGCCTCAGCTGCGACGTAACGCGACGCGCAACGCGTACCGCGGTTCGCATGCCTACGATTCGTGAGGTCTACCTTCTCGGTGTTGAGCATCTGCGTGCTTCCGGATCAGTCGAGCCTGCGATTGAAGCCGAAGTTCTGCTACGGCACGCGCTGCAGTGGAATCGGACCGTGCTCTATACCCGTTGGGAAACCCCGATAGAACCCGAACCGTTCTCTCGCTATCAAGAATTGCTCGAGGCACGGGCTACGGGCCGGCCGGTGCACTACATCCTCGGCGAGCGGGAGTTCATGAGTTTGACGTTCGCCGTGGACGAACGAGTGATGATACCTCGACCGGAAACGGAGATCCTGGTTGAGTTCGTTATCAATACATTTCGCGGCAGTCCCGGACCTCGGACCCCGGACCCCGGACCCCGTCAGTTAGTGATCATCGACGTTGGGACGGGCAGCGGATGTATCGCGGTCAGCCTTGCACACTACCTTCCACAAGCGCGTGTGTATGCGACAGATATCTCGAGGCCGGCAATACAGGTGGCGACCGAGAATGCCCGACGGCACGGTGTGGCCGAGCGCGTTGCCTTTCTCGAAGGCGATCTCCTCGCACCGCTTCCAAAACATCTGCTGAGGAATGTAGACGTCATTGCCGCCAACCCGCCGTACGTGTCGGTGGCTGAGGCGCCCATGCTGGCGCGAGAAATTCGGGAGTTTGAGCCCACCGTAGCTGTGGTTGCTCCCGGTGAAGCGACCGCCGTCCACCTGCAGCTGATCAAACAAGCCCCTCGGTGGCTGCGGTCCGGTGGTCTGCTGGCGATGGAGGTCGCTGCCGGGCAGGCCGACCCTGTGCGCGGGGCGGTCATTCGGGATGGCCGCTACGGAGATGTGCTGGTCCTGCCCGATCCTGGGGGAGTCCCGCGCATCGTTTCTGCGCGCACACAGAGGCAATAAACTAGGAAGACCGACGAGACTCAGAAGACTCGGAAGGCCAGCGGCGAATTAGTAGGCGATGTCCTACTACAATCTTACATTCTCCAATCTCTCCTCTCTCGAACAACGGCAACTACCCATATTGAGAGCCTGGTCTGGGGACATTCCCCGTCGCGCTGTCGAGACACTGTCCGCTGGAGGGGTGATCGTCTTTCCCACGGACACGGTGTACGGTGTCGGGTGCCGGATCGACAATGATGATGCGGTGCGACGGGTCTATGCGCTGAAGAACCGGCCCCGCACGGAAGCGCTGCCCGTGCTGCTCGCCGATGTAGCGCAACTTGATCAGTACGCGCGCGACGTACCGGCTGTTGCGCGACGCCTGGTCGGCCGCTTTTGGCCGGGGGCCTTGACGGTTGTTGTGCGGCGTTCCGACAGGATGCCTTCCCTCGTTGCAGGCGGAGGTTCCACCGTTGCTCTGCGTGTACCTAACCATCCGGTCCCCCGGGCGCTCATTGGGAAGGCCGGCGTCCCTATCGTCGGGACGAGCGCAAACACGCACGGAATGCCATCGCCGGTGACTGCGCAGCAGGCGGTGTTTGATCTGGGCGATAGGGTCGACATGGTTCTCGACGGCGGGCGAGTTTCGGGAGGGCGTGAGTCGACGGTTGTGGATGTCACCACAGACCCTCCAAGGGTATTGCGCGAGGGGGCCATTGCGGCACGTGAGATCGAGAGTACGGTAGCGCGGGCATGAAGATCGCGATTGCCAGCGATCACGCAGGCTACCGGCTCAAGGAAGACGTGAAATTGCTGCTTCGTGAGTTGGGACACGAGGTCCGGGATTTCGGGACGCACTCTGAGGACCCGGTAGACTATCCGGACTTCATTTCGCAGGCGGCCGAGGCAGTGGGACGTGGGGAGTTCGAGCGGGGCCTGGCGATCGGTGCTTCCGGCAACGGAGAGGCAATGGTGGCCAACAAGCATCCTGGTATCCGCTGCGCGCTGTGTCACGACGTCACGACGGCGCGGCTTGCCCGGGCGCATAACGACGCCAACATGCTGGCCCTCGGACAGCGCATCGTCGGGAGTGAAGTCGCAAAAGACATTGTGCGCGCGTGGCTCGAAACGCCGTTTGACGGGGGGCGCCACCAGCGGCGAATCGAGAAAATCGCGGCGCTCGAAGCGAGGCAGCTCGAGAATGGGAGAAAGGCGACAACGAGCTAAACAGCCGGCGGGGAAAGTGTACGTCTTTGATCACCCGCTGATCCTGCACAAGGTCACTATCCTTCGCGACAAACGCACGGGGCATAAAGAGTTCCGCGAGCTGGTTGAGGAGCTGGCGATGTTGATGGCGTTCGAAGTCACCCGCGCGCATCCCACACGAGAGGTTGAAGTTGAAACACCGCTGGCGATGACGAAGGGGCGCAGTATCGCCGGCCAGGAGATCGCCGTCGTCCCCATCCTGCGGGCCGGACTGGCCATGGAAACCGGAATCACGCGGCTGATCCCGACCGCCCGCATCGGCCACGTCGGCATTTACCGTGATCCCGAGAGCCTGGAGCCCGTCACCTACTACTCCAAACTGCCGGCCGACATTGCCGATCGTGAAGCGATGATCGTGGACCCGATGCTGGCCACAGGCGGATCGACGGTCGCGTGTATCGACACGCTGAAGCAGCGTGGCTGCAAGACGATCAAGGTGGTGGCGATTATCTCCGCGCCGGAAGGCATCAAGAAGGTCCACGAGGCGCATCCCGACGTCGAGATCTACACGGCCGCGATCGACAGCTACCTCAATGACCATGGGTACATCGTCCCTGGTCTAGGGGATGCTGGAGACAGGCTGTTCGGCACAAAATGACGATGGTCCACCATCGACTATCGGCAGTTGAGGGTTGAGCGTGCGTCCATCGTGGGATCAATATTTCATGCGAATGGCAGTGCTCGCGTCATCGCGGTCGACGTGTTTGCGACGACACATCGGCGCTGTGGTCGTGAAAGATCGTATGGTGCTCTCTACCGGGTACAACGACACGCCGCGTGGATTGCCGAACTGCGGTGACGGAGGCTGTGCGCGCTGCGCCTCTGACGTGCCGTCCGGCCAGGCCCTCGACACGTGCCTGTGCCTGCACGCGGAGCAGAATGGGATCATCCAAGCAGCCTACCACGGTGTCGCGATCGCGGGAGCCGCCATGTACATCACAAATCAACCCTGCCTGACCTGCGCGAAAATGATCGTGAACGTCGGCATCCGCCGGATCGTCTTTGGCGGTGATTATCCTGACCCTCTGGCAGCGGAGATGCTGTCTACCGCCGGCGTCACTGTGGAGCGCCTATCGATCGACGTCCTCGTTCCTGATCGATGACCTTGAGGTACCAAGTTACCGCGTTATCGCGCTACCGCGTTGCCGTCCGTTGCATTGGCGCCGCATTAATCGTCGCTTTGGCATGGACGTGGCCAGCCGTAGTGCGGGGCCAGATCCCGCGGCTGTTCCCCGACGGCATTATGGTGGGCGACGTGACGGAGTCCCAGGCCGTCGTCTGGACACGTACGAACGGCCCTTCGACCGTCCGGATCGAATACGGGAGGACCGCGGCCGCATTGAGTCAGTCCACTCCTCCAGTGCAGACCGCTCCAGCATCGGACTATGTTGCCAAGATCGATCTCAGCGGTCTCCGTCCTGCGACCCGCTACCACTACCGCGCGAGCGCCGAGAGGGAGGGACAGCGCGCCGTCACTCTGGAGGGCACATTCATGACCGCGCCGTCTTCCACGGAGGCCGCGAACGTTGCGTTCGCGTGGGGAGCGGATCTCAGCGAGAGGTTCAAACCTTTCAGAATATTCACCGCCATGCGGTCCAGGCGCCCCGACTACTTCCTGCTCCTTGGCGATACCGTATACGCGGACATTGATGGTAACGCTAGAACGCTTGAGGAGTACCGGGCCGCCTACCGGCGAAATCGCGATGACGAGGCCCTGCCTCGATTCGTCAGGTCCGCAGCCATATATGCGACCTGGGATGACCATGAGGTCTCGAACAACTTTGACAGCACTCACGCGCGCATACCTATCGGCCGGCAGGCGTTTTTGGAAAACTGGCCTATCCGATCTGATCCCGCCGACCCGCGCCGGTTGTACCGCTCGTTTCGGTTTGGCCGGCTTGCCGAAGTCTTCATCCTCGACACAAGGCAGTATCGTTCTCCAGCCTTTGAGCGCGATACGTCGCGCAAGACCATGCTGGGAGAGGCGCAGAAAGAATGGCTGAAGCGAGGACTGCAACGATCCGACGCCGCGTTCAAGATTATCTGTAGCAGTGTGCCGCTGAAATACCACGGTGCCGATTCCTGGGAAGGCTACACCACCGAGCGCAATGAACTGACCAGATTCATTACCCAGAACGACATCAGACGTGTGGTCTTTCTCACGGGAGACGTGCACTACGCCGCCGTGCTACGGTACCGGGAGGGATTCGTCGAAGCAATCGCGGGACCGCTCGCGATGTTCATCAATAACCGCCGCCCGGCGGCCGGCGAGCCTGAAACAGAGTTCTCGTTCAACGCGAGTTTCACGTTCGGCCTGGTGAAAGTGACCGGGAATCCACCACAACTCACGATAGAAATCTACGACGTAGAGAATCGCCTGCTGCATCGGACGACCGTTCAACCCTAAACAGCGGGAACACGGGAGCGTGGGAACGCGGGAACATGGCAATACTCCAAAAACACCTCAGGTTCGCGTTCCCGGGTTCCCGCGTTCCCCCGTTCCCGCCGTTCGTGCTATAATCGCCGTTGGTTTTCCGGAGGAACGAATATGGAACGAGTGAGCTTGGAAGCCAAGCGTCGCGACGGGACAGGCACAAATCGCGTCCGCAAACTCCGCCTGCAGGGTTTGGTGCCGGCAGTCGTCTACGGGCGTGGGCGGGAGCCGATGCCGGTCATCGTCGAAGGCAAGGCGCTGCGCGCGTCCTTGCACACGCACGCGGGGCTCAACGTCCTCATCGACCTCTCGATCGTGGACGGGAGCCGATCGGCAGAGACCGTGATGGTGAGGGAAATTCAGCGGGGGATGTTCAAGCGCGACATTATTCACGTCGACTTCCATACGATTGACCTGGCGGAGAAAGTGGAAGCGCACGTGCCGCTAGTCTTCACGGGCCAGGCGAAGGGTGTTGTGGACGACGGGGGTGTGCTCGAGATCCAGCTCCGCGAAGTGGTCGTCGAGTGTCTCCCGACACAGATTCCCGAGTCGATTGAGATCGACATCTCTGCCCTCGGCGTCGGAGATTCGCTGCACGTCAGCGATATCAAGTTGCCGTCTGAGGTCACGCTGGTCACGTCGGCTGAGGGCGCCGTGGCGACAGTCGTGATGCCCAAGGAGATCGAGGAAGTCGCGCCGGCGGCTGCGGCGGCACCGGAAGCCGCGGCAGTCGAAGGTGCGGTGCCCGAGGCTGCGGCAGAAGGGAAGCCTGCCGAGAAGGCCGCTGAACCCGTGAAAGCTGAGAAACCCGAGAAGCCGGAGAAGCCTGAGAAGAAGGAGAAAGAGAAGGAATAGTCGGCAGTCTGCAGTCAGCCGCATAATTCCGCAGGAAGGCAGAAGGCATGTTCACGCCGGCTGCCTTCTGTATGTTAGATGAATGAAACTGATCGTGGGGCTCGGCAACCCGGGCAGCCGCTATCGAGGTACGCGGCACAATGTGGGTTGGGACGTGCTCGAGCGCCTGGCCCGCAAGCATGGCATCGCCATTGAGGAAGACACCGGCTGGGCTGAAGTCGGCCGTGGAGACATCGGTCCTCACCGGGTTGTGCTCGCCCGGCCGATGACATACGTCAACGCGAGCGGGATGGCTGTGCAGGATCTCAAGCGCCGCTACCGGGTGAAGCCCTCGGACCTCTTTCTGATCGTGGACGATCTTGATCTCCCGCTGGGCCGTCTTCGGTTACGGCAGAAGGGTACCGCGGGCGGGCACAACGGTCTGCGATCAGTGATTGAGGCACTGGAGACCGATGACTTCCCCCGCATGCGCGTGGGGATCGGGCGGCCCCCTGGGAAGATGGACGCCGCCGATCACGTCCTCGCCCGGTTCAGCGCCGAAGAGCGGCAGATGCTGAACGACGCGCTTGATCGGGCAGTCGAAGCGCTCGAGGTTGCGATCGTTGATGGTGTTGACGTCGCGATGAATCGATTCAATGCAAAACTCCAGGCCGGCGTTAAATCTCAGGAGGATGGCCGAGTATGATTGCGGGGGAGAACTCGATGGCTGACCGTATTCCACCGGGGCAGTACCAAACTGAGAAGTGGCCGGTACTCCACGCTGGATCGATTCCTCGCTTCGATCCGGCGCGGTGGGATTTTCGCATCTTCGGCGAGGTCGAAGCACCGGTACGCTTGAGCTACCAGGAGTTCCGGGCGCTGCCCAGAGCCGAGCTGACCCGAGACATCCACTGCGTGACGGCGTGGTCGAAACTCGACGTCAGGTTCGAAGGTGTGCCCGCCAAACTTGTTCTGGGGCTCGCGAAGGTGAAACCCACCGCGAAGTTTGTGATGGTGCACGCGGAGCAGGGCTATGAAGCCAACCTTCCCCTTGAATATCTTCTGGCCGACGACGCGTTGTTCGCCGACCGTGCCGACGGCAAGGATCTGACACCCGAACACGGCTGGCCGCTGCGTCTGGTTGTCCCGCGCCTGTATTTCTGGAAGAGTGCGAAGTGGGTCCGAGGCATTGAACTCATGGCCAAGGACCGGCGTGGATTCTGGGAGCGCAACGGGTATCACAACCATGCCGACCCTTGGAAAGAGGAAAGGTACTCCGATCCGTGGTCCTAGAGGAGCCTATCGATGAGTGAAGCAACAATTACCCTTCCGCAGTTCGGGCCGCTCGAGACTGCACTGCTGTGGATCGTGCTCGCGAGCAGCATCGTGGCCCTGGCCTACGGCTGGTACCTTCGCCGGCGGGTAATGTCCAGAGATCCCGGACCGCCGTCGATGGTGAGCGTGGCCACCGCCATTCAGGAAGGGGCGATGGCGTACCTGAATCGGCAGCTGCGGACGATGATGCCGTTCATCGCGCTGGTCACCATCGGGCTCTATCTTCTGTACCGGCCGATCTATGCTGAGCGGTCGGACCTGGCGATCGGCGTCGCGGTCGCGTTCCTGCTCGGTTGCTTTGCATCCTACGGAGCCGGGTATGTTGGTATGACCTCGGCCGTCCATGGTAACGTTCGGGTGGCCAATGCGGCACGGCGCAGCTACCGGGAGGCGTTGCACATCGCGTTTCAGGCGGGCACCATCTCCGGCATGTTTACCGTGGGGCTGGGACTGCTGGGCGCGACGATCATGTTCATGTACTTCCGCGAGAACGCGATGCGCGTTTTGGTGGGTTTCGGCTTCGGCGGCTCGCTCGTCGCGGCGTTCATGCGCGTCGGGGGCGGCATTTATACCAAGGCAGCCGACGTAGGCGCCGACCTCGTCGGGAAGGTTGAGGTCGGAATCCCTGAAGATGATCCACGGAATGCAGCCGTCATCGCAGACAACGTTGGCGATAACGTGGGCGACTGCGCGGGGATGGCGGCGGACGTCTTCGAAAGTTACGAAGTCACGCTCGTCGCGGCAATCATCCTCGGCGCAGCGACGCTGCTCGATCCGGAGTTTGTCGCACGCTACGGCGGGCCCGCGGCCGCCGGCGCCTTTGCTTTGAAGCTCATCATCTATCCCTTGCTGGTCCGGGCGATCGGGGTCTTTGCATCAATGTTTGGTACATGGGTGGTGAGGGGCCGCGATGAGGAGATTGGCGATCCGATGCGACCGATCAACGTCGGATTCTGGACAGCAGCTGTTCTGTCGGCGCTGGGGTTCGGTCTCGTCAATGCGTTCTATCTAAAGGATCCAACCACGGGCGCTCCTGACTTCCGATTCTTCTTCGCGACCCTGACCGGGATTCTGCTGGCGCTGGTGATCGGCTGGCTGACCGAGATCTATACGCACCCGGATCGAGGTCCTGTGCGCGAGATCGCTTACTCAGCGAAGACAGGTCCCGCCACGCTGCTTCTCACGGGTCTGGGCGCCGGTCTGGAGAGCACCGTGTGGGCGATCCTGGCTATTGCGGTCACGCTGGCGGCCTCATTCACAATCTTCAGCGGAAGTGTTGCGCTCGGAGCGTATGGGATCGCACTCGCGGGATTGGGTTTGCTCACGACCACGGGGTACATCCTGGCGGAGGACACGTTCGGTCCCATCGTGGACAATGCCAACGGCATCTTCGAGATGTCGGGAGTGGAGCGTGGGGAGTCGCCGGCAGGTCGTATCGTGGCGCGGCTGGACCAAGTCGGCAACACGACGAAGGCGCTCACCAAGGGCTTCGCGATCGCCACCGCGGTCGTGGCAGCCATCGCGCTGTTTCGCTCGTTTATCGGTGAGGCACGGCTCTTTGTGCGCGTCGAAGAACTTGTCGGCTCGAGCGCGCAGCAGGCGGGCGAAATGCTCTCCCGCGTCGGCATTCAGGTCAATCTTCCCCTCGTGTTCATCGGTATGCTGATCGGCGGCGCGGTCCCGTTCCTTGTGTCGGCATTCCTGATCCGTGCAGTGGGACGATCGGCGTTCCTCGTGGTGGAGGAAGTGCGCCGGCAATTTAGGGAGATTCCCGGACTGCTCGCGGGAACCGCGCGACCCGACTATTCCCGCTGCGTGGATATCGTGACTAAGGCGGCACAGCGCGAGCTTATGGGACCGGGCATCATCGCGATCAGCGTGCCAATCCTGGTTGGTTTCGGGTTGGGCGCGGCCCCGCTCGGCGCATACCTCGCCGGTGCGATCCTCACGGCGCAGCTGCTGGCGGTCTTCATGGCCAACACCGGCGGCGCGTGGGACAATGCCAAGAAAAAGATCGAGGATGGTTACCTTGGCGGCAAGGGCAGCGACGCCCACAAAGCGGGGGTGATCGGTGATACGGTCGGTGATCCTCTCAAGGACACAGCCGGACCAGCCCTCAACCCGATCATCAAAGTGATGAATCTCGTGGCGATCCTCATCGCGCCGGTCGTGATCGCTCCGATTTCGTCCGGCGTGCGTCTCAGCGTCGTCGTCATCACACTCGCGCTCGTCACAGTTGCGGTCGTCCTGAGCCGGCGGACCACGATTCATGAAGAAGAACTCACGCCCCCTACGGGTCCTGCCAAACCACCGAGGCCCCCGGCGCTTGTGAGATAGACCAAAACCGTGGCGCTTGCCGCCCTGAAGCGAGTACTGGTCGGGCCTCCTCTAGAGACCCGCCAGCTGATCCACCAGCGCATCACCAAGCTCAAGGGGCTCGCGGTCTTCTCCTCCGATGCCCTGTCATCCACGGCGTACGCTACCGAAGAGATCCTGCTCGTCCTCGTGGCCGCTGGCGCCGCAGCTCTGCAGCTCTCGCTGCCGGTCGCCGCCGGGATTTCCGCGGTCCTGGCCATTGTCGCGTTTTCGTATTATCAGACGATTCACGCCTATCCATCGGGCGGCGGCGCGTACATCGTCGCTCATGATAACCTCGGCATCTGGCCGGGCCTGGTTGCCGCGGCGGCACTGCTGATTGACTACGTCCTCACGGTGTCTGTGAGCGTCGCGGCCGGCGTGGCCGCCGTCACGTCCGCCGTGCCATCACTGTTTGGCATCCGCGTCTGGCTCGCCATCGGTGCGATTCTCGTCGTCGCCGTGATCAATCTTCGGGGCGTGCGCGAGTCGGCGACGATCTTCGCCGTCCCTACCTACCTGTTCATCGGGAGCCTTGGGATTGTGATCGCCGTCGGGTTGGCGCGCACGCTCGGCCAGCCACCGGTCCCCCCACAGGTGGAACCGGCGGGTGCGTTCGCTCCACTGACCGTGTTCTTGATCTTGAGGGCGTACGCGAGCGGTTCCGCCGCGATGACCGGTGTGGAGGCGATCAGTAACGGGATTCCTGCGTTTCGCCCGCCGGAGTCGCGCAACGCCGGTATTACGCTGATCTGGATGGCGGCGATCCTCATTACGCTGTTCATGGGGGTGACGTTTCTCGCGCACCAGCTGGGGATCGTGCCGAGGGAACATGAGACCGTCGTCTCGCAGGTGGCCCGCGCGGTCTTCGGCACCGGGCCGTTCTATTTCATCGTTCAGGCGGCGACGGCGCTGATCCTCATTCTCGCTGCCAATACAAGTTTTGCCGACTTCCCGCGCCTGTCGTCCATCCTGGCGCGCGACGGTTTCCTGCCGCGCCAGCTCAGCAACCTCGGCGACCGTCTGGTGTTTGCGAACGGCATCATCGTCCTCGCGCTCCTCTCGGCGCTGCTCGTCTTTATCTTCCGTGCGGATACGCACTCACTGATTCCCCTATACGCAGTGGGCGTGTTCCTTTCGTTCACGCTGTCCCAAAGCGGAATGGTGAAGCGCTGGTGGACACGTCGGGGCCCCGGCTGGACGCGCAACCTGATCATCAATGGCATCGGCGCGCTGACCACGGCCGTGGTGCTTGCCGTTGTGGTGACCACCAAATTCCTCAACGGCGCTTGGATCGTCCTGGTGCTCATCCCGGTCAATGTCTGGATCATGTATCGCATCTACGCGCACTACCGGGAAGTGCGTGAACAGCTGACGCTCGAGGGCGCGCGTGTTCCGGAGGCGATCCGGAAGCACAAGGTCGTAGTGCCCGTCGGCGGGATGCACCGCGGGGTGCTGCCGGCGCTGCGCTATGCGAAATCGCTGGGCGGTGACGTCGTGGCGGTAACGGTGGACGTAGATCCGCGTCGCACGCAGGACGTGCAGGAAAAGTGGTCGCAGTGGGGGATGGACGTGCCTTTGAAGATCCTACCGTCACCGTACCGTTCGGTGCTCGATCCGCTGCTGCGTTACCTGAATAGCCTGGAATGGGAGATTGGCTTCGACCAGCAGATCACGGTCGTACTTCCAGAGTTCGTGCCCACGCGGTGGTGGCATTTCTTCCTGCACGGCCAGTCCGCATTTCTGCTCAAGCTTGCGCTCTTCTTTCGCAGGCGTCAAGGATACCGAGTCATGGTCGTCACCGACATCCCGTACTATCTCACCGAGGACGTACTTGCTCCCGATCGACCACCGCCTGCGCCCCTGGCCCTGCAGATTGCGTTGACCGCCACAGGGTGCGCGCTGACCGGCGCCGCGTTCGCCGTGTCCCTGATCCGCGAGTGGCCGGAGATTGCCACCGAGGTGCTCGGCATCGCATTCGTGATCACCCTGGCCGCGTTGTCGTTTCTCCTCTTGGTACGCGCCGTGGTCAGCGGACGCTGAAGTCCAGAACTCAATCGACCTTGACCTTTGGACTTCCAGTGTCGGGATGCCCTTTGCGCAATTCCTCGCGGGCCTGCCGGGCCAGTTCCTCGTAGCGGTGGCGGATCTGCTCGAGGTCTCGTTCGGTCAGTTCCTCCAGGTCTAGCAATGCGAGGTGCGCTCCCTTCATCGCGCGGATCAACTCATCCAGCTTTAGCTGCATGGCGATGCTATCGCGATTCTGCGTGTTCTGAATGAGAAAGACCATGAGGAACGTGATGACCGTAGTGCCCGTGTTGATGACGAGCTGCCAGGTGTCGCTGAAGTCGAACACCGGACCTGTAATTGCCCACACGAGAATGATCGACACCGCCGTGACGAACGCAATGGGTTGCGCCGTCGCGCGGGATGCCCACCGTGCGAAACTTGCGAACCGGCTCCTGGGTTTCACGACTCACCTCCTTCGAATCTGCACAAATCTACACAATCTACTCTAGCCACACGATCTACAAATCAGTTGTTCCCTGGATCGAAGTAAGTATCCGGCCTGAGATTGTGTAGATTGTGTGGCTTGTGTAGATCGTGTAGATTGTGGTCGTGCCGGACGACGCCGTAACCAACGCTTCGATCTCCGCACCTCGTCTTTCCGCATTCACGCCGCTTCGCCACAGGAACTTTCGGCTGCTCTGGACCGGGCTGGTCATCAGCAACACCGGAACCTGGATGCAGTTTGTGGCGCTGGGTTATCTGGTCGACCGCCTTACCCAGACGCCGCTGTACCTTGGGCTCCTTGCGGCCACGCAGGCGGTGCCGCGCATCACCTTCGCGCTGGTCGGCGGCGCGGCAGCGGACCGCATCGATCGCCGG
>Ga0184623_10000414_pt1 | contig 17885 bp, 14 predicted proteins | sample PLM1_100_b1_FD_133138 | JGI IMG/M metagenome (GOLD analysis project Ga0184623, IMG submission 133138) | Groundwater sediment microbial communities from an aquifer in East River, Colorado, USA - PLM1_100_b1 | ecosystem: Environmental > Terrestrial > Soil > Riparian zone | place: USA: East River...
CGCGCCCGGCTGGCAAGGCGGAGGAAGGAGGCGCACTGGGTTTGTGCGTCGACTGACGACAACGCCGCCAGGCGGGATGCGGGGCGTCGCGAGCCGGCGAGGGGTTTGCCAACAGGCTCTTAACCCGTGGTTTACTCAGCAACCACCTCGACTCGCCGCCCCCGCGGGCTGAGTCCGCCACCTTTTGAACACGTTTCCCCGGAGCGGCACGATGACGGTCACCCCGGTCCCCGAGAACTTCTCGGGCGAGTCCCGAGATCCCCACTGGTACAAGCGGGCCGTCTTCTACGAGGTGCTGGTCCGGTCGTTCTTCGACAGCAACGGCGACGGCACCGGCGACCTGCGCGGACTGAGCGAGAAGCTTGACTTCCTGCAATGGCTGGGCGTCGACTGCCTGTGGCTGCCGCCCTTCTTCCAGTCGCCGTTACGCGACGGCGGCTATGACGTGAGCGATTTTGTCAGAGTCCTCCCTGAGTTCGGCACCCTCGGCGACTTCGTGGAGTTTGTCGATGCCGCGCACCACCGCGGGATGCGGGTGGTCATCGACTTCGTCGTGAACCACACCAGCGACCAGCACCCGTGGTTCCAGTCGTCGAGGACGGACCCGGACGGGCCGTACGGCGATTTCTACGTGTGGTCGGACACCGACGACAAGTACGCCGACGCCCGCGTCATCTTCGTCGACACCGAGGCGTCGAACTGGACTTTCGACCCGGTGCGCCGGCAGTACTTCTGGCACCGCTTCTTCAGCCACCAGCCGGACCTCAACTACGAGAACCCGCGGGTGCAGGAGGCCGTGCTCGAGGCGCTGCGGTTCTGGCTCGACCTGGGCATCGACGGCTTCCGCCTCGACGCCGTGCCGTACCTGTACGAGCGCGAGGGCACGAACTGCGAGAACCTCAAGGAGACCCACGACTTCCTCAAGCGGGTGCGCGCCGAGGTCGACCGGCTCTACCCCGACCGGGTGCTGCTGGCAGAGGCCAACCAGTGGCCCGCCGATGTCGTCGACTACTTCGGCGACCCGGCCGTCGGCGGCGACGAGTGCCACATGGCGTTCCACTTCCCGGTCATGCCGCGCATCTTCATGGCGGTGCGACGCGAGCAGCGTTATCCGATCTCGGAGATCCTCGCGCAGACCCCCAAGATCCCCGAGAACTGCCAGTGGGGCATCTTCCTGCGCAACCACGACGAGCTGACGCTCGAGATGGTCACTGACGACGAGCGCGACTACATGTGGGCGGAATACGCCAAGGACCCGCGGATGAAGGCGAACGTCGGCATCCGCCGCCGGCTGGCGCCGCTGCTGGAGAACGACCGCAACCAGATCGAGTTGTTCACCGCCCTGCTCCTGTCGCTGCCCGGCTCGCCGGTGCTCTACTACGGCGACGAGATCGGCATGGGCGACAACATCTGGCTGGGCGACCGCGACGCCGTGCGCACGCCGATGCACTGGACGCCCGACCGCAATGCCGGCTTCTCGACCTGCGACCCGGCGCGGCTCAACCTGCCTGTCATCATGGACCCGGTCTATGGCTACCAGGCGGTCAACGTCGAGGCCCAACTCCGCAACGGCAGCTCGTTGCTGCACTGGAAGCGCCGGATGATCGAGGTGCGCAAGCAGAACCCGGCATTCGGCCTCGGTGAGTTCATCGACCTCGGGGGTAGCAACCCCAGTGTGCTGGCCTACGTCCGGGAGTTCGGCGACGACGTCGTGCTCTGCGTGAACAACCTGTCGCGGTTCCCGCAGCCGGTCGAGCTGGACCTGCGGAGGTACGAAGGGGTCGAGCCCCTCGAGCTGCTCGGCGGCGTGCACTTCCCCCGTATCGGCGAGCTGCCCTACCTGCTCACGCTTCCGGGGCACGGCTTCTACTGGTTCCGGCTCCCGATGTGGTCGGCCAGCAGGCGCCATCGATGAGCGTGCTGGCGCGTGGGCGCGCCCTGGCCCGTCTACACCTGCCTACGGTGGTGGTGCGGAACGGCCTCACTCAGGCCGTGACCGCTTCCCTTCGCCCGCCTCCCATGGAAGGGGCTCGCTGATGGACGCTGAGCTGCGGAAGGAGCTCCTGCACGACTGGATACTGCGGCAGCGCTGGTTCGCCGGCAAGGGCCGCGAGTTCACCGTGCGCGCGACGCAGGAGCTCGCGCGCCTCGCCGATGGCCCGCCCGAGGTGTCGGTCCGGATCGTGACGCTGGACTATGCCGACGGGGGGGCAGAGGTCTATCAGATCCCGCTCGTGACCTACGACCACCCGGTCGGCTACCTCGACCACGTGCTCGTCCAGGAGAGCCATGGCCGGTGGACGTACGACGCGCTGCACGACAAGGAGGTCACCGGGATCTGGCTGCGGCACGTCCATGCCGGCGACACCGTAGACGATCTTGCGTTCCACCGCGAGCCGGGTGGACCGGACTTCCGGCTCGACGAGGCGAGCATCGTGATCGGCGCCGAGCAGAGCAACACGTCGCTGGTGTTCGGTGACGCCACGATCTTCAAGATGTTCCGCGGGCTCAACCAGGGCATGAACCCGGACATCGAGATGCACAGCGCGTTGTTCCGGGTCGGCAGCAAGCACATCGCGACACCGTTGGGCTGGGTCGACGGCCGCTGGGCCGATCCGGTGACGGGGAAGGCCGGCACCGGCAGCCTGGGGATGCTGCAGGTCTACCTGCGCACCGCGAGCGAAGGCTGGCATCTGGCAAGGACGAGCGTCCGCGACCTGTTCGCCGAGGCCGACCTGCACCCGGACGAGGTGGGCGGCGACTTCGCCGGGGAGGCCTACCGGCTCGGCCAGGCCACCGCCGAGGTGCACCGGGACCTCGCCCACACGCTGCCGACGGACACGCTGCGCCCGGCGCAGATGGCCGAGCTCGGCGCGGCGATGGAGGCCCGCCTCGACGCGGCGGCCACGGTGGTGCCCGAGCTGGCGCCGTACGTCGCGCCGCTGCGGGAGGTCTTCGAGGAGGTCGGCCGCATTCATCGTCCGGTGCCGGTTCAGCGGATTCACGGCGATTACCACCTTGGTCAGGTGATGCGCACGGAGGCCGGCTGGGTGGTGCTCGACTTCGAGGGCGAGCCGGCCAAGCCGCTCGGCGAACGCCGTGCGCTGTCCTCCCCGCTGCGGGACGTGGCGGCGATGCTGCGGTCCATCGACTACGCCGCCCAGCACCTGCTGGCCGACTACCCGGGCGACCCGCAGCTCGCGTACCGGGCGACGGAGTGGGCCGAGCGCAACCGGGAGGCGTTCTGCGACGGCTACACCACCGCGGCCGGCGACGACCCGAGGAAAGACCAAGCGCTGCTGCGGGCGTACGAGATCGACAAGGCTGTCTACGAAGTCATCTACGAGCGGCGCAACCGACCGAACTGGCTGCGAATCCCGCTTTCGGCGATCGAACGGTTGGCGGCGTGATCGACTGCCCGTCTGCTGGCATGATCAGCTGTTGGCTTGGCATCTCGCGCGGAAGGGAATGAGCCCGACGTGGCCACCGACACGCACACCTCACCGCTGCCCGTAAGCACCGACGAGATCGACCGGCTGATTGGCGGCGCGCACCACGACCCGCACGCGGTCCTGGGGCCGCACCCGCATGACGGGGTGGTCACCGTGCGGGCGCTGCGGCCGTGGGCGCAGGGGGTCGCTGTCCTGGTCGGTGACGACCGCTACGAGCTGACGCACGAGCACGGCGGGGTGTTCGTCGGCGTCCTTCCCTATCCCGACGTGCCCGACTACCGGCTCGAGATCAGCTACGACGGCCGCGGGGCGGTCCGCATGGACGACCCCTACCGCTTCCTGCCGACGCTGGGCGAGATCGACCTGCACCTCATCGGCGAGGGGCGGCACGAGAAGCTGTGGGATGTGCTGGGCGCGCACGTCCGCAACTATGACGGGCTGGCCGGTCCGGTGACGGGCACCTCGTTCGCCGTCTGGGCGCCGAACGCCCGTGGGGTGCGGATGGTGGGCGACTTCAACTACTGGGACGGGCGCGGCCACCCGATGCGCTCGCTCGGGTCGAGCGGCGTGTGGGAGCTGTTCATCCCGGAGGTCGGCGACGGCACGAAGTACAAGTACGAGATCCTCGGCCACGACGGCGTGTGGCGGCAGAAGGCCGACCCGATGGCGTTCGCCACCGAGCATCCGCCGGCGACCGCGAGCGTCGTCTTCACCTCCCGGTACGACTGGGGTGACGACGCCTGGCTGGCCGCGCGGGCGAAGGAGAACCTCATCCAGGCCCCGATGAGCGTCTACGAGGTGCATCTCGGCTCGTGGCGGCGGGGGCTGAGCTACCAAGACCTGGCCGAGCAGCTGGTCGACTACGTGCGCGACCTCGGGTTCACGCACGTCGAGTTCCTGCCACCGATGGAGCATCCGTTCGGGGGGTCCTGGGGCTACCAGGTCTCGTCCTACTACGCCCCGACGTCCCGTTTCGGCTCGCCCGACGGCTTCCGCTACCTCGTGGACCGGCTGCACCAGGCCGGCATCGGCGTGCTCGTCGACTGGGTGCCGGCGCACTTCCCGAAGGACGCCTGGGCGCTGGCCCGCTTCGACGGCACGCCGTTGTACGAGCACGCCGACCCCCGGAAGGGCGAGCATCCCGACTGGGGCACGCTGGTCTTCGACTTCGGCCGGCGCGAGGTGCGCAACTTCCTGGTGGCCAACGCGATCTATTGGCTCGAGGAGTTCCACATCGACGGGCTGCGGGTCGACGCGGTCGCCTCGATGCTCTACCTCGACTACTCTCGGCAGCCCGGCGAGTGGGCACCCAACCAGTACGGCGGGCGGGAGAACCTCGACGCGGTCGCCTTCCTGCAGGAGACGAACGCCACCGTCTACCGCCGCGTGCCGGGGATCATCATGGTGGCGGAGGAGTCAACAGCCTGGCCCGGCGTCACGCGGCCGACGCATCTGGGCGGCTTGGGATTCGGCCTGAAGTGGAACATGGGCTGGATGCACGACTCGCTGTCTTACATGTCCAAGGAGCCGATCTACCGGCAGTACCACCACCACCAGATGACGTTCTCGATGATGTACGCATACTCCGAGAACTTCGTGCTGCCGCTGTCCCATGACGAGGTCGTGCACGGGAAGGGCTCGCTGCTGCGGAAGATGCCGGGCGACCGCTGGCAGCAGCTGGCCAACCTGCGCGCCTACCTCGCGTACATGTGGGCGCACCCGGGCAAGCAGCTGCTGTTCATGGGTGGCGAGCTGGCCCAGGAGGCGGAGTGGTCGGAGAGCCGCAGCCTCGACTGGTGGTTGCTCGAGAACCCCGACCATCATGGCGTCTACGACCTCGTCCGCGACATCAACCGCATCTACCGGGAGACGCCGGCGCTGTGGTCCCGCGACACCGACCCGACCGGCTTCCAGTGGATCGACGCCAATGACGCCGCCAACAACGTCTTCTCCTTCGTCCGGTGGGCCCCGGACGGCTCGGCGCTGGCGTGCGTGGCCAACTTCGCGGCTGTCCCACACGAGGGCCACCGGATCGGGCTGCCCTACGCGGGAACGTGGCGTGAGGTGCTCAACAGCGACGCCGACACTTACCTCGGCAGCGGCGTGGGCAATATGGGCGTCGTCCAAGCGACCGACGAGCCGTCGCACGGTCATCCGGCATCGGCGACGCTGCGCGTGCCGCCGCTCGGGACCGTCTGGCTCACACATGAACCTCCGCGATCTTGAGCTTTTTTGGCTTTGGGAGCGCTCCCATATCAAAATAGCTCAAGATCGCGGAGAGGTTTACCGCCGCCGTGGGATCGCTCGCTCGCTGCGCGCCGCGCCCGCCGGGATGGTTCCGACCACCTGGTAGCCGAAGACGACGGTGCCGGACGGCGCGCTGGCGAGATTGAGGGTGAATCCGTCCTGGCCGGCGCCGGAAACCCAGTAGGAGCCGCCCGGATTGCCCTGCGGCGTCACGACGACAACCGGCGCCACCGACGGGTCCAGGAACGGCGTGCCGAACGCGCAGAGGTTGCTCGTCCCCGTCGCGTCGCAGGTGCCCGCCCAGCCGCCGTCGCTGAGGTCGTAGACATTGCCAGCGCTGCCCGTGTCGCCGAGGGAGAGGACGCCGAAGACCCCGCCCGTGCCCATGACGCCCGTGCCCGGGCTGCTGCCGAACACGCCGGCGCCGCCGTCGGACGACGCTTCCCCGATCACGCCGTCGCCGCCGCTCCCGTTGACGCCCTGGCCGTAGACGCCGGCGCCCTGGGGCGAGATGTTGACGCCCTGCACCCCATAGTGGACGCCCGAGGTGGCGTAGCTCTTGGCGTAGAGGGCGTTAGAGCCGTTGCCCGTGGAACTCTGCCGCAGGAACATCGCGGAGCCGGTCCCTGTGCCGGACCCGGTTGCGCGGATGACGGTGCCCTTGCTCGCTGCGTCGATGCCCAGGCCGGCGCTGCTGTTGCTGGCACGGACAGCCGGAGTCGAGGTGCTGCTGGTGAAGCTGCCCGGCGCGGCCGACGCGACGGCCGGCACAACGAGGACCGCCCCACCGATGACCGCAAGCGGCCACGCGATCCGGCGCAGGCGAAGGCTGGACATTGAAAACATGTGTATCGTTCCCCCGTTTACCTGGCGTGCGATGGTTACGCAAATCTAGAGGATGTAGCCGCCTAACGGATCTAGCCGCCTAACTCCCGCCGAATCAGAACAGTGCGCTGGCCAGCGCCCGTCGCGCCCTGCCGACCCGCGGGTCGTCGGGACCGACGACCTCGAAGAGCTCGAGCAGATGCTGCCGCGCGCGCTCTCGGTCCGCCCCGCTCGAGCGGCGGACAACGTCGATCAGGCGGTCGAACGCGGCGTCCACCCGGTCGTCGACCACGTCGATATCTGCGGCCAGCGCTTGGGCCGCCACGTCGTCAGGGTTGGCGTCGGCTGCCTGCCGGGCCTCAACGGGGTCGACGGCGCCGATCCGCTCCACCAACTCGACCTGCGCGAGCCCGGCCCGCGCGCCTTCTTCGTCGGGGGAATCGGCCAGGATCTTCCGGTACGCCGCCGCCGCGCCGTCGAGATCGTTCTTCTCCAAGGCCGCGACCGCCTCGACGTAGCGCGGGTCGATCTGAGGTTCGGCGCTCGCCGAACGCTCCTCATCGGCAAGCGGAGCATCAGCACGGGCAGCACGGGCAGCCCCGCCAGCCACGTCAGCCACGCCAGTCACGCCATTGGCCGCCGCCACGCGCAGCAGCTCGTCGATATACTGCCGGACCTGCGGTTCCGGCAGACTGCCCATGAACAGCGGCACGGGCTGACCTTTGATCACCGCCATGACCGTCGGAATGCTCTGCACCGCAGCTGCCTGGGCGATGTTCGGATTCGCGTCCACGTCGATCTTCGCGAGCACCCACCGGCCGGCGTACTCCTGCGCCAGCCGCTCCAAGATCGGGCTCAGTTGTTTGCACGGCTGACACCAGGTGGCCCAGAAGTCGATGACCACAGGGACGGTCATCGACCGCTCGGCGACCTCGGCAGGAAAGGTCTCCTCGGTGACGTCGATGACCAGGGACCCCTCCGGCGAGGCGGCGCCCGCGGAGGAGTCAGGTGGCGTGGACCCGGCGGAGCGAAGCGCGGAGAGGTCGATGGCGCCGTAGGCGTTGAAAGTCGGCTGAGACATGCCTCCATCCTGCAACACGCCGCCACCGGTCAGAACCGCGGTGGCTCGGTGTACGAACCCCACTCCTCGCGCAGCGCGCCGCAGATCTCACCGAGGGTGGCCTCCGCGCGGGCAGCGGCGAGCATCGCGGGCACGAGGTTCTCCTCGGTGCGCGCGACCTCGACCATGCGGGCCAATGCGGCGGACGCCGCGGCATTGTCGCGGCTGGCCGTGCGGTCCTCGAGCACGCGGCGCTGCTCGAGTTCGACCTCGTGGGAGACGCGCAGGATCTCCAGCGGCTCCTCGATCGTCTGGTTGTGGACGTTGACGCCGACGATCTTCTTCTCGCCCTTCTCCAGCGCCCGCTGGTAGGTGAACGCGGCGTCGGCGATCTCAGCGGTGAACCAGCCGTCCTCGATGCCCCGCAGAATGCCCGAGGTCATCGTGCCGTCCGCGCTCATTCCCCGGATGCGCTCGAAGATCTCCTCGGCCTCTGCCTCGAGCCGGTCGGTGAGGGCCTCGACGTACCACGCCCCACCCAGCGGGTCGGCGACGTTGGCGACCCCGGTCTCCTCCAGCAGAACCTGCTGCGTGCGCAGCGCGATCTCGGCCGACTTCTCGCTCGGCAGCGCGAGCACCTCGTCGAGAGCGTTGGTGTGCAGCGAGTTGGTGCCGCCGAGCACGGCCGCCAGCCCTTCGACCGCCGTGCGGACGATGTTGTTGTCTGGCTGCTGCGCCGTCAACGAGACGCCCGCGGTCTGGGTGTGGAAACGCAGCCAGCAGGCCCGATCGCTGCGCGCGCCGTAGACGTCGCGAAGCCACCGCGCCCATATCCGCCGCGCGGCTCGGAACTTCGCGATCTCCTCGAAGAAATCGATGTGAGCGTCGAAGAAGAACGACAACCCGGGCGCGAACACTTCAAGGTCGAGCCCTCGGGACAGCCCCAGCTCGACGTAGCCGAAGCCGTCCGCGAGTGTGAAGGCCAGCTCCTGCGCCGCCGTCGACCCGGCTTCCCGGATGTGGTAGCCCGACACCGACAAGGGCTTGTAGGCCGGCACCTCCGCCGCGCAGTACTCCATGAGGTCGCCGATGAGCCGCAGATGCGGCTCGGGCACGAACAGCCACTCCTTCTGTGCGATGTACTCCTTGAAGATGTCCGTCTGCAGCGTGCCGTCGAGCCGGCCGATGTCGACGCCCTGCCGCTCGGCGGCAACGAGGTACATGCAGAAGATCGGCACAGCCGGCCCACTGATCGTCATCGAGGTCGTCACCTCGCCGAGCGGGATGCCGGCGAACAGCAACTCCATGTCGGCTGCCGAGTCGATCGCGACGCCGCAATGCCCGACCTCGCCCAGGGAGCGCGGGTCGTCGGAGTCGCGGCCCATGAGGGTGGGCATGTCGAACGCCACTGACAGCCCGCCGCCACCTGAGCGCAGGATCATGTGATAGCGCTGATTCGTCTGCTCGGCACTGCCGAAGCCGGCGAACTGCCGGATCGTCCAGGCCCGGCCGCGGTAGCCCGTGGGGTAGAGCCCGCGCGTGAACGGGTACTCGCCGGGCCACCCGATGCGCTCGAAACCGGGGTAGGTGGCCCCCGGCGCCGGTCCATAGGCCGGGTCGACCGCGACCCCCGACAACGTGGTGAAATCTGCGTCGCGCTTGCGGGCGGCGTCATAGCGCCGCTGCCAGCGCTCGCGACCCGCCTCGATCTCGGTGGCCTCCACGGCGGCTCCCTGGTCATTCTGTGACGGCGCGGAGCGGACTGCGCCGCGCGTTGTCATAGCCAGGGTATCCGCAACGCAGGTAATGAGCGGACCGACGCAGGGAGCGAACCAATGCGGTCCCTCGTGCGTATTACCAGATAGCGTTCACTTCAGCGCCAACACCGTCGGCACTCCCCCACCGGCCGACGGCGGCGCGTGAACGCATCTCGGATGCTCTGCCGGCGGCCTGCCGCCCCCTCACGCCAGCCGCCGGCGGAGCTCCGTTGCCCTGCTAGCTGGTTCGCTGCGCTCACGTGCTCAGGGCGTCGCCAGCTCCTGCGCGCTCCTCGGTCCAGCCACCGCCGCGCTCTCCGGCTAATTTCCCCGTTTTGGGGCCTAGGTGCCGTCGGAGCTGCCGTTGTTGTTCCCCGGGCCGTCGTCGCGCGGCGCTCGTGGCGGTGGTGGCGCCGGCCGCTGCGGCCGGACGATCAGCTCCGTCCGCTCTTTCACGACGTAGAGAGGCTGGGTCGCGTCCGGGTCGTTGACCGTAAGCGTCGTTGTGTCCAGGACGGGGGCCGGCGCGGGCTTCTTCGCCGGCTCCGGCTCCTTGCTGCCGAACAGCAACTCAGCGATCTGCCGATATGCGGCGTCGGGCCGTGGGATGTAGGGGATGCGGGAGAGCGCCTGGTCTTGACCGGCGGACTCTACGATGAACTCGCCGTAGCCGAGGATGCGCCCGGCCCAGGACCGCTCGTAGGTCATGTCAGTCACGCGGGCGAGCGGCATCATCGCGACCTTGCGGGTGACCAGCCCGCTGATGGTGACGATGCGCTTGTCGGTGACGATCAGCATGTCATTGACCCACTCGAGCACTCGCCAGGTCGACCAGCCCGCGACGACGAGCACCCCCCACCACAGCAGGTCATCGACGCTGGAGTCCTCTCGAATGGTGGCGTCGACCCATCCGGCGAGGATGAGCGCGCCGAGAAGCCACAGCATCGGGCGCCACAGGATGACCGGATGTCGGAGCATCGAGACGACCCGGCGCTCCGACGGAAGTAAATAACGGTCGCTCGGTGAGCGCCCGAGCTGCGGCATCATCAGCGGCTCACGCGAACAGGCTCTCGAGGAACTGGGCGAACGAGTTGCCTACGCCTTCGAGGCTGCCCAGCATGCCCCGAACGGCGCCCGCAGCACTCTCAGGCGAGGTGAAGACGTAGAACAGGACGAATGCGACAGCCCCCCAGATCAGCAGCTTCCTCGGCACTGGAGTCTCCCTAGATCTCGATCACGGCCCGCGACCAGTGTTCTACCGCATCTCCTCCGAAGATCCTACGGCGACACGGAGTACCGGCATAGCACCCAGCGTAACGGCTTCGTTACGGGCGGGTGGTACGCACGCATGGCTCTTCTGCTGTATAGCTTGCGCCACGCCTAGCACGCAGCGGAAGACCGCCACGCCCTATAGTCACGATCTCGTCAAGTTGGCCGGCGAATCGGCGGTCAAACCGGCCACCAACTCGTCCGCGGCGGCGTATGGGTCCAGCTCGCCCGCCACTACCCGGCCGGCCAGCTCGGCAAGGCGGTTCCCGCCGTGGAGGTCACCGATCCGCGAACGCAGCGCGGTGAGCGCGATCGCCTCGACCTCGTCACAGGCGCGCCGCCGGCGGCGGCGCGCCAACTCGCCGGTCTCTTCCAGCCAGGCGCGATGGCGCTCCAGCGCGTCCACGACCTCGTCGACCCCGTCGCCGCGGGCGGCCACGGTCTTGACGATCGGCTGCCGCCACGCCCCCGGCGCTCGCCCGGTCAGCCCGATCATCGAACGCAGGTCGCGGACGGTCTGGTCGGCCCCGTCGCGATCGGCCTTGTTGACGACGAACACATCGGCGACCTCCAGGATGCCGGCCTTGGCCGCCTGGATGCCGTCGCCCATGCCCGGCGCGAGCAGGACGACCGTGGAGTCAGCCAGCGCGGCAACATCGACCTCGGCCTGGCCGACGCCGACGGTCTCGACCAGGATGACGTCGCAGCCCGCGCCGTCGAGCACCCGCAGCGCCTGCGGCGTCGCCCAGGCCAACCCGCCCAGGTGCCCCCGGCTGGCCATGGAGCGGATGAAGACGTCGGGGTCGGTCGCGTGCTCCTGCATGCGCACCCGGTCGCCGAGCAAGGCCCCGCCGGAGAACGGCGACGACGGATCGACCGCGAGCACCCCGACCCGCCGGCCGAGCGCGCGGTAGGCGGCGACGAGAGCCGAGGTCGACGTCGACTTGCCGACGCCAGGGGCGCCGGTCAGGCCGACGACGACAGCGCGACCGGCGTGCGGCGCGAGGGCTGCCATCACCTCGCGGAGGGCGGGGGAAGCGTCCTCAACGAGGGATATGAGCCTGCCGACCGCCCGCGCCTCGCCCTTGCGCGCGCGTTCGACGAGGTCCGGAACATCGACCGGGCGCATCAGCCGCGCCCCCACTCTCCGCGATCTTGAGCTTTTTCGCAGGTGGGAGCGCTCCCATTCGAAAATAGCTCAAGATCGCGGAGGTGGGGTGGGGTCAAGGTTCTCAGGCCTTGGGCACCCGGATGATCAGCGCGTCGCCCTGGCCGCCGCCTCCGCAGAGCGCGGCCGCGCCGACGCCGCCCCCGCGGCGCTGCAGCTCAAGGGCTAGGTGCAGGGCGATCCGGGTGCCGGACATCCCGATCGGGTGGCCGAGCGCGATGGCGCCTCCGTTCACGTTGACGATGTCGGCGTCGAGCCCGAGCTCGCGCGTCGACTGGACCCCGACCGCGGCGAACGCCTCGTTGATCTCGACCAGATCGAGGTCGCCCGCGGCGATGCCCTCCTTGTTGAGGGCGAGCGCGATCGCGTTGGCCGGCTGCGACTGGAGCGAGTTGTCGGGGCCGGCGACGCTGCCGTGGGCGCCGATCTCGGCCAGCCAGGTCAGCCCGAGCTCCTCGGCCTTCGTCCGGCTCATGACGACGACCGCCGCTGCGCCGTCGGAGATCTGCGACGACGACCCGGCCGTGATCGTCCCGTCCTTGGCGAACGCCGGCCGCAGCCTGGACAGGGACTCCGCCGTGGTGTCGGGCCGCACCCCCTCGTCCTCGCGCACGACGATCGCGTCGCCCCGCCGCTGCGGGATCTCGACCGGCGCGATCTCCTGGTCGAAGACGCCGTTCTTCTGCGCGGCGGCGGCCCGTTGGTGCGACCGCGCCGCGAACTCGTCCTGCTCTTCCCTGGAGATGTTGAGCTTGGCGTTGTGCCGCTCGGTCGACTCCCCCATCGGGACCTGGTCGAAGGCGTCGGTCAGACCGTCGTGGGCCGTCGCGTCGAGCACCTCGACCGAGCCGTACTTGTAGCCCTTGCGGGCATCCTTGAGCAGGTGCGGGGCGTTGGTCATCGACTCCATGCCGCCCGCCACGGCGATCTCCAGCTCGCCGGCCCGGATCAGCTGGTCGGCCAGGGCGATCGCGTTGAGGCCGGACAGGCACACCTTGTTAATGGTGATGGACGGCACGGTCATCGGGATGCCCGCCTTGACCGCCGCCTGCCGGGACGGGATCTGGCCCGCGCCGGCCTGGAGCACCTGGCCCATGATGACGTACTCCACCTGGTCCGGCCGCAGGCCCGCCCGCTCGAGGGCGGACCTGATCGCGACGCCGCCGAGCTCGGCGGCGGAGAAATCCTTCAAGGCGCCGAGCAGCCGACCCATGGGGGTGCGCGAACCGGCGACGATGACAGAGGCGGGGAGAGCGGCGTCGGCCATCGGGACCTCCCGATAGATGGTTTGCGAACTGTGTGCCTTACCCTCACCCTACTGCCCGGTCACTATCTGGCATGAGGGCCAACCGACAGGAGAGCGACTGTGTTGACCCGCATCGATCACGTCGGCATAGCCGTCCGCGACCTCGACGAGGCGATCGCGTTCTACGAGCGGGCGTTCGGCCTCCACGTCGTCCACCTGGAAGTGAACGAGGAGCAGGGCGTGCGCGAGGCCATGCTGGCGGTCGGCGACTCGGGCTCGTGCATTCAGCTGCTCGCCCCCCTGCGCGCCGACTCGCCGGTCGGCCGGTTCCTGGACCGCAGCGGCGAGGGAGTGCAGCAGGTGGCCTACGGGGTCGACGACATCGAGGCGGCCAGCGCGGAGTTGCGCGCCGCCGGCTTTCGGCTCCTTTATGACGAGCCGAAGCGCGGCACCGCCGGGTCCAAGGTCAACTTCATCCACCCCAAGGACGCCGGCGGCGTCCTCGTCGAGCTGGTCGAGGCGGCGAGCGCCACCGGCGAGGCCGGACCGTGAAGGAGGTCCTCGAGGCGATCCTCGCCGGCGACAGCACGGCCGACGACTTCGCCGCGCTGCCGGTGCCGGAGTGCTACCGGGGCGTGGCCGTCCACAAGGACGAAACCGGGATGTTCGAGGGCGTGCCAAGTCGCGACAAGGACCCGCGGCGCTCACTGCACCTGGACGATGTCGCGGTGCCGGAGCTGGGCCCGGGCGAGGCGCTCGTCGCGGTGATGGCGAGCGCGATCAACTACAACACTGTGTGGACGTCGATCTTCGAGCCCGTGCCGACCTTCGCGTTCCTCGAGCGGTACGGCCGGGTGTCGCCGCTCGCCCGCCGCCACGACCTCCCTTACCACATCGTCGGCTCCGACCTCGCCGGCGTCGTGCTCCGCACCGGGCCGGGCGTGCATTCTTGGCGGCCCGGCGACGAGGTCGTCGCGCACTGCCTGTCCGTCGAGCTCGAATCGCCGGACGGCCACGACGACACGATGCTCGACCCGGAGCAGCGGATCTGGGGGTTCGAGACCAACTTCGGCGGCCTTGCCGAGCTCGCCCTCGTCAAGTCCAACCAGCTCATGCCGAAACCGGCGCAGCTGAGCTGGGAGGAGGCGGCGTGCCCTGGCCTGGTCAACTCGACGGCCTACCGGCAACTCGTCTCGCACAACGGCGCGGCGATGAAGCAGGGCGACACCGTCCTGATATGGGGCGCCTCCGGCGGGCTCGGGTCCTATGCGACACAGCTCGCCCTCAATGGCGGCGCCACACCGGTATGCGTCGTCTCCTCCCCAGAGAAGGGCGAGGTCTGCCGGCAGATGGGCGCGGACATCGTCATCGACCGCGCCGCTGAGGGCTTCCGGTTCTGGCGCGACGAGCACACCCAGGACCCCGGGGAGTGGAAGCGATTCGGCAAGCGCATCCGCGAGGCGACCGGCGGCGAGGACGTCGACATCGTCTTCGAGCATCCGGGGCGAGAGACATTCGGGGCGAGCGTCTATGTCGCCCGGCGCGGCGGCACGATTGTGACGTGCGCCTCCACCAGCGGATTTCTTCACCAGTACGACAACCGTTACCTTTGGATGAACCTTAAACGAATTGTCGGCTCGCATTTCGCCAACTATCGCGAGGCGTGGGAGGCCAACCGGCTGGTCGCCCGGGGAGCTATCCACCCAACGCTGTCGCGCACTTACCCGTTGGAGCAGACCGGCCAGGCAGCGTACGACGTCCACCGCAATCTGCACCACGGCAAGATCGGCGTGCTCTGCCTTGCGCCCGAGGAGGGCCTCGGCGTCCGCGACGAACAGAAGCGCGCCAGGCATCTCCAGGAGATCAACCGTTTCCGCACCGCCTGACAGCGCGTGACAGCGCGTGATCGCGTTCGCGCGTTGCCGTACATATGCGAGAAGTGATAACGTGACTACGTACCGCATCCGTTGACCATCACCTTGTCAGGCAGTCGCGACCTTTGTGTTCCTGGCTGACCGACGGGCTACCACTGCGTGCCGGTGTTCTGCGAGGATGCCCTTCCATGACCTCCGACCAGCAGGACGCCAAGCTCAACGCGTTCTTTGACGGCACTATCAGCAGCACTAGCGGCTCTTTCGACGTCGTGCTTCGCGGCTACGACCGCACCCAGGTTGACCGGCACACCCAGCAGCTGGAAACCGCACTTCAGCGCGCTGCCGCCGAGCTGGACTCAACGACGTCCAAAGTCCGCGCGCTGCAACGTGATCTCGAAGAGACGCAAAAGAACCTTCAAGAGACAGAGCGACCGAGCTACTCCGGGCTCGGCGCGCGCATCGAGGGGCTCCTTCGAGGGGCCGAGGAACAAGCCTCCGAGCTCGTCGCCGTGGCGAAGGGCGAGGCCGACGAAATCAAGGCCGCCGCTCGGGTCGACGCTGCCGAGCTGCGGGCATCCGCGGAGCAGGAGGCATCCGACCTCGCCGCCGTGGCCAAGCGCGACGCCGACGACGTGCGGCTCGAGGCCGAGCGGATCGCCGACGAGCTCAAGGCCGCGGCGCAACGTGAGTCCGACGAGCTGCTCGGCACGACCGAGCGCGAGGTCGCGAAGCTGCGCGCGGCGGCTGACCACGAGATCGCGGAGAAGCGCGCGACCACCGAGCGCGAGGTCGGGCGGCTGCGCAGCACCACCGAGCGCGAGGTCTCCCAGCTGCGGGCCACCGCCAAGCGGGAACGCGACGAGATGCTGCTGGCGGCCAAGCGCGAGTCCGACGCCATGCGCGCCGAGGCGCAGCGCATCCTGGAGGAAGCCGAGGCCCACCGCGCGCAGACGGAGGCCGAGCTCGAGGAGGAGCTCACCGCGCTGCGCGAGGAGGCCGAGCGGCAGATCCACGAGCGCCACGAGGCAGCCGCGTCCGCGAGCGAGGAACTCGTCTCCAAGGCCGAAGCCCGCGCAGCTAGCGCAGAGCAGCGGGCGGGCAAGGCCAACGCGCAGGCCGAGCAGACCCGCCGAGAGGCCGACGAGTACGCCAAGAGCCTGGCCGCGAGCGCCAAGCGCAGCGCCGAACGCATTGTGGCCGAGGCAAGGTCGGGCGCCGACCAGTTGATCGCCGAGACCCGCTCCGAAGCCGACCGCACCAGGACCTCCGCCCGGCAGCAGGTCGACGAGCTCACCAAGCAGCGCGACAGCATCACGGTGCACCTCACCCAGCTGCGCGAGCTGCTCGGAGCGATCAATATCCCAGGGCTGGACAAGCTGGCCCTGCATGCCCCGCCGCAGACTGAGGGGCCCCGAGAGGAACCGGCAGCCGACGGCGAGGCGTCCGACGAGCTCGACGAGGTGGAGAAGAACAGCGCGAACAGCGACAAGCAAAGCGCAAGGGCCTAGCTAGCTGCCTGGGGTCACTGACGGGTTCCTGCCGCGGCGGACAGCGGTCCGGGCGCACGCGGTGGCGACCCCATCGGGGGTATCGAAGCAGTGAGCGAGGAAGCCAGGCCTCGTCGGCCGCAGCTCGAGCCCGATGAGCCGCGGCCGGCGTCGGCCGGCGACGATCAGCTGGCCGCCCGACGAGACCAGGAGCGCGAGCTCTCCGCGGAGGAGGAGCTCGCGCTGCTGCGTGTCGCCGGGATGGCCGACGACCAGTTTCCGCTCGGCGTGCGGGGCATGCCGCTGCGCCGCTCGCCCTTCGTGATCGGGTTCCTCGGCACACTCGGCGCGCTCGTCGCGATCGTCTTGGGCCGGGCGCTGGCGAGCATCTCGTCCGTGCTGGTCCTGATCATCGTCGCGCTCTACCTCGCCGTCGGCCTCAACCCGCTCGTCGAGGGCCTGGAGCGCAGGGGCCTGCGGCGGGGTGTCGCGATCACGACGGTGTTCTTCGGGTTCCTTCTCGCGGTCGCGTTGTTCGTCGTGGCGATCGTGCCACCGTTGATCAATCAGACCACCGACTTCGTGTCGAGCATCCCGGAGCTGGTCGAGAGGCTCAACCGCAACCAGCAGTTCGCCCGGCTGGACGAGGACTACGACATCGTCCAGCGCGTGCAGACCTTCTTCGCGCGCGGAGACTTGTACACCAGCCTTTTCGGCGGGATCCTCGGCATCGTCGGGAGGGTGTTCGGCGCGATGTTCAGCGTCCTCACCGTGATCGTGCTGACGCTGTACTTCCTCGGCTCGCTGGCGAGGACCAAGCGGTTCGCCGTGCGCCTGATCCCGGCGAGCCGGCGGCCCAGGGTGACGCTCATCAGCGACGAGATCCTCGACCGGATCGGCGGGTATGTCGCGGGCCAGATCGCGATCGCGCTGATCGCCGGGGCCGCGGCGTACGTCTTCATGCTCATCGTCGGCGTGCCCTACGCCCTGGCGCTTGCGATGATCGTCTCGTTCCTGGCCCTCGTCCCGCAGGTGGGAGCGACGCTCGGCGGCGTGGTGATGGTGGTCGTCTCGCTCACGTCGTCGCTGGCCCTGGGCATCGCCAGCCTGGTGTTCGTGATCGTGTACCAGCAGATCGAGAACTACGTGATCTACCCGCGCATCATGCGGCACACCGTCGATGTGGCGCCCGCGGTCACCATCGTCGCGGCGCTGGTCGGCGGCAGCCTCTTGGGAATCGTGGGGGCGCTGCTGGCGATCCCGACTGCCGCGGCCGTCCGCATCGTCGTCGACGAGGTCATCGTCCCGCGCCAGGACGAGCACTGACGGCCCGGTGTCCCGGCTCAGAGCTCGATCAGGAACTCCCTGACCGCCTCCGTGAACGCCTCTGGCTGCTCCACCGCGCTGAGGTGCCCCGCCTCCGGGATCGTGACGAGGCGAGCGTCAGGCAGCGAGTCGACCATGGCGCGGGCGTCGCCGAGCGTGGTGAGCGTGTCCTCC
>Ga0184623_10000415_pt1 | contig 17844 bp, 16 predicted proteins | sample PLM1_100_b1_FD_133138 | JGI IMG/M metagenome (GOLD analysis project Ga0184623, IMG submission 133138) | Groundwater sediment microbial communities from an aquifer in East River, Colorado, USA - PLM1_100_b1 | ecosystem: Environmental > Terrestrial > Soil > Riparian zone | place: USA: East River...
ACCGTTCGGCCACGAGGCCGAGCTCGACCGGCGGCGGGCGGCGCAGCCGGCGCCGAAGCGCCGCCGCCCGGCCTATCCGTCGAGCGTGGTGCGTCTCCGGCCAGCGACCGACGACAATCGTTAGGAAGCGGCGACGCCGACCGCCCAGGTGAGCACCATCGCAATGCCGGCGGCGAGCTCGATGAGCACGCCGATGCCGATTGCGATGAGGGCCGCGCGCGTCGCGGCCCACGCGCGCCGGCCATCGCCCAGCCGGACCCATTCGGCGAGGTAGATGCCGGCTATGCCCCCGACGAACAACCCGACGATCGGGATCACGAAGAATCCGACGATTGCTCCGAGGGCGCCGAAGAACAGCGTTGACAGCGGCGCCCCCTTGGCGGCCGCCGACCGTGCCGGTAGGGCGTATTTCACGATCGTCGCCGCCACGAGCAGCACTGTCATGACGCCGAGCACCACCCAGCGCGTCGTGCCCTCGCCTTCGGCGATCGCCCACACCAGCCCGGCGGCCCAGACCAGCGCGAGCCCTGGCAGCAGCGGAACCACGACGCCGACCAGGCCCACCGCCATGGCAAGGGCCACCAGAAACAGACCTTCGGCGCTCACGATGCCATCCTGTTGCCTCGTCAGTCGCCGACATCGGCGGGGGCGCCGCCGGTGATTCTCAGGAGCTCGACGTACGACGTGGGGAAGACCGTGTGCGGGTGGCCCGCCGAGGCCCACACCACGTCAAAGTCCTTCAGCTGCACGTCGACGAGGGTCTGGATCTGCGCCGGGTGTCCGACAGGGGCGACTCCTCCGATCGGCTGGCCGGTGTGGGTCCGCACGAAGTCTGGATCGGCTCGCCGCACAGCCTGAACACCGAGCCGCCGGGCGACGCGCGCAGTGTCGACGCGATGGCCGCCGCTGGTGAGCACGAGGACCGGGGCGCCGTCCGCTGCGAACACCAGGCTGTTCGCGATCGCGCCGACGGGGCAGCCGAGCTGGGCAGCGGCGGTGGCGGCCGTGGGCGCGGGGTCGTCGAGCTCGACGATGTCACCGGCCGCCCCGGCTGCGGCTAGCGCCTCTGCAACGCGCACGACGTTCGGGTGCATGCAACGGACCCTAGTGGCCTGCCACTAGCGCGTCCTCAGAACCGGTTGACGCTCCGGGCTTTCCGCGCTTTACTGGTGCTGGCCGTTCGAACATACGTTCGAACGGCGCTTGCCCGGTGCGGGGCTCGCGGCTCGCACCGGTTGGCGGGAAGCCCCCGCCCGGGCGTCCGGTTCTCGACCCCCGGTGCCTGGGCGGGGCCGGAGCCGGTCCGGGCTGGGGCTGGGGCAGGTCCCACCCGGGCCGGCCCCCCGCTGCCGACGATTATGGCGCCGGCCACGGCGCCCCGAGAACTGGCGTCCGTCCGGGGCGCTCGACCAGGGAGGGCACGGGATGTCGGCTTTGAACGGCGGGGTGCTGGCCAATCGTTTCGAGCGGCGAGGGCCGACCATCCAGGCCGCGCTCGATCTGCTCGCGCTCGCCCGGCAGGGCCTGGCGGAGGCAGCGACAACAGTCGTCTCCACGGATCGCTACGCCGCCGCGCACCTGGCGGCACTGAGGTCCGCCGCGGCGGTCCTGGCTGCCCGGGCTCGCCCGGTCGACCGCGGGTCCCGGCGACGCGGGCCCAGGAGCGTTTGGGCGCTGCTGCCAGAGGTCGCGCCCGAGTTGGGGGAGTGGGCGGCGTACTTCGCGGCCGGAGCACGCAAGCGCGCGGCCGCCGATGCGGGTCTGAGCAGCGCGGTGACCACCCGGGAGGCCGACGACCTGCTGCGCGACGTCGACACGTTCCTCGGGCTGGTCGAGGTGACGCTCGGGCTGCCGCACCAGCCGCTGGCCCCCGGCGCCGCGGTCGGGTGAGCCGCGCCGAGAGCAGCGACTCTCGGGCTACCGGCGCAGGCTCTTCGCCAGCCCGGCCACGAGCCGGTCGGGATGCCGCGTCGCGACGTACCAGTACGGCGTCGGGTCCGCACGATCGGCGACCTCGACGCGCACGGCCCCGCTGATGTAGGCGCGGATGAGGTGGTAGGCCCGCGGGTCGTAGCCCTGTCCGCGCAGCCGCGCCGACTCTTCCGGCGACAACGCGCGCGCTTCTCCCACGGCGGCAAGCGGGAGAACGGCCTTTCCCGCGCGCAGGCCCTCTTGGCCGACCGACACTCGCGCGTTGCCGTAGGCGATCACTGCGGCGGCGGTGACGACCAGCGCCACCGCCCCGCCGACCCACGGCCAAGGCCCTCCCACGAGCTGAAGAACCAGCCAGACGCTGACGACCGCGGAGCCCGCGACCAGCCACCAGTTCCACGGCGCCCGCAGCCGCTCGTCGTAGGTCCGCATGCAGACAGCCTCCCACCCAGCCCGGCCCGCATGGACCCCGCAAGCTCTGGCCTACGCAAGATAGGGTCGAGATCATGCCCATTCCGGTCGGCGATCGCGGGTTCGAACTGCTCGTGGCGGACCTGCTGGCAGACGAGCTGGCCGCTCGCCCGACTCTTGGCAGCTCTCTGGGACTCATCGAGTACGACGACGAGTTGGCCGACCTGTCCCCCGAAGGCATCGAGCGGCGCGAGGCGAGCGAGGACAGCTGGACCGACCGGCTGATGGCGCTCGACGACGACGCCCTCAACGCGGAGGAGCGCGTCGACCGCGACCTCGTGCTCATGGTGCTCGAGGGCCGCCGCATCATGCGCAGCTGGCAAGGGTGGCGCCGCAACGCCGACGCCTATGCCGGAGAGGCGCTGACCGGCGTGTACGCCTTGCTGCTGCACCGCCTCCGCCCGGACGCTGAGCTTGCCCGCGCGGTGGTCGCCCGGCTGCGCGGCATACCGGAGTTGCTCGCGCAGGGCGCGGCCAACCTCGATCCCGGGCTGGCCAGCCCGGTTTTGCTGCGCAGGTCGCTCGGCCAGATCCGGGCCGGCGCCGTGTACCTCCGCGGGCTCTCGGGCGAGTTCGCCGATGAATCCCTTCGCCGCACCCTCGCGGACGACACCGAACCGGCTGCGGCCGCGTTCGACGAGTTCGGCGCGGTGGTCGAAGCGCTCGCCGAGCGGGCCACGGGTGAGTGGGCGATCGGTGAGGATCGCTACGACGGGTTGTTGCGCCATGCCGAGGGCCTTGCTTACGGCGCTCGGGAAATGCGTCAGCGAGGCCGGGCGGTCTACTCCGAGCTCGCCGAAGACATGCGGCGTCGGACGGTCGAGCTCGGTGGTGACGGCGATTGGCGCGCACTGCTGCATGGCCTCGCCGACGAACGCCCCCGCACGCCGGATGAGATGCGACAGGCGTACGCGGACATCACCGCGCGCGCCCGCGCCTTCTGCAGCGAGAACGATCTTGTCACGCTGCCGGAGGGCGAGGAATGTGAAATCGCCCCGGCCGCGCCGTTCACCAGGAGTTGGCTCGCGGTGGCCCACTACATCGCGCCGCCGCCGTTCGCCCCGGGAAACCGGCGCCGCGTCGGCCACTTCTTCGTCCCATACCCCCCGGACGACGCAAGCGCCGAGCAGATCGCCCAGCGACTGGCCACCAACGCCCACTACGCCATGTGGACCATCACCGCGCACGAGGCGTACCCCGGCCACCACTGGCACCTTTCCTGGCTGGCGGCCACCCGGGCCAGGCCGTTGCGCCACGTGTTCTCCTCGACCTACTTCACCGAGGGCTGGGGGCTCTACGCCGAGGAGATGATGCGCGAGCAGGGCTTCTTCACCGACCCGCGGCACGCGCTCGGGCAGGTCGATGCCAGGCTCTTCCGGGCGGCGCGCATCGTGGTCGACACGTCGCTGCACCTCGGTGAGATGTCGGTGGAGGAGGCGATCGAGCACATGTCGACCAAGGCATCGCTGTCGCCCGAGACGGCTCGCGCCGAGGTCCTGCGCTACTGCGCCTGGCCGACGCAGGCGGCGTCCTACCTGACCGGGGCGCTGGAGATTCAGCGCATGCGCGACGACTGGCTGCACCAGGCGTGCGGCAGCCTGAAGGACTTCCATGATCGCGTCGCTGCGACCGGCCGGCTGCCGATCAGCCTGGTAGATCGGTGCCTCTCCGGGTGATGATCGGTCAGTGGGAGGCCGGCAACACGGGTAGTGTCGATGTCGTGAGGCCTCCTTACGTGCGCCGGGCGAGGACATGACGCCTTCGATCAGCGTTCTGATCCGTCGGCTCGATCCCGAGGTGCCGGTTCCCGCGTACGCCCACCCGGGCGACGCCGGCGCCGACCTCGTCACCACCATCGACGCCGAGTTGGCGCCCGGCGAGCGAACCGTGCTGCCGACCGGCGTGGCGGTGGCCCTGCCCGACGGCTACGCCGCCTTTGTGCATCCGCGCTCGGGTCTGGCGGCCAGGTGCGGGGTCGCGCTGGTCAACGCGCCGGGGACCATCGACGCCGGCTACCGGGGCGAGGTCAAGGTCATCGTCGTCAATCTCGACCCGCGTGACCCGGTGCTGCTGCGCCGCGGCGACCGGATCGCCCAGCTGGTGATCCAGCGGGTCGAGCGCGCCGCGTTCCGGGAGGTCGAAGCGTTGCCGTCGTCAGTTCGCGCCGACGGTGGGTTCGGCTCGACCGGCGCGACGGTCGGGCGATCTCCGAGTGACCTGGAAGGTGTGTGAGCGGTGTTCGGACGCCGACGACGCCAACAGAACGACGACGAAGCGCGCACCCACCTCGAGTGGGCGTACGCCGACGACGAGGAGCGGCCCGACAACGACGACGCGGCCGACCTGCCGACCGACGGGCCGACGGAAACTGACCGCCGCGGCGGTCCCTGGGACGCGAACGATGTCGCTGACGACCGCCCGGGCATCGATCTCGGCGGCATGCGCGTGCCGACGGTCGCCGGGATGGACCTCCGGGTCGACGTGTCGGAAGAGCAGGTCGTCGCGGCGACGGTCGTGCTCGGTGAGAGCGCCCTGCAGATCCATCCGTTCGCCGCGCCGCGGACCCTGGGCATCTGGGACGAGGTGCGCCGGGAGATCGCGGCCAGCATCACGCGCGACGGCGGCACCGTCGACGAGGTCGACGGACCGTTCGGACCTGAGTTGCGGGCAAAGGTGCCCGTGCGGGCGCCCGACGGCCGCAGCGGGGTGCAAGCCGCGCGGTTCGTGGGCGCGGACGGCCCCCGCTGGTTCCTTCGCGGCGTCTTCACCGGGCAAGCCGCCACCGATCCCGGCGCCGGCGGACCGCTCGAAGACGTGTTCCGCGGCATCGTGGTCGTGCGGGGAGATCAGCCGATGCCGCCGCGCGAGCCGCTGGAGCTGCGGCTGCCGCAGGACGCAGCTGGGAAGGACGTCGGCGACGAGGAGGAGCGGCCACCGATCGACCCGTTCGAGCGTGGACCGGAAATCACCGAGGTGCGCTAGCCGGCGGGCTGGGCGGCTGTCCCAGGGCCTGCCGCCAGGCGTCGACCGCCCCCTGGCCGACGATCCCACGGTCGGCCGCGGCGTCGGCCAGCCGCATGGTGCGCAGCGCGGCGCGGGGGAGGGCGTCACGCCACTCCTCCGCCACGACGAGCGGATGGAAGACGTCGTCGACGAACGCGGCGATCCCGACCGGCGCCGCCACCTTGGCGAGGTCGTCGAGCGTCGGCGCCGGCGATGCCGCCGTCCGTCTGAGCGCTGCGACCACAGCGTCCTCGCCGTGCGCCGGCCAGGCTCGGACCAGCTCGTCGCCCACCCAACCCCCGTTCGAGAGGCGGCTGAGCGTCCGCTCCAGGCCGTCACGTGCCAGCGACTCCGCCGCGTGGCCGGACCGGGCGGCGGTCGACCCCGGAGGGCCGGTCCACGCCGGCAGCGCGAGGAGCACGCCGTCGAGGTCGTTCTGGGCAGCTGCGACCCACGCCGCCGCGTGAGCGCCGAGTGAGATCCCGCCCACGAGACGGGCCGTGTTGTGGGCCGCGAGGTAGGCCAGGCGGTCGGCCACGACGTGGACGTCGCCGGTGCTGTCGTCCCAGGTCACCAGGTCGTAGCCGGCGGCTCGCAGCGCCCGCCCGAACGCCCGCCGGACGAAGTCGGCCGTCGACCCCGACCCGTGGGCGATCACCGCGGCGCGCCTCGCTGTCACAGTGACATCCTGCCTACCCCCTTAAGCTTGCGGTCATGGGTCTGAAGGATGTGCTCCACCGGCTGGCGTCGAGTTCTGCTGAGCTCGACGCCGAAGAGCTGCGCGAGCAGACGCAGGAAGTCGGGGGCACTCCGATCGGGGACTGCCTCGACCGTCAGCGGGCGAAGATCATCGGCACCGTGCATACCGTCACGTTGCGCCCGCGAGCCGGCGTGCCCGCTCTCGAGGCGGAACTCTGGGACGGCTCGGCAACTCTCAACGTCGTCTGGCTGGGCCGCCGGCAGATCGCGGGCATCGAGCCGGGCCGCCGGATGATGGTCGATGGCCTGGTGCAGGTCCACGACGGCGAACGGCTGATGTTCAACCCGCGCTACGAGCTCAAGCCGGTGAATGCGTGAGGCCGGAGCGGCGAGCCGACGAGCGAGCGGAGCGGTCGGCTGCCGGTCGCGCGGAGCGCCTCGCGCGGTCGCCCGCGGAGCGCGGGAGGAGGCGAGCGCGACCATGAGCACGGAGCGGCGAGCCGACGAGCGAGCGGAGTGGTCGGCTGCCGGTCGCGCGGAGCGCCTCGCGCGGTCGCCCGCGGAGGGGCGTGAGGAGGGGAGCGCGACCATGAACACGGAGCGGCGAGCCGACGAGCGAGCGGAGCGGTCGGCTGCCGGTCGCGCGGAGCGCCTCGCGCGGTCGCCCGCGGAGGGGGGTGAGGAGGGGAGCGCGACCATGGGCGCCGAGCGGCCCAACCCGCTCGTCGCCGCTATCGGGCGGCCAGATCGAAGCTCCCTCATCGCAGCCGTCGGCGGCACGCGCGGCATCATCGACAGCGGGCTGCCCGCGGTTGTGTTCGTCGCCGTCTATACCGCGACGAGCGGAAACATGACGGCGTCCGTCTGGGCGGCGATCGCCGCAGGAGCAGTCTCGACCGTACTCCGGCTGGCCCGCAGAGAGACGGTGCAATTCGCGATCTCCGGCTTCATCGGGGTGGCGATCGCCGCGTTCATCGCCCAGCGGACCGGGCGGGCCGAGAACTTCTTCCTGCCCGGGCTGTTGATCAACCTGGGCTATGCCGCCGCCTACGCGATCTCGATCCTGCTGAGGTGGCCGCTGCTGGGCGTCATCCTTGGGACGCTCACGGGCGAGGGCACCGCCTGGCGGCGCGACCCGGCCAAGGTGCGGGCGTTCTCGACCGCGAGCTGGATCTGGGTCGCCATGTTCCTGGTGCGCGTCGGGGTGCAGTTGCCGCTCTACCTCGCCGGCGCGCTCGTGGCCTTGGGCGTCGCCCGGCTGGCCATGGGCTGGCCGCTGTTCTTCCTGTCCATCTGGCTGTCGTGGCTGGTGCTGCGGCAGATCTACACCGATGCGCCCGACACCGGCGCCGAGGAGACGCCGGCAGAGCGCCCGGCCGAGGCGGCCGCTGACGCGGCTCAGGACCGCGGCGACGCGTCGTGAGGTGAGAGCAGGTCCTCGAGCTGGCGCTCGACGTCGACGGCGGCCACGAACAGCAGCTCGTCGCCGGCCTCGAGCGGGTCGTCGGGGTTCGGCACGATAACCCGGCCGCCGCGGAGAATGGTGACCAGCGCCGTCTCCGACGGCCAGCCGACGTCGCCCACGCGCGTCCCGGCGATTGGCGAGTCGGGGGGCAGGGTGATCTCCACGAGATTCGCCTCGCCCTGCCGGAACGTCATCAGGCGCACGACGTCGCCGACGCTGACCGCCTCCTCGACCAGGGCTGTCATCAGTCGCGGCGTCGAGACGGCGACGTCGACTCCCCAGGCCTCGCTGAACAACCACTCGTTCTTCGGGTTGTTCACCCGGGCGACCGTGCGCGGCACGCCGTACTCGGTCTTGGCCAGCAGGCTGAAGACGAGGTTGACCTTGTCGTCCCCGGAGGCGGCGACGCAGACCTGGCACCGCGGCAGGTCGGCCTGCTCGAGGGAGGAGAGCTCGCAGGCGTCGGCGAGCAGCCACTCGGCCTGCGGCACGCTGTCGACCTTTATCGCCTGGGGATCCTTGTCGATCAGCAGCACCTCGTGGCCGTTCTGCAGCAGCTCACGCGCGATCGACCGGCCCACCTGGCCTGCCCCCGAGATGGCGATGCGCATCAGTCCCGTCCTTCCGGCTCGGCGCCGAACACGGCCTCGACCCGCTCGACATCCTCAGCGCGCATGATGACGGCCACGAGGTCGCCTTCCTGAAGGACGGTCTCGGGTTCTGGGATCATCCCCTCGCCGAGCCGCGTCATGAACGCCACCCGCACGCCGGCGACCTCCTCCAATATCCGGACCGGTTCGCCGATCCAGCCCTCGCCGACGTGCACCTCGGCCAGCCGGATGGTTCCGGTCGGATCGCGCCACAGCGACTGGGAGCCCTCGGGCAGCAGGCGGCGAAGCATCTGGTCGGCCGTCCAGCGCACGGTCGCCACCGTGGGGATGCCGAGCCGTTGGTAGACCTCGGCGCGGCGGGGATCGTAGATGCGGGCAGCGACCTTTTCCACTCCGAACGTCTCTCGCGCCACCCGGGCGGAGATGATGTTGGAGTTGTCTCCGCTGCTGACCGCAGCGAACGCCTCGGCGTCCTTGATCCCGGCCTCGATGAGCGTGTCGCGGTCGAAGCCGATGCCGGTCACCCGGCGACCATGGAAGCGCGGGCCAAGCCGCCGGAACGCCTCGGAACTCTGGTCGATGACCGAGACCGAGTGGCCCTTGCCTTCGAGGATGTGGGCGAGGGTCGATCCAACGCGCCCGCAGCCCATGATCACGATGTGCACGGGGATCCTTCCGCTGCGTCTTGATCGAGTGGATCGCCGACGGCCGCTCTGCCACCGCCGCCCGCGAACGTTACACGGCACCCCGTGCCGCTCCTAGCCGATATCGCCCCAGCTCGGCCAATGCCCATTTCGATCCTTTGATTGCCTACCATCGCCTCGTGCCCAGCATCACGGGGTTGCCGAAGCGCCTGCTCGTCGGGCGGGCGCTCCGCAGCGAGAGCCTCCACGAGACCCTCCTGCCCAAGCGCATCGCGCTCCCCATCTTCGCCAGCGACCCCCTCTCCTCGGTGTCCTACGCCACCCAGGAGATCCTCGTCATCCTCACCCTTGGGGGCCTGGCTTATCTATACCTCACGCCGTATATCGCCTTCGCTGTATTTTGCCTGCTGTGCGTCGTGGTGGCCTCATACCGTCAGCTGGTTCGCGCCTACCCGTCCGGAGGAGGCGACTACGAGGTCGCCCACCGCAACTTGGGGGCGTCCGCCGGGATCACCGTGGCCAGCGCGCTGCTGGTCGACTACGTCCTGACCGTTGCGGTCTCCGTGTCAGCTGGCGTCGACAACATCATCTCTGCGATCCCGGCGCTTAACTCCAGCCGCGTCCCGATCGCGATCGGGTTCCTGGTCTTCCTGACGGCGGCGAATCTCCGGGGCGTGCGGGAGTCCGGCCGCGCGTTCGCCGCGCCGACGTACCTCTTCGTCGTCGGGGTCCTCGGCATGGTCGCCTGGGGGCTGCTGCGCACGCTGTTCGGTGATGCCCCCGTCGCGGAGAGCGCCGGCTGGGAGGTCGAGCCGGAGCTGGCCGGCCTCACCTCCTTGGGCCTGATCTTCCTCGCCTTGCGCGCGTTCGCCTCCGGTTGCACCGCGCTGACCGGCGTCGAGGCGATCGCCAACGGTGTGCCCGCATTCAAGGAGCCCAAGAGCCGGAACGCCGCCACGACCCTGCTGCTGATGGGCAGCCTGTCGCTGGCGATGTTCCTCGGCATCACCGCGCTCGCCCTGGTCAGCGACGTGCACTACACGGAGAACACCTGCGACCTCGTCGGCTTTCCCGGCAACTGCCAGACAGATCCGCAACGAACCGTCATCGCCCAGGTCGCCGCCGCGGTGTTCGGCGGTGACGGCAATATCGGCTTCTTCTACATCCAGGCCGCCACGGCCCTCATCCTCATCCTCGCGGCAAACACCGCGTACAACGGCTTCCCGCTGCTGGGCTCGATCCTGTCGCGCGACGGTTACCTGCCCCGGCAACTGCACAACCGCGGCGACCGGCTGGTGTTCAGCAACGGCATCGTGCTGCTGGCGGCGTTCGCCGGGTTGCTCATGATCGCCTTCGACGCGTCGGTCACCCGGTTGATCCAGCTCTACATCGTCGGCGTCTTCACCTCGTTCACACTCGGCCAAACCGGCATGGTGCGGCACTGGAACCGGCTGCTGGCGGCCGAGCAGGACCCGGCCGCCCGGCGTCGCATGCAGCGGTCACGGGTCATCAACGCGGTGGGCGCAACCTTCACCGGCCTCGTGCTCATCATCGTCACGATCACCAAGTTCACCCACGGAGCGTGGATCGTCTTCATCGCGATGCCGGCCCTTTTCCTGCTGATGCGAGGGATTCGGTCGCACTACGAAGCCGTGGGCAAGGAACTCACGGTGACCGACGACACGACCATCCTGCCCGCGCGCAACCACGCGGTCGTGCTCGTCTCGAAGATCCACAAACCGACCCTGCGCGCGGTCGCGTACGCCCGCGCCACCCGGCCCTCGACGCTCACGGCGGTGACCGTCGCTGTGGACCGGAGGGAGACGAAGGCGCTGCGTGAGGAGTGGGACCGCCGCGGCATCCCGGTGCCCCTCACGGTGCTCGACTCGCCCTACCGCGAGGTGACCATGCCGATCGTCGACTACGTGCGCAGCATCCGCCGCAACAGCCCGCGGGACGTCGTGACCGTCTTCATCCCGGAGTATGTCGTCGGCCGCTGGTGGGAGCACCTGCTCCACAACCAGAGCGCGCTGCGCTTGAAGGCGCGCCTGCTGTTCACCCCTGGCGTGATGGTGACCAGCGTGCCATGGCAGCTGAAATCTTCTGAGGGTCTCGAGCAGCGTGCGGAGAAACCCGGACCGGGGCAGGCCCGCCGCGCGGCGGCTGACGGCAACAGCGAGGTCAGCCGGCGCCGCGGCCCGCGCCAGCCCACCCCGCCGGCCAAGTCGTGAGCCGCCTGACCGAGTCGGGCGGTGAGACGCCGCCAGTCGAGCGGGAATCGCTCGTCGGGCGACAACTGGAGCTGTCGATCGGGCCGGTGGCCCATGGCGGACACTGCGTGGCGCGGCACGAGGGACGCGTGGTGTTCGTGCGGCACGCGCTGCCCGGCGAGCGCGTGCGAGCGGTCGTGACGGAGGGCCACGCCGCGGCCCGCTTCCTGCGGGCGGACGCGGTCGAGACGTTGGTCGCTGGGTCCGACCGGGTTGCGGCGCCGTGCCCGTACGCCGGCGCCGGCCGCTGCGGCGGCTGCGATTGGCAGCACGTCACGCTGGCAGGTCAGCGCCGGCTCAAGGCGGCGGTCGTCGCCGAGCAACTGGCCCGGCTGGCCGGGCTGAAGCTGCCGGTGACGGTTGAACCGGTCGCCACCGCCGCTGCGGCGGGCGCGGACGGCCTTGGCTGGCGCACCAGGGTGCGGTTCGCCGTCGACGACGCCGGGCGGGCCGGGCTGCGCCGGCATCGTTCTCACGAGATCGTGCCGATCGACCGGTGCCTCATCGCGCACGACGGAGTCGAGCGCCTGGGCGTCGAGGGCCGACGTTGGCCACCGGGAGCGACAGTCGAGGCTGTGGCGTCGGCGACGACCGGGGAGTCGCTCGTAATCGTCGATGGGCGGGCGCAGGGCGGGGTCAGCCCCGCGATCCGGGAACGCGCGGCCGGGCGCGAGTGGCGGGTGACCGGGAGCGCCTTCTGGCAGGTGCATCCGGGCGCGGCCGACGCCCTCGTCGACGCGGTGCTGGCGGGGCTGGCGCCCGCCGGCGGCGACACGGCGCTCGACCTTTACTCGGGAGTCGGTCTGTTCGCCGGGGTCCTCGCCGCTCGGGTCGGCCCAAAGGGGTGCGTGGTGGCCGTGGAGCACGACCGGCAGGCGGTGGCGGACGCCCGGCGCAACCTCGCCCGGCTGCCTTGGGCCCGGGTGGAGCCGGGCCGCGTCGACCGCGTGCTCGCCCGGCTGCAGTTGGATCGCTGCGACATCGCCGCGCTGGATCCCCCGCGTTCTGGCGCTGGCCGGGCCGTCACCGACCGACTGGCGAGCCTCGCTCCCCGGGCGATCGGGTACGTCGCCTGCGACCCGGCCGCCCTTGCCCGGGACGTCGCCTACTTCGCCGAGCGCGGCTACCGGCTCGCGTCGTTGCGCGCGTTCGACCTCTTCCCGATGACCCATCACGTTGAGTGCGTAGCAATTCTGCAGCCTGGTCGTGTATCTTGATGTCGAGATAAATCTCGCGTGGTGAAAGCCGCCGTTGCATGGGCAGGATGACGGCATACCCGCAATGAGGGGAGACGGTCCGGTGACCCCCACAGGCACCCAAAGCGTGGACAGCTTCGGAAGCAGGGCAACGCTGCAGGTCGGCGACGAGAGCTACGAGATCTTCCGGCTGGACGCGGTCGACGGCGCCCAGCGCCTGCCGTTCAGCCTGAAGATCCTGCTGGAGAACCTCCTCCGCGCCGAGGACGGAACGAACATCGCCGCCGATGACATCCGGGCGATCGCCGCCTGGGATCCCCACGCGGAGCCGAGCCAGGAGATCCAGTTCACCCCGGCCCGGGTCCTCATGCAGGACTTCACCGGCGTTCCCGCCGTGGTCGACCTCGCCGCCATGCGCGAGGCGATGCGCGACCTCGCGGGTGACCCGGCGCTCATCAACCCGCTCGCCCCGGCCGAGTTGGTGATCGACCACTCGGTGATCGCGGACGTGTTCGGCGGGCCCGACGCCTTCCAGCGCAACGTCGAGCTCGAGTACGAGCGCAACAAGGAGCGCTACCAGTTCCTCCGGTGGGGGCAGACGGCGTTCGACCGGTTCCGGGTCGTCCCACCGGGCACCGGCATCGTCCACCAGGTCAACATCGAATACCTCGCGCGGGTTGTCTTCAGCGACGAGGCCAACGGCAGCGCCCGCCAGGCGTACCCCGACACGCTCGTCGGCACCGACTCGCACACGACGATGGTCAACGGCCTCGGCGTGCTCGGCTGGGGGGTGGGCGGCATCGAGGCGGAAGCCGCCATGCTCGGCCAGCCGGTGTCGATGCTCATCCCGGCCGTCGTCGGCTTCAAGCTGTCGGGCGGGTTGCGCGAGGGCGCCACCGCCACCGACCTCGTGCTGACCATCACGGAGATGCTGCGCCGGCATGGCGTGGTCGGGAAGTTCGTCGAGTTCTACGGCCCAGGGGTCGGCAACGTCGCGCTCGCCAACCGCGCGACCATCGGCAACATGAGCCCTGAGTACGGCTCGACCTGCGCGATCTTCCCCATCGACGACGAGACCCTGCGCTACTTGCAGTTCACCGGGCGCCCCGCGAGCCAGGTCGCGCTCGTCGAGGCGTATGCCAAGGAGCAGGGCCTCTGGCACGACCCCGACCAGCCGGGCTACGTCGAGCCGGCCTACAGCGAGACGCTCGAGCTCGACCTGGCGACGGTCGTCCCTTCGCTTGCCGGACCGAAGCGACCCCAGGACCGCGTGGCGCTCGCGGACGCGAAGCCGATGTTCCGGCAGGCGTTGCGTGAGTACGCCGAGCACCATGAGGACGACTCGCGGTCACCGCTAGATGAAGGGGTCGAGGAGACCTTCCCCGCCAGTGACCCAGTCGCGGTCAACAACGGCAACGGCTTCGGCGCGCCGCGAGTGCCGTCGGCGGCTGTCGGAGCGGAGGGCCGGCCGAGCAACCCGGCGCAGGTGACGCTCGAGGACGGCACGCCCTGTGAGGTCGACCACGGCGCCGTCGTCATCGCGGCGATCACCTCGTGCACCAACACCTCGAACCCGACGGTCATGGTCGGCGCGGCCGTTCTCGCCAGGAATGCCGTCGACCGGGGACTTGGCCGCAGGCCCTGGGTGAAGACAACCCTCGCGCCGGGCTCCAAGGTGGTCATGGACTACTACGACCGGGCCGGCCTAACGCCGTACCTCGAGAAGCTGGGCTTCCACCTGGTCGGCTACGGCTGCACCACGTGCATCGGCAACTCCGGCCCGCTGCCGGAGGAGATCTCCGCGGCAGTCAACGAGAACGACCTGGCGGTCGTCTCGGTGCTGTCGGGCAACCGCAACTTCGAGGGGCGCATCAACCCCGACGTGAAGATGAACTACCTGGCTTCGCCGCCACTCGTCGTGGCCTACGCGCTGGCCGGCTCGATGGACATCGACATCACCCGCGAGCCGCTCGGCACCGACACCGAGGGCAAGCCGGTCTATCTCCACGAGATCTGGCCGACCAGCCAAGAGATCCAGGAGATCATCGACGAGGCGATCGCGAGCGAGATGTTCACCCGCGACTACGCGGACGTCTTCGCCGGCGACGAGCGTTGGCAGAACCTCTCGATCCCGACCGGCAACCTGTTCGCCTGGGACCCCGAGTCGACGTACGTGCGGAAGCCGCCGTACTTCGACGGCATGCCGGCCGAGCCCGCGCCCGTCGAGGACGTCCACGGCGCCCGGGTGCTGGCCAAGCTCGGCGACTCGGTGACGACCGACCACATCTCGCCCGCCGGCGCGATCAAGGCCGACAGCCCGGCCGGGCGCTACCTCACCGACCACGGCGTCGAGCGCCGCGACTTCAACTCGTACGGGTCCCGGCGCGGCAACCACGAGGTCATGATCCGCGGCACGTTCGCCAACATCCGGCTGCGCAACCAGATCGCTCCCGGCACCGAGGGGGGCTTCACGAAGAAGTTCCCTGATGGCGAGGTGACCACGATCTACGACGCTGCGATGGCGTACGCCCAGGAGGGCACGCCCCTCGTCGTGCTCGCGGGCAAGGAGTACGGGTCGGGATCCTCGCGCGACTGGGCGGCCAAGGGCACGGCGCTGCTCGGCGTGCGCGCCGTGATCGCGGAGTCGTTCGAGCGCATCCACCGCTCGAACCTGCTCGGCATGGGGGTGCTGCCCCTGCAGTACCCCGCGGGCGAGAGCGCCGAGTCACTGGGCCTGACCGGCGAGGAGACGTTCGACATCCGAGGCGTCGAGGCCATGAACGCGGGCGACACCCCGCACGAAGTGACCGTGGTCGCCGAGGGGCCGGCCGGGCGCAAGGAGTTCGCCGCGCGGGTGCGCATCGACACGCCGGGCGAGGTGGCCTACTACCGCCACGGTGGGATCATGCCGTACGTGCTTCGGTCGCTGCTGCGGCACTCAGCTTAGTTGGGACTCCCTGCTCCGCCTTGCCGGATCGGGCGCGGAATGACCCGCAAGCTATGCCAGCGCCTCTAGCCGGATCGCCGGGCACTCCTGGCCACGCGGAGGTAGCGCAGCTGCTCTCGCCGGTCTTCATGGTGTTCAAGCTCGAACGCCAAACGACGACTGAACGCGAGGTTGGCATCAACTCTTGACGGCAGGGGAGCCGTGGGGGGAGCGTTGAGCGCCATGACGAGGTCGGCCACCGGGTCGCAGGCTTCACTGCGCGAAGCCAACCGCCGCCGGGTGCTCCAAGCACTCCGCGCGGCGGGTTCGCTGACCCAGGCCGAGCTCGCGCGGCAGACGGGGCTGTCGCCGGCGACGGTGTCGAACATCGTGCGCGATCTCGCGGAAGCCGGAATCCTCGACGTGACGCCCACCGCGCGCAGCGGGCGGCGGGCGCAGGCGGTCAGCCTCGGCCGCGGGGTGGGCGTCGCGATCGGCATCGACTTCGGGCACCGCCACCTCCGGGTTGCCATCGGCGACCTGGGCCACGAGGTGATCGCGGAGCATACGCAGCCGCTGCCGCCCGACCACGGGGCCGACCAAGGCCTCACGTCAGCCACGTCGCTCATCGACGAGTTGCTCGCCGCCACCGGGCTCACCAGGGCGGAGGTCCGTGGCGTCGGGCTGGGACTACCGGCGCCGATCGACGCCGGGACCGGCGCCGTGGGCTCCACGTCGATCCTGCCCGGCTGGGTCGGCGTGCCGGCCGCCGAGGTCATGAGCGAGCGGCTCGGCCTGCGCGTCCACGTCGACAACGACGCCAACCTCGGCGCGCTCGGCGAGGTCGTGTGGGGGGCGGCCCGCGGCTGCAGCGAGGCGGCGTACCTCAAGGTCGCGACCGGCATCGGGGCCGGCCTCATCATCGGCGGGCGGCTGCACCGCGGCGTCGCCGGCACCGCGGGCGAGGTCGGCCACACGACCATCGACGAGCACGGCCGGGTCTGCCGGTGCGGCAACCGCGGCTGCCTCGAGACGTTCGTCGGCGCTCCGCACCTGCTCGAGCTCCTGCGCGCCAGCCACGGCCCGAACCTCACGCTGCACGACGTCATCGACCTGGCGGGCGAGGGCGACGCGGGCTGCCGGCGGGTGATCGCCGACGCCGGGCGGCACCTCGGCGTGGCGGTGGCCAACCTCTGCAACCTGCTGAACCCGGAGCGCATCGTGGTCGGGGGCGACCTCGCCCAGGCCGGCGACCTCCTCCTCTACCCGCTTCGTGACGTCGTGTCCCGGTTCGCGATCCCGTCCGCGGCCGCCGCGCTGTGCGTGTGCACCGGGGTGCTGGGCGAGCGGGCCGAGGTTCTCGGCGCTCTCGCGCTGGCGTTGAGCGAGTCGGACCTGCCGGTGGGCTGACGCCGCCAGCCGGGCACCCTGCCGTTGCGTTGACAACTAAACGCAAATAACGGTCCGGCCGCAGTTCTGTGTTCAACTGTTGACGACAAGAGCCAGGGTGGCTTGACTGCGGGCAACCCCGGTCGCGTTCGGAGCGACAGCAGGTGCAAGGAGGCATCAGTGAGGAAACACGGACGCCAGGCTCTCGTTGTCGGTGCGGTGCTCGCCCTTGCGCTGGGCGTGACCGCGTGCGGCAGCGACGACGATGGCGGCACCGGCACCAGCGGTGATGGCGGCGGCGCGTCCGGCAAGATCGCGTTGTTGCTCCCCGAGACCAAGACCGCTCGTTACGAGTCCGCGGACCGGCCCTACTTCGAGGCGAAGATGAAGGCGTTGTGCTCGGGCTGCGAGGTCGTCTATTCGAACGCCGACCAGGACGCCGCGAAGCAGCAGTCGCAGGCGGAGGCCGCGATCACCCAGGGCGTCAAGGTCATGGTCCTCGACCCTGTCGACGGGAAGGCGGCAGCCAATATCGTCGCGAAGGCCAAGCAGCAGAACATCCCGGTCGTGTCCTATGACCGGCTGGCCAGCGGCCCGGTCGACTACTACGTCTCGTTCGACAACGAGCAGGTCGGCAAGCTCCAGGGACAGGCGCTGCTCGAAGCGCTCGGCGCCAAGGCGACGCCCGCGAGCCAGGTCGTCATGATCAATGGCGCCCCGACCGACCCCAACGCCGCGCAGTTCAAGGCCGGCGCGCACAGCGAGCTCGACGGCAAGGTGACGATCGGCAAGGAGTACGACACGCCTGACTGGAGCCCTGACAAGGCCCAGCAGGAGATGGACCAGGCGATCACCGCGCTCGGCAAGGACAAGATCGTCGGCGTTTACGCCGCCAACGACGGCACCGCCGGTGGCGCGATAGCGGCCATGAAGGGCGCCGGCTTCGCGCCCATCCCGCCGATCACCGGCCAGGACGCCGAGCTCGCCGCCATCCAGCGGATCGTCGCCGGCGATCAGTACATGACGGTCTACAAGGCGATCAAGCCGGAGGCTGAGAAGGCCGCCGAGATGGCCTTCGCCCTCCTCGAGGGCAAGCAGGTGGCCGACGCCACGGCCACCGTGAACAACGGTGACCAGGACGTCAAGTCGGTCCTGCTCACGCCCGTGGCGGTCACCAAGGAGAACATCAAGGACACCGTGGTCAAGGACGGGTTCTGGACGGTCGCCCAGATCTGCAC
>Ga0184623_10000416_pt1 | contig 17843 bp, 20 predicted proteins | sample PLM1_100_b1_FD_133138 | JGI IMG/M metagenome (GOLD analysis project Ga0184623, IMG submission 133138) | Groundwater sediment microbial communities from an aquifer in East River, Colorado, USA - PLM1_100_b1 | ecosystem: Environmental > Terrestrial > Soil > Riparian zone | place: USA: East River...
GCGCAGGAGGATATCGAGAGCCTCGGCGCACGCGCCCTGCTGCTGCCCCTGTTCCCCGGCGACGCCGAGGACAGCAGCGGCTACGCGAGGGAGCTCGGCGAGGCCTTCTACCGCCGGCAGCAGGAGCTCATCGCCCAGGTCGTCGCCGGCGTCGACGTGGTGATCAGCACCGCGCTCATCCCGGGGAAGAAGGCGCCGGTACTCATCACCGCCGAAGCCGTCGAGCGGATGCAGCCGGGGTCAGTGATTGTCGACTGCGCGGCGGAGCGGGGCGGCAACTGCGAACTGACGAGGCCGAACCACCAGGTCATGACCGAGAATCACGTCACGATCCTGGGCCCGACGAACATCGCGTCGACGGTGCCGCACGAGGCGAGCCTCATGTACGCGAAGAACGTGACTGCCTTCCTGCTCAACATGGTGAAGGACGGGAAGCTCGAGCTCGATCTCGAGGACGAGATCGTGAGGGGCACGCTCGTCACGCGCGGCGGAGAGATCCTTCACAAGTGAGTGCTCGAGGCGCTGGCGGAGGCGCAGCATGACGAAGGAACAGCTTGAGGTTGGCCTCTACATCTTCGTGCTGGCCTCGTTCCTCGGGTTCCAGGTCATCACGCGCATTCCGGGGCTGCTGCATACGCCCTTGATGTCGCTCACGAACGCCATCTCGGCGATCTCGCTCGTCGGGTCGCTGATCCTGGCCGGCTCGGGCAAGGGAATGCTTGCGAGCGTGCTCGGGGCCGTCGCCGTCTTCGCTTCGATGACCAACGTCGTGAGCGGCTTCCTCATCACCGACCGGATGTTGAAGATGTTCCATAGGCGCGAGGTCGAGAAGCAGCGGCGGGCGCGGCCGCCGCGGGAGATCGCGCCGTGAGCGAATTCGTACTCGACCTGGTCTATCTGGTCAGCGCAGCGTGCTTCATCCTCGCCCTCAAGTGGCTGTCCGACCCGACGACGGCTCGTCGCGGCGTGAAGGCCGGCGAGATCGGCATGGTCCTCGCCATCATCGCGACGCTCCTCAACCGGGAGATCGTCGAGTACCAGTGGATCCTCATCGCACTCGTCCTCGGCTCTGCCGCCGGGATCCCGCTCGGCCTCCTGGTCCCAATGACGGCGGTCCCTCAGCGGACGGCCCTGTCCCACGCATTCGGGGCGCTGGCCGCCGGCTTGGTCGGCACCGCCGAGTTCTACATCCAAGAGCCGGATATCGGGGAGGTCACCATGGTGGCCCTGGGCCTTGAGGTCCTGCTCGGGTACCTGACCTTCACCGGCTCGCTGGTCGCCTTCGGGAAGCTGCAAGGGATCGCCCGCGACCGTCCCTGGATCTACAAGGGCCAGAACGTGTTCAACCTGTCGATCCTGGCGGCCGGCCTCGTGATCGTGGGACTTCTGGTCGCCGACCCCGGCCGGTCGACGCTCTTCCCGATCCTGATCACGGTGGCGCTCGTGTTTGGCGTCATGCTGGTGATCCGGATCGGCGGCGCCGACATGCCGACCGTGATCTCCCTGCTCAACGGCTACGCCGGCCTGTCGGCGGCGATGATGGGCTTCGTACTCGACAACTGGCTGCTGATCATCGCCGGCGCTCTCGACGGGTCAAGTGGTTTCCTGCTGTCCATCATCATGTGCCGGGCCATGAATCGGTCGTTCGCGAACGTCCTGTTCGGCGGCTTCGGCGCCAAGGAGACGGTTGGGCGGATGGAGGAGCGGCCGGTCCGGACCACGAGCCCAGAGGAGACGGCGTTCCTGCTCGACTCGGCGCGCCTGGTCGTCGTCGTCCCGGGCTTCGGTGCGGCCGCGGCTCAGGCCCAGCACAAGATCCGCGAGCTCTCCGACATGTTGATGAAGCGCGGCGTCGAGGTGAAGTTCGCGATCCACCCGGTGGCCGGCCGCATGCCGGGCCACATGAACGTCCTCCTGGCCGAGGCAAACGTTCCGACCAGCTGTTCGACCTCGATGCCATCAACCCCGAGTTCTCGCAGGCGGACGTCGTGCTCGTTGTCGGCGCGAACGACGTGGTGAACCCGGCCGCACGCCACGACCAGCACAGCCCGATCTACGGGATGCCGATCCTGGACGTGGACCAGGCACAATCGGTCGTCGTGGTCAAGCGGTCGATGTGCTCCGGCTTCGCCGGGATCGACAACGAGCTGTTCTACCTGAACAAGACCCAGATGCTCTTCGGGGACGCGAGGCAGGTCATCGGTGAGGTCGTCGACGAGCTCTCGAAGCTGCCCGCGAAGGAGGTGGCTGCGGCATGACGATCACCGGACTGCGCGCGGGGCCGATCCCCGAGCGCGGGAATGTGGCGTCGACCGGCACCTCCACGACGGTGAGATCGAACCGGCCGTGGACGACGAGATGTGGTACCCGGACTACGTCCCGCACGAGTCGGCCGCGTAATCCTGGGGGCAACGGCAGAGCCCAGGCCATCACGGTCGGTCCGCCAATGAAGGGGTCCATCGCCTCTCCCCTTCCAGGCAGCGCGTGCGACAGGATAGGGCCGTCCGGTTCGAGGAGGGGAGCCATGACCGTGCATCAGCACGAGGCGGTCGTGCACCAGCACGAGCATGCGCACCTGATCCACTACCAGCAGCACGGGAGCACTTGGGAGCATCTGACGGCGACCCATGGTCACGAGCACAACCACCCGCGGGTCGAGCACGACCACGAGGCCCACCAGGATCCCGAGAAGGAGCACCTGCGGGAGGGCCATATCCACGACCACGCTCACCCTACGACGGACTGAAGGCCGTTCATGGTCCGGGCTGAGGAGCGTCCGCGAGAACCACTCGAGCTCGTCGAGGAGACGCCGGTTCGTTGGAGGATTGAACCGCGAGGAGGGATGAGGGTGCCGGGGATCGTGTTCGCATCCCGGACCCTATTGCCGCAGATGGGCTCCGAGCAGGTCCTGCAGCAGGTGGCGAACGTGGCGACCCTCCCTGGCATCGTGGAGGCGTCGTACGCGATGCCCGACGTCCACTTGGGCTACGGCTTCCCCATCGGGGGGGTGGCCGCCACCGACGTGGAGCGGGGCGGGGCGGTCTCGCCCGGAGGTGTGGGGTTCGACATCTCCTGCGGTGTCCGTCTGCTGGTGTCGTGGATGTCGGAGGATCAGCTGGCGCCGGCCCTCCGGCCGCTCATGGACGTCCTTGACGAGACCATCCCCAGGGGGATGGGGCGGGGAGGGCTCTGGCCCATCCGTGACGAGGAGGAGCTCCGGGAGATCCTCCGCGGGGGCTCGCGGTACGCCGTCGAACGAGGGTACGGCGTGGCGGGGGACGTGGAGCGCTGCGAGGACCACGGTGTCGTGCCGGATGCCGACCCGGCCGGGGTCAGCGAGGCGGCGATCCGGCGGGGAGTGAAGCAGGTGGGGAGCCTCGGGAGCGGCAACCACTTCCTGGAAGTTCAGGTGGTGGACGCGATCTACGATCCCGAGACTGCGGGGGTGTTCGGCCTCGAGCTCCGCGGGGTCTGTGTCATGATCCACTCCGGCTCGCGGGGGCTGGGCCACCAGATCTGTACCGACCACGTCCGGGTCATGCAGACGGCCATGGCCCGCTACGGGATCCAGGTTCCAGACCGGCAGCTCGCCTGCGTGCCTGTTGAGTCTCCCGAGGGGCGGGCCTATCTGGGCGCCATGGCGGCGGCCGCCAACTACGGGCGGGCCAACCGTCAGCTCTTGGGCGAGGCCGCGCGGGACGCCTTCGAGAAGGCGACCGGCAGCCGGGAGCTCGAGCTTCTCTACGACGTCTCACACAACCTGGCGAAGCTGGAGCGGCACCCGGTCGAAGGGGAGGCCAGGCTGCTCTGCGTGCATCGCAAGGGTGCCACTCGGGCTCTACCTCCCGACCACCCGGACCTACCCGAGGGTTTTCGGGCCACCGGCCAGCCGGTGCTCATCCCCGGATCCATGGGCACTGCCTCCTACGTGATGGTGGGAGTAGACCGAGGGAAGGCGTTCCACTCGACCGCGCATGGTGCCGGCCGGGCCATGAGTCGGCATGCCGCCATCCGCATGATCGGGGGGAAGGCTCTCCGCGAGCAGCTTGAGGCGGCCGGGATCGCCGTGCGTCCCCGCTCCAACCGCAGCCTGGCCGAGGAAGCTCCCTTCGCCTACAAGGACGTGGACGAGGTCGTCGCCACGTGCGAGCGGGCCGGACTGGGAAGACGGGTGGCCAGGCTCCGGCCGATCGGGGTCGTCAAGGGATGAACCGCTCCGGCTGAAAGGGGCAGAAAGGCGCCCCCAAAGGAGCTCGGATCAGGATGCGCGCCGCAGCGACGTCGGCGCGGCCGGTCGAGGTGCTTCGCTGGCCTTGATGATTCGACTGAGCGCGCCGGCCAGCACTTCCTCCGTGACGATCCCGAGGACGTGGCCGTCCTCGGCCACGACCAGCACGGCGGTTCCACCCTTCTTCGAGAGGATCTCCGCGATCTCCCGCAACGGTGTCTCCACCGTGACGGTGGGGACCGCTGAAACCATCACATCCCGCGCGTCCATCCTTCCCCCTCGGGCCCCCTCGGGCCGCGATCAACCTCGACCCTATGCGCGGCCTGGCGTCGGCCCAGGGCCGATGGGCCCTATCGCCTCCGACCCATCGGCCTTGAGCCGGAATGGACCATCCCTCCACGCTTCGGAGGTGCTCTGGGCCGACCCTGAGGGAAGGCACTCGTCGACCGGGGGTATGGGATCACCCCCGTTGGTCCCCTCCAAGGGGGGCCCTCAGACCCACTCCTTGCTCGACCCGGGGTATGAGAGTGAGTAGGAAGAGAGGAAGCGTGGCGATGACACCGGAACGAAGGCCCCAAAGCCTCGAGCAGCTAGAGGAGCAGCAGGGGGACCTCCAAGTCCGTGAAGAGGGGGAGGAAGAAGCCGCTCTCGACCGGTTGATCGACCTCATGGTCGACCGGGTGCCGATGGAACCGGAGCTCGAAGCGGTAGAGGTCATGGAGCGCGAGTTCATGTGCCGGGCCTGTCACCTCATCTTCTCCCGTTCCTGCCTGGCAGACGACGCGTGGATGCTCTGCGCGGATTGCGCGGCCCTCGCCGGCGCTGGCCCGGTGCCCACGGGCGAAGTGCCACACGTGCGTCGCGCCCACCACCCCTGCCCGGCGTGCGGATCCCTGATGATGGTGCCCGAGCGGGAAGAGGTCTCGTGTGGGTTCATCTGCCCTTCCTGTCGGGTTCACCTCACGAAGCGCGAAGGTCGCCTTCATCTCGTCTGGAACCATCGTGAAGCCGTGGGAGGGGAGGAGGTCGAACGATGAAGGTCCTCGTCGTGGAGTCCGAGGCATGGGCGCGCGACCTGCTCGTGCCACGGCTGAAGGAGGCTGGGTTCGAGGTGGTGACGTGCCCCGGCCCCCAGGGGCCGGACTTCGACTGCGCCGGCGCCAGCGAGGAGGGCTGCCCACTCGCAGAGGACGCGGACGCGATCGTCCTGGACCTCGAACTCTCCAGCGACCTGCTCATATGCGGCGTGGCCGCCTGGGAACTGCTTCATTACTATCGATTCGTGGACAAGCCCGTGGTGGTGCTGACGGGTTTCGAGGACGCGATCCGACCCCTCCCCGGTGACCGGATCGCCGTGCTCCGACATCCTCCGGATCCTGACGAGCTCGTGGAGGCGATCCGGGTGCTGCTCCTCACGAAGGAGCTCCACCCTGCGCAGGAGCGGGAGACCATTCCTGAGGTCGAGGCACCTGGTTCGGTGCTCACGCTTGGTCGGCTGGGGCTCGATGGGGTGCGGCCCGCGCCATAGCTGGCGCCATAGACGGGAGGCTGCGCTCAACCGGGACAGAACCGCCAAGGTCGTATGGGCTACCGCGTATCCCTCGCGGCGCCCTCGAAGTGCTCCACGGCGGCGTCGGGGCCGGGGAAGATCAGTCCGACGTGCCCATCGTCGGACCACCGCACCAGGTACGGAGGGCGGCCGTCGGACCCCCGCACCTCGAGGATCTCGGCGTGACGGTCGGGCTCGCCCACTCGATGACCCCTGATCACCAATTGGTCGCCTACGCTCCCCTTCACGGCTCCTCCTCCCAATACTTCCGGCTCATACCAAGCAGGACTGGACGGTCCCACCAGAGTCCGAGACCGGCTAGGGGCGGACGACCCCCGGACACTGGGACTCGGGGCTCCGCCGCCGACGGCGTGCTCGACTTGGTGCCGCCGCGCAAGGGTGTTCGCGAAGCATCTCCGAGCGGCCGCGACCACCCCCGTGGATCGCCTAATGGCCCGCGGGCTCACTGGACAAGAGCCGGGCTACCTCGTCGCGCTCCGGCCAAGGGATCGGACTGCCCTGAGTGTCGTACAACCCCGCGCCGGGTTCCGCAATGCCGATGGTTGCTGCCTGGTGGTTTCGGGCAACAAGGGCCTGAAGGGCCGACTCGGCCAAGTCGAGCGGGAAAGCGGCAAGCAGGCTCCCAGAGGCGAGCGTAGCCCAAGGGTCGGCGCCGAGCGCACGGCATACCTCCCAACCTGGCTCGAACCAGATGACGGCTTCCCGGTCGATGCGTATACGGACCCCGGAGGCGTGGGCGAGCTCGTGCAGGCCTGCGGCGAGGCCTCCTTCTGTCGGGTCATGGAGGGCTGTAGCTCCGAGCTCGGTCGCCAGAAGTGCTGGCTCCACCACCGAGATGCCTGGACGGTCCAGGGCCCCGCGGGCCGCCTCCAGGAGGATGGGGTCCAGCAAGGCGAGGCGATCGGTCGCCTCCAGGGCCAGGACGGCTGCCCCCTCGATGGGTGCGGGTCCCACCTGGAGGATGGAGTCTCCGGGGCGGACGCCCCCAGTCGCCACGAACCCTCCGGTCTCGGCCAGGCCGAGCATCTGGCCCACCACGACCGGCTGCGTTACGGCCTGGGTGACCTCTGTGTGACCTCCCACCAGATGAGCACCGATGGAAACGAGGCTGCGCCGCATGGTGGCGAAAAGGTCGTGGATCGCCCCCTCCGTGGTGCCTGGGGGAACCAGGACGACCGCCAGGAACCACCGAGGGCGAACGCCGGTGACCGCCACGTCGTTCGCATTGACGATCACCGAAAGCCGTCCGATCGCTTCAGTGGTGAGAGTGATCGGGTCGGTGGCGGCCACGAGAACTCCGCCGGGGACCTCGATGGCGCAGGCATCCTCTCCGACGCGGGGACCTAATCGGAGCTCGGGGGGTTGGGGCGGGAGCTCCGCAAGCAGACGCGCCAGCAGGCCGACCGGGAGCTTCCCCCTCGGAAGGCGCACGCTCGAGTCCCAGGCCCGGTTCACTCCGACAGGGTAGAACGTGAGCGACTCGCTCTCGTGGCAAGGCCAGTGCATGGCCGACACGAGCGTCCATCTGCCTTGCAACCCCAGGGCCGGAAGGCCCTGATGGCACGTGTCGAGGCAGGGGGAAGATCGTGGGAGAGTCCATCACGTTTGCAGGGTTGGGGCCAGGAGGGGTGAGGATCATGCGGGGTACGGTGAAATGGTTCAGCGATCAGAAGGGATACGGGTTCATCACCGGTCAGGACGGCAGGGACGTATTCGTCCATCGCTCCGCGATCGCGGAGGCAGGTCTTCGCACCCTGACTGAAGGACAGGAGGTCGAGTTCGACCCGGTCCAAGGACCGAAGGGTCTGCAGGCAGCGCACATACGCCCCCTGCAGCCGGCGCAATGAGAGTGCCATTAACGGGACTCGATGTGGATGACCGATCGCAGGAGCCGCTTGTGTAAGTAGCAGAGTCTTCCTGGGGTCTAGGCTCTCGGCTCGCTTGAGGCGGCCCGCCAATCGTAGGGGGTCGTGTAATTCACCACCGCACGCATGTAGTTCGACCGCTCGAAGGCGACGGGATCGGCGCACGCGGCCTGGCTGACGCTCCCCTTGGCCTGCCCCACCGACTCGTACTCGTGCTCGTCGAGCCAGGTCTGGATCCCGTGCAGCACGGTCGTCACGTGCTCCGGGCCGTGCTTGAAGAGGGCCGACGCCATCATCGTCACGTCCGCTCCGGCCAGGATCAGCTTCACCGCGTCCTCCCACGTGTGCACGCCCGTGGTCGCGGCCAGCGAGGCGTCGACCCGCCCGCGCAGGATCGCGATCCACCGCAGCGGCAGCCTCAGCTCCTCAGAGGTCGACAGGTGCAGCGAGGGATCGACTTCCAGGGTCTCGAGGTCGATGTCGGGCTGGAGGAAACGGTTGAACAGCACCAGCCCATCGGCGCCCGCCTCCACCAGCCGCCGGGCCATGTTCGCCATCGAGCTGAAGAACGGACCGACCTTCACGGCCAAGGGGATGTCCACCGAAGCCCGCACGCCCGCCACGAGGTCGATGTACAGCTGTTCGACCTCCGATGAGGTCAGGTTCGGGTCGGCCGCGACGAAGTACACGTTGAGCTCGAGGGCGTCGGCCCCGGCGTCCTCGATCAGCCTGGCGTGGCGGACCCAGCCGCCCGGAGACGAGCCGTTCAGCGAGCCGATCACCGGGATCTCCAGTTCTCGCTTCGTGAGCTCCAGGTGCCGAAGGTATGCGTCGGGCCCGATGTTGTAGTCCTCGAGCTCGGGGAAGTAGGTGAGCGACTCGGCGAAGCTCTCGGTCCCCCGCTCCAGCACGAGGTGGATCTCGAGCCCCTCGCGTTCGATCTGCTCCTCGAACAGTGACTGCATCACGACCGCGGACGCTCCGGCGTCCTGCAGTCGCCTCAGCGTGTCGATCCGGGACGAGAGCGTGGAGGCCGACGGCACTACAGGGTTCGCGAGCTCCATCCCCAGGTAGCGGGTTCTCAGGTCGGCGCCCATGGTTCAACCTCCTCCTCGGCGAGCGCCTCGGGCCCGCCTTCGTAGTCCTCCAGCAGGCCGGGAGGGTGACGCTCCACACCGGCAAGCTGCTCGTAGAAGTGCCACCGCTCTTCGGCGTCCGCCTGGGCCAGCCTCTGGAGCTCACCGTGCTCCCGGGGGCGGGACCGCGCAAGCATGGCGAACCGCGCTTCCTTGGCCTGGAAGTCCTTCACCGGCATGGTCGGCGGCCTGCTGTCGAGCTGGAGCGGCCGATCGCCATCCTTCTCGTGTCGAGGGTCGTACCGATACAGCGGCCAGAACCCGGACTTCACGGCCTCGCCCTGGTGGCTCATCGACGTCGACATGTCGATGCCGTGCTCGATGCACGTGCTGTACGCGATGACCACGGAGGGCCCGTGCCAGGACTCCGCCTCTGCAAGCGCCTTGACGGTTTGTGCGTTGTCGGCTCCCATGGCCACCTGCCCCACGTAGACGTTGCCGTACGCGGCCGCGATCATCCCCAGGTCCTTTCGCCCGACGGGCTTGCCGCCGGCGGCGAACTTGGCAACGGCGCCCCGGGGAGTGGCCTTGGAGGCCTGGCCGCCGGTGTTGGAGTACACCTGGGTGTCCAGGACCAGGACGTTCACGTCGCGCCCCGTGGCCAGGACGTGGTCCAGGCCGCCGAACCCGATGTCGTAGGCCCACCCGTCGCCGCCCACGATCCACACGCTCTTTCGGACAAGCGCGTCCGCCAGCGAAAGCAGTTCGCGGGCCGCGTACGACTCGAGCGGCTCCAGGCGCCGTTTCAGATCGGCCACCCGCTCCCGCTGGTCGTGGATGCCCGCCTCGGTGGACTGGTCGGCCGAACGGAGCTCGTCGGCCAGGTCCCGCCCCACCTCCGGCGCCAGCTCCGCGAGCAGCTCACGCGCGTGGGCGGCCTGGTGATCGATGGCCAGGCGCATCCCCAGCCCGAACTCGGCGTTGTCCTCGAACAGCGAGTTCGACCAGGCCGGGCCGCGCCCGTCTCGCCCGACGCTCCACGGGGTCGTGGGGAGGTTCCCGCCGTAGATCGACGAGCACCCGGTGGCGTTCGCGATCAGGATCCGGTCCCCGAACATCTGCGACAGGAGCTTCAGGTACGGTGTCTCGCCACACCCTGCACAGGCTCCCGAGAACTCGAACATCGGCTCGAGCATCTGCGAGCCCTTGATCGAAGCCACCTTGACGTCCCGCTTGTCGGGCGGCGCGATCTCCTGGAAGAAGGCGAAGTTGGCCCGCTCCGCCTCAAGGTGCTCGGCCTTGGGCTCCATGTTGATGGACTTGTGCCTGACCTCCTCCTTGCTCTTGGCCGGGCAGACGTCCACGCACACGCCGCAGCCAGTGCAGTCGTCGGGGGCTACCTGGATGGTCATCCACAGGCCCGGGTTCTCCCGGTCGCGCCACTCCTTGTGCTGGAACGACTGCGGCGCGTGATCGGCCGCCATGGGCTCGAACACCTTCATCAGGATGGCCGCGTGCGGGCACACCAGCGCGCACTTCGCGCAGTCGATGCAGATCTCGGGGTCCCAGATCGGGATCTCGTGGGCGATGGATCGCTTCTCCCACTTCGCCGTGCCGGTGGGGAAGGTGCCGCCCACCGGGAGGGCCGACACGGGCAGGAGGTCGCCCTGCCCGGCGATCATCTTGGCCGTGACCCGCTGCACGAAGTCGGGGGCCTCAGGTGAGACGGGGGGGAGCCTATGGAGCTCGCCGGCCACGGTCTCGGGAACCTTCACCTCGTGCAGGCCCTCCAGGGCCTTGTCCACGGCCGCGTAGTTCATCTCCAGGACCGCCTTGCCTCGCTTGCCGTAGCTCTTCTCGATGGCCTGCTTGATGCAGGCGATGGCCTCCTCCTGGTCCAGGACCCCGGCCAGGGCGAAGAAGCACGTCTGGAGGATGGTGTTGATACGCGCTCCCAGGCCGACCTCGTTCGCCACCTTCTGGGCGTCGACCACGAAGAACCGCAAGCCATTGTCGATGATCTGCCGCTGCGTCTCGACCGGGAGGTGCTCCCAGACCTCGTCGGGCCCGAACGGGCTGTTCAGCAGGAACGTGGCCCCCCGCCCGGCCACCTCCAGGACGTCCATCCGCTCCAGGAAGTGGAACTGGTGGCAGGCCACGAAATTGGCCCGCCTGACGAGGTACGTGGACCGGATGGGGCGGGGCCCGAACCGGAGGTGCGAGACCGTCAGGGCCCCGGCCTTCTTCGAGTCGTAGACGAAGTACCCCTGGGCGAACAGGTCGGTCGCGTCGCCGATGATCTTGACCGAGCTCTTGTTCGCGCTCACGGTCCCGTCGGCGCCCAAGCCGTAGAACACGGCCCGCACCACGTCGTCCGGCTCGGTGGAGAACGACCGGTTCACCTCCAGGCTGGTGTGGCTCACGTCGTCGTAGATGCCCACCGTGAAGTGGTTCTTCGGCTCGGGCTTGGCCAGCTCGTCGAACACGGCCTTGGCCATGGACGGGTCGAACTCCTTGGACGACAGGCCGTACCGGCCGCCGATGACCCTGGGCATGGCGGGGAACCTCCCGGCGACCACCTCTTCGGTCAGCGCCGTGACGACGTCCTGGTACAGCGGCTCGCCGGGGGCACCGGGCTCCTTGGTCCGATCGAGCACCGCCAAGGCCTTCAGCGTGCGCGGCAGCGCCGCCGCGAAGGCCTGGACGGAGAAGGGCCGGAACAGCCGGACCTCAAGGACCCCGACCTTCTCGCCGGCGGCCGTCAGGAGCTCGACCGTCTCCTGCACGGTTCCGACCCCCGAGCCCATCAGGACGATCACGCGCTCGGCCTCCGGATGCCCGGAGTAGTCGAACAGGTGATAGCTCCGCCCAGTGAGCTCACCGAAGCGGTCCATCGTCCACTGCACGACCGCAGGGGTGATGGCGTAGAAGGGGTTCGCCGCCTCACGGGCCTGGAAGAACACGTCGGGGTTCTGGGCAGACCCCCGCAAAACGGGGTGGTCGGGAGACAGGGCCCGCTCCCGATGCGCCCGCACCAGGTGCTCGTCGATCATCGCTCGCAGCACGTCGTCGTCGACCGACTCGATGACGTTGACCTCGTGTGACGTGCGGAACCCGTCGAAGAAGTGGAGGAACGGCACCCGGGACTCGAGCGTGGAGGCGTGTGCCACGGCTGCCAGGTCCTGGGCCGCCTGCACCGAGGAGGACGCGAGCATCGCCCACCCCGTCGATCGCGCGGCCATCACGTCGCTGTGGTCCCCGAAGATCGACAGCGCGTGCGTGGCGACGGCGCGGGACGCCACGTGGAACACCGTCGAGGTCAGCTCCCCGGCGATCTTGAACATGTTCGGGATCATCAACAGGAGGCCCTGCGACGCCGTGAACGTCGTGCACAGGGCCCCGGCCTGGAGGCCGCCGTGGAGCGCGCCGGCGGCCCCGCCCTCGCTCTGCATCTGGATGACCTCGGGGACGGCTCCCCACAGGTTGGGCCTACCCGCCGTCGACCACGCATCCGCAAGCTCGCCCATGGGTGACGACGGCGTGATCGGGTAGATGGCGATGACCTCGCTCGCGGCGTGGGCGATCCTGGCCGCCGCCTCGTTCCCGTCGACCGTCACGTGCCGCTTCGTCACACGCTCGCTCCTCCCCCCGCTCCTCCTCAGGGAAGAGCCCCAACCCGCTCTCCCATGAGGACGTGCCTTCGTGCAGCATGCGGAAGCGCGGGGACCGCTGCTGCGGCCGTCCGGCCCTCTTGGGACGGGCCCTCCAGCCCCATATCCGGCGAAGGGCGGCGGTAACCTGACTCTCTAGCTCGGAAACCCGGGGAGGGTCGGATCGTGCTTCGCCTCGAGGCAAAGCAAGGTGCGCGCTTCGACCCGTTCGGGATCTCCGCCTGTCTCGACCACACGGTGGACAGGGTCGAAGACAACCGCCGGCGGCCGGCTGCGGCCTTGACCCCAGGAGTACGTATGCCGGGCCGATGGTCCCGACCGGCCAACCTCTGGACGTGCCGACAGCCCTTGAGATCGGGCGTGGAACGCTCCGCAAGATGCGCCAAAACCTCGGCTGGGCCGTCGGCTACAACTCGGTTGCCCTACCGATCGCGGCCGGAGTGTTCGAGCCGGCCTTGGGGCTGGTACTGCGACCCGAGATCGCCGCCCTGTCCATGTCGGGGTCGAGCTTGCTGGTCGCCGTCAACGCCCTTCTGCTGAAGCGCCTCAGGTTGCCGAACTTAGAGCGCCCGACTGGGTGAGTTCCTGGCGACCGTGCCGCCGCGCGGGCGGGATGGGCCCTCCTTGATGGGGGCCGGACGCCCTGTCGCGACTGGGTCGTTCGGCCGTACCGAACGCGTGCTCGGTCGCCGAAGCTATGCCCTACGTGGGTAGGGCAGACACGAGAGGAGTCGGACGAAGTGGCGTCAGGGCTCGGATCCCCCGCGGCGGAGGCCGGCGGAGAGGATCCCATCCGGGAGCACCACGGCGAGATCGTGGGGCGACTCCGGCGGATCGAGGGGCAGGTCTCGGGGATCTACCGCATGTACGAGGGCAGCCGGTACTGCATCGACGTGCTCGATCAGATCTCGGCAGCCAGAGCTGGGCTCGAGGCGGCGGCGTTGCTGATCCTCGAGGACCACGTGAACGGGTGCGTCACCGAGGCGCTCGAGGGCGGCAAGGGCCCGACAGAAGGCAACCGAGCTGCTGGACGCCGTCCGCCGGTTCGCAAGGAGCGTGTGAGATGAGAAGGCGCCGTCGCGGTCTCGCCACGGCTCTCCCCATGATCGGGGTCATCGCCGCGACCATGGCCTTGGCCGAGCCGGCCCTGGCTCATGAAGGAGAGGAGGACATTCCCGCCTTCACGAGCGTGCAGGAGGCGATCGCCATCCTGGCCGCACACCCTGGGGGCATTCCGGAGGCCACGGACAAGGTCCACGACGCTCTCGATGCCCGAGACCAACAAGGGGTGAACGTGAGCCTGGTGCAGTCGGCAAGCGCCGCGCTCGAACAGGGTCAGTCTGAACAGGCCGAGATCCTGCTCGAGCGCTCGATCGGGGTGTGCCCGGGGCAGCCGCTGGTTTCTCCCGCCTCGATCCCTCGGAGCCCCCTCCCGCTCGACTCGCCGTGTCCCGCCTCCCCGCACCTCACCGCCCTGTCGAGTGAGCCGATCGGTGGCGTGGCAGAGCCGGTGCTCCTGGCGGCAGCCGCGGTCATGATCCTGTCCGGGTTGGCCCTTGCGAGGAGGATCAGGTGAGCGCCGTCGAGGTGGGGCGGCACCAACCGACCGCGCAGCTCACGCGTCGCCGGCGTCTTCTCGACGCACTCGACGAGCGCCTCGGCCTGAAGGGCCTTCAGTACCCGATCCCGGAGCACGCCAACAAGCTCGCGTACTCGCTGGGCGGACTCACGCTGATCACCTTCGTGCTCATGGTGGCGACCGGGGTCTACCTCACGCAGTTCTACAACCCCGAGCCGACTGTGGCCCACGCGAGCGTCCGGCGGATCATCACGTCGGTCTCGTTCGGGACGTTCGTCCGCGGCTTCCACTACTGGGGCGCCATGGCCATGATCGTCTTGATCGGCCTCCACCTCTTGCGGGTGTTCGTCTCCGGATCGTTCAAGCGACCCCGGGAAGCCAACTGGATCGTCGGCGTGGTGCTCGCCGGGATCACGGCCACGCTGTTCTTCACGGGAACCGTGCTGAAGTGGGACCAGGAGTCCCTGGAGGCCCTGGAGCACAACATCGAGATCGGCAAGCTCCTCGGGCGGTTCGGCTTCTGGTTGTCCCCGAGCTTCGGAGGCATCCCGTTCCTCACGCGTGTGTACGTGGTGCATGTCGCCGTCCTGCCGTTCCTGTTCACGCTGGTGGTGGCGGTCCACCTGCTGCTGGTGAAACGCCATGGCATGGCGCCCTCCCCGTTCCGCAAGGGCCCCGAGCCGGAGCCGACCCGGCCGTTCACCAAGCACCTGGCGGAGCTCGGTGCACTGGCCCTCGTCCTCATCGGCGTGCTCGCGATCTTGGCCGTGCTGGCTCCGCCACCTCACGGCCACGTGCCGATCGAGGGGATCGAGGTCACCAAGCCGCCGTGGCCCATGCTCTGGGTCTATCCGATCGAGGACTGGGTCGGGGTGGCGGGGATCCTCTGGGCGACCGTGGCGATCTTCCTCGCGCTGTTCATCGTGCCGTTCGTGGACCGCGGTCCCGAACGGAGCCCCAGGAAGCGCCTCCCGGTGATGATCGTGGCCGGGCTGGTGGTGGCGACGGTCGTCGCCCTCATCGTCTACGCGGCCGTGCAGCCGGTCGCCTCGCACATCGGGATGGGCTGATGGGACGCCGGCCCATCATCCTGTTCTGGGGTGCCGCGGCGGCGGCGGTGCTGTTCCTCGGCTCGGCGTGGCCCGCGGCCGGTCGGATCGGATCCGGCCCGCACGGCGCCGCCGACGCGGCGGTGCTTGGCATCGCGATCGCCGGGTTCGTGGCGGCGGCCTTCGTCGCGGGCCGGATCGCCTTCGTCATCGGGCGAGGACAACGCCGGGCCCGAGCGGCACGGGATGGACGCCGGCGGGGACGGTGGCGGCGTGGGCACCTGGTCGACGGGAGTGGGTGACATGGGGCCGGCGACGATCCTGGTCGTTGACGACGAGCGGAAGATCCGGGACCTGGTTCGCTCCTACCTCGAACGGGAGGGGTACTCCGTGCTCGTGGCCGACTCCGGGCAGCGAGCGCTCGAGACCTCCTCTCGCGTTTCGCCGGATCTCGTGGTGCTGGACCTGATGCTTCCCGATCTTTCGGGGGAGGAGGTCGCCCGTTCCCTGCGCAGCTCCTCCGACGTCCCCATCATCATGCTTACCTCGAAGGCCAAGGAGGAGGATCGGGTGGCCGGGCTCCGGTTGGGGGCCGACGACTACCTCGTGAAGCCGTTCAGCCCTCGCGAGCTCGTGGCGAGGGTGGAAGCCGTGCTACGCCGAGCGGGGGGCGGGCGGCCCGAGGGGCCGCTCTCGTTCGGGGGCGGCGACATCGTGATCGACCGGGAAACCCGGGAGGTGACCGCCGGGGGCGCCCCGGTGCAGCTCACCCGAAGCGAGTTCGACCTCCTGCACGTGTTCGCGTCGCGACCGGGTCGGGTCTACTCGCGGTACGAGCTGGTGACTCGGGTGCAGGGCTACGACTACGAGGGCTACGAGCGAACGATCGACGCCCACGTGAAGAACCTCCGGCGCAAGCTGGGGGACGACCCGCACAACCCCCGGTACGTCATCACAGTGACCGGCGTCGGCTACAAGTTCGGGTTGCGGCCCGATGCGTAGATCCTTCGCCTTCAGGCTCGCCGCCGCCTTCGCCGGCGTCGGGATCGCCGCCGCTGCGCTCACCGTGATCCTCGTGAACCTTTCCTTCGGGAGCCGGTTCACCGGGTACCTGCAGTCCCAGCAGAGGCTGCGGAAGCAGCAGCTCGTGGCGGCCCTGGCCGACTCGTACACGCGGATGAACGGATGGAACGTCACCAACCTCCGAGCCCTCTCGCCGCTGGCGTTCATGGACGGCGGGACGCTCCGGCTGCTGGATGCCTCGGGCAGGGTCGTGTGGGCTCCCTCCGAGTCCGACCTGGCTGGCCCCATGGCAGCCATGCACCGCCAGATGATGGGCGGAGGGTCGCTGGGCCCAGAGCAATCCCTACCGATCACCGTGAACGGGACGACAGAGGGAACGGCCCTCGTTCGGCTCCCGCAGTCCGGGGTCCTGCCCCAGGATCTGGCCTTCCAGGCCTCTGTCAACCGCGTCCTGGTCTTCGGGGGGATCTCCGCGGGGCTCGTCGCGCTCCTGCTCGGACTCCTCCTGGCCCGACGGGCCACCAGACCGGCGCGGGACCTCGCTTCGGCGGCCCAGGCCTTCGCGCAAGGCGATCGTTCCCGGCGGGCCGAGTACCGGGGAGCGGATGAGTTCGGCGACATGGCTCTCTCGTTCAACGCGATGGCCGACACGGTGGAGGAGGAGGATCGGCTTCGTCGGACCTTCGCCGGCGATGTGGCCCACGAGATCAGAACACCCCTGGCCATCCTGCAGTCGCAGATCGAAGCCCTGCAGGATGGAGTGACCGAGGTGTCTCCGACGGAGCTCGAGTCCCTCCACGAGGAGACCCTTCGACTCCGGCGTCTCGTCGGGGACCTCGAGACGCTCGCCTCCGCCGACGCGGCCGGCTTCACGCTGGCGATGGAGCCCGTCGAGCTGGAAGCCGTGGCGCAAGAGGTGACGCGGGAGTTCGCCGGTCCGTTCGAGGCAGGGGGCGTGACTCTCACCTCGGGCCTTCAGCACGTCATCGTGGACGGCGACCCCATCCGGCTCCGCCAGATCGCGGCGAACCTGCTCTCGAACGCCCTCAAGTTCACGCCGGAGGGCGGGAAGGTTCGGATCGAGCTCGAGAGGGAGGGTGACCGGGCCGTCCTCAGCGTGAGCGACACCGGCGTCGGCATCCCGCCGGACGAGATTCCCCACGTCTTCGACCGGTTCTTCCGGGGTCGCGACGTGCGAGCCGGGGGTTCCGGCATCGGCCTCACCGTCGTTCGCGAGCTCGTCTCGGCCCAGGGCGGAGAGGTGGGCGTATCCAGCGAGCCGGGCTCGGGCACGAGCTTCACGGTTCGGATCCCCGTTGCCTCATCGCCACTTCCTACTTCCTTCACGGCCCCTTCACAAGGCGGTCCTAGCCTGAGGGTCAGAAGGAGGAGATGACGATGCAGAAGCGGTGGATCTTCCTGGGAGTGGCGGTGGCCGTGGCCGTTACCGTGACCGCCGGGATCGCCCTTGCGGCGAGCCGGGGGCCTGCGGCCCCGACATCGACCGGGCAGGGGATGGTTCAGGCCTGTGACGCCATGCACGACTCGCCGGCCATGGAACGGATGCACGAGCAGTTGCCCGCGGCCCTACAGACCCAGTGCGACGCGATGCACGAGCAGATGGACCAGATGATGGGCGGCTCGGGCATGATGGGCGGCTCGGGCATGGCGGGCGACTCGGGCATGTCGGGGGCCACGGACGTGCCGGGCGACACGGCGGGGAGGGGGGAAGACAGCTTGAGGGCGGGCACGTGCTTCACGGCCGCGCCCACGAGCATGGCC
>Ga0184623_10000417_pt1 | contig 17829 bp, 14 predicted proteins | sample PLM1_100_b1_FD_133138 | JGI IMG/M metagenome (GOLD analysis project Ga0184623, IMG submission 133138) | Groundwater sediment microbial communities from an aquifer in East River, Colorado, USA - PLM1_100_b1 | ecosystem: Environmental > Terrestrial > Soil > Riparian zone | place: USA: East River...
AAGGATCCTGCTCCAGCGATTAAAAAAATGACGCGAAATCCTCTGATTACAGTGACGGGAACAGTAGATGACATCCGCCCCTTCCTGTGGCGCGCAACGGTCTCGGTTGTTCCACTTCTGTACGGAGCAGGCATTCAAAACAAGATATTGGAGGCGATGGCAACCGGGACCCCCGTCGTGACCACCTGCCAAGCTCTTTCGGCGCTTCAGGCACAACCAGGAAAAGATCTTTTCGTTTCCGATGACCCGGATGGCTTTTCACAGGCAGTACTGCAGTTGCTTGCAAATCGAGACCTTCAGCATAAGACGGGTGACGCGGGAGTGACATATGTCAGGACCTTTCATACCTGGGCTTCAATCGCTTCCCAATTGGTGAATATCTATCAACAAATTCTCGACAGCAATTCTGGATAGGTAGCTCTAATTCGGTTAAAAACAGATTTGGAAAATGAGAAGGGGTATTCAGATGTATCCAAGTCAACTCTTCACCTGTTTTCATAGTTTCTAAATATATACCGGGCATGTGTCCCGGAGGCGAACCGTCTCTTACAAAAACAAACCTGGCCGGTTCTGTTCTTTTGGCTAATTGACTTTTGCTTTGGCAAGAATTCAGGCTGGATTTCATTGAATTGCTCTATCGCTGTTTTTACCTGTTACGTAAGGACTCATATCACATGAAAATATTGATGATTTCCCCTCAGCCTTTCTTTGAACCCCGCGGTACTCCAATCAGCGTCTATCAACGCCTGGAAGCGCTCTCGGCCCTTGGGCATGAAATCGATCTGGTTACGTACCATGTTGGTAAGGATGTCGAGTTTCCGAATGTAAAGATTCACCGGGTGAGGAAGGTCAAAATGATCCAGCATGTCCGTATTGGACCCTCCAGGGCCAAAATTTTGCTGGATGTTTTGGTGTTCTTTAAAGCCATTCAACTGTTGTTGGGGAAACGTTATGATGTGATTCATTCCCATGAGGAGGCCTCCTTTTTTAGTATGTTCTTGGCATGGATTTTCCGCACCCGTCATCTTTACGACATGCATTCAGTATTGTCCAAGCAGCTGGGTAATTTCAATTTTGGGAATAAACCCATTTTTATTAAGATCTTTGGTGTCTTGGAAACGATGGTGCTGAAAACCTGTGATGCAGTGATCACTGTGGGAACAGACCTCGAAAAATATGTCAAAACAGTCGGATCTGATATCCGGGTGGTAATGATCGAGAATATTGCATTGCAAGCATATCAAACCTCTGTTCAGCTGGACGATGTAGAACAACTAAAGAATAAGCTTGACCTCGATGGCAGACTGCCAATTGTTTATACCGGCACCTATGAGCGTTACCAAGGCTTGACTATGGCGCTGGAATGTGTAGAAATCGTTGCGAAACAGTATCCAAGGGTGATCTTTATCTTTGTCGGCGCGAAAAATCAGCAAGCCAGAGAGTGGACTGAGATCGCCCGAGAAATGAACCTGCAGGAGCATGTCCTGTTTTTAGATGCTGTTCCTCCCGCCGAATCCATGGTGTACCTTGCCTATGCCGCGGTGTTGATTTCTCCCCGCCTGGATGGCACAACAACCCCATTAAAAATTTATAGTTATCTTCATGCAAACAGACCGATCGTTGCCACAATTATCACAGCCCACACCCAAGTACTCAGCCCAGAGACCGCGGTTCTTGTAGAACCAAACAAGGACGCCTTTGCCGAGGGAATTCTTCGTGTGCTGCGCGACCCCGAACTTGCAGAATGTATCGCAAAAAATGCACATGAATTCGCTAGGGAGAAGTTTAGTCACCAAGATTACATCTCAAAGGTCAACCAGATTTACCAATCGCTTTCATCGGTTCTGGAAGTCGAAGAACCAGCGCTATCGTGGAGAGAATAAGATGTGTGGCATTTGCGGTGTTGTTTCTTTTCAGCCGAGCGCTCCCCTTGATCGATCCATCCTATTGCAGATGAACGCCTCTCTTCGCCATCGTGGACCGGATGATGAAGGCTATTATGAGGATGACCAGGTCAGCCTTGCGATGAGGCGCCTCAGCATTATCGACTTACACACCGGGCAACAACCCATTTCGAATGAATCAGGCGACATCTGGGTGGTATATAATGGAGAAATCTATAACTTTCAGAAAGTACGCGCCGCCTTGGAACAGCGCGGGCACATCTTCAAAACTCAAACCGATACCGAGATCATTGTCCACGCCTATGAAGAATATGGGGATGAATGTGTGACCCATTTCAACGGAATGTTTGCCATCGCGCTCTGGGATGCACGGGAGCGTAGACTCTTCCTCGCGCGGGACCGGTTGGGGATTAAACCTTTGTATTACTGGTCGGGTGCGGATAAGCTGGTCTTCGGTTCAGAGCTCAAAGCGTTGATCTTTCACCCGGATGTGCCGAGGCAAGTTGATCTCGCGGCTCTGGACCTTTTCCTTACGTTAGAATACATTCCTGCCCCACGCACCATTTACGAAGGCGTTTTTAAGCTTTTGCCGGGCCATCTATTGGTGGTTGAAAAGGGGAAGCTGAAGGTCACTCAGTATTGGGATGTGCCGTACCAACCTATAAGCCAAAGCGAGGCGGAATGTGGGGAAATCCTTTCTGGCTTGATTAAAGAGTCAGTCCGCCTCCGCTTAATCAGCGATGTACCGTTGGGAGCCTTCCTGAGCGGAGGCATCGACTCCAGCACGATTGTTGGCTATATGAGTCAGAGCGCGAATGAGCCAGTCCGGACGTTCTCGATCGGATTTGAGGATGATACATATAACGAGCTTCCCTATGCAGAGGCGGTAGCGAAACATTTTCGGACGAAGCACCACGCCGAAGTGCTGAAATCAGATCATACAGATCTCGCGGAACAGTTGGTCGCTCACTTCGACGAGCCGTTTGCCGATACTTCCGTCTTTCCCACTTTTCTTGTTTCAAAACTTGCCAGTCGCGAGGTAAAAGTTGTTTTATCGGGCGATGGCGGCGATGAGTTGTTTGCTGGTTATGACACATATCTCGCTGAAAAACTGGATCGGTACTATGGGCGCTTGCCTCGACCATTGCGGCAGCAGGTTCTTCCGAAATTTGCCGGTCGGATTCTGCCGCAGCCTGCCAAGAAGGGCTTGATCAACAAGGTTAAGCGAATGGTAGAAGGTGGCGCACACGACGCATCGCTTCAACACGCTCGCTGGATGATGTTCCTGAACTCATCTGAAAAGGATTCATTATATCGCTCTGATTTGCGGGCCACACTTGACGATCATCTCACTACTGACTTTTTCAAGGATTATTTTGAAAAAGCCAACTGCTTTGACCGCTTGGCACAACAGCAATACGTGGATGTCAAAACTTATTTGGCAGATGATATCCTGACGAAGGTGGATCGGATGAGCATGGCAGTGTCAATTGAAGCGCGTGTGCCCCTGCTTGATTATCACATCGTAGAATTTGCCCTGAACCTTCCGGCTCATATGAAACTCAATGGAGCGCGCACCAAATCTATTCTCCGTCACGCGGTCAAGGACTTGGTGCCGCAATTAGTGCTGGAAAAGCCAAAAGAAGGTTTCAGCATCCCAATGAAGCATTGGCTCTGTACTTCCCTGAAACCAATGATGCTTGACTTGCTCTCGAAAGCCGCTCTGCAGAAACAAGGTTACTTCGATCATCAAGTTGTGGCAGAATGGATTCAAGAACATCTTGATGGACGCGTCAATCATAGTCATCGTTTGTGGGCACTCATGGTGTTCGAGATGTGGCATCACAACGAGCGAGTATCGGCCTAAGAATTATATCCATGAGCCAAGCCGATCTGATCTCGCGGATTGCCGCCTACTGGGATGAACACATCCATGACCTAGCCATCACCACATATCCTATAGGCACGCCAGGATTTTTCCGGCAACTGGATGAGTATCGTTATGACAAACTCAATTATCTGACGCGCTTAGTGGAGTTCGATGCCTATAGAGGAAAAAATCTGTTGGAAGTTGGCTGTGGCGCCGGAATTGATCTAGTGCGATTCGCCCGCGAGGGCGCGAAAGTTACGGGAATTGACCTGTCGAAGACGGCAATAGATCTGGCGTGCAAGAATTTCGAGCAAAGTGAACAGAACGCCGATCTGCGCGTGATGAATGGCGAGTGTATGCAGTTCGCGGACAACACATTTGATGTTGTATACGCACAGGGCGTTTTGCAATACACAGCCGATTCCGCGAAAATGATCGCTGAAATTCATAGGGTCTTGAGACCAGGCGGAGAAGCTATCCTAATGCTCTATAACAAGTATTCATGGCTCAACCTGATGCGAAAGCTGACCAGAGTCCCGCTTGAGCACGAGGACGCTCCGGTATTGAAAAAATTTTCAGTCAGTGAATTAAAGCAGCTGCTGCATCCTTTTCAAGATTATCGAATTATCCCTGAGCGTTTTCCGGTCAAGACCAAGTTGCATTCCGGTTGGAAAGCTCATCTTTTTAACAGTGTGTTTGTCAGAGTCTTTAATTTGATGCCCAAGCGCTGGATCAGACCATTCGGCTGGCATCTAATGGCATTTGCCATCAAATGAATGAAACGCAATCTTGAAAGACTGGCAGATCATAAATTTGATATCCTCGTGATAGGCGGAGGGATTCATGGAGCCATCACCGCTTGGGATGCAGCGCTCCGTGGCGTATCCGTTGGCTTGATTGAGCGCGGTGATTTTGGCAGTGGGACGTCGCAAAACAGCCTCAAGATTATTCACGGCGGTCTGCGGTACCTTCAAGATGGGAACCTGTCAAGAAGCCGTACGATGGCGCGCGAACGTACCACCTGGATGAAGATCGCTCCTCACCTTATCCATCCCTTGACATGCTTAATACCCACCACACAGAAAATGTCCCGTAGTCGGGTGGCGATGGGGTTTGCTCTTATGGCAAACGATATCCTAAGTTTTGATCGAAATCACCTGGTCGACCCAGAAAAAAATCTCCTCGACGGAATGATCGTTTCACAACGAGAACTCTCCCGAATTTTACCTGGGTATGATGCCTCGACTTCTACCGGAGGCGCGGTTTGGTACGACGCGCAGATTTACAATTCAGAGAGGTTGGTCCTGGAGTTCATCCTTTCAGCAGTGCAGGCGGGCGCAGAAGTTGCCAATTATGTCGAAGCGATCAACTTTTTGCAGCAGGAAAATCGGATCACTGGCGTTCGAGCCAAAGATTTGCAGACAGGACAGATTTTCGACATTCAGTCAAAGCTAGTGATTAACTGTGCTGGGGCATGGATGGATTATCTCCTTGAGAAAGCTGCTCTTCGTTCTGAGTATGCAACATCTGTTGCGATGAACGTGATTGTGAACCAGGTCTGGTCGGACGTTGCAGTCGGACTTACCAGCCAACCGGTAAACGGAAAGCCTCCGCAAGTTCTCTTTATTGTGCCGTGGAGGAACAAATCCATGATTGGTACATGCCATATCCCATGGCGGGATGCGCCGCACACATTCAAACTGAACGAAGCCATGGTCCAAGAATTTCTTGATCAAATCAATAGCGCTCATCCACCACTCAAGCTTTCCCTGGAAGATGTCCGGCACGTCACCTGGGGATTCCTGCCAGTAAATAAGGCAGACGCAAACAAACAACCAGTCAGGCTAACGCGTGATGGTGTGGTGATTGACCATCAAAAAAAGGATGGAATATCTGGCCTGATCAGCATCCTTGGTGTGAAATACACCACAGCGCGTGTGGTCGCGGAACAGGCTATGGATCTGGCGGTGAACCAACTCGGCATGAAGACAAAAAAATGTCAGACGCATATGACGCAAGTTAGAGGTGGGAAGATTGAGGATTTCAGAGCCTTTCTGCGGAAAGCGCTACTCAAAGTCCCGCGAGTAATAAATGAGCGATCTACTGAGCATTTGGTGTATACATATGGTTCGGAGTACCAAAAACTGGTGGAATGCGTGCTGAGGCAGCCTGATTTGGCTCGCAGGATTGACCCGCCGTTGCCTGTTACTGTAGCAGAGGTGGAACATGCCGTCCACCATGAAATGGCATTGACCCTTGCTGATGTGATGGGACGCCGCACAGAATTGGGCTCGACGGGACTACCGTCCATGGCTACGCTCCAAAAGTGTGCCAGCTTAATAAGCCGCGAATTTCAATGGAGCTCCGAACATCAGCAACAGGAGATTAACTCGGTCATCCAAACCTATCCGTTCAAGCAAACGGAAACCATAGTGGCATAATTTATGAAGTCTAATCACCTTCCATGGCAGATCGAAATGTTTCGGCGGTCGATCAAGAAACAGCAAAAGCTGAGGGCGCTTTTGGAATTGCTTGGCGAAACGACAGACAAAAAATGTCTGCTCGTCACGTGCGGCGATAACAATGGGGCGCTCAACTGGCATTTCCGTAAGCACGGCGGTGAATGGACTTGGGCCGACGTCTCCGGCGAAAACAACGATCAGATTTCCAGGCTTCTGAGTGAACCTGTGTATGCATTCAAAGAAGATGACTTTCCAGTTCCGGGCGGGCATTTCGACTGCGTCGTCTCCATTGATGTGCTTGAACATCTGAGACAGGATCAGCCTTTTCTAAGGGAATTAAGACGAGTGCTAAAGCCGGGTGGTAAAGCAGTGGTTACTGTCCCAAATGGGGATGAGAGACTTCTGGCGAACAAAATCAAATGGCGATTTGGCATGACGCCTGAGGTGTACGGTCATACGCGCGCGGGGTATACCGTTCCCGAGCTGTTCGATGCTCTCCGGAAGTCAGGACTCGAGCCGAAAGATACGGGTGGGTATTCACGCTTCATGACCGAGATGATCGAGTTGGCGATCAATTTTGGTTACGTGCGTGTGCTTGCAAAAAGGCATGGTGGTGCACAACCTGGTCACATTGCGCCTGTTTCTGCTGGTGAACTTAAGACACATGGCCTGGCTTATAGAGTGTATTCACTCATTTTCCCGATCGCGCGGGCAATCAGCCTGCTGGACCGCTTGCTTCCCGCGCGGACAAACAACGCGGTGATTGTGAGTGCGCGAAAAGAGGATTAGACATGAGAGTCCTGATCACCGGCGCAGGCGGCTTCATCGGAAGCCACCTGGTGGATAGCCAGCTCGAACATGGGCATCATGTTCGTGCGGTCGACCTCCACCTCGACCTGTTGAGCCACCAGGCAGCGCATCCTCGTCTACAAGTGATTCGCGGCGACATCACCGAAAAGGATATCGTCCAGAAGCTCGTCGAGGGTATAGATGTTGTCTATCATCTTGCGAGCGCGCATCTCGACGTGAATCTCTCAGATGAGCACTACTGCCGTGTCAATGTAGATGCGACTCTATCTTTGCTAGAGGCGGCCAAACAATTGGGAGTGAAACGCTTCGTACATTGCAGCAGTGTGGGGGTGATCGGCGATGTGGAGAATCCCCCCGCTGACGAGACCACCGAATGTCATCCTGTCAACATCTATGAGCGAACCAAGCTCGAAGGGGAGAGGGCCGCGCTGGATTTTGCCCGCCGAACAGGCTTTTCTGTAGTTGTGGTGCGACCTGCCTGGGTATACGGACCGCGTTGTCCACGTACGGCAAAGCTGTTCCGCACGATTTCAAAAGGACGATTCCCGATTTTCGGCGGCGGAAAGAATATGCGTCATCCTGTTTACATTAGCGATGCGATCCGCGGCTTGGAATTGTGTGCCGAAACTCCAAATATCGATGGAGAAGTCTTTATCATCGCGGGCGAAGTTCCTATGGAATCCAGAGAACTCGTAAGCGTGATTAGTCAGGAACTAAATGTTCGAATGCAGAAAATATATTTGCCGATCTTCCTCGGTCAGGGGGCGGGATTGGCACTTGAATTGGCGTCTAAACTCATCGGGCGTCAGCCACAATTCTCGCGCAGGAGCATGGATTTTTTCTTGAAGCATAACGCTTACAACATTTCCCAAGCCCAATGTAGACTGAATTATCAACCTCAGGTGGACTTGCGCAGCGGTATACAAAAGACCATCGCAGGTATAAAAGCCAGCCGGACAGATTGAGAAAAACATGAATGAAAAATTAACGACAACCGTTGGTGAAGTGCATGATTATTGGAATACACACACGCTTGGCTTGCAGTATGTAACGGATAAAAGCGTAAAACCTGGCACCCCTGGATTCTTCGCACATATCCGTCCGTGGATGAACCCATACAAATTCCCATGGATCATGGATCGCATTAACCGGGAAGCAAAACTTCTCAAAGGCAAGCACTTGCTAGAGATCGGTTGCGGCATGGGGTATGACAGTCTTGAATTCTTGAAGCGCGGCGTCCGCGTGACTGCGACCGACCTGACTCCCAATGCAGTGAAAATGACGCTCCAGCACTTCGCTGTGGAAAATGTCCAGGCTGAGGAGGTACGAACTGCGAACGCCCTCGATCTGCCGTTTGAGGATAATATCTTTGACGCAGTCTGGTCGAATGGCGTGCTCCATGCAACAGGAGATACGCGCCGTGCGATAGCAGAGGCGCGCCGTGTTCTCAAACCGGGTGGGCGTGCCATCATCTCGCACTTCTATCGCAAACCATCCTGGATGTACACGATCAATCGTCTCGGTCGTGAGAACATCGAATATAAGGAAGAGGATCCACCCGTCAATGAGTTTTACACCGATGAAGAAGTGCTTGATTTCTTTCAGGGGTATCAGGTCATCGAAGCCGTGCACGAGCATGAGAGACTCCTGCCCGCGCGTCGGGATGGCATCAAGGCATTCCTATATCACAAGGTGTTGATGCCAACCTACAATATTCTGCCTTCATCCATTGCGCTGAAGTACGCGTACAAGATCTCTGTCACAGCGATCAAAATCTAAAACGATCTTCCATGTGCGGCATCTGCGGCAAGTACAGTCCCTCTGGCGTTCAACCAGAAGAAATCAATCACATGCTCGATACCATCGCGCATCGTGGACCTGATGATGCAGGTTCCTATGTGCGCGGTCGGATTGGACTGGGCAATCGTCGCCTTAGCATTATCGATCTTCAAAGCGGAAAACAGCCGATCCGTAATGAGGATGGCACGATTTGGGTCGTGTATAACGGGGAGATGTATAACTACGAAACTCTGCGCATGCAATTGGAATCTATAGGGCACATCTTCTATACCAACTCCGATACCGAAGTTATCGTTCACCTCTATGAAGATCTCGGCCAACGCTGTGTGGAGCGAATCAGCGGTATGTTCGCCTTTGCCCTCTGGGATGAGTCGGAGCAAAAACTCCTGCTTGCACGCGATCGGATCGGACAAAAACCTCTATTCTACTCACAGGATGGTTCGGACTTTTTATTCGGCTCCGAGATTAAAGCGATCCTTGCGCTTCGCGATCAGGACCCTGAGCTGGATCCGCTTGCGATGCACGATTACCTGTCGATGCGCTTTATCTCCCCTCCAAACACCATCTTCAAGCACGTCCAAAAACTTCCGCCTGCCCACACCCTGGTCTTCCAAAATGGACAGATCAAGCTTCGCCGCTACTGGCATTTATCATTCCGCGAGAAGCTAGCTCTTTCCGAATCCGAAATTCTTGAAGCCCTGGGGGAACAACTCAAACGCACCGTGGATTCGCATCTGATCAGCGATGTGCCGGTCGGAGCATTTCTTAGTGGCGGGCTGGATTCCAGCATGATCGTCGCGGTTCTCGCGCGTGACCTTGGGCTGAAACCGCAAACCTTCTCCATCGGCGTGGAGGAAAGTGACTTCGATGAAACTCCCTACGCGCGCTTGGTGGCAGAACAATATCAAACGCAGCATATTGAGGATCGTGTCGCAGCGAACTTAATTCAATCCCTGCCGGAAATGATCTGGCATCTCGATGAACCATCCGATCCCATTGCGGCGTGCATGTATCAGGCAGCGCGTTTGGCATCCCAACATGTCAAGGTGGTATTGGGTGGTGATGGCGGTGACGAACTCTTTGCAGGCTTTGACCGTTACGTCGGCAACCGCTACATTGATATGTATAGTCGGATGCCGCTAGTAGTTCGCAAAGGTTTGATGGGGCCCATATTGAGTCGCCTGCCGGATAGTTTCACATACAAAAGCCTGACTCAAAAGCTTCGCTGGGTCCATCATTTGTCCCTGCAACAGACTGCCGCAGAGCAATATGCTGCAGCGACTTGTTTCTTCCGATTCACGCATGAAGAGAAGCGCGCCCTGTACTGCGATCAACTTTGGAAAGAGTTGGGAGATAGGAATTCTACCGTAGCGATCACGGGACCATTCAACAATGCGGAAGCAGATGATCTACTGGACCGAATGCTATATACCGATTTTGTCACTCGTCTGCCCGAACATTCCCTCGTCTTGACAGATCGCATGACCATGGCGCATGGGCTCGAAGCACGTTCTCCTTTCCTGGACCATCAATTGGTCGAGTTTCTGGCAAAGGTTCCTGGAAACATTAAAGTCCAGAACAACCAACCAAAACATCTAATGCGTAAACTCGCGAAAGATTATCTCCCCGCTCCAATTCTTCAGCGCGAAAAACAGGGCTTTATGCTTCCGATTGCGTATTGGTTTCGAACGGACCTCTTCCCGCTCATCAGCCAGACGCTGGAAAATTCTCATTTTGTTAAAGAGGGTTGGTTCAAGAAAGAGACGATCCAGCGTCTGCTGGCTGAACACCGCACCAATCGCCATGATCATCATGTCCGTCTCTGGATGCTGTTGAACCTGGAACTCTGGCATCAGCTCTATATAGAGGGAAGCGAACAGGGAGCACTTGCGGAGCAGTTACAAGAATTATGCCTTCCCCAATAGCGCACCTTGGCGTAGGCTACGCCCTTTATCGTTACTACAAACATAAAATGCCAAAACACCAGATTCAACTTTGGAAATTGCCACTTCAGATGATCATAGTCGCGGGCCTTTCCCTGCTGCCCGACCTGGATGTTATTCCGGCAATTATTTTCAGGGACATGCAGAAATATCATAATAATTTCTCGCACAGTTTCCTTTTTGCAATCCCTGTGGCATTCCTCGTGGCGGGTATCTTTCATCGAGTCTACCGATCCAACTTTTGGCTGTGGTTCCTGATCTGCTTGCTATCCTATGATCTTCACGTCTTCATGGATGCCCTGACAGCCGAACGTGGTGTGATGATGTTCTGGCCCCTTACCCAGGCTCGGTTTGCATCGCCCATAAAAATTTTCTACGGCCTGCAATGGGGACTGGGCTGGTTCAGCATCTGGCACTTATGGACCATACTTACTGAATTTCTTTTTGCGTTGGTGGTAATCATTGCGGTGAATTATTTTGACAAACGAAGAAATCAAGCAAATATTATTCCTTCCCAGAGAATGGAATCATAGGAGATATACAAATGATTGTTCTAGGCATAATCGATAGTAAACCTTCCTCCGCTGCCATACTAAAAGATGGGCAAATCCTCTCTGCGATCGCGGAGGAACGTCTCTGCCGGATGAAGATGGCGAGTGGTATGCCGCGCCAGGCGATCAAACAGGTGATGTTGGATGCAGGCTTCACAGCAAAGGATATTGACCTGGTAGCGGTCGCCCAGAAAGTGAGCGTATTCGAGCCAGAGCCAATCCCCTGGAACGGCTGGTTCGACAACAATCACGCAGGCAAGCCCCGTCCATTCGAAAAAATCAGTGGGACACTGGCTCCGATTGCCGGGTATATCCCATTTGCCCAGAAAGCACACCACCAGCTCAAAGATATTCTCTCACGCAAACGGCTATCCCAAATCCCGGAATTATTGGAAACTGAATACGGGATCACGGCCCCGGTTAAATATTATGACCATCATTATTGTCACGTCACCAGCGCCTACTACACGAGCAATTATAATCATGCGTTAGTGGTCACGCTCGATGGCGGAGGCGACGGGTTATCAGGCAGTGTGTATGCGGGTAAAAATGGTAAATTGACGCGGCTTTCCGCAGTCGATAGCTTCAACTCGCTGGGAAATTTCTATTCCTATATCACGCATCTATGCGGGTTCAAAGCTGAAAGTCATGAAGGCAAGATCACAGGTCTCGCCGCGCTGGGCAAGCCAACCTATATCAACATCCTGCGTGAGTTCGTGAGCTATGAAGACCCTGGGCAGATTCACTATACTGTTCCCATGTACCACCGCTCTGCATTGAAGCAGATTGCCAGTAAGCTGCCAGCGGACTTCGATAAAGCCAATTTAGCGGCAAGCGTTCAACTTCTTTTGGAAGAGATTGGCATTGAGTTCATCCGTTACTGGCTGCGGAAAACGGGAATCCGTTCTATTGCCGTAGCAGGTGGCGTGTTCTCAAACGTGAAATTCAATCAGCGTGTTCATGAACTCGATGAGGTAGATAATTTCTTCGTGCATCCCGCCATGGACGATAGCGGATTGGCTGTCGGCGGCGCGTTTGCGGCCCTTGCGGAGGAGCCCGGCACGGACCCAGGATGTTTGTGTCAGTGGCTGCAAAATGTCTATTTTGGGATCAGTTACACGGATGATGAGATCCGCAAGTCCATCGATAAGTTTGGATTCGAGGCTATATACGAGTCCAACATTACAGACGTCATCGCAAAATTGCTGGCAGAGGGACGCGTCGTCGCCCGCTTCACCGGCCGCATGGAATATGGACCGCGCGCGCTCGGGCATCGATCCATCCTCTACCAGACCACCGATCCATCCATCAACGACTGGCTGAATGCCCATCTTCTGCGGACCGAGTTCATGCCCTTCGCCCCGGCAACCCTACAGGAATATGCTGATGAATGTTTTGAAGGTCTTGATGGCGCGCGCGACTCGGCTCGTTATATGACGATCACGTTCAACTGCACTGAAAAGATGCGGGCGCAATCTCCCGGCGTGGTTCACGTTGACGGCACCGCTCGCCCTCAAATCCTCGACCCAGATACCGCTCCCGATTTCTACAAGATCGCTGTGGCATATCATAAACTGACGGGTATTCCATCGTTGATTAATACCAGTTTCAATATGCATGGCGAACCCATCGTTTGCACTCCTGACGATGCGCTGCGTTCCTTTAACGAAGGGAAACTCGATTATCTTGCCATAGGCAACTGGCTGGTCGTTAACCCTGAGCTGAAGAAAAACGGAAAGTAATCGCTCCTGGCACCTTGAGCAGACGAAATTACATGCGCATCGGCATCATGTTGCGTTCGATTGACGAAAAAGGCGGCGTTGGGGTTTATACCCGCAATATCGTTAAAGAACTTCTGCAGCTCGACCATAAAAATGAATATGTCCTGTTCTATGCGGATCCATCAAACATCGGGACATTCTCACATCATGAGAATGTGGTGGAACGCTGGGTCAGAGGCTCAAATAAGGCATACTGGGATCAAATCGCCATTCCGCGTGCATGCTGGAAGGAAAAGATTGATCTTATTTTCCATCCTAAATTCACGGTCCCACTTTTCGCACCCTGCAAAGCGGTGATGGTCGTACACGGCGCAGACTGGTTGATTCCCGAGCAGGCTCAGTTTTATATGTGGTGGGATGTGAAATATATGCAGCTGATGTTACCGCTGTATTTCAAAAAGTCAGTGGCCGTGATCTCTGTCTCACAGGAAACAACAGATAATTTCAATCGAATTTTGAAATTGCCAGCGGACAAAGTGCAGACCATCCATTTTGCGCCTGCCCGAAACTTTAAACGAATTACGGATCCTGAAGCGCTGCAAAAGGTCAAAGCGCGTTACAACCTTCCCGAACAATTTATCCTCACGCTCACCAAGCGCAAGGGGGATACTCGAAAAAACCTGGGGCAGGTATTCAAGGCATACGCTCGCTACCACGAACAAACAAATAACCCACATAAACTCGTGATCGGTGGCAAGGATTGCCATCTGTTCAGAGACGAGTATTCCATTCCCTTGCACGGATATGGGAAGGATATTTTGTTCCCAGATTGGATCGATCAGGAAGATATGCCGGCGGTGTTCAGTCTGGCGAGCCTGTATCTTTACCCATCCAATTTGGAGGCGTTTCCAATTCCTCTGACTGAAGCGATGGCTTGTGGCACGCCAATATTGACATCCAACGTCAATGGCTTGAAGGAAATTGCTGGAGAAGCGGCAATATTAATGGATCCCAGCGATACCGAATCGATCGCGAACGGGATTTCAAAAATCGTTTCCGACTGCAACCTGCAGGAATCACTTTCGCGCAAAGGTTTGGAACGTTCGTCCCTTTTTACCTGGGATCGCTGCGCGCAAAATACATTGGCGTTACTGGAAAGAGTTGCATCCAATTGAGTACCAGTCTTGATCCCAAACTGCTCGCTTCCGGCATGATCGTGATCGTTGCGCCTCATATGGACGACGAAGCCCTAGCATGTGGCGGGTTGATCGCCAAACTTCCGTATAAAAATCGCATCCATATTGTCTATGCCACAGATGGGATAAAATCCCCGGCTCCCATTATCCCCGGGCGTGATGAAATCTCACCGAACCTCGGCAAGATCCGCATGCAGGAATCGGTAGAAGCAATGAAAACCTTGGGAATTACGGAACAGAACCTGCACTTCTTATGTTTGCCCGAAGCTGAGTTGCAGAAAAATCTTTCTGACTTACGAGATAAACTCAGGGAAAAAATCCAAAGCATTGGGCCGCAGCATATTTTTGTACCGTTTCGTTACGATCGTCATTTCGATCATCTGGCTGTCAATCACGTGGTGACATCTGATATCGAACAAGGCATTCTACAGGCACAACTCTTCGAGTATTTTGTTTACTACCGTTGGCGACTAATGCCAAAACGCGACATCCGCAAATATGTCAAACCGCAATTCCTGTTCAAATTGGATATTGCAGAGGTAGCAAAACAAAAACGACAGGCATTAGATTGCTTCACGAGCCAGACAACGATTTACTATCCGTGGCAGACTCGCCCTATCTTGACACCCACATTGTTGGATGAGGAATGCCAAAACCCGGAATATTTCCTGATCGCACCCGCTTCCGTTTCAGGGATAGCTGTGTTTTCTGGCTGGACGCTTTGGATTCGGATCGTGCATCGTATTGAACCCATATTAGTGCGATGGAAATATTTGACAGGCGCATTCCTAAAAAGGATGTTTCAAAACCGTGGCCGTTGATCAAAATGATTTGAACCGACCAATCCGGGTGGTGATGTTTGGCAGTGGTCCTGAATTGAACCCTGATGCAAAACAGTTCCTTTGTAAACTGGAAGAACATTCAGAGATTGAGTTGGTCGGCGCATTTTGTCAGGCAGAATCGCAATCCGTGGTTGCAGTATTCATGGATTTGTGGAACCGTCGCCGCGCATTAGCATTCCCTTTGTTCGCTCTATGGATGTTTAGCAAAGCATTACGCTTCATCTTTCATCCTCGTGAAGAAATTACTCTCCAAAGAAAATTGAAGAATATTTCCCGGCGTATTCATTTCGTAAAAAACATTCATGCACCGGATGTGCTGCAGCAGGTCTGTAACCTGAAACCTGATTTGGGCCTGATTTATGGAAGCCCCATCTTAAAACCGGAACTTTTTGAAATTCCAAAACTAGGCACACTGGGTATTCATCATGGCAAAGTGCCTGAATATCGAGGCAACAAAACCACGTTCTGGATGATGTACAACGGCGAGCAATTTGCCGGCGTCACGATCCAAAAAGTTAACAAAGGGCTGGATACAGGCACAATCGTCAAAATAGGCGAGGTAAAAGCCTATCGGCGAGCGTACCGGGCCGTGTTCCACGAATTGGAAGCGCTGGGTCTCGATGTATACCTCCAGGCGATCCTCGACGTCAAGCACGGAGTTGCTGAATACAAACCGCAGGTCGGCGTCGAAGGTAAATTGTATCGAAACCCAACACCCGCTGACTTCCTGAAATTCTTGGGCAAACAAATCAAAAGACGATTGAACATCGATACATGAAGATCTGTATTTTTACGGAAACGTATTATCCAGTCGTAGGCGGTGGAGAAACACAAGCGCGATTACTGGCTGATGGTTTAGTGGCTTGTGGTCACTCGGTCATTATTGTCAGCCGCAGGTCTGATGCGACGCTGACAGATCATGAGAAGTATGGAGATGTGAGTGTGTATCGTCTTCCACCAGTTGGCAGCGGACAACTGAAAAAGTGGGGCTTACTCTTTTCAAGTCTTCCGATACTCATCAAGTTACGTAATCAATATGATTTGATCTTTGTTTCGGGATATCGCATCATTGGTTTGACAGCAGTTCTGATTGGGAAGTTATTTGGGAAGCGCGTAATCCTCAAAGCTGATAGCCAGGGTGAAATGTCCGGTGAATTCTTTAGGAGCGGATTAAGGAAATTTGGCGCGTCACCCACATCACAATTTTTCAAACTTTTTCTCGGATTTCGAAACTATATATTGAAGAAAGCGGATGCGTTTTCCGCCATCTCACCTGAGATCGCCTCCGAATGGACCTCGAGCGGAATCCCGTCAAATAAGATTCGCCTCATCCCTAACAGTGTGGACACGAATCGCTTTATCCCCATAGAGCCTGCTCAAAAATCTCTTCTGCGTGAAAAACTAAACCTTCCACAAGATGCAACGATTGCGATCTACACCGGGCGGCTTGTCTCTTACAAAGGCTTGCCGCTTTTATTGAACGTCTGGAATGAACTGCAAAATAAGCATGAAAACACCATGCTTGTGCTGGCAGGCACAGGTGGGCTTGATATCCATAACTGTGAGAAGGAATTGCGCGAATACGTGAAAACCCATGGGTTGGAAGAAGACGTTCTGTTCACAGGCGCTATTCAAAATGTCGCTGAATACTTGCAGGCATCAGATCTCTTCGTCTTCCCCACAGAAAATGATGCATTTCCATCATCTGTTGTGGAGGCAATGGCTTGTGCATTGCCAGTCGTTGCAACTCCAGTGGGAGCCATAAAAACCATTATTAACGACAACGTCAATGGAAGACTGATACAACCGGGAAATAGCAAGCAGCTTTTTGATGCGCTAGCCGTCATGGTATCCAGCAAGGAATTGACCTCCCGCCTGGGACAGGCTGGATGGCAGACCGTTCAGGATCACTATTCTGCAGCAAGTGCGACAGCGAAATACATCTCCCTGTTTCAAACCACTTTGGAATACAAAGGAACAAAATAACTGCATGCGAAAACTTCACATCAAAACACCACTACTGGCACTTCTATGCTTGTTCTTTGGTCTCGTCGGAGGCATTTACATTGGGATGAAGCGCGGCATACCCTTTGTCAGTCAGCGAGAACAGTGGACGATTGGCATTTATCGTAGCGATTCCCCGTTCCATTTCAATGCATTGCAGGGCTGGATCAATCCCCTCTTTCGGGCGGAGGATGTTAACGATATCCCGGCGAAATTCGTAGCGGACCCCTTCCTCATCAAGGATAATGAAACCTTTTACCTGTTCTTTGAGGTTTACAACAATGACACGCAGCAGGGAGATCTTGCAGTCGCCACCAGCACAAACACATGGACATGGAATTATGAAAAGGTCATTATTGATGAACCGTTTCATCTATCCTATCCGTATGTGTTTCAGTTCGGTGGAGAGTATTATCTGATTCCAGAAAGTTTCGAGGACAATTCGATTCGCCTGTACAAAGCAGATGATTTCCCCTCCAAATGGTCATATGTCAAAACACTGGTCAATGGGCGGGATTATGTCGATAACTCCATTGTTTATTACAACAACAAATGGTGGCTGTTTTCCTCCGTGACAACTAACGACAAGCTCTATCTCCACTTTGCCGACTCGTTGACAGGAACGTGGAAGGAGCATCCTCAAAGTCCGATTGTTGTCGGGGACGTACACAAATCCCGGCCGAGCGGAAGATTGCTCATCTATGAAGACAAACTCTATCGCTTCAC
>Ga0184623_10000419_pt1 | contig 17797 bp, 16 predicted proteins | sample PLM1_100_b1_FD_133138 | JGI IMG/M metagenome (GOLD analysis project Ga0184623, IMG submission 133138) | Groundwater sediment microbial communities from an aquifer in East River, Colorado, USA - PLM1_100_b1 | ecosystem: Environmental > Terrestrial > Soil > Riparian zone | place: USA: East River...
CGGAGCGCAGCGGAGGCGAGGATGACGAACGTGAGCGCCGCCAACGCCACGGCGGCGGCAACGAATGCTCGGGATCGCTCGGCAACGATCGCGTGGAGGCTGACCACGAGCCCGCCGGCCAGGCACGTGACGGCGACCAGCTCGAAGAAGCCGCGCCGGGCGTAATTGGCGTAGGTAATCCCGCCGGCCGCGAGCGTGTCGAGGCCACCGAACAGGTACGCGACCTGGAGGCTGACGAACACAGCGAACAGGAGATCGACGGCCACGAGGATCGTCAGGGCCTCGGTCGCCCCGAGTCGCGGGGCCACGGGCAGCGGTTCGACCGCGGCGGCGCCAAGCGACTGCATCGGCATGGGCCGCGGCGGCCAGTCGAGCTCGGCAGCGCCGACGGCGACCGCCAGCAATCCCGCGACGACCCAGGCCACGAGGAATGCCACGGCGACGCGAATGGGCAACTCGCCGAGGTCGAACTTCCAGCCGAAGAGATCCGCCGCGATCGAGGCGAAGATCGCGTCCGCGGACGAGAAGAGCGCGACGAAGACGATGAGGACCGGCAGCGCCAGGAGCAGGCCCCGGGCAACGGGACCGGCCCACTCCGGCATGCGGGCACGCCAGCCGGGTCCGGTCGCGGGCCGGCGGGCAGCAGCCGCCAAGCGGAGGATCCCGCCACCGACCCAAGCGAGGACGACCGTCCCGATTGCAGCGATCCCCAGGGCGCTCCGGCGGGTGACCGCGGCCCCCGCGAACGCGGCCATCGAAACTCCGAGAAGCACGGCCGTCGTCACGACATCCAGGAACACGAGGGTCGAGTCGGAGCGGATCGCGACCATTGCCGCCAGCGCGAGGGCCGCGACCGGCAGCCACAGATCGAGGTGATCGATCCTGCGGGCTCCCTTCGCGACGAAGGCGGCCGCCGCGATCGTCGCGGTTACGAGAAGCAGAACGTTGATCCCGAACTCGGATTCGACGAAGAGGCCTTGGGCGACCGCGCCGATAGCGAATGCGGCCGCGAGCGCGCGCGTGGCGATGGTGCGGTCCATCCGTTGCCTCCGAAGGGTGAGCCGAGCGGACCACGTCCGCAGGTCGATCAGGGCTGCGAGGGAGACGGTCGGGTGGTCGACGCTGTGGCGCGAGGGAACCGACCCTGACGGAAGGGCGTCTCGGGCGGTGCCGCGATGGGCGTCGCCCAGCGCGTGCACATCCGGAGGAACCACGCGATGCGGAACGCATCCATCGGTGCCAGGCGCACCCTATCCGTCGTTGTCGTCAGCATGCTCCTGGGAGGCGTCATCGCCGCTTGCGGTGCCGCGGCGAGCGCCCCACAGGCCGGGGCGGCTGCTCGGGACCTCGCGGGTGCCGGCGGCGCATCGTCCGCGCCGGCCGCGGCGCCCGGCGAGCTGGACGGCCAGCGAGTTGTCCCGGATGGCGATGCTGCTGCGTTCCGTGACGGTTCCAAGATCATCCGGACCGGGTCCCTCCAGCTTGAAGTCGCTGACGTCACCGCGGCGATCAGCGCCGGCCGTTCTGCGATCCAGGGGATGGGCGGGTACATCGGAGCGTCACAGCAGTACAGCGACGGCGAAAACGTCGTCGCGACGATCAGCTACCGGGTCCCCGCCGACCGGTGGGAGGACGCTCCTCGACGCTCTACGCGCACTTGGGACCGAAGTCGGCGAGCAGACCGATTCCGCCGACGTCACCGGTCAGATCGTCGATCTCGACGCGCGGATCCGCAACCTCCGGGCGAGCGAGACGGCCCTCGTCAAGCATCTGTCCGATGCGGCCAGGGTCGCCGACGTGCTCGAGATCGAGTCGCGTCTCTCAGAGGTCCGCGGCCAGATCGAGCAGCTCAGCGCACAGAAGGCAAATCTCGACGACCAGGTCGCATTCGCGATCCTGACGGTGACCTTCGGGGTCGAGGTCCAGGCGATCAACGAGGCCGCTGCACGATGGGACCCGGGGACCGAGGTCGAACAGGCCGGCGCCAGCCTGGTGGGGTTCCTCCAGGTGGTGGCCAGCGCCGCCATCTGGCTGGCGATCGTCGGGCTGCCGATCATCCTGATGGTGACGCTCATCGTCGCGATCGGCCTCTTCGTGGCACGTCGGCTGGGTTTCCTGCGGCGGACGTCCGTGCCGCCGCCGCCCGCTGCCGCCGAGGGCTGACCCGGACGCGTCCCTCCGTGGCACGATGAAGCGGTGACCGACCAGGCCGAACGCTACGACCGGATCGCCGCCGGCTATGCAAAGTGGTGGGCCCCCGTGCTGGCCCCGCAGGCAACCGCGCTCCTCGATCGCCTCGATGGGGCGGTCGCGGGCGGGGCCCGACGCCTGATCGACATCGGCACGGGGACGGCGACGCTGGCCATCGCCGCGATCAAGCGCTGGCCAGCGGTCGAGGTCGTCGGCATCGATGCGTCGCGCGGGATGGCGAACGCCGCCGCCTCCGAGGCCGACCACCTGCTGGTGGAGCCTGACCGACAACGATTCGACGTCAAGGTGGCCTTCGCCGACAAGCTGCCGTTTGCGGACGGCTCGTTCGATGCGGCAATGTCGTCGTTCGTGTTCCAGCTGGTCCCGAACCGCGCCCGGGCCATCCGCGAGGCACATCGGGTGCTGCGACCCGGCGGCACCCTCGCCTATGTCAGCTGGCTGGCCGAGGACCGCGCATTTCGTCCAGACATCGAGTTCGACGATGCCCTGGACGAGGTCGGCGTGGGCGCCCGACTGCCCGACGACCGGCCCGGTGACATTCCGGGCGTCGATGGCGCCGCCGCTCAACTCCGCCGGGCCGGCTTTCGCGACGTCGACGCGGGGCGCGGCGAGCTCGAGCACCAGTTCGGCGTCGAGGGCTACATCCGGTTCATGACCGAATTCGACGAGGAGGATCTAGTTCGCAGCCTCGAGCCGGACGTGCGCGAGCGGCTGATCGATCGCCTCCGCGAGCGGCTCGAGTCCCGACCCGCGACCGACCTCGTGCTTCGTCTCCCGATCGTGGCCGTGAGCGGGATCCGCTCGTGACCGTTCCCGAGGACGTCGCGCGCTGCGCCGGGCTCAGCTAGCGCGGCTGAGGGTCAGCTCCCGGAGTCGCCCTCGTCGGAGCCGCCACCGGACGGCGCGGCTCCGGCCTCGCCTGCCTCGCCTTCGGCTGCCTCCTCGCCTTCGGCTGCCTCCTCGCCCTCGGCGACGACCGGCTCCTCCTCGACCTCGATGCGCGGCGCCTGGACCTTGGCGACGACCTCGTCGGGATCGGTCAGGAGCGTCACGTCGGACGGGATCGTCAGGTCACGGACGTGGATCGAGGTGTCGAAGTCGACGAGGCTCTCGATCGAGTACTCGATCGACTGCGGGAGGTGATCGGGCAGCGCCTTGATCCTGACCGACTCGATGCCGTGCAGGAGCGTCCCGCCGTCGGTGGCGACGGCTTCGGACACGCCGATCGGGACGAGCGGAACGTCGACGGTCAGCTCCTCGGTCATCCGAACGAGGAATAGGTCGACGTGGAGCGGCCGCCGGGTCACCGGGTGGACCTGGACTCCGTGGATCAGGACCGGCTGCGCAGCCTTGCTATCCACCGACAGGTCGACCAGGGCGTTTGGCCCGACTCGGCGACGCAGCAGCTCGAAATCGTGGGCATCCACGCTGACGGGCGTCGAATCGAGCGAATGGCCGAAGACGACGCCGGGCAGCTTACCTGCACGACGAAGGCGGGCGACCTTCTTTCCGAACACGTCGCGGGGCTCCGCGGCGAGCGTCGGGCGGGTGGTGGTGGCGCTGGGCATCTGGTTGGACCTCGGTTGGTTCGTCTGAGCGGGCGCGACTCACCTGCGCGTACATCGCGGGGGCGCCCGGGAACGGCGCACACCTTATCACGGACGTCCAGACAGCCCCGTTCGCGCCCTCCCGATCGATCGGGTATAGCATCCGGGCGTGGCCGCAACGATCCTGATCGTCGAAGACGAATTCGCCGTTGCCCGTGGCATCCAGTACGCACTCCAACAGGAGGGCTACCAGGTCGCGGTCGCGCGGTCCGGCGAGGAAGGGCTCGACTTCGCCACGAACCAGGCGCCGGACCTCGTCGTGCTGGATGTGCGCCTGCCGGGGATCGATGGCTTTGAGGTCCTCCGCCGCCTTCGAGCCTCTGGCTCCAAGGCACCCGTCCTGGTCCTGACCGCCCGGGACGACGAGGTCGACAAGGTCATCGGCCTCGAGCTCGGCGCGGACGACTACCTGACCAAACCGTTCGGCCTGCGTGAGCTGATGAGCCGGATCAAGGCCCTGCTGCGACGCGCATACGGGGATCTCGCCGACGCGGCCGGCGGGCGCGTCATCCGCCATGGCGACCTCGTCATCGACCTGGAGCGGCGTCGGGTCCAACGCGGCCAGCGCCGGATCAGCCTGACGCCGACGGAGTTCGAGATCCTCCGCCACCTCGCCAGCAGGCCCGGCCGGGTCTACACCCGGTCCGAGCTTCTCGAGCTGCTGCGCGACTACGAGGCGCTCGACCAGGACGAAAAGACGATCAACGTCCATGTCAGCCATCTGCGTGACAAGATCGAGGACGACCCGGCCATGCCGGCGTTCGTCATGACGGTCCGAGGGGTCGGCTACGCCTTCGCCGAACGCTGACGCCCGTCGGCCGCGACGGCTGCCCCGTTTCCTGCGGCAGCTCGCACCGCGGACGTTCCAGGCGCGCCTGACACTCAGCTTCGTTGGGGTCGTTGCGCTCACGCTCGTGCTCGTCACGGTCTTCGTCGTTAACCGCCTCGACGACTACTTCACGGGCCAGCAGCAGGCCGAGCTGCAATCGCGGGCCAGCATCGTCGCGCAGTACGTCGATCAGCTCGCAGGGGCCACCGTCCGCCAGGCCGGTCGACCTGTCGTCGATTTCAGCACGAACCGCGTCAATCCTGCTGTCGTCGCTGAGCTCGAGGACCGGGCGGGGTTCCTCACAGACTTCCTGGCCAGAGCCGACGTCGACATCGTCCTCGGTCTCCCGAAAGCCGAGGGGGCGGCCTTCGTCCCGGCCGCCAACGGCTCATTCCACGCGGAGCACATCGGGGAGGCCGAGGTGGGCCAGACGCGTGAGCCCCTCGTGGCCGAACCCTACTTTCTCACGGCCACCAAGAGCGCCTACCCATATGTCATCGAGGTCCAGCTGTCGAACCCGCACACATTCCGCCAGACGACCATCGCCAACGTCACCAGCCTGCTGGCGGCCGTCGGGATCGTGGCGCTCGGCGTGACGCTCATCGTCGCTGCGGCGATGGCCCACCGCTTCACCACCCCGTTGCGCCGCCTCACCGAGGCATCGCGGGCGCTTGCGGAAGGCGATCTCACCAAGCGCGTCGAGCGGGCCGACATCAAGGCCGGCTCGTCGGAGATGACCGAGTTGGCCGTCCAGTTCAACGCGATGGCCGACCGGTTGGAGGAGAGTGTCGCGATCATTCGACGGGATCGCGACCGGAGCCGCGACTTCCTCGCCGATGTGTCCCACGAGCTGCGGACGCCGATCGCGGCCCTTCTCACGTTCAACGAGTTGCTCAGCGACCAGGCCGGCAAGGACCCCGTAGCCCGGGCCGAGTTCCTCGAATCGAGCCGCGTCCAGCTCGAACGGCTTGACTGGCTCGCCCAGAACCTGCTCGAGCTCTCGAAGCTCGATTCGGGGCTCGTCCTGCTCGACTTGCGGCCGGACGACCTGCGGGCGGCCGTCCAGTCGGCCGTGGAGCAGGCGACACCCGCCGCCCAGCGTCGCGGCGTCGATCTCGGGCTGACGCTGCCGGACGCACCGCTCCGCATCCGACACGATCCCCAGCGGGTCGGGCAGATCGTGACGAATCTCGTCGGCAACGCGATCAAGTTCACCCCGAAGGGCGGCTCGGTCGACGTCGTCGTCTCGCCCGACGAGGACGGTGGGCGGATCGACGTGAACGACACCGGCACCGGCATCGCCGCGAGCGAGCTGCCCCGGATCTTCGATCGGTTCTACCGCGGATCGCTCGCCAACGAGGCGCGTGGCAGCGGCAGCGGGCTGGGCCTGGCGATCGTCCGTTCGATCGTCGACATGCACGGCGGCTCGGTCACCGTCGACAGCCGGCTTGGATCGGGGAGCCGGTTCTCGGTCTTCCTGCCCCGCGATCCGCGGGTCGAGGATCCCCAGTCGCCGCCGAGGCCGATCGGGCGGGACGAGGATGCAGGGTCGGCCAAGCCGCCGTCAAAGGTGGCGGATTCTTCACCGACCACGGCCCCCGCTCTGAACCGAGAGTCGTCAGGCTGACGAAGTCACGAGACGCTCACCGCCCCGTGCCGGTCGCACGACGAACGAAGTTACGCCCCCATGACCGATCGACGAGACACCGACCCGGAAGCCACAGGCCCGGACGACGAGACCAAACCGCACGACAGCGCGTTCTTCTCGCCGCCCGCCGAGCCGCGCTCCGAATGGGCCGCGCCGCGCTGGACGGAGCCGGAGCCCCGTCCCCCGACCCCTGAGCACTGGTTCGAGGCGGCGCCGCGGGCGCGGGTCGAGCCAGTCACCGCACAGCAGCGTTCGGCAGGGATCGGGACCGTCGTGACAACTGCGCTCCTGGCGGCGGTGCTCGCCTCGGGCGGAACGCTCGTGGCCCTCAACGCTACCGGGGCGCTCGATCGACCGGCGCCGGCCACGACCGTGGATCCCAACTCGACCACCGTCAACCAGCCGATCACGATCAACGAGTCATCGGCGATCGTCAATGTCGCCTCGAGGGCTGGGCCTGCCGTCGTCCAGATCAGGACCGGCGGAGAGGTCGATCCGAACGAGACGGCGATCCCCGAACAGGGCGTCGGGTCCGGCGTGATCTTCAATTCGAACGGCTGGATCCTCACCAACCGCCACGTCGTCGCGGGCAGCGCGACCGTGACCGTCGAGCTCAAGGACGGGACCGAATATACCGGCACCATCTATGGCATCGACACCCTGACGGACCTCGCGATCGTCAAGGTCGAGGCGACGGGTCTGACAGCTGCCGCACTGGGCGATTCGGACGGCCTCCGGGTCGGCCAGCTCGTCGTCGCGATCGGTAGCCCGCTGGGGACCTTCTCGAACACCGTCACGAGCGGCATCGTGTCGGCGAAGGGCCGGACGATCCAGACCGAGGGCAGCCAGCTCAACAACCTCATCCAGACTGACGCGGCCATCAATCCCGGGAACAGCGGCGGCCCGCTCCTGGACGCGACGGCGGCGGTCGTCGGCATCAATACGGCCATCGCCCGCGACTCGACCGGGATCGGCTTCTCCATCCCTATCAACCTCGCCAAGCCGCTCATGGAGCAGGCGATCGCCGGCCAGCCGCTGGCCCGGCCGTACATCGGCATTCGTTTCGTCAGGATCGACAGCCAGCGGGCGAAGGACCTAAACCTCCCGGTGAACACCGGCGCCTATGTCCGGATCCTCGACGCGAACGAGCAGCCGACCGATCAGAACGCCGTCGAATCCGGCAGCCCGGCGGCCAGCGCCGGGATCCAGACCGGCGACATCGTCGTTTCGATCAACGGCAAGGCGATCGACCAGGAGCATCCGCTCGACACGCTCCTGACGCAGTTCGCGCCGGGTGAGACCGTCACCCTCGGAATCGTGCGGAACGGCGAGCACTCCACGGCGAATGTGACGCTTGGTACGCGACCGCCAGGACTCGGCTGAGGGCGATTGCCGCGGCGCTGGGGGTCCTCGCGCTACCCGCGCCGCTCGCCGCTCGGGCGGCGCCGCCAGATCTCGACGGCAACCGCGTCGAGCGGGCCGTCCAGCTCGACCTTCGGCTTGCGGATCCGGACACCGACCTCGTTGACCGCGAAGTCCGCCAGGACCTCGTGGCTGATCGCCTCGGCCAGGGCCTCGAGGAGCCGAAACGAGGTCGACTCGACGATCTGGCGGGCGGCGTCGTAGACCTTGCCGTAATCGACGGTCTTCTCGAGGTCGTCGTCGATCCCGGCCGGCTGGAGGTTCAGGACGAGCTCGATGTCGACCTCGAACGGCTGCGGCTTGGTCAGCTCGTGCTCGTAATAGCCGTGCTTGCCGAGGAACTGCATGTTGTGGAGCACGATCCGGTCGCTCAGCGGGAGCCTCCTTCGCTCGGGACGGGGGGCCACGTCTCCCTGATGATCGCATCCGCCATGCGCGCCGCGCGAACATTCCCGAGAACATCGTGAACCCGCACGATGTCGACGCCGGCCGCGATCCCGAGGGCCGTCGTCGCGAGCGTTCCTTCAAGCCGCTCATCCGCCGGCAGGTCGAGGACCTTGCCGATCGTCGACTTGCGCGACGTCCCCAGCAGGACGGGCCGACCGAGGACGCTCAGCGCACCGAGGTCGCGGAGCAGGGCGAGGTTGTGCTCCGCCGTCTTCCCGAACCCGATCCCGGGATCGATGATGATCCGCTCCCAGGCGACGCCGGCGCGCAGCGCACGTTCGATCGCCGCCTCGAGATCCGCGACGACTTCGGCGACGAGGTTCGTGTACTGCGCCTCGGCTCGATTGTGCATGAGGACGATCGGCGCGTCCTGAGCGGCGGCCACCCGAAGCAGCGCATCGTCCGCGGCCACGCCCCAGATGTCGTTGACCAGGTGGGCTCCCGCGGCGAGGGCGGCCTCGGCAACGTCCGGCTTCGTCGTGTCGATGCTGACGGGCATGTCCGGCAGGGCATCTCGGAGGGCGACGACGACGGGCACGACGCGGCGCAACTCCTCGCTTGCATCCACCGGCGCATGACCCGGCCGCGTCGACTCGCCGCCGACGTCGAGGATGTCCGCGCCGTCCGCCACCATCGCCCGTGCCCGCTGGACGGCCAGCGCGACAGGATCATCATCGCCTTCGCCCGGTCGCCCGTCCGCGAGCAGGCCGTCGCCGGAAAATGAATCCGGCGTCACGTTGAGGATCCCCATCACGTAGGTCCGCTCTCCCCAGACGAACCGCCGCCGGCCGATCTCGAGCGGCGCCGGCCGGCCTGCGGCGCTCACCTAGCGCTCAACGGCGGGTCTCGGAGGAGCGGGTCGTCGACGAGCAACCCGCGAACGAGCCCGACGAGGTACAGCGATCCGGCGACGACCACCGGCCCGTCCGCGCCCCGGAGCGCGGACTCGAGGGCAGCGGCGGGCTCGGCTACGACCTCCACGGAGCTGCCTGGCGCCAGGGCGCGCCAGCGCTCCGCGAGTGCCTGAGCGGCCAGCGCTCGCGGCATGTCGAGGTGAGTGGTGACGATCCGCGCCTCCCGTAGCGCGCCCGAGAGAGCCAGCGCCCCGACCACCCCGTCGACATCCTTGTCGGCCATCGAGGCGGTGAGGAGCGTCGGCCGGCCGGGTGTGAGGAACGGTCGCAGGTCGTCGAGCGCGGTCGCCAGGGCCGCAGCCCCGGCCGGGTTGTGGGCCCCGTCGAGGAGGACATCGCGACCCTCGATCGAGAGCAGCTCGAGACGGCCGGGCCAGCGAGCCGTCTCGTAGCCATCGCGGCGGGCGGCAACCGGGACGTCGGCGATGCCTGCTGCCTCGAGAGCGTCGAGGAGTGCGTCGGCGACCGCGACGTTGGCCGCCTGGTGCCGCCCGCGAAGGCCGACATGGGTCCGGCCCAGTCGCGGCAGCTCCACCTCGATGCCGTCAAGCGACATACCGGTGATCGGGGGCGGCTCGACGACCGCCAACGGCACGTTCAGCCGCGCCGCCCGCCGCCGGACGATGGCGAGCGCCTCGCCCGTCGCGCCGGTCACGGCGATGTCGCCGCGCTCGATGATCGCCGCCTTTTCGCGGGCGATGTGGCCGATCGTCGGCCCGAGCCGATCGGTGTGGTCGAGATCGACGTTCGTGATCGCGGCCACTCCGCCGTCCCAGGCGTGGGTCGCGTCCAGCCTGCCGCCGAGCCCGACCTCGACGAGAGCAAGGTCGACCCGTTCCTCCGCGAACCAGTGGAAGACCATCGCCGTGAGGAGTTCGAACTCGGTCGGCGGACCGAGCCGGTGCGGGACCCGATCGGCCGCGGCGAGCGCCTCGCCGACGAGCCGGGCGAATGTACTTGCGTCCACCGGGCGCCCGCCGATCTGGAGACGCTCGCGGTAGCTGACGAGGTGTGGTTTCGGCGTCTCCCCGACGCGAAGGCCGACCGCTCGGAGCGCGGACGCCGCCAGGGCGAGGACGCTGCCCTTGCCGTTCGTGCCGGCGACCAGGGCCCCGCGAATCGAGCGCTGCGGATCGCCAAGCTCACGCAGGAGCGCGCGTGTCCGGCCAAGCCCGAGCCGGATGCCGAAGCGGCCGCGATCGGCGAGCGCCTGGAGCGCGGCAGCGTACTCGGCCTCGGTGGTCACTCGCCCGTCAGGTCTTCCTCGTAGAAGACGCACTGGTTGAACCGCGGCGTCAGGCAGACGTCGTTGACGTAGCCCTGCTCCATGTGGACGCCGCCGCGCAGCTGGCAGCGCGACGTCGTCGCGTCCTGGCGCACCAGGGCCTTCAGGAGGTGCGGCGCGTGGATCGGGATCGCTCCGCGAGCGCCGGTCATGTAGAAGTGGGGGCAGACGTTGCGGCGGAGGTTCGGCAGCCCGAAGCCGAAGCGGGTCGGCGGCATCGCCGGCATCGCGGGCATCGCCGACGGATCCGCTCGCTGTGGAGTCGGGGCGACGCGGGCGATCGGACCGACGCCGAACGCCGGTCGCCCGGTCGGCCCCGACGGTCGCTCGTTCTTGCGGTCTCGTGCCTGCACTCCCACCTCAGGAAGCGGCGCGCGGCAAGGGGTCACCACGCGCGCCGACCGCGCAAGACTACAACGCACCGCAATCTTCGGGCTGGGTCGCAGCGCGCCTGTCATTCGGTTCATTCGATGCCGCTCCCGGAGCCGCGCGTGCGACAATCCCCGACGATGACGACTCGGCGCGACGGACGACCGTCCCAGGTGCGGCCCCGGCCGCCCTCGAGCGGGCGACCGGCTCCCGCCAAGGTCCGGGCCCGAGCGCCGGCTTCCGGCCGGGTGACCGGCCATCGCCGTGTCGAACGGACTCGCCGCCTCGCGCTCCCGTTCAGGTTCCTTTTCGTCATCGCAGTGCTGTCGCTCGGTGGCGGCGTGCTGTTCGCGGCGACCGGCGGTCTGGGGAAAGCCGCGGAGGCAATCGGCTCGACGTTCTCCGGCTTCGTCGCCGATCTCACGGCGACGCCCCTTCCCTCGACACAGCCGTTGTCGGAATCGACCACTCCGCTGCTCGACGAGCCGGCAGAGCCCTACACGAACCAGCCGACGATCGACCTGGTCGGCTCGATCCCCGATGAACTCGTCGGCGCCGGGAAAGGGCGCATCCGAGTCTATGTCGCCCTCGGCGACCAGGACCCGGGCGTGGTGACCCAGATCCCGGTCGGCCGGACGTCGCGCTTCATCGTCCCGGGGGTCACGCTGATAGAGGGGACGAACGCCTTCACCGCGACGATCGTCGGACCGGGCGGCGAGTCGGACCCATCGCCGGTTGTGACGTATGTCTTCGACGCCACGAAGCCGCGGATCACGCTCGCTTCGCCGAAGGACGGCGCCGTCGTCAACGCCAAGTCAGTCCAGGTCGTCGGCCAGACGCAGCCACGGAGCCAGCTCCGGGTCCGCAACGCGACGACGGGCGCATCCTCCATCGGGCAGGCGGACGCGAGCGGCCACTTCTCGGTCATCCTGGCGATCGGCGACGGGACGAATGACATCGGCATTACGGCGGTCGACCCAGCGGGCAATGAAAATCACCTCGTCCTCGCCGTCCGGTACGGGTCGGGAGCGCTCGGCGCGTCCCTGTCTGGCTCGGCGTCCCAGGTCAAGCTGTCGTCCCTGCCGGCGCTCACACAATTGACCGTCGTCGTGAGTGATCCGGACGGCCGGCCGCTGGAGGGGGCCCGCGTCACGTTCTCGCTCACGGTGCCAAACGTCAGCGCGATCACCTCGCCGACGCTCGAGACGGGCGGCGACGGCACGGCCACCTGGTCGACGTTGATCCCCAGGGGCGCCAAGACAGGACAGGTCTCCGCCACCGTCATCGTCCAGACGTCGCAGTACGGCCAGACGACGGACCGGATGGTCATGACGATCGTGAAATAGCAGCGGCGGTCGACACCGGCGCCCGTCGCAGCTACCATCGCGTCATGCCATTGTGGCGCTGCCCGCATTGCGGCACCCCGCAGGCCGAGACGGCTCGCTGTTGGGTCTGCCGCCGCTCCTCGACGAGCTGCGGCACCTGCCGCAACTTCCGGGCCTCCGTCGCGGCGAACGTCGGCTACTGCGGCCTCGACCGCGGACGACTGCCGCTGCGGGGCGACGAGATCCGAGCCTGCTGGGAGGAACTTCCCGCCGCGGCGGCGATCGCCCCCACGGACGCAGACCCGGCGGCTGCCCTGTGGCTCGATAGAGACGCCTGACCGCGGCGAGAACGCCCGACAGACGACGCCTAGGACGGGACGGGTTCGTCGGTCGGCGTCGGGGTCGGCGTGGGGGTCGGCGTCGGTGTGGGAGTCGGTGTCGGTGTGGGAGTCGGTGTCGGTGTGGGAGTCGGTGTCGGTGTGGGAGTCGGTGTCGGCGACGGGCTCGGCGTTGGTTCCGGGCCCTTCGAGATGTCGTAGTTCACCGACGTGCCCTTGTTCACGAGGACCCCGGGCAGCGGCTCCTGGCGGACGATCTGCCCGGCGGGGACGATCGGGTCAAAGACTTCGGTCACCAGTCCCGGCGTGAGACCCGCAGCGAACAGCAGCTGGAAGGCCTCCTGGGTGGTCTTGCGAAGGAGCTCCGGGACCGCCACGGTCTCGGGGCCGACGGCGACGGTGAGGTCGACAACGTCGCCCTCTGCCACGTCGGCGCCCGCCGGCGGATCCTGGGCGAGGACGGTGCCGGGCGGCTTCGTCGGATCGACGGTGGATCCAGCCTGGACGACCTCGATCCCACGCTGGGTGGCCAGTTCCTGGGCCTGCGTGAACGTCATCCCGACGAAGTTCGGGACGACGACCGTCTGAGCCCCGGGAGTCTCTCCACCCGAGAGAAGGCGGAAGATGAGGAACCCGGCCAGCGCGAGGATCGCGATCGCGATCACGCCGGCGATCCAGAGCATGGGACTCGTGCCATTCTCCTCGTCGTCATCGATCTCGCGGGCGTTGCGGCGGGCGTAGGGGTCTGGTCGGGCCTGGCGCAACGGCCGGTCCGAGTCGGGATATCGCTCAGCCTGGCGGCCGGCGTAGGCGTCGGGCGCGTACGGGACGGCGGCGGGGTTCGGACGAGCCGTCGCGGCGACATTGGCGGCGCTGCCGACCACCGTCGCGCCGCCCATTGCGCCAAGTCCCTCGATCGGGGCACCCGAGAGGAACGCCTCGAGGGCCGCCGCGAAGCTCGCAGCCGTCGGCCAGCGATCGTCGGGTTCGATGGCGAGCGCCTTGCGCGTGATGGCGGCCAGCTCCGGCGGGATGCCGGCGCGCTTCGTGGCCGGGTCGGGGACGGGCCCGGCGAGCCGCGCCATCGCCACGGCGGCCGCGCTGTCGCCCTCCCAGGGCCGATGACCCGTGAGCAATTCGTAGAGCACGATCCCAAGCGAGAAGATGTCCGACGCCGCGGTCGCCTGCTCGCCTCGGGCCTGTTCCGGGCTGAAGTAATGGACGGACCCGAGCGTCGTGCCCGGCAGCGTCATCTGTGCCTCGGCGACGGCCCGCGCAATGCCGAAGTCCGTGACCTTCACCCGTCCGTCGCGACCGATCAGGACATTCCCGGGCTTTACGTCGCGGTGGATGATTCCCCGCGTGTGGGCCGCCTGGAGGGCCCGCGCGGTCTCGGCCACGATCCTGGCGGCCTGCCGCGGCGGGAGGGCCCCGGAGCGTCGGATGATCGTGGCGAGGTCCTCGCCCTCGACCACCTCCATGACGATGAACGGGCCAGCCTCGTCCTGGCCGTAGTCGAAGACCGAGACGATGTTCGGGTGGTTGAGCGAGGCCGCGTTCTTCGCCTCCTGGCGGAAACGCGAGCCGAAGTCGGGGTCCCGGCCGTACTCAGGCCGAAGAAGCTTGACGGCGACGTCGCGATCGAGCTGGCTGTCGCGCGCCCGGTAGATGGTCGCCATGCCGCCCTGTCCGAGCAGCTCGACCAGCCGATACCGGCCGCCGAGAACCGTCCCGAGTTCCGCCAACGCTTGCCCTCCACTGTGCGGCCTGTGCCGGCCGCCCTCACCCGCGGGCGGTGACGCGCCGCGGCGATCGTAGCGTACGACGCCCGGCGGAGCGTCTGAGCGACGGCCTTAACTTCCTCCCGTCAGCCAGCGGCGGATCATGTCGAGGAAGTCGAGCGAACTGATGCTGTCGAACAGCCGCGCTCCGTGGAGCGCCCACTCCTGGAGTTCCTTGATCGCAAGGAGGACAGCCAGCACGGCAACGGTCGGGGCGGGGCGCCAGACGAAGCCCGGGCGGAATCGATGGACCGCCGCGACGCACAGGAACCAGAGCTCGAAGACGTTCGGAAACAGCAGGAGCAGCGCCCGCTCGCCGGTCAGCTCGAACGCAACGAATCCGACGAGCCGGAAGAGGTACAGGCCGACTGCGATGGCGCGCTCCGGACCGGTCCAGCGAAGGGCCACCACGAGAAAGGCGCCGAGGTAGACCTGGTCGATCCACTTGTCGAAGGCCTGGTAGTCGGGGATGCCGCCGAGGTCGAGGACGTCCCGCAGGAGCAGGTCCGAGAGATCGACGATGATCGCGAGCAGGCCACCAGCCAGCGGCCAACGGAGGACGGGCAGCGACCCGGCGATCCGGATCAGCCCGATGATGAGGACTTCCAGCGTCACTACGGCACTTCGACCTGGCACCCTCCCCGTAGAACCGCCGCCCGCTCACGGAGGTCCGAGGCCGAGCTCCGCGAGGCCATCGGCCCGACGTCGGTTCCTAAAGCTCGAGTTGCTGGAGGTACGTCCGGAATTCGCCGGCCAGCTCCGGTCGCTGTAGGGCCAGCTCGACGGATGCCTTCAGCCAGCCCATCGTTGTGCCCGCGTCGTACCGGATGCCCTCGAACTCGTAGGCGTAGACGGCCTGCTCCTGCATGAGGGCTTCGATCGCGTCGGTCAGCTGGATCTCGCCGCCGGCGCCCTTCGCTGTCTGCTCGAGCTTGTCGAAGATCTTCGGCGTCAGGACGTAGCGACCAACGATTGCCAGGTTCGACGGCGCCTCCGCCGGGCTGGGCTTCTCGACGAGCCTCGAGACCTTGTGAAGGCGGCCGTGGTTCAGGGCGCCCTCGACCGGCTCGCTCGCGATCACGCCGTACCGGTTCGTGTCCTCGTGGGGGACCTCCATGACGGCGACGACCGACGAGTGCGTCTGGTTGTACACGTGGACGAGCTGACCGATAGCGGGCCGATCGCCGACGATGACGTCGTCCGAGAGGATCACCGCGAACGGCTCGTGCCCGACGAGCTCCTTGGCCATGAGCACGGCGTGACCGAGCCCGAGCTGCTCCTTCTGGCGGACGTATGCCACCTGGGCCAGGTCGGTGATGTGGCGGATCTGGCGGAGCATTTCGATGTCGCCCTTCTCCTCGAGCAGGTGCTCGAGTTCGTACGACAGGTCGAAGTGGTCCTCGATCGCGCGCTTCTGGCTGGAGGTCACGATGATGACCTGCTCGATCCCCGCTGCGACGGCCTCTTCGACGGCGTACTGGATCACGGGCTTGTCGACGAGAGGCAGCATCTCCTTCGGCTGTGCCTTCGTTGCCGGCAGGAATCGCGTGCCCCAACCGGCGGCGGGAAAGACGGCTTTACGGACGCGCATTGAACCTCGGACGGCGGGTGGAATCGGCCGGTCGAGTATACGCCGCGACCCCGCCGGGTCCGTCTTGGCGGGCGGCGGAGCTCATTCCAGTGGCGCGACAACCGACCGGACGAACCGGCGCAGGGCAGCCGTGAAGACGTCGGGTCGGTCGATATTCGTCAGGTGCGTCGCCCTAGGGATGACGGCTGCCCGGGCGTCGTCGGCGGCGTCGACGAACGACCGCTGCGAGAGCCGGAACAGGAGGTCGAACTCGCCGTTGAGGATGAGGATCGGGCCGCGGTAGCGCGCCAGCCGGGGACGGAAGCGCTCACCGACGAGCGATCGGAGCGCGGCTGCGCCGCCGCGGAAGTAGAAGCCGCCGGCGACGATGGGGTCGGCGATGGCGGGCCGATAGCGCCCGCGGAAGAACCAGACGTTGATTCGACGCAGCCACGTCTCGTCGAGGGTCCCGAAGATCCAGGCGAGCCCGTGGAAGGCCAGGGCACGAGGGCCGACCGGCTCGGTGGTCGCTCCCGCCAGAACGAGGCCGGCCACCCGCTCCGGCCAGCGGGCCGCCACGTCCATGGCCACGTAGCCCCCGAGCGACAGGCCGACGAGGATCGCACGTCCGTCCGCCTCCGCCTCGATCGTCTGGGCGACGGCCTCGGCCGCCGCCGCGAGGGTGAACGGATCGTTCGCGGCGAGGCCGTGGCCGGGCAGATCCGGCGTCAGGCAACGGTACTCGTCCCCGAGCGCATCGACCTGGATCGCCCATTGCGAGCCGGTAAGGCGAGTTCCGTGGAGGAAGATGATCGTCGGGGATCGGTCGGCCGAGGCCGCGCCGCTACCGTCCTCACCCGGGCCAACGGCGATCGGTCGCCGACGGGACGAGGCTGCCCGCGGCACGTTCAGTCGGGTCCGGTGACGAGCCGGCGATCCACGGCGTAAAGAGCTGCCTGCGTCCGGCTCGCGAGTCCCAGCTTCCCGAGGATGTTGCTGACGTGCGTTCGGGCCGTCCGTTCGGTGATGCCGAGATCCGTCGCGATCTCCTTGTTGCTGAGGCCGCGCCCGACCAGCGCCAGGACCTCGAGCTCGCGCTCGGTCAGAGGATCGACGGCCGGGGCCGCCGACCGGGTTTGCATCCCCTTGGCGAGGATTCGAGCGGCTGCGGGATCGAGATGAACCTCATCGTTGTGAGCCGCCCGGATCGCGGCCGCCACGTCGTCCGCCTCGGCGTCCTTGAGGATGAAGCCGCTCGCGCCGGCCTCGAGAGCGGCAATGACCTTCTCCTCTTCGATGAAGCTCGTCAGCGCGACGACCTGCACCTCCGGCTGGGCCGCCTTGATCCGGCCGATGGCCGCAATGCCGTCGAGCTGCGGCATCACTAGGTCCATGAGGACCACGTCGGGGGTCAGCTCAGCAGAAAGCTCGACGCCGGTCAGCCCGTTGTCGGCCTCGCCGATGACCTCGATGTCGTCGAGCAACTCGAGGTAGCCGCGGAGGCCGCGCCTCACGACCCCATGATCGTCGACGAGGAGGACTCGGATCACGTTCGCTCCCTCCAGCACAGGTTGCCGACCATCATGATCGCTCCGCGCCGCGCGCGATGGCCCGCGGCTTCCGTCAGGCGCGCTCGAGCGAGCCCTCAGGCCCCTTCGGCCGGCGTCGTCGGGACGAGACCGGGCTCGCGCCGGAGAGGGCGCAGCCGGATGCCCGTGAACGGGATCCGGATCTCGCGGAACGTCTCGACCGAGACGAGGAAGCCGGCGAACAGGAACACGACGCCGAGGAACTTGCCGAGCTGGAAGAACTCCGTGGAGCCCAGGCGATTCAGCGAGTCCGTGACGAGCGGGATGAACGCCCCGATCGCGATGAGCATCGTCGCCGGGACGCGACTGTGGAGCCGGCCGGACACGAGCGCCCGGGCGGTGGCCGGCAGCGAGGCAACAAAGTTCACGGCGATCGCGACCGGGGCGATCAACAGGTTGAAGAGGAACTGATCGCCAGGTTGGTTCGGGTCGAGGGAATAGGGCAGGACGCCGGGGAACCGA
>Ga0184623_10000420_pt1 | contig 17759 bp, 14 predicted proteins | sample PLM1_100_b1_FD_133138 | JGI IMG/M metagenome (GOLD analysis project Ga0184623, IMG submission 133138) | Groundwater sediment microbial communities from an aquifer in East River, Colorado, USA - PLM1_100_b1 | ecosystem: Environmental > Terrestrial > Soil > Riparian zone | place: USA: East River...
CGCTGCCCGGGTCGAGGTCGGAACCTCCGCTCCGAGCGCGGCCCATCATGAGGCTCCGCTCGCCGACCACCCCTGGCGTCGAGTGCCGGTCAACAGCAAGCTCTACCAGCGCCGACTGACAGAATCACAGAACAGATGACCTGACAGAGTCACTGAGCGCCGACAGGGTGCGCCCGCCGGGATCAGAGCGGTGCGATCATCCGCCGCGCCGCGATCGTGAGACGCAGCTCCGCCGCGGCCCGGACGAGCCGGTTGTAGGCCTCGAGGCGCGTCTCGCCGGACGCCTCCAGGACCTCGGCACCGCCATCGAAGAGGCATAGAACGCGAATTCGGGCGGGCCCATCCTCGGTCGGCACGAGATCAAGTTCGTCGATGAGGATTCCCGTCCCAAGAATTCGGCCGAGATCATCCGCCAGCCGCTCCGCGAACCGTTCGTCGGCCTCGCTGATTTCCCGGGGCTCGTCGCTCATGATCCGATTCTACGCTCCGCTCGAGGCGTCCCCGCCGACCTCCGCGACCTCGCGCCGGATGCAGCCGCCATCGATCTCGACGAACAAGTCCGGCCTGAACGTCGCCACGACCTTCCCGAGGGTCGTCCTGACGCCATCGACTGCTACTAGTCCGAAGATCGTGCCGAGCGACGACCCATCGAGAGCGAGCGCATCCGTCGCTCCGCCACCGCCGCGGCCATCCGACAGGCCGCCGAGCAGGATCCATGGCACCCAGTGGGCCCCCTCGATGTGCTGGCACTCCCAGCCGATGCCTTCCTCCGCCAGGGTGACGACGCAACCGCTCCCGAATTTCGATCCCTCCGTCCGCACGATGACCGCCGCGGGCGTCGCCCCGTCGCTCATGCCGGGTCGCCGCCTGCCAGCAGCGCGCGGAAGCCCGCCTCGTCGAGGACGGGCACGCCGAGCTCCTGGGCCTTGGCGAGCTTCGAGCCGGCCTTCTCGCCGGCCACCACGTAGTCGGTCTTCTTCGAGACCGAGCCCGCGACCTTGCCGCCGGCCGCCCTGACCCCCTCCTCCGCCTCGTCGCGGCTGAAACCTTCGAGCGTCCCCGTGACGACGACGGATTTGCCACTGAGGGGTCCGGTCGCCGCGACCGCCCTCGGGGCCGGCAGCTCGGCCTCCACGCCCGCGTCGGCAAGGTCTTCGAGGACGCCATTGCCGGGTCCCTCTGGGCCGAACCATGCCGCCAGGCTGCCGGCGACCATCGGACCGACGCCCTCGATCTCCTCGAAGCGCTCCGGCGCTTCGGCGGCGATCCGCGTGAGTTGCTCGGCGGCCCGGAGGAGCCATTCCTCGCCCTCGGGCACCTCGGCCGCCAGCCAGTGAGCTAGCTCGATCGCCGTCGTCCAGCCGACCTGCGGGATGCCGAGCGCCGCAATGATCCGCTCGAGCGGCCGCCGCTTCGATTTCTGGATCGCCGCGTGGAGGTTCTCGGCGCTCTTGCGGGCGAATCGTTCGAGGCCCTCGAGGTCCTCGACCGACAGCCGGTAGAGGTCGCCGCGCCGCTTGACGAGGCCGCGCTCCAGCAGCTGCGACAGGACCGCCCAGCCGGCGCCCTCGATGTCCATCCCGCCGCGCCCAACGAAGTGGCCGTACTCCTGGCCGACACGGGCCGGGCACGCCGGATTCGGGCAGTAGTGACGAACGGCGCCCTCGTCGCGAACGACCGCCGTGCCGCAGACCGGACACGTCGGCGGCATGTCGTACTCGCGCTCGTCGCCGGTGCGCTTGTCCGGGAGCGACCGAACGACCTCCGGGATGACGTCGCCGGCCTTCTGGAGGATCACGTGATCGCCGATCCGGATGTCTTTCCGCCGGACTTCGTCCAGGTTGTGGAGCGTGGCACGGGCGACGGTGGAGCCGGCGACCTTCGTCGGCCGCAGGTGGGCGACTGGGGTGAGCGTTCCGGTCCGCCCGACGTACGGGACGATGTCCTCGACGACCGTCTCAACCTGCTCCGGCGGGAATTTGTAGGCGATCGCCCAGCGCGGGGCCCGACTGACGATCCCGAGGCGCCCCTGCTGATCGAACCGGTCGACCTTGACGACCACGCCGTCGGTTTCGTATGGCAGCTCGTGGCGGTTGTCGCGCCAGGTCTCTGTGAAGGCGATCACGGCCTCGATGTCGAGCCCGGACTTCTGGTTTGGGTTGACCGGGAAGCCGAGGGCCGCCAGACGGTCGAGCGCCGCCGACTGGGAGGCCACGTCGGCCGGCCCACCCTCCTCGAGGAGCTGATAGCTCCAGGTCGACAGCAGCCGGTCGGCAGTGACCTGCGGATCCTTCTGGCGGAGCGAGCCCGCGCCGGAGTTTCGCGGGTTGGCGTAGAGCGCGAGGCCGGCCTCCTCGCGCTCGGCGTTGATCCGGGCGAACTCGGCCTTCGGCATGAAGACCTCGCCGCGGGCGTCGAGCGTCGCCGGCTCCTTCAGGCGATCCGGAACGGACTTGATCGTGCGCAGGTTCGCCGTCACGTCCTCGCCGGTGGTGCCGTCACCGCGCGTTGCCCCCTGGACCAACCGGCCCCGCCCGTAGCGGAGGGTGATCGCGAGGCCGTCGATCTTCAGCTCGGCGACGTACCGCAGGTCCGGGGCGGGCTCCGGGGCCGGCGGCAGGCCCAGGCCACGCCGCACGCGTGTGTCGAATGCCCGCAGCTCGTCGTGGCTGAACGCGTTGCCGAGCGACAGCATCGGCCGCCGATGGCGGACCTCGTCGAACGTGGCGCTGATCGCGCCGCCGACGCCCTGGGTCGGCGAGTCAGAGGTGATCAGCTCCGGGTGGGCAGACTCGAGCGCGACGAGCTCCCGGAAGAACTGGTCGTACTCGGGGTCGCTGAGCTCCGGAGCGTCCTCCTGATGGTAGAGCCGGTTCGCACGTTCGATGATCGCGACGAGCTCGGCGTGGCGGGCGACTGCCGCATCGGCAGTTAGCGTGGCGGCGGCTGTGACCAGGGCCTCGTCGACTGGCAGGCGATCGGCTGTCTCGGTCATCTCTCAAAGAATACGAACATTCCGACCGGGTCAGGAGAGTCCCCGCTCATTGGCCGATAGCCGATCGGCAAACCGTTCGAGGGCCTTGATGTGGCGTCTGGCGAGCCCAACCGCGGGATCGGCGCGCAGGAGCATCGTCGGGACAGTCCGCGCTTGGGCCCAGCCCTCGACGTCACGGCCGAGGTCGTCGTCGATCCATGCGAGAGGCCGGTCTCCAACAAACGCCGTGACGGCGGGCAACTTCCAGTCGCCCCGCCGTTCTGCCTCGCCGAATGCGATAACGGGGAGGTCGGTCGGAAGTCCAACGAGCGGAGCGATCAATTCGTTCGCCTGATGTTCCCAAGTCGTCGCCCACGCGAACTCGAATCGCATGGTGAAGGGAGCAAGCCACTCGCCGTGGCGTGGGTTCAGGAGAACCCGGTAGCCCTGGAGCGTGTGCTCTGTGAAGCCGGGCGGAACGACGCCGGGACGGACGGCGAACGGGTTGAGAACTCCGTCCACGTCGAGAAGGAGGAGCGGCTTGGAAACCTGGTGCGCCATTTCGTCGCTCCACCCATCGAGCCGAGCGTCAACGCGTGACATGCTCTCGGCGGATCGCAGCTGGGGTCGGCGTCCCGAGGAGGGCGAGGGTGATCTCGAATTCCTCGCGGAGGATCGCGAGAGCCCGCTCGACACCCGCCTGGCCGCCGGCCGCGAGGGCCCACAGGATCGGGCGACCGATGAGCACCCCCCGCGCCCCGAGGGCGAGGGCGATCGCGATGTCGAGGCCGCGTCGGACGCCGCCGTCGACCCAGACCTCCGCGCGCCCGTCGACCGCCCCCACCACCTCTTCGAGCACGTCGATCGGCGCCGGGACGCGATCGAGCTGCCGCGCCCCGTGGTTCGAAACGACAATCGCGTCGGCGCCGTCTTCGACGGCCAGACGGGCGTCCTCGGCGGTCAGAATGCCCTTGAGCACGAGCGGCAGGCTCGACCAGCTGCGGATCGTCGCGAGATCGTCCCACGTCAGGCTCGGGCCGGGGTCCTTGTGTGACGGCCCAGGCTCATCGCCGGTGAAGTTCCCAAGCGGGACAGCCGCGACATCGAACTCGTTCTGTCGGTCGCGTTCGCGGTAGCCCAGCACCGGCAGGTCGACCGTCAAGACGATTGCCGAATAGCCGGCCGCCTCAGCGCGCTCGACGAGGGCGCGGCTTCGTCCCGGATCGGCCTGCGTGTACAGCTGGAACCACCGCACACCGTCGGGTGCCGCCTCGGCGACCTCTTCGATCGAGCGACTCGACATCGTCGAGAGCGTGAACGGGACGCCGGCGGAGGCCGCGGCTCGCGCGCTCGCAGGCTCGGCGGCCAGGCTCGCCAGCCCGTGGAACGCCATCGGTGCAATCGCCACCGGGAACGCCGCGCGGGCACCGAGGAGCGTCGTCGACGGGTCGATCCGCGAGACGTCGACCAGGACCCTTGGCCGGAGCCGATAACGGAGCCAGGCCGCCTCGTTCTCGGCCAGGCTCAGTTCGTCCCAGGAGCCGCCGTCGATGTAGTCGAAGGCGACGGCATCGACCGCGGCCATCGCGAGTTCCTGGAAGTCCGCCACCGAAACGACGTCATTCACCGCTCTCTCGAGGGCGAGCGTCCGACGGGCGATCTCGAGCGCGCGTCCGGAACTCTTGCGCCGGGAGGCCCGGGTCGTCATCCGACGATGTCGAGGTTCGCGAGGCTGGCGAGGACCGTCTTGCGACCGACCGCAGGGTCCTTGAACACGACCGTGACCTCCTCGTCGCTGCGAGTGAGCTTCGACGAGACGATGATCCCGTCGCCCCAGCGAGCATGCCGGACCCGGTCGCCGTCGCGGAATTGGCGCTCGCCGGGAATCATCGGTCGCGCCGGTCGGGCCGGCCCCGTCGGTGGCGCGGCGCCGTCGGCGGGAGCGAGCGATCCCGACGGTGCACCGGCCGCGAACGCCTCACGCTTGGCGGCCAGGTCGCGCGTCGGCTTGAACGTCTCGCCGGGCGGAGGACCACCCGGCCGGCCGCTCCCCTGCCGGAACGCGGCGCCGCCGCTGCTCCGGATCGGCGTGCCGAACCGCGTCGTCCGTCGCGAGCCGAACGCGAGATCGAGGTCGAGGTCGAGGCCGTCGCCCGCACCCGCCGCCCGGCCGGCGGCGCTCAGATCAGGCCCGACCATCAGCTCCGCCGGGATCTCGAGCAGGAACCGCGACGGCACTGAGGCCTGGCCCATCCCCCACGTCGAGCGGCGCCAGGCGTGGGAAAGAAAGAGGCGCCGCTTGGCGCGGGTGATCCCGACGTAGGCGAGCCGCCGCTCCTCCTCGAGCTCCTTCTCGTCCTCGAGCGCCCGGCTGTGCGGGAACAGACCCTCCTCGAGTCCGGCGATGAAGACGACCGGGAACTCCAGCCCTTTTGCAGCATGGAGGGTGATGAGCGTGACGGCGTCGGCGTCGCCCTCGTACGTGTCCTGGTCGGCGACGAGGGCGGTCTCCTCCAGCAGCCGATCGAGGGCGTCCTCCGGCTCGAGGTCGTCGTAGCGAGTCGTGACCGAGCGCAGCTCGAGGAGGTTCGCCCAGCGTTCCTCGCCGTCCTCCGAGCCGTCAGCCAGCATCGCCCGGTAGCCCGATGCCTCGAGGACGTCATCGAGCAGCTCGGGCAGGGGCAGGACGCCGACACGCGATCGGAGGCGCCGGACGAGCGCGGCGAAGTCCGCAAGCGAAGTTCGTGCACGCGGCGCGACCCCCTCGACCTCGCCCCGGGCGGCCCGTTCGATCGCCTCCCAGGTCGAGACCTCGTCGCGACGAGCGACCGCCCGCAGGGCCTCGATCGTCTTCTCACCGATCGCCCGCGCCGGCACGTTGATGATCCGCTCGAAGCTCACGCTGTCCGTGTCGGAGCGGAGGATCCGCAGGTAGGCGAGGGCATCCTTGACCTCGCGCCGGGCGTAGAACCTCGTGCCACCGACGAGCTGGTAGCGGATGCCGTAGCGGAGGAACGATTCCTCGATCGCGCGGGACTGGGCGTTCATCCGGTACATGACGGCGACGTCGCGCGCTCGAACCGTCTCCTCGTCGTCGTCCGCCCGCCTGGTCAGGACCGAACCGCGTCCGCCGACGAGGCCTTCGATCTGGCGAGCGATCCACTCCGCCTCTTCCTCCTCGTTGTACGCCTCGAAGCGCTGAATCGGGCGACCGCCGGCCTGCTCCGTCCAGAGCTTCTTGTCGGTCCGCTCCGTGTTGCGCGAGACGACGGCGTGGGCGGCATCGAGGATGAGCTGCGTGGAGCGGTAGTTCCGCTCGAGCTTGACGACGGTCGCGTCCGGGTAGTCGCGCTCGAAGTCGAGGATGTTCCGGATGTCCGCGCCCCGCCAGCGGTAGATCGACTGGTCGTCGTCGCCGACCACGGCCAGGTTGCGGTACTTCGCGGCCAACGCCCGGATCCAGAGATACTGCGGCCGGTTCGTGTCCTGGTACTCGTCAACGTGGAGGTAGCGCCAGCGATCCTGGTAGCGGGCGAGCGCGTCGGGCGCCTCGTCGAAGAGGCGGACGGCCTCGAGCAGAAGATCGTCGAAGTCGAGCGCGCCGACCTGCTTGAGTCGCGCGACGTACCGCTTCGCCAGCCTGGCGATCACCTTCTGGTGGTGGTTCACCGCATTCTCGGCGAGGAAGTCCGCGTCGAGCATCTCGTTCTTTGCCCGGCTGATGGCGCCCAGGACGGCCGACGGCCGGAACTCGCCGGTCAGCGGCATGTCCTCCTCGCGGAGAATGGTCTTCATGAGGGCCTGCTGATCGTCGGTGTCGTACACGACGAAGCGGCGGCTGATCCCGATGGCCTCCCCATCCCGCCGGAGGACGCGGGCGCACAGCGCGTGGAACGTGCCGGCCTGGACGTCCCGACCCGGCTCACCGACGAGCGAGATGATCCGCTCGCGCAGCTCGCCCGCCGCCCGGTTCGTGAACGTCACCGCGAGGATTTGCCATGGCCGGACGCCTTTCACACCGATGAGATACGCAATCCGGTGGGCCAGGACACGCGTCTTGCCGCTGCCGGCGCCGGCGAGGATGAGAAGCGGTCCGTCGGTCGTCGTGACCGCCCGCGCCTGCTCCGGATTCAAATGCCCGACGATCTCTTTGGCGCGCTTCGCCGCGGCGAGCTTGCGTGTCGCCTCCTGGGCCTCCTCCCGCGCCCGTCGCTCATCCGGCGTCAGCTCGGGCGGGGTCTCGCCGGGGAGGGGCGCATCCCGCAGCCAGTCCGGCTCCGCGGCAGGCGCGGTGTCGACGTCCGCCTCGTCGACGAAGGCGGTCCCCTCGGTCGCGTGGGCGCCGTCGGCCGGGGTGCCGGCGGTCCGCCGGCGGGTCGTGGGGCTCACCCGCTCATTGTAGGTCGGCCGCCTTCACGCGACCTTCGTCCGGACACGAAGAAGCCCCGGGCCGGCGGTATGCCGACCCGGGGCTCGATTGCGACTGGAAGGGTGCTACGGGACGATCTGGTCGGCAGGCGGGGCCTCGACCGAGACCGTGACGTTGTACTTGAAATCGAACGTCATGCCAACGGTGCCGATGTCCGGTGCCGTGACCGACAGTGCGATCTTGGCCGGCAGCCGATCGTTCTTCCGGGTCCACAGGTCGAGGCTGACGTCGCCTTCGGTGGACGTCGTCGAGGGATCGAGGGCCTTGAGGTCCGCGGCCGTCAACTTGAGCGTGACGTGGTAGCAGTCCTGGTCGCCGCACTTCTCATCAGCGCCCTTCGTGGGCGGCGACGGGAGCTTGTCGAGCAGCGTCTTGAACTCGTCGATCTGCTTCGCGATCTCTGCGACGTCAGTGACAGGCTTGCCGGACTCCTGGGGCACGTCGACCTTCGTGAACTTGTCGGCCGAGCCGCCGAGCATGCTCCCGAGCATCCCGGCAATCTTGTAATAGGCCACGTTGTCCAGGAGGACCGCGTCGATCCTCGTGCCGAGGACGGTGGGCGCGTCGAGGCTGAACTTGGCCTTCTTGCCGGGGATGTCGGCCGCCCCGCTCACCTTCACCGTCGAGAGATCGAGCGCTCCCATTTCCGGGACGGTGAGCGAGCCGGTGAACGTGCCGGTGAACTCGACGGTCTTGAGATCCTTGAGGCTCAGGACCGTTTCGGTGAGGATTTCCTTCGGGTCGGTGAGGGCTGGCGCCGCCGGCGTCTGGGCGCCGCAGGCCGCAAGTACGAGCGATGTCGTCGCGAACATGGCGACGAGGATGAGCGCGAAGCGTCGAGTCACGAATTCTCCCCATTGGGTTAGCGTTGTGGCCGGCACAGGGTCGCTGCCCGGTTGCTCGATGTCAAACGATGGAAACCCTGCCGTCTCGCCGGCAGAAAAAGAGCCCCGGACCGACGGTGCCGGCCCGGGGCATTTGTTTCGCTTGAGACGTTTCCGGACTAGAAGTCCATGTCGCCGCCGTGGCCACCGTGGCCGCCGGCTGCTGCCTTCTCCTTCTCCGGGATGTCCGTGATGAGGGTCTCTGTCGTCAGGACCATCGCCGCGATCGACGCCGCGTTCTGGAGAGCGGAGCGGGTCACCTTGCGGGCGTCCACGATCCCCTTCTTGAACATGTCGCCGTACTCGTTGCGAAGGGCATCGTAGCCGTGTCCGAGCTTGGCGGCGCGGACCTGGTTGACGACCACCTCACCGGATTGGCCGGCGTTGTCGGCGATCTGACGGGCCGGGGCCTCGAGGGCCTTGCGGACGATGTCGACGCCGACCTGAGCGTCACCCTCGAGCTTGATCTTGTCCAGGGCCGGGGCCGCCTGGAGGAGGGCCGTGCCGCCGCCGGCGACGAGGCCCTCTTCGACGGCCGCGCGGGTCGTCGAGAGCGCATCCTCGATGCGGTGCTTCTTCTCCTTGAGCTCGACCTCGGTGGCCGCGCCGACCTTGATCACGGCAACGCCGCCCGACAGCTTGGCGAGGCGCTCCTGGAGCTTCTCGCGATCGTAGTCGGAAGTCGTGTCCTCGATCTGGGCCTTGATCTGGGCCATCCGGGCCTTGATCTGATCGGCCGAACCGGCCCCGTCGATGACCGTCGTGTCGTCCTTGGTCGCAACAACGCGACGGGCCGAGCCGAAGTCCTCGACAGTGACAGAGTCGAGCTTGCGCCCGATCTCCTCGCTGATGACCGTGCCACCGGTCAGGACGGCGATGTCGCGGAGCATCTCCTTGCGGCGGTCGCCGAAGCCCGGCGCCTTGACGGCGAGGACCGAGACGGTGCCACGGAGCTTGTTGACGACGAGCGTCGCGAGGGCCTCACCGTCGATGTCCTCGGCGATGATGAGCGTCGGCTTGCCCTGCTGGACGGCCTTCTCGAGAGCCGGGAGCATGTCCTGGACGCTCGAGATCTTCTTGTCGGTGATCAGGATGAGCGGACTCTCGAGAACCGCTTCCATCCGATCGGGGTTGGTGACGAAGTACGCCGAGAGATAGCCTCGGTCGAACTGCATCCCTTCGGTGTATTCCTTCTCGAGGCCGAGGCTCTGGCCTTCCTCGACGGTGATGACGCCGTCCTTGCCGACCTTGTCCATCACCTCGGCGATGATCTCGCCGACTTCCGGATCCGCGGCGCTGATCGCGGCCACAGCTGCGATCTGCTCGCGGCTATTGACGTCGACCTTGTGCTTCTCGAGCTCAGCGACGATCGCGTTGACCGCCTGCTCGATGCCGCGCTTGACGACCATCGGGTTCGCTCCGGCCGTCACGACACGGAGACCCTCCGACACCATGGCCTGGCCGAGGACGACCGCGGTGGTCGTGCCGTCGCCGGCGACGTCGTCGGTCTTGGTCGCGACTTCCTTGAGGAGCTGCGCGCCCATGTTCTCGAACGGGTCGTCGAGCTCGATGTCGCGGGCGATCGTCACTCCGTCATTGGTGATCGTCGGCGAGCCGAACTTCTTGTCGAGCACGACGTTGCGGCCCTTGGGGCCGATCGTGACCTTGACGGCGTCGGCGAGCTTGTCGATACCGCGCTTGAGTGAACGACGAGCGGTCTCGTCGAAGATGAGTTGCTTAGACAATGTCAGTGTCCCTCCTGGAGATTGCGTGTTAGGTCCGTCCAGATGGGCGGGACCTAGTCCTCGACGATCGCGAGGATGTCCTTTTGGCTGACGATCAGCAGATCCTCGCCCTCGACCTTGAACTCGGTCCCGGCGTACTTGGCGTAGAGGACCTTGTCGCCCTTCTTGACGTCCATGGGCTCACGCTTGCCGTCCTCGTTGATCCGGCCGGGGCCGGCGGACAGGATCGTGCCCTCCTGGGGCTTCTCTTTGGCGGTGTCCGGAAGGACGATGCCGCTTTTCGTCATCTCTTCACGCGCGGATGGCTGGATCACGACGCGGTCGCCGAGCGGCTTGAGCTTCGTGGCAGATGCGGTGGCGGTGGCCAACGTGCATTCCTCCTGTGACGGGAGCCGAAGCTTCCGTCGAGCCTTGATTGGACCGAGCGCCACACCCGCACTCGGCGGGAGCCTGATGCTCGACCCGAAAAACGATGTTGTGCCCTCGCAGCAGTCGCGAATTGACCTCTGGCCCGGTTTCCCCGAGCCCCTCCTGGTCGCTGGGCGATGCTGCTTAGCACTCTCGATGTGAGAGTGCTAACACTGTAGCGGGGAGGCAATGCGGGTGTCAAGCCGAACGGTCAAGTTTCGTTTCCTCACGTTTCCGCCCTCGGATCGCGCCTAAGGTCGTCCACGTGGACATGTGGCAGGGTTTTGATCTTCGGGGTGTCGCGGCAGGCTGATCGAGTGGCCGCACGCTCAGTGCCGATGAGCGGGCGCCTGTGAATGGTCCAATACCAGCTTCCGTAGCCCGCCTAGGGTCGCCAAGGCCAACTTCTGGCGGGAAATCGCAGCTCACGGCGTGCCGAACACCGTGTCGTAGTTCGTGACCAACTGCTCGCCGAACGTGTCCTCCTCCACTCCCCGGCGCTCGGCGATCCAGCGCGCGGTCACGGCCACCCATTCGGGCTCGTTCCGCCGGCGGGGAGCTCCGGGCGGCGACAGGAACGGCGAGTCGGTCTCGACGAGGACGCGGTCCGGCGGCGCGAGCCGGGCGACGTCGGCCGACGGCTCCTCCCCCGCCCGAAAGACGAGCCCGGAAAAGCTGATCATCGCGCCCAGCTCGAGCATCGCCTCGGCATAGTCGAGCGGCCCGGAGTAGGAGTGCACGAGGACCGGCGGCGGCGTACTCCCGAACGCCCGCAGTTCACGCAGCAGCGCGTCCTGACCGTCGCGTTGCCCTTCGGCCGATCGGCAGTGGAGGATCGCCGGTTTGCCGATCTCGACCGCCAGCTGGAGATTCCGCCGCAGATTCTGGACCTGTTCGAGGATCGGTGAGAAGACCCGGTCGTAGTCGAGGCCCGTCTCCCCGATCGCGACCACCCGCGGGTCGGCTGCCAGGGCCGTGATCTCGTCCCATGCGGTGTCGTCGACGCTCGAGGCGTCGTGCGGATGGGTCCCCACGGCGACGTTCAGCCACGGAAAGCGATCGGCGAGGGCGAGCGCGGCACGACACGACGCCGGGTCCCAGCCGGGAACGAGGATCCGTTCGACGCCGGCCAGGCGCGCGCCGCCGATCACGAGGTCGACGTCGCCCTCGAACGCATCGGCCTGCAGATGGCAATGGCTATCGACGAGTCGCATCGGCGCGGTCAGGACGCCTCGGAATCGGGCGAATCGACGTCGAGGCGCGGGAAGAGCGGCTCCGGGGCGGCGACCCGGCCCTCCTCAGCCGAGTGGGCGCCCCACCTCAGCTCGTCGAGGATCGGCGGACCGGTGTTGCCGTCGGCCGCGTACGGGTAGTCGTAGCCGAGCTGGGCCATGATGCGCGGGGCCGTCGTCGGCAGGTACGGCGCGGCGGCGAGGCCGATGAGCCGGCAGGCCTCCACGAGGTCGCCCAGGACGCCGCGCAGGCGCTCCTCGGCCGCGGCATCGCCCGCCTTGGCGGCCTTGGCGAGCTCCCACGGCTTCTCCGCGTCGACGAGCCGGTTCGCCGCCCCGACGAATTCCCAGAGCTCCGCGAGAGCCTCGTGGAGGAGGTATCCCTCCAGGGCGGTCCGGTACGCCCGCAGTCGCTCGGTCCAGACGGCTTCCAGCGTGGCAAGGCCCGGACCCGGGCGCTCACCGTCCAGGTAGCGGTTCGCCATCGAGACGGTTCGGTTGACGAGGTTGCCGAAGTCGTTCGCAAGGTCGGCGTTGTAGCGCCGGACGAACGAGTCCCATGAAACCTCGGCGTCCTTGTCGAACGGGACCTCGCGGAGGACGACGTAACGAGCGCCGTCGCTCCCGAAGGCGGCCACGAAGTCGCCCGGATCGAGGAAGTTGCCGCGACTCTTGCTCATCCGCTCGCCGTGAGCGGCCATGAGGAAGCCGTGGACCCAGACGTGACGGGGCGCCTCGAGGCCGGCGCTCCAGAGCATGGCGGGCCAGAAGATCGAGTGGAAGCGGGCGATGTCCTTGCCGATGACGTGGACGTCGGCCGGCCACCACTTGGCGAATGACTCCGGGTCGCCGGGGAAGCCAGCTCCGGTGATGTAATTGATCAACGCGTCGTACCAGACATAGATCACGCCGGCCTCGGGATCCCACGAGCCGTCCTCGCGCTGCGCGGTCTCGCCGTTCTCGGCGATCGGGAACGGGATCCCCCAGCCGCCCGGGGTCCGCTCGCGGCTGATCGAGAAGTCCTGGAGGCCGCCGCGGATGAAGCCGAGCATCTCGTTGCGCCGATAGTCGGGCTGGACGAAATCGGGGTGGTCGGCGAAATGGCGCTCGAGGCGCTCCTGGTAGGCCGACAGGCGGAAGAACCAGTTCCGTTCGGTCAGCCACTGGAGCGGAACGTCAGGGTGGTTCGGGCAGATTGTGCCGCGGGCCGTCTCCTGGACGTCCGTCGCGTTGAGAAACCCTTCGTTCGGGCAGTACCAGCCCTCGTACGTGCCGAGATAGATGTCGCCGGCGGCATGGGCCCGGCGGATCATTTCCCGGGCCGCCTCCATGTGATCGGGGTCGGTCGTCCGGATGAACCGGTCGGCGCTGATCCCGAGGGCGTCTTCGGCGGCCTTGAAATAGCCGACCTGTTCGTCGACGAAGTCGCGCGGTGACCGCGCCGCGTCGATAGCGGCCTGGGCGATGTTGATCGAGTGCTCGTCGGTGCCGGTCAGGAAGCGCGTCTCGATGCCCATCATCCGATGCCAGCGGGCGACGACGTCGGCGCCGATGACCTCGTACAGCGTGTGGATGCCGGGCTTGTTGTTGGCGTAGGCGATCGAGGTCGTCAGGTAGAAGCGATCAGGCATGGAACGGTTCCTGGGTGGGGGCTGGGCGCAACCGCGCTGAGCAGAAGGCGAAACGGCGGCTACCCGCCCGCGGAAGTCCGGTCAGGACTGTCCGAGGCGGAGCCGCCCGGGCATCGCCATCAGGCTCCCGTAGCGTTCCACGTCGTCGATCATGCCGGACCCGGCGCGACGGGGTCAAGCGCGGCCCGGCGCAACGTCATCCGGTCGGCTGGTTCGCCGGCTCGACGAGCTGGCGCCGCCAGTCCGGTGGATCGAACGGCTCGGCCCAGTACACCGTCTCGCGCCAGATGAGACCGTCGCGCAACTCCAGGAGCGCCACGCAGAGGTAGGTCTTTCCGTCGGGATACCGCATCCGCCACTCGCCCCACCAGAAGTCCCCGGTGCCGGCCGCTCGAGCCACGGTGTTGCCGGGGGTGACGAACCAACGATCTTCCGAGCCCACCAGGCGACCGATGTTGACCTCGGGCACACCACCCGGGTAGTTCTGGGCGATTTCCGCCCAATGGGCGTGACCGACGACACGCTCGCCCGACTGCGGCCAGAGCGACTGCCAGTCCGGATGCCTCAGGCTGCCTAGGGTGTCGAAGTCCTTCGCCGCAGACGTCTCCAGGTAGCGGCGGACGACTTCCTCGTTCGTGGCGGAATTGCCCATGGACTGCCTCCATCCGGCGCTCTTGGTGCAAGTATCCGCTTCTCCGCTCAGTGGCGGAAGTGCCGGACCCCGGTGAGCAACATGGTCGCTCCCGCATTCTCCGCTGCGGCGATCACCTCGGCGTCTCGCATCGACCCGCCCGGCTGGACGAAGGCCGTGACCCCTGCTCCCAGACAGACGTCGACGCCGTCGGGGAACGGGTAGAACGCGTCCGACGCGCATGAGGCCCCGCGTATTGAGGCCTCGCCGCTGATGGCGCGGGCCTTCTCGACAGCCTGACGAGCGGCGTCGACCCGGCTCGTCTGACCTGAGCCCAGCCCGACGAGCGCCCGGTTCCGGGCGAGGACGATCGCGTTCGAGGTGACGGCCCGGACGAGGCGCCAGGCCAGCTGGAGGTCGCGCCGCTCGGCGTCGGTCGGGTGGCGGGTCGTGCAGACCTGCCAGGCATCGGGATCGTCGGCGGCGGTGTCGGGAGCGGTCACGAGGACGCCGCCGCCTGCCGTCCGGATCGAACCGAGCGGGTCCGGGTCGCGCTGGGGCGTCGTCGAGGCCGCCGAGAGCGTCGGATCGACGATGAGCCGGAGGTTCGGCTTCGTCGCAAGGATCTCGAGGGCCGCGGCCGTGAAGCCGGGCGCGACGACGAGCTCGAGGAAGATGCCGACGACCCCCTCGGCGGTCTCGTGGTCGACCTCGCGGTTCAGCGCGACCACGCCACCGAATGCCGACACGGGATCGCCCGCGAGCGCCGCGGCCCACGCGTCGACGAGCGTGTCGCGCTCCGCGGCGCCACACGGGTTGGTGTGCTTGACGATGACGCAGCCGGCATCCTCGAGCGTGCGGGCGATGGCGGCCGCCGCCGATGCGTCGAGGACGTTGTTGTACGAGAGCTGCTTGCCCTGCAGCGCAGCGGCGCCGGTCGCGAACGGCCCGTCATCGGCGCTCGCACCGGGCCGGCGGTAGCGAGCCGCAACTTGATGAGGGTTCTCGCCGTAGCGCAGCGTCTCGACCTTCTCGAGCGCGATCGTGACGGTCGACGGGTACGGGTCGGCGGCGTTCGGGAGGCCGGGCTCGTCCGGGAGCTCGAGACCCGCCTCAACCATCCGGCGCGGCAGCTCCGCGGCGATCCGGGCATCGTAGGCGGCCGTGTGGCGGAACGCCTCGAGAGCGAGCGCGGCGCGGAGCCCGGCGGGGACGCTCCCCTCCTCGACCAGGGCGGCGAGGACGGCAGGGTATCGAACCGGGGAGGTGACGATGGCGACCGACGCGTGGTTTTTCGCCGCCGCCCGGACCATCGATGGGCCGCCGATATCGATCTCCTCGACGAGCTCGTCGAAGGCGATTCCCGGGCGTTCAGCGGCGGCCGCGAACGGGTAGAGGTTGACGACAACGACCTCGAACGGGGCGATGGCGGCGGCGAGGAGCTGGTGGCGGTGATCAGCGAGCCGCCGGTCGGCGAGGATGCCGCCGTGGACCCGCGGATGGAGCGTCTTGATCCGCCCGTGGAGCATCTCCGGGAAGCCGGTCACCGCGGCAACGTCCGTGACCGGGAGGCCCGCCTCGCGAAGGGCTTGGGCTGTGCCACCGGTCGACACGAGCTCGAAACGGGCGTCGACGAGGCCCCGGCCGAGCTCGATCAGCCCGGCCTTGTCGGAGACCGAAAGGAGGGCCCGGCGAGGGACGGGAGCGACTTGATCCGCCCGCCCGAGATCGACCCGGACACGGCGCCCATCCGGGCCGACCGAGAGGGCGCCGGCAAGCAGGAGCGCAACAGAGCGAGGCAGGAGACGGTGCTCGACGGCGCGGATCCGGCCGTGAAGGGTCGGCTCGTCATCACCGGGGAGGATCGTGACCGCCTCCTGGGCGACGATCGGGCCGCCGTCGAGCGTTGCGTCCACCAGATGGACCGTTGCCCCCGTGACGGCCGCCCCGTGGGCGAGCGCGTCCCGCACCGCGTGCGAGCCGGGAAACGCCGGCAGGAGCGAGGGGTGGGTGTTGAGGATCCGGCCGGCGTGGGCGGCGAGGACGGTCGGGCCGATGAGCCGCATGTAGCCGGCGAGGACGATCACGTCCGGCGCGGCGTCGTCGAGACGAGCGGCGAGCGCGGCGTCAGCGCCGTCGGGGATGACAGCCGTCGCCAGGCCCTGCTCCGCGGCCCAGTCGATTGCCGGACATGGTCGATCGGCCACGACGAGAACGATTTCCCCGCCGAGCTCACCCCGAACCGCGGCCGCCTGGAGGGCCCGGAGGTTGGATCCTGCCCCCGACACTGCCACCGCGATCCGGCCGCTCACGCTGCGGGCACCTCGGCGTACCGGGAGCCGCCGAGCTGGTCCGCCGGCACGACCTCGCCGATGACGCTTGCCAGCGTTCCGCTGCCCTCGATGCTCGAGATCGTCTCGTCGACGGCCTCGGCGGTGACGACGACGACCATCCCGATCCCACCGTTGAACGTCCCCCGCAGCTCCGCGTCGTCGAGCCCGCCGAGCGCACCCAGCAGCCGCATGACGGATGGCATGCGCCAGCGACCCGGATCGAGCCGCGCGCCGAGGCCCGGCGGGAGCGTGCGCGGCACGTTGCCCGGAAGGCCGCCGCCGGTGATGTGGGCGAGGGCCCGGATGTCGGTCCCGAGGGCGGTGAGCGTCTCGCGCAGCGCGAGGACGGGCCGGACGTAGATTCTCGTCGGCGCGAGGAGGACCTCGCCGAGGGTGGCCAGGCCGTGCTCGGGCTCGGCGGCTATGGTCACAGCGGCGGCGTCCGATCCGAGCGTCAGCAGCAGTTGCTCCTGGTACGGCCGAGCGAGGTCGAGGTCCCATTGGGCCAGGAGGCTACGGACGAGCGAGAAGCCGTTGGCATGGAGTCCGCTCGAGGCCATGCCGATGATCGCGTCGCCGGACTTGGCGGCGGTTCCGTCGATCAGCCGCTCCCGTTCGACGACGCCCACACAGCAACCGGCGAGATCGAATGACGTCGGGTCCATGAGCCCGGGGTGCTCCGCGGTCTCCCCGCCGACTAGCGCACAGCCCGCCTCGCGGCAGCCGGCGGCGACGCCGCCGACGAGCTCAGCGGCCTGCGGTGGGTCCAGCCGACCGACGGCGACGTAATCGAGAAAGAAGAGCGGCTCGGCGCCGCTGCAGACGACGTCGTCGGCGCACATCGCGACGAGGTCGATGCCGATCGTGTCGTAGCGGCCAAGGGCCGCCGCGATCGCGGTCTTGGTCCCAACTCCGTCGGTAGACGCCACGAGAACCGGCTCCCGGTAACCCGCCGGAATCGTGATCGCCCCACCGAACCCGCCGAGTCCGCCCAGCATCTCAGGCCGGCGAGTGCTCTCGACAGCGGCCCGCATGAGCTCGACGGCCCGATCGCCGGCGTCAACGTCAACGCCCGCGGCAACATAGGCGGAGCGGCGATCTGGCACCCTCAGCGCCGATCCATCACACGCCCACCGAGGCCGGAGGGGGAGCTCCGCGACCCCGTCCGTCCGAGGTCTCTTCGAGGATGAACTTGCGACTGGCAGCGTCGTACGGGACCGGCTCCGGGTAGCGGCCGTCAAAGCAGGCGAAGCAGAACCGTTCGTACGGCAGCTCGAGGGCGGCGAGGACGCCCCGGATCGAGAGGTACCCGAGCGAGTCCGCGCCGATGAACTCGCGGATCTCCTCCTCCGAGTGGGTCGCCGCGATCAGCTCGGTCTCGACCTGGGTGTCGATGCCGTAGAAGCAGGGGTGATAGATCGGGGGCGCGCTGATCCGGACATGGACCTCCGCGGCGCCCGCCCGCCGCAGGATCGAGACGATCTGCTTGGTC
>Ga0184623_10000421_pt1 | contig 17736 bp, 13 predicted proteins | sample PLM1_100_b1_FD_133138 | JGI IMG/M metagenome (GOLD analysis project Ga0184623, IMG submission 133138) | Groundwater sediment microbial communities from an aquifer in East River, Colorado, USA - PLM1_100_b1 | ecosystem: Environmental > Terrestrial > Soil > Riparian zone | place: USA: East River...
CCCACTTCGAACGCCGACACATGGTCGAAGGACTCCCAACTGCGGAACGCCGACGCCGCATGCGGCAGCCGATCCAGAGGCGCCAGCTCAGCCAGCCTGCGGCGGGCGGTCCTGCGCTCGGGCGACGCGCCGGCGAGGGACGCTAGATGGCCCACGACGTACCACCACAGCACCGAGTACGCCTCCAGCGCGCGTTCCTCATCGAGGCCGAGTTCGGTCAGGATGCTGAGGGCGTTGTCGACCTGCTCGACGGCGCGCGGGGAGAACATGTCTGCCTGCCGCAGCACGTCGAAGAGCCAGGGGTGCTCGGCGAGGTAGTCGTGCAGCGACAGCAGCGCGTACACCAGCCGGTCGAACGGCTCGCCGTCCGCGCGGGGTGCGGGGATCCCCTGGGCCATCTCGTCCAGCATCGCCAGCAGCAGTTCCTGCTTGTCCTTGACGTGCCGGTAGAGCGCCATCGGCGCCGCGCCCAGCTCGGTGGCGACCCGGCGGATCGTCACCGCCTCCAGCCCGTCCGTCTCGACCACCGCCAACCCGGCCCGCACGACGGCGGCCCTGGTCAGGAACCTCTTCCGGCCTGGACGAGGTTTCGGATCGGCGTCCGGTGACGCGGCGTCCCCACTCACCCCCTCACCGTAGTAGGCGGTCCCGCTGGGCATGCGGCCCACCGCCTCTCGAAAGCGGCCCAGCACGGGAGGCAATTCCGCCTGACGAAATTAGGGCGAATCGGGCGGCTTTGTGTTTTAGGGTGCGGGGGTTGCTATTAGTAACGTCAGTTAACTAATAGAGTCGGGAGGCTTCCCCGCATGTTCCGACAGACGAAGGCCGGAGCGTTATCGCTCGCCGCACTGGTGCTGCTCAGCTCAGGCGCACCAGCACCGGCCGTGCCACCGGCCACCACCTCGGCGCCCGTCACCGCCGCGGGCGCCAGCGCCAGCACAAAGACCTCCGCCCGCCCACGCGCCGCGACGCCCGTCGCCGGCTGGCACATCCAGTCCTCTTCGGTGGCCACGGCCGGCGGCGATGTGATCTCCCGGCCGGACTTCAACCCGGCCGGCTGGTACCGCGTCTCCCGCCGCTCCACTGTGATGGCCGGGCTCATCCAGAACGGCCGGTACCCGGCGGACCTCTTCTACTCGACGAACCTGCAACGGGTCGACCGCGCGCCGTTCCAGGTGCCGTGGTGGTACCGCGAAACCATCGTCGTCGCCGGGGAAAGCCAGCACGCCACGCTGCGGCTCGACGGGATCACCTCGCGGGCCGACGTCTGGCTCAACGGCGTCCAGGTCGCCACCGCGGCCACGGTCGCCGGCTCGCACAGCGCCACCGAGGTGGACGTCAGCCGGGTCCTCCGCGCCGGCGCCAACGGGCTCGCGATCAAGGTTCAGCCGGCCGACGCCAACCGTGACTTCACGATCGGCTGGATCGACTGGAACCCGTACCCGCCCGACAACAACATGGGCATTTGGCAGGACGTGACACTGCAGCGCACCGGCCCGATCGCGCTGTCCGGCCCCCGCGTCGTGACGAAGCCGACGCCCGACCGTCGCGGCGCCGACATCGCGGTCAAGGTGGACGTTGCCAACCACGCCACCACGCCGGTCACGGCGACCGTCGCGGGCGCGATCGGCGATGTGCGGTTCAGCCGTGCGGTGCCCCTCGCGGCCGGCGAGCGGCGCACGGTCGCGTTCACCCCGGCCGACACCCCGCAGCTGCGGTTCGCCCAGGTCGAGCTGTGGTGGCCGGTCGGGCTGGGCGAGCAGCACCTGTACGACCTCGACCTCACCGGCCTGGCCGGCGGGCAGGTCTCCGACACCGCCGCGACGACGTTCGGCGTCCGCGACATCGTCTCCGCAGTGGACAGCCGTGGCTACCGGCACTTCACCGTCAACGGCAAGCCGTTGCTGCTGCGCGGCGGTGGCTGGGCGTCCGACATGTTCCTCCGCTTCGACGCCCGGCGGCTCGACGACCAGCTTCGCCTCACCGTTGACCTCGGGCTGAACATGATCCGGCTCGAGGGCAAGCTGGAGCACGACGAGCTGTACGCGCTCGCTGACCGGTACGGCATCGTGCTCCTGCCCGGCTGGGAGTGCTGCGATAAGTGGGAGAAGTACTCGGGCTGGAAGGACGCCGACTACCGGATCTCGGCCGCTTCGATGTATGCCACCGCGACCCGGCTGCGCAACCACCCGAGCGTCGTCGCGTTCCTCGTCGGCAGCGACTTCGCCCCGCCCACCCGCGCCGAGAATGGCTACCTGGACGCCCTCAAACGCGCGGAGTGGCCCAACCCGATCGTCTCCTCGGCGTCACGCCAGAGCTCGCCGTCGCTCGGATCGTCGGGCATGAAGATGGACGGGCCATACGACTGGGTGCCGCCGAACTACTGGTACGACACCCGGCTCGGCGCCGCCTACGGTTTCGCTTCCGAGCTCAGCGCCGGCCCCAGCGTCCCGGAGCTCGACAGCCTCCGCGCGATGATGACCCCGGCCGAACTCGACCGGCTCTGGCGCGAACCCGACGCGAAGCACTACCACGCGGCCAAGCCGGGTTCGCAGTTCGAGAGCCTGCGCATCTACAACCGCGCCCTCGCCGCCCGCTATGGATCGCCGACCGGGCTGGAGGACTACGTCCGCAAGGCGCAGCTCGCCAACTACGAGGCGATCCGGGCCCAGTTCGAGGCGTACGGCGGGCGCCGGGACGCCATCGGCGCGACCCGCACGACCGGACTCGTCTACTGGATGCTGAACAACGCGTGGCCGTCCCTGACCTGGCACCTGTACGACCACAGCCTGGCCGCCGACGCCGGCTTCTACGCGGCCCGCAAGGCCAACGGCGCGTACCACGTCCAGTACGCCTACCACGACCGGTCCGTAGCGGTGGTGAACAACGGCCCGGCGCCGCGCTCCAGTCTGACCGTCACCGCCACGGTGTACGACCTGGCCGGCACCGAGAAGTTCAGCCGTACCGTCACAGGGGTCACCGTGCCGGCGCTGGGCACCACGCGACCGCTCACGCTCCCGGCGTTCAGCGACGGCACGCACCTGGTGAAGCTGACCACCAGCGCGGGCGGCGTCGAGACCGACCGGAATGTCTACTGGCTGCCCGCGCGATCCGACGAGCTGAACTGGGACGGCTCCACCTGGTACCACACGCCGGTCACCCGGTACGCCGACCTGACGCGGCTCACCGGGCTCGCCCGGACCACGGTGACGGCCGCCGCCAGTTCCCGCCGGGACAGTGACCGGACGACGACCACGGTGACGTTGACGCACTCGGGCGGCGGGAAGGCTCCGGCGTTCTTCGTGGCGGCGACGCTGCGCCGCGCCGACGGGAAGCCGGTGCTCCCGGCGACCTGGTCGGACAACTACGTGACGCTCTGGCCCGGAGAGTCGATCACGATCAGCACGACCTACCGCACCGCCGACGCGGGCCAGGGCGCACCGTCGGTCGAGGTCGCCGGGGTCAACGTCGACCGCGTAAGCGTGCCGGCACGGCGCTGACACCCCGGTGGGCGGGTGGCCATGCGGGGCCACCCGCCCACCGGTCAGTGACTAGTTCGCCGCGGTGCCGTCAGTCGCGCGCTCGCCGGCGGCGGACTGCTTGAGCCAGCTGGCGAAGTCGACGCTCCACGCGGTCCAGCCGTCGCCCGCCTTGACCCGCGCCTCGGTGTTGGTAACCGTGACCGGATCGCCGACCGCCAGCCGCTGGTAGAGCCAGAGTGCGTTGGCAGGTGCCACGTTGATGCAGCCGTGGGAGACGTTGCGCCGCCCCTGGTCAGCCACCGACCAGGGCGCGGAGTGGATGAACTGGCCACCCCAGGTGATCCGCAGCGGGTACTGGACCTTGGTGCGGTAGCCGTCGGGCGCGTCGACCGCGAGCCCGTAGGTGGACGAGTCGAACATCGCTTCCTTGCGCTTGTCGATGACCACCATCGTGCCGCTGCTGGACGGGTACTTGGGCTTGCCCAGGCTCACCGGGATGGTGCGGATGACCTTGCCGCCCTCGAACACCTGCATCGTCTTGGTGGCCGAGTTGACCTTGACCTCGCGCTGCGTGCCGATCTTGAAGTCGATGGTGAGGTCGGTGCGGGACCACAGCCCGCCGCCGAGCGGGCGGCCGGCGGAGTCGACCGTCACGTGGACGGCGCTGCCGGACGCCCAGAACGTGCGCGGGCGGAAGTGCACCTCACGGCTGTTGACCCAGCCCCACGCGCCGCTGGTGGCCGGCGTGGACTTCACGGTCAGCGTCTTTTCGAACGCCGCGCGCTGCGCGGGCGAACGGACGGCGTTGCTCAGCTTGAGGATGATCGGCATGCCGATGCCGTAGGTCTTGCCGTCGCCGAGGATGCTCGACGCGCGGACCGAGGTGCTGCCGCCGGGAATCGGCGCGGTGGTGAAGCTGCCGACGGTGGTCGGGGTGGTGACCTCGTCCGTGCTGGCCTGCACGGTGTATGTCGCGCCGAAGGAGAGCTTGCCCTTGCTGACCCAGCGGCCGTCCGCGCCGAGCGCACCGGCGACGACGTCGCCCTTCTGCGAACGGACGCCGACGGTCGTCAGCTTGCCGCGGTCGACAGCGACGGTGACGGGGCTGGCCGGGGCCACCCCGGTGGTGTCGGCGGCGGGCGTGAGGGTGAACTTCGGCGGCGGCGGACCGTCGTCCTTGGTCGAGACACCCTTGCCACCACCGTCCGCATTGTTGCTCTTGCCGTCGCTACCGCCGTCGCCGCCGGAGCAGGCGGTCACGGCGAGAAGCACCGCCACGACGGGTACCAGCCACCCAGAACGACCTGGGCGGCGGCGGGGGGAGAGAGACGAAGGGCTGGCAGTCACGGAATGGCTCCACACGAAGGAAAAGAGCGGACTTCTCACCATGGTGCCCTACCCGCGCCACCCACGCCCATGTGCGGGGTGCCGTGTGCGCAGGGTTACGTCCAGAGGCTGTCAGTGGTCACTGCGCGTATCGCCGATATTCCCTGGTAGGGGCGGGTCGAGAGTACCCTGACGGCACTATGGACGGGCACGTACTGCTCGTGGAGGACGACGCCTCCATCCGGGAGGTGACGTCCCTCGCACTGGGGCGGGCCGGCTTCCGGGTCACCAGCTCCGCCGACGGTCGGAACGGGCTGAGCCGTGCCCAGCAGACGGCGTTCGACCTGATCGTCCTCGACGTCATGCTGCCCGGCCTGGACGGTTACGAGGTGTGCAAGGAGATCCGCAAGACCAGCCGGGTGCCGATCCTCATGCTCACCGCGCGTACAGACACGATCGATGTGGTGATCGGGCTGGAATCCGGCGCCGACGACTACGTGAAGAAGCCCTTCGAGGTCGCCGAGCTGGTCGCCAGGGCGCGAGCACTCGTCCGGCGGGGCGCGGCGGCGCCGGAGGAGACCCGGATCGCCGTCGGGGATCTGGAGGTCGATCCGGCGCGGGTCACGGTACGGCGCGCCGGGCGGGACATCACGCTTACCGCGACGGAGTTCCGGTTGCTGCTGGAGCTGGTCCGCCGCCCCGGGCAGGTCTTCACCCGCGACATCCTGCTGGACCGGGTCTGGAGCTACGACTATCTCGGCGATTCCCGGCTGGTGGACGTCGCGGTGCAGCGGCTGCGGGCGAAGATCGAGGACGATCCGGCGAAGCCGCGGCTCATCCGCACCGTCCGCGGCGTCGGCTACACGCTCGACCCGGTGTGAGATGGCGCCGCCGGTCGCTCCCGGCCGGCTGCGCCGGCGGCTGACCATCGCGTTCGTGCTGGTAGCTGGCGTCTCGGCCGGTGCGCTCGCGCTCAGCTCGTTCATGCTGGTCCGCCAGGCCCGGTTGCAGGACTCGCTCGACCGGGCGGAGTCCGACGCGCGATTCCAGCTCGTGCTCACCCAGCAGTTCATTCCGCTGAACGCCGAGCGCGGCGCCAACCTGCTCGCCAGCTTCGAGCAGACCGGGCACCACGTGGTGCTCGTGAACGACGGGGTCGCGGCCGCGTCCAACGCCCGGTTCGACCCGCCGCGCGGCACCGCACTGGCGAACGCGGTGCGGGAGGGCGACCTGGGCTACGAGCGGGTCGACGACGGTGGCCAGCAACTGCTGGTGCTGGGGGCCAAGGTGCCGAACTCCCCCGCCGAGCTGTACTTCGTCTCGGCCGAGGACCGGATCCAGGACGACCTGGGCCAGCTGCGCAACGTGCTGCTCGCGGGCTGGGTGGTGACGGTGGCGCTGGCGGCGCTCGTCGGGCGCACGCTGGCCCGGCGCACGCTGGAGCCGGTGGGGCGGGCGAGTGCGGCGGCGCGCCTGATCGCCGAGGGGATCCTCGACACCCGGCTGCCCACCGGCCGCGAGGACGAGTTCGGCACCTGGGCCGCGTCGTTCAACCAGATGGCCGAGGCCCTGCAGACGAAGGTGGCCGCCCTGTCGGAAGCCCAGGCCCGCGAGCGGCGCTTCACCGCCGACGTCGCACACGAGCTACGCACTCCGGTGACCGCGCTGGTCGCCGCCGCGTCGCTGCTGCGCGAGCACCTCGACGCGATGCCGGCGGAGGCCAGACGCCCCGCCGAGCTGCTCACGGCGGACGTGGTCCGGCTGCGGCGGCTCGTGGACGAGCTGATGGAAATCTCCCGCCTCGACGCCGGCGGGGAGGCGGCGCGTTCCGAGTCGGTGGCGCTCACGTCGCTGATCGAGGCGCTGGTGAGCAGCCGGGGCTGGACCGGCGCGGTGACCCGATCCGGGGCCGACGTGACGCTGGTGGCTGATCCGCGGCGGCTCGAACGGGTCCTCGGGAACCTGATCAGCAACGCGGTCGAGCACGGCGGCGGGGCGGTGCGCGTGGACGTCCGCGAGCACGGCGCGCTCGTCGACGTCCGGGTGACTGACCGCGGTCCCGGCATCGCGCCCGAACACCTCCCGCACCTCTTCGACCGGTTCTACAAGGCCGACTCCGCGCGGGCGAGCGGCGGCAGCGGCCTCGGGCTGGCGATCGCCCGGGAGAACACGCGCCTGCTCGGCGGCGACCTCACGGTCCGCAGCGTCCTCGGTACCGGCACCGAGTTCCGGCTCACGCTGCCGGTGACACGACCGTTACATAGCGGTGAAGCCACGGTGGCTCCCGGCGCGGACCGTGAACCGCACCACGCCCCCGAAGGAGGCCCGCGATGACCCGCTCCCTTGCCAGCGCTGCGCTGGCCGCCCTGAGCCTGCTCGCCGCCTGCGGTCCCGCCGGATCCGGCTCGCTCGGCTCGGCTCCGACCGCAACCCCGCGTCCTACCGTGACCAGCTCTACCGCTAGCCCCTCGACAACGCCGTCGCCCACCAAGCGCGGCACGACAAATCCGCGCAGTCCCGCCGGCACCGCACCAACAGCCGGAGCACCCAGCGGCCGCACGATCATGTTCGAGATCTGGCTGGTCCGGGACGGCACGCTGTTCGTCACCCGCCGCACCCGTCCGACCACGGTCGCGACGGCACGGCTCGCCCTGACCACGCTGATCGCTGGCCCGACAGCCACCGAAGCCAACGCTGGCGTCAGCAGCCCGATCGCGAGCGGCACCACGTTCGACGTCGCGTTGAACAACGGCGTCGCCACCGTGGACCTGCCGGCCAGCTTCTACGACGGCGGGGATGCGCTCGCCCGGCTGCGGCAGGCTCAGGTCGTCTACACGCTCACCCAGTACCCGACAATCACCAAGGTCGGGTTCCAGAAGGACGGCGAGGCCACCGGCTGGCCACTCGGGCGCGGCGACTACGCGGACTTCCTGCCGCCGATCGTGGTGGCCAGCCCGATCATCGGCCAGCGGGTCGACAGCCCGGTCACGGTCTCCGGTACGGCGGACGTGTTCGAGGCGACCGTCAGTGTCCGGATCCGGGACGCTAGCGGCGCCGAGATCGCCACCACGTTCACCACCGCGACCTGCGGCAGCGGGTGCCGTGGCCGGTACTCGGTGGCGGTCCGCTACCAGGTCAGCGGCGTCCAGCGTGGCACCGTCGAGGTGTTCTCGGTCTCCGCTAAGGACGGCTCTGACCAGCACCTCGTGCGGATCCCGGTGACCCTGAGCTGACCCCTCGCGGCGCGTTCTGTCGCACCTGTCCACGACGATGGCTGGAACGATTCAAGGAAACGGCGACAGCGGGTAACATTGCCGCCAGGAGGAGCCACGCGTGAGCAAGAACCGAGCGGCCCAGGCGGCACCGGGACAAGGTGCGGCGTCGAGCGGCCCGGAGCGCAGCGCAGTGGACCCAATCAGGAAGCACAGTGCGCTCGGAGCCTCATGCCCGATCGCAGCGGAGCGAGGACGGGTATGAGCGACCTGATCGACACCACCGAGATGTACCTGCGCACCATCCTGGAGCTGGAAGAGGAAGGCGTCGTTCCGCTCCGTGCCCGCATCGCCGAGCGCCTGCACCAGAGCGGCCCCACCGTCAGCCAGACCGTCGCCCGGATGGAGCGCGACGGTCTGGTGACCGTCGAGGGCGACCGCCACCTGGAGCTCACCCCCGCCGGCCGGCACCGCGCGGTCGGCGTCATGCGTAAGCACCGCCTCGCCGAGCTGCTGCTCGTCAACGTGATCGGGCTGGAGTACGAAGCGGCTCATGCCGAGGCGTGCCGGTGGGAGCACGTGATGAGCGAGGAGGTCGAGCAGAAGGTCTACGAGCTGCTCGGCCGTCCCAACGTCTCCCCGTACGGCAACCGGATTCCCGGTCTCGACGAGCTCAACGGCGGCGTCTCCGCCGAGCCTGAGGTGGCTGGCTCTGTGGTGTCGCTCGCCAACGCGCCCGGCGGCGCCCCGGTCGTGGTCCGGCGGATCAGCGAGCAGCTCCAGAAGGAGACCCTGCTCATCCACGAGCTGCACGAGGCCGGCGTCGAGCCTGGCACGGCCGTCACCGTGAGCTGGTCCGGCGGGGACGCCACGCTGACCCACGGCGAGACGTCGGTGCGGATCCCGCACGCGATGGCGAACCTGGTCTTCGTCTCCGCGCGGTAGCCCCGCGCGGCGTCGTCTGGCGCGGCGCGATAGGGCACGAATCCGCAGGACATGCCCTAGCCTCGGCGGCGCACACGCCCGACGAGGAGAGGCTGTCCATGCCCGACGCCGTCCACCGTGTACCGGGTCTGGTCCTCACCGACCACCGGTTCGCGGTGCCGCTCAGCCATCACCGCCCCGACGGCGAGCACATCAGCGTGTTCGGCCGCGAGGTCGTAGCCGCTGAGAAGGCCGACGCCGACCTGCCGTGGCTGCTCTTCCTCCAGGGCGGACCGGGCGTGGCCTCGCCGCGGCCGCTGACCCGGTCGGGCTGGCTGGCGCGGGCGGTCGACTACCGGGTCCTCCTTCTCGACCAGCGCGGCACGGGGCTCTCCACCCCGGCGAACCGGCAGAGCCTGGCGCGCCTCGCCGGCCCTGCGGCCCAGGCCGAGTACCTCTCGCATTTCCGCGCCGACGCCATCGTGGCCGACGCCGAGCTGGTCCGGCGCCGGGTCACCGGGGGCGAGCCGTGGAGCGTCCTGGGCCAGAGTTTCGGCGGTTTCTGCCTGCTGCACTACCTGTCGGTGGCCGCGGACGGCCTGCGGGAGGCGTTCCTCACCGGCGGTCTGGCGCCGATCGAGGCCACCGCGGAGGACGTGTACCGGGCGTTGTACCGGCGGGTCCGGACGAAGAACGCGGCCTACTACGCGCGGTATCCGGGCGACGGCGCCCTGGCGCGGCGGATCGCCGACCACCTGGGCAGCCGTGACGTGCGCCTCCCGGACGGCAGCCCACTGTCCGTGCCGCGGTTCCAGCAGCTCGGCATGGAGTTCGGCGCCAGCACCGGCTTCGAGCGGGTGCACTACCTGCTCGAACACGCATTCACCGACAGCGGGGCCGGTTTGGGCGGTGGCCGTGGCCCGGAGCTTTCCGACACGTTCCTGACCGGCGTGCAGGAGCTGGTCAGCCTCGCCACCAGCCCGCTCTACGCGCTGCTGCACGAGGCGATCTACGCGCAGGGCGCGGCCACCGCGTGGGCCGCCGAGCGGGTGCGCGCGGAGTACCCGGAGTTCTCCCCTGACGCGCTGCGGCTGCTGTTCACCGGCGAGATGATCTACCCCTGGATATTCGACACCGATCCGGCGCTGACGCCGCTGCGCGAGGCCGCGCACCTGCTCGCCGCGCGCGCCGACTGGCCGCCGCTGTACGACGCCGCGGCGCTGCGCAACTGCGAGGTGCCGTGCGCGGCCTCGGTGTACGCCGAGGACATGTACGTCGAGCGGGAGTACGCCGAGGCGACCGCCGCCCTACTGCCCCGCATGCGGGTGTGGCTGACCAACGAGTACGAGCACGACGGCCTGCGCACCAGCGACGAGCGCGTGCTCGACCGGCTCATCGCACTGGCTCGCGGACTGGCGTGAACTGGTCGCCACCGGCGGCGAGCCGGCTCTTGCGGACGCCGTAGACGAAGTACAGGGCGAGCCCCGGCGACCCTCCACACCAGGAAGCGGGCCCAGGTCGGCCGGGTGAGGTTCAGCCGGCTCTACAGGGCCAGCTGCCGAGCCAGCCCCACTACGCGCGGTACCTCCTTGGCCGCCGCGGTCACGTTCGTCGCCGGCGTCGTGGTGAGCGTGAGGACGTAGACGGTCTGCTTGCCGAGCCAGCCGACCTCGATCTGGGCGCCGTCACCGGACTCGCCGGCCACCACCCGGCTGTAGGCGGCCTTGCCGAGACCGGTGACGGTCTTCGCGCTCTCCGGCTGGTAGTCGGCGCGGAACGCCTCCACGTCGGTCTCGGCGCCCGCCGCGCCCTCGATGTCCGCCGGCGGCTCCACTGGCATCCTCGACAGCGTGAGGTCAGGCGCGCTGAACCCGATCCGCTGCAGCACGCACACCTGCTCGGCACCCGCCTCGCCGCTGGCCGCCGCCACCTCGAACCGGACCCCGATCGCGCTGGCGACCCGGTCGTAGTTGAGCTTGCGGCACAGCCCACCGGCGGTCGAGGCCGGCGGCACCTCCCGCAGCGGGGACGGCGACACGGACGGGCTCGCCTCAGCCGCCGGCTCGAACGACGCTTCGTCGGAGACGTCCGCGTCACGGTTGTGGCTGGCTTTCGCGCCGCCATCCGACGCCCCGGTGCAGGCGGCGAGGGTGCCGAGAAGTGCTAACGCCAGCACCCCCGCGACTGCTGAACGGCCACTCATCGAGCGCGCTCCCCTCTCGGTGCCGCACGGCGGTCCTGGGTCCTGTGGGCGCCCATCATCACCCATCCGCGCCAACGACGTCGACGCAGGAGGCGAGTTCGCGAATCGCCGCTGGTGGGAGGCCCCGATCGAGGCTTTCGTGCACCAGATGGGCCATTGCGTAGCCGGGATCCTCCCCCAGCGCGCGGTCGGCGCAGATCCGCGTGAGGGTGCCGTCGCCGCGGGCGTAGGCGTACAGGGCGAGCAGCGTGGCGGGTGAGGCCGCGTACGGCGGCAACGCAGAGCGGGTCAGCTCGCGCCACAGCCCTTCGGCGGCGTCGGCGAGGGGCCCGTCCAGCCAGCGCAGGCAGGCATCCCGCACCTCGACCTCGCCGAGCGCCACACAGAACCGGGCCACCTCGTCGCCGTCGAGGGGGCGATCCGCCTCGACCCGGGAACGGATCGTTGCCTCGATCGCGCCGAGGACGTTGGTCCGTTCGATGGCCGGCACTGGCCGATCCGCGAGCCGGCGCTCGGCCGCGGCGAACCGTTCCCGCCGCTCGCCGTCGTCGACCGGAGCGACCGGGGCCACGGTGGCGACGAGATCGTCCCGGTTCTGGTGGACCACCTGCCCGTCGGCCACCGTGGCCGCTACCAGAAGGCTCGGCGCCTCCGTAGGCACAGGACGCCCTTCCGGCGGGCAGCAGTCCGGCTCGTCGCACACGTAGGACCACCAGCGGCCGTCGTGGACGCAGAGCAGGTCCCGCACGCCAATGCGGGCGGCCGCCAGCGCGGCGTCGATCACGCCGGCCAGCTCGGGCCGGGGCAACGTGCCGTCGGGCGCCGGCTCCTCGGTGAGGATCAGGACGATGGCCGCGCTGGCCCGGGCGGTGCGGAGGTGGTCGGCGACGAGCGCGGCGAGGTCGGGCTCGGACGCGCGGGCGGGCAGGTCGAAGCGGAGTGACACGCAGACCCGGCTGCGACGGCCGCGCAGGCCGATCGCCACCACACTCTCGCGCGGATGGAAGCCCAGCAGGTGTGGGACGGCGGCCACGATCTCCTCGGGGCCGCCGAGCCGGACGCGGGTGGTGGGTGCGGACGGGGCGGGGATGTTCGGCATGGCACCGATCGTGTCCAGCCAGCGGGCCGGTGCCGAGACAGCGGGGCCGATCTGTGGACGGCGGTGCCCCTGTGGAAAGCCAGCGCCGCGGCACAGCGAGCTGTGCTAAGCGGCTCGTGCAGCGTGCCCGGCCGCGCTAGGCGGGTGCCGCTAGTGCAGCGTGCCGGCGCGCCAGCTCCGGGCGGCGCGGGTCAGCGAGTCGGCGCAGGCCCGGTTCCGGCCCGCGCGCCGCAGCTCGTCGGCCCCGGCCTCGCCGTCCTCGGCCAGGTGTTCGCGCCCGGCGGCGACAACGCGGAAGAACGCCGCGCCGCGTTCCAGCGCTACCGCCAGGTCACCGCCGTACACGCCGGTGAGGACCGCGTCGGCCAGGCCGGCGACGGCGTCCAGGTCGGCGTCGTCGTGCACGCCGGCCACGACCTCGTCGACCGGGGCGAGACCCCGTCCGGCGCGGTAGAGCCGGGCGACCTCTTCGCCGTTGTTCGTGCACCAGGTGCGGAGCAGGTAGAGGGTCCACAGGGCGCCGGGCAGGCTGTCCGGGCTGGCATCGCGCCACAGCTCGGCCAGCGTCTCCAGCCCGACCGTCTCGGCGAGGTGCACGACGCGGTCGGCGGACGCCTGCTCCTCGCCGGGCGCGCGCCCGGCCCCGACCACGGCGAGCGCAGTGGCATGCGCCAGCTCCATGCGGGCGTGCGGCTCGCCCTGCGCGACGCCCACTGCCAGGCGCTCGACATCGGCTGCCAGCACTGGGCGAGGCGTGCGTGTGTGTTCGGTCACGGGACACCTCGCTTCAATTCCGCGCCCGACACCCGGGCGCTGTCCTCCTCGGCGGCCGCGCGTGCGGGCTGCCGGTGACCGGGCTGTGGAGCGGGCGGTCGCGCTGGGCGGGCCCTCCGGTCGGCGGTTGACCTCCAGGGTAGGCAGACGCGGCCATTTCCGCCGCACTTTGCCTCCGGTGCCCGCACGGAATAGGCGCGCGGCAGGTACCGTTGTGCCCAGCGCCGGCTCGATCCAGGCCCCCGGTCCCAACTAAGTCGCCGCGAGCGACCTTCCGCCGAGAGGCGACCCGGCGGGTCGGTGTCACAGGGCCGCTCCGTCTTCGGACGGGGCGGCCCTTGTTAGAGGGTGTGATTTCCACAGCCGCCTGCCGGTCGGTGTGTGCCGGGTGCGTCGCCTCGCTACGGTGACACCCGTGGCTCAACAGGAGACGGTGCTCACGCCGGCGACGGTGCACCTGCCGCGGCGGTACGCCGGGCCGCTGCGGGCGCTCGGCCTGCGCCTGATAGTGGCGCTGTCTCTGGTCTTCGTCATCGTTACGGTGGTCTATTCGGACCGGGAGGGTTACCGGGACGTCAACGAGGACGGCATCAGCCTGCTCGACGCGTTCTACTACGCGGTGGTCACGCTCTCCACCACCGGTTACGGCGACATCACCCCGGTGTCGCCGACCGCCCGGTTCGTGAACGTGGTGATCATCACGCCCGCCCGGGTGATGTTCCTCATCATCTTGGTCGGGACAACCCTTGAGGTGCTCACCGAGCAGTACCGCACCAACATCCGCCTGACGCGGTGGAGGAAACGCATGAAGGACCACATCGTCGTCTGCGGATACGGCACCAAGGGGCGCAGCGCGGTCAACGCCCTGCTCGAGAGTGGGGTCGACAAGGAGCACATCCTGGTCGTCGAACGCGACCCGGCCGCGATCCGGCAGGCCACCGCCGCCGGGCTCGTCGCCATCGAGGGGTCCGCCACCCGCGCCGCCATCCTCACCGAGGCGCACGTGCAGCGCGCCAAGGCGGTGATCGTCGCCGCGCATAGTGACGAAGCCGCGGTGCTGATCGCGCTGACCGCACGGCAACTCACCAAGGGCAAGGTGCGGATCGTCGCCGCCGCCCGCGAGGCCGAGAACGCGCCGCTGCTGAAGCAGAGCGGCGCACACCAGGTCATCGTGTCGTCCGCGACCGCCGGCCGGCTGCTTGGCATGTCCACGTCCGCGCCGCCGATCATCGACGTGGTGGAGGATCTGCTCACTCCGGGTGAGGGCATGGCGCTCGCCGTGCGGTCGGCCACCCGGGACGAGCTGGGAAAGTCGCCACGGGATCTCGACGACGTCGTGATCGCGATGGTCCGCCGTGGCCGGGTGGTCCAGCTCGGCGACCGCGACACCGACAAGCTGGAGGTTGGCGACATGGTCGTCTACGTACGCGACGACCGTCCGCAACCCAGTTCGCTGCCGTCGTGAGGCGCCCGACGCGGTGACGGACCCAACAGCCGGCGACCTGCGGGTACGCGCGGAGGCGGTGCTCCGGGCGCTCGCCGGCCACAACGCTACGCTCCGTGACGACCAGTGGCGGGCGATCTCTGCGCTCGTCTCCGACCGGTCCCGGGCCCTGGTGGTGCAGCGCACCGGGTGGGGCAAGTCGGCGGTGTACTTCGTCGCTACCGCGTTGCTGCGGGCAGACGGCGCCGGACCCACCGTGATCGTCTCGCCGCTGCTCGCGCTGATGCGCAACCAGATCGCGGCGGCCGAGCGGGCCGGGATCCACGCCGCCACGATCAACTCCACCAACGCCGAGCAGTGGGCCGACGTGCGCGGCGCCGTGGCGCGCGGCGAGGTCGACGTGCTGCTCGTCAGCCCGGAACGCCTCAACAATCCCGACTTCCGGGACACCGTGCTCCCGGAACTCGCCGCCACCAGCGGCCTGCTCGTGGTGGACGAGGCGCACTGCATCTCCGACTGGGGCCACGACTTCCGGCCGGACTACCGCCGGCTGCGCCAGCTCATTGGCGAGTTGCCTACCGGTGTGCCCGTCCTGGCCACCACCGCCACGGCGAACGCCCGGGTCATCACCGACGTCGCCGGCCAGCTCGGTGACGATCCGCTGGTGCTGCGTGGCGCGCTCGACCGGGAAAGCCTGCGCCTCGGCGTCGTGCGGCTCCCCAGCCACGCCGAGCGGCTCGGCTGGCTGGCCGAGCACCTCGCCGATCTGCCCGGATCCGGAATCATCTACACGCTGACCGTCGCCACGGCCGGCGAAGTCGCCGACTACCTGCGCGAACACGGGTACGAAGTGGCCGCGTACTCCGGTCAGACCGACACCGCCGAGCGCATGGCCGCCGAGGAGGCGCTGCTCCAGAACAAGGTCAAGGCGCTGGTCGCCACGTCCGCCCTGGGCATGGGGTTCGACAAGCCCGATCTCGGCTTCGTGGTCCACCTCGGCGCGCCGCAGTCGCCGGTGGCGTACTACCAGCAGATCGGGCGCGCGGGGCGTGGCGTCGAACGTGCCGACGTGGTGCTGCTGCCCGGCCGCGAGGACGAGGATATCTGGCGGTACTTCGCCTCCCTCGCCTTCCCCGGCGAACTGCAGGTCCGAGCGGTGCTGGCCGCTCTCGGTGCCTCCGATCGTCCACTGTCGACGGCCGCGCTGGAGACGCGGGTCGACCTGCGGCGCGCGCGCCTGGACATGATGCTCAAGGTCCTCGACGTGGACGGTGCGGTCCGCCGGGTCAAGGGTGGCTGGACCGCCACCGGCGAGCCGTGGGCCTACGACGGCGACCGGTACGCCCGGGTGGCGGCGGTGCGCGACGCCGAGCAGGACGCGATGCGCGCGTACGTCGCCACGACCGGCTGCCGGATGGAGTTCCTGCGCCACCAGCTCGACGATCCCGGCGCGGCGCCGTGCGGCCGGTGCGACAACTGCGCCGGTGCCCCGTACGCCACGACCGTCTCCGCCAGCGCCGTCAGCACCGCCCGCCAGCGGCTCGACCGGCCCGGCGTCGTCGTCGAGCCCCGCGCGCTGTGGCCCACGGCGATGGCGGCGCTCAGTGTGCCGCTCTCGGGAAAGATCCCGCCCGGAGAGCAGGCCGCGCCCGGACGCGCGCTGGCGCGCCTCTCGGACATCGGCTGGGGCACGCGCCTGCGCCCTCTCTTCGCGCCCATGGCTCCCGACGACTGGCCGGAGGACGCGCGCCGGCCCGGTGACGGGCCGGTGTCCGAGGAGGTTCTCGGCGGGGTCGTCCAGGTGCTCGCCACGTGGGGTTGGGAGCGGCGCCCGGACGCGGTGGTCTCGATCGCGTCGCGGTCCCGCCCCGAACTAGTGGCGTCGTTGGGCGCCGGTATCGCCCGGATCGGCCGGCTCCCCTACCTCGGCGCGCTGGTCTCGAACGGCCACCCGCCGGGCGGGCGGGCGAACAGCGCGCAGCGGCTCGCCTCCGTCCACGACGCGTTCGTCCTGCCCGATGACGTCGCCGCGCGCCTCGCCGAGCTGGACGATCCGGTGCTGCTGCTGGTCGACGACCGGGCGGATACCCGCTGGACGCTCACCGTTGCCGCCCGTCTGCTACGCCGCGCCGGCGCCGGTGCGGTGCTCCCCTTCGTCCTCGCCCTGGAGGCCTGATGCGGTACGCGGTCGGACTGCCCAACGTCGGTGCCTTCGGCGATCCCGCGCTCCTGGTTGACCTCGCGGTCAGCGCCGAGGAGGCCGGCTGGGACGGCTGCTTCGTCTGGGACCACCTGCTGTACCACCAGCCCGACTGGCCGGTCGCCAACCCGGTCGTCGTCACCGCCGCGATCGCCGCACGCACGTCGCGGATCCGGTTCGGGGTGATGGTCAACGCGGTCGCGCGCCGGCACGTCGGCCAGCTCGCGGCCGAGGCCGCCACGCTCGACGCCCTGTCGGGCGGCCGGCTGGTCTTTGGCGCCGGCCTCGGCTCATTCACCGACGAGTGGACCCACTTCGGCGACGACGCCGACCCGCGGCTCCGGGCCGACCGGCTCGACGAGGGGCTCGCCGCCATCAGCGCGCTGTGGTCCGGCGAACCGGTGAGCTTCGACGGCGACCACGTCCACGTCCACGCCGTCCGGATGCCGCTGGCACCGGTGCAACGCCCGCGGGTGCCGGTCTGGTGCGGCGGGACCTGGCCGGCGAAGCGCCCGTTCCGGCGCGCGGCGCGGTGGGACGGCGTGATGCCCACGCACCGCGAGTACGGCCTCGGCCAGACCATGCCGCCCTCGGAGTTGGCGGTCGTCGTGGAGTACGTGCGGGAGCACCGTGACCCCGCGGCGGGACCATTAGACGTCGTGCTGGAGGGGTGGACCGAGCCGGGCGGCACCGTTCCTGATGGCTACGTCGAGGCTGGCCTGACGTGGTGGGTCGAGGCGCTGGGCTGGTGGCGCGGCGACCTGGACGCCGCACGGGCTCGGATCGCCGCCGGCCCGCCCCTCTAGCGCCGGTCCGGCCGTCAGCGGCAGGTGGCGAGCATGTCGCGCAGGGCGGCCACGTCGGATTTCGTCAGCGGTAACTGGTACTTCTTCACCGGACGCAGGTAGGCGACGGCGTACGCGCACTGGTACGCGCGCTTCGGCCGCCACGCGCTCGGCCCGAGGTCGCCCTTGGAACGGTTCGAGCTGGCGTCCACGGCCTGCAGGTTGTCGGGGTCGTTGGCAAAGTTGAGCCGCCGCTGCGCCGGCCACGATTTTGCCCCCCCCGCCCA
>Ga0184623_10000423_pt1 | contig 17715 bp, 21 predicted proteins | sample PLM1_100_b1_FD_133138 | JGI IMG/M metagenome (GOLD analysis project Ga0184623, IMG submission 133138) | Groundwater sediment microbial communities from an aquifer in East River, Colorado, USA - PLM1_100_b1 | ecosystem: Environmental > Terrestrial > Soil > Riparian zone | place: USA: East River...
CAAGTGGCAGCCGCGTAAGTCCCGGTCTTCGTTGGTTCCCGTTGGCTCGTCTCGGTTGGTTTGTGGGCCGGATTTCCCCTCATAACCCAAAGGTCGCTGGTTCAAATCCAGCCCCCGCAACCATCCGAAGGCAACCGACAGCCTCTTGGTCGACGGCCAGGAGGCTGTTGGGTTGCACACGCCAGGTGATCTCCGCCGCGCGCTGGCCGGCCGGCGCCGGCAGCGGGCGGACCTGGCCCGGGCCGTCGAGATGTTTCAGGATCTCCACGCGCCCCCGCGCGGGATCGCGGGCGAGCAGCTCGTCGAGCTGCTCCAGGCGCTTCCGGATCCAGGCCGGATGCGCGTGCGCTGGCGCCGCCCGACGCGCTGCCTCGAGGACCGTCAGCTCGGTCCGTCGCCGCTCCAGCTCGCCGTCGAGCTGGCGGAGTTCGTCACGCACGCTCAGCCCGTCGCCGCCCTCGGCCACGAACCGCACCAGGTTCCGGCTCTCGCGTTCGAGCCGGCCGATCTCCGCCGCGAGTGCCTCGGCCCGGGCCCCGCGCCCTCTGGCGGCGACCTCTACACGCGCGTTCACCAGCTCGGCGAGCCGTTCGATCGTCTCCGGCTTCGCGGTTGCCTCGCGGAACCGCGCGACGAGCGCGCCCTCCAGGTGATCCTGGCGGTATCCGACGTCGTGGCCGCAGACCGCCGGCCCTTTGTCCTTCGCGCCCGCGCAGCGGTACCACGTTTGGTGATAGACGCGGTCGCCCTTGCGGCGCGTCGTCGTCTGCGCCACCACCGCCATGCCGCACTCAGCGCAGCGGAGCATCCCGGAGAGAAGGTATTTCGGGTAGGCGACGGGTGCGCGCCCGGTGGGGATCCAGCGGCCATCCGGGCGCGCGTGGGGCCCGTACGCGGTGCGGACGAACGCGAGCCGCTCCTTGACGGCTTGCTCAAGCTCCGGGGGGATGATGCGCAGCTCGGGGCGCTCCTTGACGTCCCACTGGTCGGGCGGTCTGGCGACGCGCAGGCGCCGGCCGGTGTCCGGGTCCTTCAGGAACTGCGAGCGGTTCCAGATGACGCGCCCGCAGTAGATCTGGTTCATCACGATCGTGCGGACCGTGGATGCCGTCCAGCCCTTGCGCTCGGAACCGCGCTTCGTGTCCTGCGAGGGGAACGGGATACGGTCTACGTTTAGCTGATGGGCGGTGGTCCTGTGGCTTCGCCCCTCGGCGCACTCGCGCCAGATGCGACGGACGATGATGGCCTGAGCCTCGACGATCTCGCGCCGGCCGTCGACCACGCGGTAGCCGTACAGGCGACCGCCCGCGGTGAGCCCCCGCGCGACGCGACCAGCCATGCCCCGGTGGGTTTTTTCACTGAGGTCATCCAGGAACACCGCGTTCTTCACGCCATTCATCGTGACCTGGAACAGCGCCCCCTTGCGGCTGGTGTCCGTCCCGTCGCTGACGCCGACGATAATGACGCCGCGCAGCCGCAGCCGGCGATAGAGCGTCGTCGCCTCCGCGGCATCGCGTGTCAGGCGGTCGAGCGCTTCGCACAGGACCACGTCGAACGCTCGGGGCGTCGAGAGCGCCGCGCGCACGAGCTGCTGATAGCCGGGGCGTTCGGTCGTGGCGCCGGACATCGCGGCGTCGTGATAGCGGTCGACCACGATCAACCCGTGGCGCTCCGCGTGCTGCTCGCAGAGGCGCACCTGGTCCTCGATCGAGGTCGGCGACTGGAGGTCGGTGCTGTACCGGGCGTAGATGACGGCGCGTTTCATGGAGGATCCTTCCCCTCTAGGCTGGTGACTCGGCGGTCGGACAACCGAAGCAGCGATACGACCACGTCGCGGCGATCGCCGCCGGCGCCGCCGGGGCGATGTGCTGGACGAGCAGGCCGAACGCCATCACGTGATGGCAGTGGGGGCACGGGAGGTTGTCGGTCGGGTCGAGCATGACGACATACCCGGCACGGTCCGGCAGGACGTCGCGGACTCCACGGCGCAGCTCCGGCGGGATACCGGCGCCCGTCGTCACGCGATCTCCCCGGGATCGACCAGGAGCAGGCTGTTCTGGCCGATTGGGCGGAGCAGCAGCGGCCGTCCCGTCGGCAGCACGATGACCTGGACGCGATCACACCGCAGGAGGGCGTAGATTTCCTGGAGGCTGAAGACGCGGCCTTTGGCGGGCTCGACGACCGCCATCGTCCCATCTCCCCGGATGAGGTGCGCCATAGCTCTTCTCAAGACTATGCAAGACACGGGTCTCGCATGTCAAGCATGTGCGAGACGCGTGTCTTACTTGGTAGAATCGCGGCGCAATGGCGCGAAGGAAAAACCCGCACGCTGTAGCCCTTGCGCGGAAGGGGGCCCGGAAAGGCGGACTCAAGGGCGGCAAGGCCCGGTGGGAAGGTGTGCCGCCGGAGATGCGAAGCGAGATCGCCCGCAACGCAGCTCTGGCCCGGTGGCGGAAAAAGCGGAAGAAGAAGACTTAGAGCAGCAGCCCTTATGGCGGTTGGCCCGGGCCTGTGTTTCAAGGCTCCTCGTCCTGCTCACGCACCATGAGCGGCTAGGCGGCGCGACTCGGCGAGCGCTTTCACGATGCGCGGCATGAGGCGCTCCACAAAGGCCGGAGGGTTCCGAAGGACCGCCTCAGCAAGCTCCGCGGCGAGCCACTCCGGGTCCGGATCGGCGAGTTTCCCCTCGAGCTCGTCGAGTTCGTCCCGGAGATCTAAGAGGCGGGCCTCGAGCTGTGAGATGCGGTCCCGGGCGATCGTCAGCTCCGCCTCGGCGGCCGCGAGCTTTTTCGCCACGGCCTGGGCGTCGTCATTCGGTGCTGTTGTGCTCTTGCTCATCGTCTCCTCCCTCGCTTGGGGTTGACCGGCGACTGTGGTCGTGTTCATCACCTCGCTCACCATCGGCGCCCGCTTCGAGTAGTTCTTTAGCGAGCAGTTCGGCCAGGTACTCGAGCCAGGTGTCGGTCGGGGACTGTGTGGCGCTCGCCGGCGGGCGGTCAACGCGGCGGTGCCGCCGAGGTCGAGCTGCGCGATCGCTGGGCTCGCTCACCCAGCCGCCTCGGTGCGCTGGACGATCCGGGCGACCTGGAGGGCGTCGCGGAGATCCGCTCGAGCCGCTCGATCCTGCCGGTGGCGCGCGCGTTCGTAATCAGAATCCCGGCCCTCGCATTGGCGACGGAGCCGGCGGTCCCGGAGGACGCGGAAGCGATCGCCGGGCGCGGGTACTAGGTCGGAGCCGCCGGTCACGGCTGCCTGTCGCCGTCACGCTCGCGCGGTCCAGCAGCGAGTACGGAAAACGCTCGAACGAGATCACACCACTCCTCGTTCAGGCGCCACTTGTGGGCCGGACTGCCCTTCTCACACGTGACCATGGTGAGAGCCTGGAGATCCTCGAGTGCGCGGCGCACCGTCGACGTCGAATACTGCAACTGCCGACCGAGGGCGCTCGTCTCGAGCTCCGCGTCGGCGACCGCGAGGACCTCGAGGATCAGCCGGCGCACCGCAGGGATACAATCCAGCGCCACGCGGGCCACGCGGGCGAGGTCTCCCTCGCTGACCGTCGCGCGCCGATCCACCAGGGCGACGCCGCGAGCGAGCGAGTAGAGCTGGCGGGCGAGGCGGGCGGGCATCTCGCGCTCGGGGGCGTACTCGAGCTCGCGGCGGTACCCTTCGCGCTCGACGCCGCTCCGCGCGCTCGTCACCAGGTTGGCCAGGTGGGCGATTCTTGTCACGAAGCTCTCGGGAACGTCGGGCACGGTGCGGGGGAGTCGCTTCATGAACGCCGCGACGTCGGCCGCCATCGCCGCGCGTGCGTCGCGATCGTCGCCGCGCGCGTTAGTAATCGCCTTCTCGGCGACCGCGACACGATCCGCCTGACGCAGCCTGAAGAGGAGAAAGCGCTGCCCGAGCACGGCCATCACAGCGTGGTACGTGTCGATGACCGGCGTCACCCCGGCGATGAAGCCGAGCCGGCCGGTCCATTCGAGCCGCTTGCCCGTGCCCCAGGACTTGTCGTACCGGCCGTCGTAGATCTCGCGCAGTTGCCCGAGGATCGCCTGGCGCACTTCACGGGGCATCCCGAGGACCGTGGTGAAGTCCTTGAAGAGCAGGATCTCGTTGGTGAGCTGGGCAAGGAGGCTCGGATCTTCTTTGCCCTCCTCCTTCAAGCCGGAGGCGAAGGTCGCTTCGGTGAGCTCGGAGAGAAAGTAGGTGCCGGGGATCCGGTCGAGCATCGTGACGAGCTCGCTCTTGGTGCCCGATGGGGGTCCGACGATTTGAAGCCAGGGAGAGTCGCCCTCGAGCCCGTGGGCGGCAATGGTCCCAAGCACGACAGGCACCGCGTCGGGGTCGCCGAGGAGCAGGCGCCGCCGGATGCGCCGGTTGAGCTCGTCGAGGCTCTCGGGGGGCGACTCGTCAGAAGCCTCCGCCGTACGATGCGCCTTCCGGGGACGATCCTGAAGACGAGGGCGCTTGCGAAGCCCTTGCTCGAGCGCCTGAAGGGCCTTTTCAAGGCCGGGGGTATCCCGTTCCAGCTGTATCTCGACGGCCTTCGTGAATCGGTCGCGGGCGGAGGCGCGGGTCAGGGTGAACTGGTCAGTATGAACGAGGGTCTCGGGGCCCCCGTCGGCACTCAGCCGCACCACACTCACGACGGCCCGGATAACCCTTCTGTCTCGACCCGTCTCCGTAGCATCGAGCACGAGCCCGTCGAGGGTCGTCCGACACCCGTAAACCGTGAATTCTACGGAGAAATCGGTAGGGCTCATAGGACCCTCCACGGTAATTGCTTAGAGTGGGGGGGTGACATCTCGGGAAAGGTCCCCCGGGGCCCACCGTTCCCGAGATGTCACCCCTGGGGTATGTGGTTTCTCACGAGCGAGCCGGCCGGCCGCCCCCAAGTCACCGCTCGAAGCCTCGAACCTCATCACAGGACCCTCACGGAAAAGAGTCGTGGCTCGCGGCCCCCGAAGGCCGGCCGGTCCGCTTGCGTGGCCGCGTGGTGCGCGATCGCCCGCACCTCTGCCTCGCCCAGTGGGGGACGGCAGCGGTCGGTGTTGACGGCGGTCAGCGTCGCGGCGATCTCGCGCTCGGCCAGGCCGCGCGCTTTGAGGCTTCGGCCGAGGGTGTAGAGCGTCGTGTTGCGGGCGCCGGCGACGATCACCGCTGGCGACACAAAGCGCCGCGCCCCAGTCGGCACCAGCTCCGCCGGCAAGAGTGTGTCGAAGTCGATGGGGTTGAAGCGCGCCGCCGCGTCCAGGTGCGCGAGCGTGACGGGGCGCGGCGGCGTGTATTTGTGGTTGTGCGTGTCGGGCAGCCGCAACACGCGCGCGGGCTCGGCCGCGCTGAGATCGCCGCCGACGTGGCGCGCGAGCCGGCGCAGGAGGTCTTTGGCTCGCGCGGGCTCCGCCTCCTCGCGGAGATCCATCGGCTCGCGCAGGAGGTAGTACAAATGCGCCCCGCCGCCCGAGCGCACGACGCCCGACGGGCGCAGGGGAAACCGCCGCACCGCGGCGCGCGCCTGGTCCACCGGCGTCTTCGCGTAATCGACGTCCACGAAGAGGGCCGGTAGATGGAGGCAGTGCGCGAGGTCGCCGCCGCGCGCATCCCGGCGCGTGGCGACGCCCACGTAGATGTTCTCGTGGGCGCGCGCGCGCATGAACGCATGGACAGCGTCGAGATCACCGAGCCGAAGGAAGGTCCGCGCCCTCGACGGGAGCGCGCGCAGTTCCAGCGTCCCGTCGCAGCCATCGAACAGCGCGAGAAGGAAACGGCCGCAGTCGCTCACCGCGAACCTACGTCACGAAGGCGTTGCGGCGCTTCCTCCAGCAGGACCAGCGCATCAAACCAGCCAGAGAGTCGGGGCGCCCGGGGGGTCGCGAGACGGAAGAAGTGCTGCCGCGCCCTCGGGAGCGCGCGCAGCTCGATGACTCCCTCCTCGCGGTCAGCGAAGAGCGCGACAAGAAACCTCATGGCGAGCGCGGCATCGATCATCCTGGTCACGCGCCGGTCTCCTCGAGGATGAGGAGTGCGTCGATCCAGAGTGAGAGCCGCGGCGACCACGACCACCCGGCCATCTCAAGCGCCAGCTCAACGGCCGCCCTGGCGTCGCGCGCCACAGCTTGTAAGCTGAGAGCGAACGGTGCTATATATTTCATGTTGCTCCACTTGCGCCCCCGTCGGTCAGGCAGCCAGCCACCACCGACCGGGGCGCTGTCGTGTCAGCCGCCTTCCTCCCCTTCTTCCTCGGCCTCGTCACCTTGGAGGAGGTCGTCAATCTGATCCCTCAGACTTTCGAGGGACTCGCGCAGACTGTCGTTCTCTTCCTCGAGCTCGCGCCGGCTGGGTTCCGCCATGGGTTTTCACCTCCCCGTGAGCACAGATTGGCCTCGTGCGAAATGGTACGGCGGGGTGTTCGAGCGCGGCCGTCACTTAGCAGTAAGTGGCGGCCACTTACGAAAGTGGCGGTGCGACTACGCGCCGGGCGGCGTGTTTTGCGTGGCCGCCGCGTGGCCCGAGGATGCGCCCGGGCCGGTGGCGGGCACCGGATCCAAGGACAGGAAGAAGCCCAGGACCTGGCGCGTGGAAGCCTCTGGGAGCGTGGCGAAGTACTTGAGGAACTCGCCCCAGCTCTCGGTGATTACCTCCGCTTTGTCCGCTAGAGTCAGCTGGCGCCGGAGGGTTCGGTCAGCTACGTGATGCCGCCGGGCGTAGGCTAGACGAGCGATCGTGTCGACCTGGGGGGGCCGTTGTTTCCACTGGCGCAGCACCCGATCGCGGAGGCCCCGTGGTGAGAATAGCTCCTTCGTCAGCGATTCGATGTCAGGCGCCACACGCTTCTCTAGCGCCTCGGCGAGGCGGAGGGCTTGGTCGTAGATCGGACGGTAGTCTGCGCGAAGCTTTGCGAGACGGTCAGCGCGGAGGGCGATGCGCCGCGAGGGATCATCCAGAAACTGATCGAACAACCACGAGACCTCTGCGGCCGCGGCGTCGGCGGCCTGGGCCGTGTCCACTTCGCGCACCCGTGACAGTAATACGTACTGGACCGCCTGCACGGTCGGCCAAAAGGGCGCCAGCGGTCCGTGGATGCGGATCTCATCGCCCGCGGAGGCGATGAGCAGGTCGTCGGCGTCCTGGTCGGAGACTTTCGTTAGCCGCCTGAGCCGGGCACTCCGGGAGACTGCACGATGGATCCGCCGGGGGTCGAGGTCGAAGATATGGATCATGTCCGGCGGCAGCTGCCAGGGGCTGACCAGCATCGTGATCCGCGGCAAGCGCCAGCCTGGACGAAAGGGATACTGCTCCCAGTAGCTCGCGACCACGTGCGCCAGAAACGTCCGAGCCGCTCTCTCCTCCCGTTCCTTTGAGACCGCCGGAGCAGATCCGCGGGTCAGCCAGGCCAACCTCTCGGTGATCAGACGATTCGCTCGGACGATGGCTTCGCGGTGCGGCTGGAGCGCGCGGTCGAACTCTTTCTGTCGCAGCAACAGCTCCTTGTAGACCCCGTCCGACGGTAGCTCCGTGACCCACCCGCGGATGGCTACCGGATTGTCAGTCCGGAGACGCGACCGTCTGGATGATGCTGGCGGCTTCCTGGTCAAGCTACGCCTCGACGCTCCGGCGAGGTCAAGCGGCGCGACCGCGCGATGGTTTTGTCCGCGACAACCAACGAGCCGGCCGCGTGGCGTGTCGGTCGGAAAGGCTCACCCGAGCTCTCGCTCGAGGACATCCTCAACCAGGTCCTCGACGTCGTCTTCGCTCTCGCGGCCGGTCAACTTATGCTCGAGGGCGGCCTCGACGATCGGCCGCACGCGGTACTGATCTACGATGCTCTCCTCGTGCAGCTCGCGAGCTGCGTACTCAAGACCATGTCTCACCAGGTCCTGTTTCTCCGACCATGCTTCGACATCGCGCCGTGCCTTGTCCCAGGCCGCCTGACTTTCACGCTGCTGCGCCGCGCGTTTCTCCTCAGCAGCGCGTCTCTCTGCTTCTAGATGCGGGCGGTAGACGCGATCGCGCGCACCAGCCGCCAGCGTGCAGACCTCGGCGAACGGCATCTCGTCGAGAGCGAACGCGCCGAGCTCAGTCTCGATCGCCCGCAGGGCCGCGGCCCTGAGATCTCCGGGGATCCCGTAGGGCGAGCCGGCGATCGCCCAGTCCTTCGCCCTCTGGAGGATACGACGCCGTTCCGCAGCGGCTTCCTGACGGCGCCGGCGCTCCGCGTCCTCGAGCTCCTCGCGACGCCTGCGGGCAGCTTCCTCGGCGCGGGCCCGGGCCCGCGCTTCCTCGCGCCCGGCGGCCTCGGCCTTGCGCGCGACGATCTCGGCCGCCCGGGCTTCTTTCTCCTGGCGCTTGCGCTCGGCCGCCTGGGCGTCGAAATCAGCACGCGCCTGTCTGACTTGTTGGAGCTCGAGCTCAGCAACTTCCGCCTCGACCTCTTGCCGCACCTGGCGCGGCCGACGGAACGAGCCGGCTCCAGGCCGAGCGGCCGGCTGCGCGGGTCCAGGACCGGCTCCAGGCCGAGCGGCTGGCTCAACAGCTCCAGGACGAGCCGCTCCAGGCTCGGGCTCGAGGCCGTTGTAAGCGGGGCACCACTGCAAGTGCGCCCTGACGGCCTGCGCGTTGTCGAACTTTCGGCCGCAGAATTGGCAGGGCGCGCGCGGTGCCGAGACCGACCTTCGGCTCATTGTGTAATCCTTTCTGCTCTCCAGCTCTCGACGCTCAAGCTCCTCCGCTGTAGCAACTCGTCGAGGTCACGTGGGCGACCGCGCGCTCGCGCCGCAAGGATCTAGAGATCACCGCCGATGCCAAGCAAGATTGCCCTCCACCACGGCAGAGCGATCTCCCTTCCCGGTACACGGGCAAAAAACAAAAAGAGCCCCGCTGGAGGGTTGCAGACCTCCCGCGGGGCTCCCACTGCCAGGGGCCCGCGCGTCCCTCAACAACGGGACTCTGACGCACTCAATCACAGGACGTTGGGCGGCGTCAAGCTCGCCTGGAAGCGGCGAGGCAACGGAGGGGGAGGGATCTTGGAACTCGACGCCCAATTGATGCTTTTGGCCATAGAGGGCTTGTAGGGCCACTCCATCTCTTGGAGTGGCTAATATGGGAGACGCGGCGTTTTTGGAAGGCAGTAGTCCTGGCCTCGACGTCGGCGCCGGCGTTAAGCCACTCTTCCTTTCGTCTTGGCCCGTCAGCACCCGCCGGCGGGTTTCTATTTCTTTTCCGAGCCTGAGGCGGAGGGGTCTTGGGGCGGCGAAGTGACCGGGAGCAGGCAAGGTCGCTGCTGTCGCTGGTGGCACTCCCCATAGGTCGGATCTGACCGGGGGTTTCTACGTGCTTGTTGGTATGCGCTTGGGCTTTACTGGGTGGATGGTGTCTTGCTTCATAGGACGCCCCTGACCGGAAGGCTCGAGGCGGATCTGTCTCTATCACCGGACACAGGCGGCCGGTGGGCGGCCTTGTCAGGGCGCGGGGGCGGGCCCTATGGTGGAAGGGAAAGGAGACGGAAGCGATGAGCGATTCGAAAACAAAAAACGTGATCCCGTTGCCGGTGCGCAAAGAGGTGGCGGCGCCGGCAGCTAAGATGTCGGAGCGGAAGTGGGGCCGGGAGGTGATGGAGGCCAAGCGCTTTTGCCTCTTCCCGTCGCTGCTGCTGCACGCGCAGGCGCGGCTCAAGATGACGCCGACGCATCTCGCCATCGTCGTGCATCTGATCGATTACTGGTGGGACGTCGAGCGCAAGCCCTGGCCGAGCAAGGCCACCCTCGGCGCCCGCGTGGGCCTGAGCGCGCGCCAGGTGCAGCGGCAGATGGCGCAGCTCGAGAAGATGGGCCTCGTGACGCGCAATGAGAGGCGGAGCGCCCACCAGGGCAAGCTCAGCAACGAATACGATCTTTCGGGGCTGGTGAAGCGGCTCAAGGAGCTTGCACCGGAATTCCGAGCGGTCGATGACGCATACAAAGCGCAGCGGCGCGCGGTCTCGCGGCCCGGGTTGCGCAATCGGGCGAAGACAGCGACCGAAGCCTAAGGAGTGATCGCGGCGTAGCTCAACGGACAGAGCGCCCTGCTTTCGAACGTGCCTGGGGTCTAAGCAATTTCAGTGTACGGGCAGGGAGGTTGCGGGTTCAAGTCCCGCCGCCGCATCCATCGACCTCGTCGAGGGAAGCTAGCCGAGGAAGCGGGCGTAGGCGCGCACGTCGATCATCGGGACCGTGGCGCTGCTTTGCAGCCGAGCGATCAGCTCGAGCAGGAACGCCGTTGCGGGCTTGCCCTGGGGCGTGATGGTGTAGCGGCCCTCGGCGTCGCAGGCGAACATGCCGTGGGCGGCAACACAGCCGAGGTCGAGCCGGTCGTCCGGCTTGGCGCTGAGGGCGCGGAGCAGGGGCTCGTCGAGGGCAGGTTTCCAGTCGCTCTCGAGGGTCAGGATGCCGCCGAGGATGTGGCCCGGGGGCTTCGGGGGATAGACGCCACCAGCGTGCGGGATCGGGAGGCTGGTGCGGTGCAGGCGCCGGACGCTCGCCACTTTTTTCTGGGCGTAGTCGATCTGGCCGGCGTTGATGGCCTGCTTGGCCTCGAAGGCGGCGTAGACGCTTTCAGCGGGGACGATGATCTGGCCTTCGAAGCGGAAAATGAAGGGCGAGTATTGCCGGTCGAAGACGAGGACGTCGATCTGCTGGCTGAATTCTCCGTTGCTGTCGACGACGTGGGCTTTCTCGGCGTGGTAGCGCCGGGGCAGGTAGGTCTGCAGCAGCTCGAGCCAGACGTGCTCGGAGGCGTCGCCCTTCGTGCCCGGATGGCTGAGAGCTTCTCGCGCAGTCGCCAGACGGCGCTCGATGTCGTCGTGAAGCCCGGCCAGGATCTTGGGCAGGGACCAAGGGCTCATTTGACGATCTGGTCCCAGGTTTTCGCGGTCAGCGCCAACTCGGCCGCGGCCTTGATCTTGAGCTGCTCCGCGGCGGTGAGGTCGTCCGAAATGATGTTGTTGGTGTTGGCCGGGTCGACGACGCGCGCATAGATGAAGGTGTCGCGGAGGTAATGGAAGACCGTCCAGACGTTGCCGGAGAGGGTGCCGTATTTCCCGGCCAGGGCGGCGATGACCGTCAGCTCGAGATAGAACGACGGGAAGTCGAGGCCCTTCTGGTCGCGCCAGAGCTTGATGATTCTGGTTTCTCCGGCGCGGCCGCCCTGGATCACGTGGCTGATGTGGGTCGTGACGTTCGTCTTCGTCCAGGTGCCGGCCTTGCGGCGGTAGAGGCTGTGGTCGGTGCTGAAGGCGTCCTGGCGCTTTCCCGGCACCAGGTCGACGCTGTAGCCGCTGACCTTGACGCCGATCGAGACGTTCTGCGTTTTAGGGTTGTACCCGTTCGCCTGCATCTTCTGGAAGAGGCGGTCGTATATCTCCTTGAGGGTGTTGGGGGTGGTGTGCGCGAGTGAGACGAAGAGGTCGATGTCCGTGCCGCTGCGGTTGGCCGTGCCCTTGGCGAAGGAGCCGCTCGGGGTGACGGCCACAAGGTAGCCGCCCGCCCAGTCCCGGATGACGGGCAGGATCGTGGTCTGCACGTTGCGCACGGGGGAAAACAGGCCGGTGTCGACGGCCTCGCGCGCGAGGATGCCTTGCAGGTAATCGTCCGCGCTCAGCGGAGTCCCCCGTCCGTCAAATTAGTATCCGTCTGCGCGGAGTCGAGAAAGGCGCGGACGAGCTTCTCCGTCGGCGGAATGATCGGCAGCCCGTCGGTCCAGCCGTTGTCCTGGTAGAGCTCGTTCGCGACGAACGCGTCGTCGACGTCGTAGGTCTTCGTGCGGCGAATCATACCCTGGAAGCCGCTCCACTGATCCACGAGACGGATCTCACGGCCTGAGCTCTAACGGCGCTCCGGGACGCCGGCCCGGCACGATGTCGAGTCCGATTACGGCGCCCCCGGTCCGAAAACCCCCTGAGATAGGCGGTGTGTAAGCTCTCGAAACTATAGGCGGGCGCTAGTCGGCCGGAGGGCGGTTAAAACACCTCCCCTCGCGGGGGCGAGCGCGACGGCTCCGCGGATGGCGAGGCGATCACGAACCCGAGCCGCTCGAGCACGACCCGCAGGCTCTCGCCCCCCGGATGCACCCCCAGTTCGACGCCGAGGATCTCACCCCGTTTCCCCGTTCTTCTCGCTGGCCGTGGCGATCGGCGGCTACCTGCAGGCGGCAGGCATCCGCACGCGCCTGCTCACGTTGGAGCGCGCGGCCTTTCTCACCGCGTGGCGCGAGCACAAGATCAAGGGCGTGATCATGGGCCTCGGCGCCCCCGCCGGCAACGCGGCGACCCGCATCGACGTCTACGTGACCAAGAACGGCATCTATTCGTCGGGAGTGGTCCCGGAGATCGAGGATCTCTACCAGCGCCAGGCCCGCGAGCTGGACCGGAAGAAGCGCGAGGCCACGCTCCATCAGATCCAGAAGATCATGCACGACCGCGTGATGCACGTCCCCATCTACCAAATCGCGTTCCTCTGGGGCATCGGCCCACGCATCGAGGAGGCCTGCGTCGACCACATCAAGGGCTTCTCGTACTCCGCGCCGTATGAGGATCTGAAGCTGAAGGCGTCGCGGTAAGCCCGGCTGTCCTGGAGACGGCGCGTCAGCTCACGCGACGTGCGCGGCCGGCTCAGTGCGACTCACGAGCTTGAACTTCTGCAGCTTGCCTGTCGCGGTGCGGACCAGGGCGTCCCGCAGCTCGATCAGGTCGGGCACTTGTAGTGCGCCATCCGGCTTCGCCAATGCTCGATGAGGTCGCGCTCGGTGGCGGCGGCGCCCGGGCGCAGCATGACCAGGCCCTTGATGGTCTCCCCCCATTTCTCGTCGGGCACGCCGATCACCGCGACCTCTGCCACGCGGCAACGCGGCGACACGCATCGACGCCTACGTGGCCAAGGAGGGCATCCATTCGTCAGGAGTGGTTCCGGAGATCGAGGGCCTCGACCAGTCCCTTGACAGGTACCGAACCCAAATCTACAGTCACTTGCACGCGCCCCGTCCCAAGCCAGACGCTCACTTGTTCGATATCGATGAGGAGTGGCCCGCGGCATGGACGATGTTGACAACGCGCTCGTGACCACCCTACGTGGGCACGGGCGGCGCCACAACGACGTCCTCGATCTCGCGGCCGCTCTCGCTTTGCACCTGCTGCCCGGTAAGCGCGAAGAAGAAGGCTGGCTGGGCCGGGAGGATCCGGAGGCGGAAGGTGCCAGCCTGCTCGCTGCGATCGATCGTGAGATGCCGGCGGTTCCTGGCAAAGCGATCAGTTTTCTCGAGGAGGCAGGCCTTTCGTCGCTCGACGTCGCGCGTCGCGCGTATGCCATCGTCGATGCCGTGGACCATATCGTTGGGAGCCGCGCCCATCCGTGTCGTCCGCCAATCACGCTTCCATGGACGAGCCTGCTGAACCGCTTGCGGGATCTCGGCCGATACAATCTAACGGAGAGCCTAGGCTCTATCATTCCCGCACCTTATAACAAGGGCAAGGCCATCCGCGATCCGTATCATATCGGACGCCGGCTCCGCTTCACGCGGCCCATCCACCCTTACGTTTTGCGTTACGCGTGGATTTCCGGTCTCCCCGACTGGCCCGACCCGGAGTGGCCGGTGGCCCTGGTGCCCGTACCGCACCGGCCGGGGGCCGCGTCCCATCAACCGGTACGCGGTCTCGGAACGCCGCACTACGAGATCCAGCACGCCTATACCGACGACGACCGCCGAAATCTACGTGAGGCTCTGCGTGAGATTGAGGCGCGCGGGGACATTCCTCTCGGCCTTTTTCCGGAGGCTGCCCTCGACCAGGCGGGCATGAAGGACTTGAGTGATGAATTCGTGCGGTTGAGCGACGCCGGCCCCGGCCTCCAGCTCGTGATGTTCGGTCACTCCGGCGGCAAGCAAGGGCATAACGCGTTCACCGTAGTGAAACGGGGCGGGATCGCGGCCTGGGATCAGGCTAAGCTCAACAGCTACAATCTGAAAAACGAGACGATCCGACGCGACCACCTGCAGCTGCCCCTGCTCTCGAGCGAGGACGACTGCTACCGGGAGCTTCTCGCGACTTCGGTGACGCCGGCCGTGACGGTTGCCGATACGCCGTACGGGCGTCTCATGATCGCAATCTGCGAGGATGTCGGCCATCTGAGACCAAGCACGGAAACGGCCGTCGAGGGCCGTGTCACGCATCTGATCGCGCCGCTCCTGAACCGTGAGCTGAATAGGGGAGGCTGGTACGACGACAGGGTCCGCTCGCTCTCAAGGGAGACCGGTTGCACTGGAGTCGTCTGCACTTCAGCGTTCCTTGAGCGGCACGTGCGTTCAAAAACCGGCGGCTCCGTGGACGCCCCAGTGACCGTCCTGCTTATCCATCGACCACCGTGGAACACGAGTCCGACGACCCAGAAGTGGGATCCAAGCCGGTCGCAGCTCTGGGTCGAAGACCGATGCCCGAGCGCGGGGAGTAACGTCACCTGATTTATCGTCAGGCCTTCACGTCCCGCTCAAGCTGTCGCTGGACGGCAGCGACCATAGGCCCGCACGCACTCCGCCATGGATCACGGTTGAACGCTTTGCGGATAGCCTGAAGCGACGCCTGCTTGTTCTTGGGGCTAATTTTTACCCGAAGCTTTCCGGCGGCGCGCCCGACGGGCCCGCTCCCTTCTTCCTTGATGCTCTCTACCAGTTCGACGACGAACTGCAGGGTCTGGTTTGGATCGAAGCCGTTGATGCCGAGACCCGCCGCCTTGCAGAGCCGTTCGCGATCCTGGTCTTTGGCTACGCTCAGAGCCCTTCCAACCTCCCAGCCGGCCTTTGGATTCGTGGCAAGCCTCTCGGCCAGCGTCCGGATGGGAACGCGGGCGCGCAGTAGCTGTTCGACCGACGGGGTTTCTTCGGACGCATCGGCGAGACCCCAAGCACGAATCAGTTCGATGGCCGCCCAGCCGCTGTTGGTTAGCTCCAGGGTCCGAGCTGTCTCTTTTCCGTCGGCCGCCTGACGCTCGATGAGGCCCAACTGCTCCAGCGTCCCAATCGTGGGATGCGCGTTCCCCCGATGGATGCCGGTCAAGGCAGGGACCCGGGCTTGGCTGATCATGCCGCCCGGCTGCGCGGCAAGCTTCATGAGAATACGACGTACCTCCGACGAGTCGACGAGATGTCTCAGGACTTCCGGGCGGATGATCATTCTCGCGGCCAACTCCGTGGTCTCCGCCAGACCCAACAGTGCACCGTAGGCGACGGCCGGCTCCGCCCAAGGGTCGAGCGAAAGCGAAGTGGCCTTTCGCAGCGAGTGGGCCGCCTCGCGACACCGGGTAGAAAGGGCCTTGAGGACATTCGCATCCCCACGAAGCGTAGCCGCAACCGCCTCGGCCGCTTCCGCCTCAAACCGTTCGGCCGTTAACGCCTGCTCTGGCGAGTCACGCTCAACCACGGGTTCACTCTCTTGTTGTTTCATGAAGACAACATAACAGAGCGTCCAGGACCTGTCAACGGTGAAGTTCCACAACGGCAGCCGGTGACGGCGAAGGACGTCAAGTTCTCGTTCCCAGCCGGGCGCGCTCGTCCGGGGGGCAGTCGACCTCGACACGCTCGCGCCGCTCCTTCTACTCAGTCGCCGCCGCCAGGACACCGGTTACTGACCTGCTACACCGGCCCGGCGTGGCGTGACGAGGTCGACGAGGGTGTTCGGCAAGAGCACGGCCAGCCGCGGGGAAGGTATACGGCTCCGAACACGCGACGGGTCGGTGACGAGGCGGTGATGGGGAGCGAACAGCTCGGACAGGCTTAGGTGCGACAGCTCTCCGGGTGTAGGCTAACAGCTCCGCGAGAATAATTATACAGCTCTTGACAGAATAATACAGAGCTGCTATAGATATCTCTTACAGCTCCTAGAATATGACGTGAGAGCTGCAAAGGAGGACACGCGATGAAGGTCAGCTTCCCCGCCATGAGGGGCCGGATGGGCGGTCGGCAGTACTACTCGACGGTGATCGCGCTGTCAGAGATCCCGCGCTTCTTCAAGTTCACCGACTGGGAGCAGAGCACGCCAGAGCTGCGCGCCCAGCGCATCCTCAACAAGAGCCGCGTTCCGGACATCGCCAAGTACATCCTCGACAACGAGGACGGGTTCATCTTCTCCTCGATTACCGCGTCGTACCGCTCGGACGTCAACTTCGTCGAGTCGGCCCCCGGGTCCGACATCGGCATGCTGGAGATGGAGCTCGAGAACGTGGAGTTCATCATCAACGACGGGCAGCACCGTTGCGCCGCTATCGCCGCCGCGCTCCACGAGAACCCGCAGATCGGGAAGGACAAGATCTCCGTCCTCTTCTTCGAGACAGAGAACCTCGACCGGCTCCAGCAGATGTTCTCCGACCTCAACCGCTTCGCCCATAAGACCTCGAAGTCCCTCGACATCCTCTACGACCACCGCGACAACCTGTCGGGGCTCACGATGGAGATCGCCGAGGAGGTCGTGGTCTTCCGGGAGATGGTCGACAAGGAGAAGATCACGATCCCCATGCGCTCGCGGAAGATGTTCGCGCTGTCGACGCTGTACGATGCGAACGAGGAGCTGCTCGGCGACAAGATCGAGAAGAAGGGGACCGGCGGCTACAAGCAAAAGCTGGAGACGGCGGTCGCCTACTGGTCGGAGTTGGCGAAGCACATCCCCGACTGGAAGCTGGTCAAGGACAACAAGCTCAATGCAGCCGAGCTGCGCCAGGAGAAGATCAACACGCACGCGGTCGTCATGCGTGCGCTCGGTGGTGTCGGCAGCGCTCTGATGGAGATCCACCCGGACGACTGGCGGGACCGCTTGGCCCCGATTGGCAGGGTGGACTGGCGCAAGTCCGTCGGTGGACGCGTGAACCCGCTCTGGAACAACGTCTGCATCGCTGCCGGGTCGGTCGTCTCGAATCGCCAGGCGCGCGTTGGGACGCTCGCCGTCCTCAAAAAGATCCTCGGCGTCGACGAGACGACCGCCGAGCGCGCCAGCCGCCGGGCCGACGGTGGTGGGGCGCGCTCGCGGGCGGTGGTGTCGTGACCTCGTTCGAGCTGTTTGACGCCCTCGTTCACGCCGAGCACGAGGATGAGGTCGACCGAATCCTCGAGAGGGCGGGCTTCAGCTTCCGGAACGAGGGGGCGTGGCGGCCGCTCGGGGGCGAGGAAAACAACTTCTCGACGGTCGGCAATCAGCAGACGGAGGCGACGGCCGCGCTCGTCGAGAAGGTGATCAACGGGATCGACGCGGTGCTGATGGCGGAGTGCTTCCGCCGCGGCATCGACCCCGAGGGGCCGAAGGCGCCGGTCTCGATGAGCGCAGCGGTCGAGCAGTTCATCGACGTGAAAGACGGCCGCCTCGACAATTTGGCCGCCAGCGAGCAGACGTTGCTGGCGGATCGCATCCACTTGGTGGCGGTCGGCGACAAGCTGTCACCGTGCTACCTAGTCGTCGACCGGGGGGAGGGGCAATCGCCGGCCGCATTCCCCGAGGCGTTCCTGTCTCTCAACAAGTCGAATCAGATCCGCATCCCCTTCGTCCAGGGGAAATTCAACGCGGGCGGCACCGGGGTCTTGCAGTTCTGCGGCAGCCGGAACATCCAGCTCATCGCCTCTCGACGGAACCCCGCCGCGCCCGTCCGCAAGGACGACAAGACGAAGGATCAGTGGGGCTTCACGGTCGTGCGCCGGCTTCGGCCGGAC